>Ga0207674_10004870_pt1 | contig 16075 bp, 17 predicted proteins | sample KBSCornC72_FD_184303 | JGI IMG/M metagenome (GOLD analysis project Ga0207674, IMG submission 184303) | Corn rhizosphere microbial communities from Kellogg Biological Station, Michigan, USA - KBS Corn C7-2 (SPAdes) (version 2) | ecosystem: Host-associated > Plants > Roots > Rhizosphere > Soil ... | reverse complement strand
CGTCTCGACCGGAAGCCTGATCGTCGGAGTCGCCGCATCGGAAGCCGCTCGCGGAAACATCCTGATCGCCGGAGCCGCCGCACTTGTCGCCGGAGCGATGTCGATGGCGGCCGGCGAATATGTTTCGGTCAGCTCCCAGGCCGATACGGAGCGAGCGGATCTCGATCGCGAAAAGCGCGAGCTTGCGAGACTGCCCGATGCCGAACATGAGGAGCTTGCGCGCATCTACGAGCGCCGCGGAATCGAACCGCAGACCGCGGCGATCGTGGCCGAGCAATTGATGGCGCACGATGCGCTGGGCGCTCACGCGCGCGACGAGCTCGGCATTTCCGAAGCGTCGACAGCGCGGCCGCTGCAGGCCGCGTTCACGTCGGCGCTGACGTTCACGGCCGGCGCCGCCGCGCCGCTTCTCGCCGTCGTCGTCGCGCCGGCAAGGTTGCTGATCCCCGCCGTCGCTGTGGTCTCGCTTGTCTGCCTGGCAGTGCTCGGGACCCTGGGAGCCCGTGTGGGCCGCGCGCCGATCGGAAAATCCGTCCTCCGCGTGACCTTCTGGGGCATCCTGGCGATGGCGGTGACCGCGGGGGTCGGCCGCCTGTTTGGAACAGCCGTAGGGTAGGGAACAATGCGGCGGTGACGCGGAGCGGCAAACCGCCACCGACTTCGACCGGGACTGACCCCGTGGCAACGAGGATTGGGGCTCCCGCGAAACGAGCTGTTCTGAGACTTCGTGAGCACTGTTGAGACTTGTTGCTGGTGCCGGATGCAGGATTCGAACCCGCGACCTTCGGTTTACAAAACCGCTGCTCTACCAACTGAGCTAATCCGGCTCGCTCCGCTTTGAATTATCGCGCGTCGCTGGTCCAGCCTCGTCGGCATTCAACACGGCGTGGGATGGCGTCCTGCAACGCATGACCGAGGTCTGCGCCAAGGGCTGACGATCACATCGCCCGGACGCGCGGCTCGGCCGGGGCGCGCAGCACCAGCTCGGTCAGCGCCCACACCATCGCGTCGGCGCGATCGGGCGAGCGGCTGCCGTGGCCGTGAGCGGTGATCGCCGTCAGCTCGTCTTCGAGTTCGGGAAAGGCGCCGGCGAACAGGCAGCGCCGAGCCTCGAACAGCAGCGCGACCGGCTCGGCGCGCGCGCCCTTGCCGCGGGCGGCGTGGACCAGCCGGACGGGCAGTCCGGAGTCGCTCGCGCGCAGCACCTCCTCGACCATCTCGCCGCCATTGTTGGCCTCGGCGATGACCCGGTCGGCGTCCCACGCGCGCGCCGTCGCGGCGACCCGCCGGGCCCAGCCCCGGGGGCTCAAGCCGGCGGCGCTGCAGTCGGCGAGCACCACCCCGCGGCCGTCGGCAAGCATGGCACAGACGACGATCCCGCAGGCGTCGCCGGCGGCGGTCGCGGGCGGATCCACGGCGACGATGACCCGCCTGAGCGCGTCGCGCGCCGGCATCGGGCAGCGGCACGCTTCGATCATGTCCCGGGTCCACAGCGCGCCTTCCGCCTCGCCGAGCAGCTCGCCGTCGAGCTCCTGGCGGCCGAGGCGAGTCCCGCCGTAGGCCGCGGCCATCGCATCGCGGAAGCTGTGCGGGAGGTGGCGGTTGTCCACGGTTCGCCCGCCGGTCCGGGCAATTTCGGCCGCGCCCGCCAGGCGCCGCAGGAACGGCGTCGCGGCCGGCGTGGTGGTGACGATCGCGCGCGCTCCGTCGCCCAGCCGCAGCCCCAGCTGGAGATTGTTCCAAGTCTCCTCGGCGCGAGCCCATTTGGCGAGCTCGTCGGCCCAGGCAAAATGGTGCTGCGGCCCGCGCAGACGGCCCGGGTTGGCGCCCGAATAAACCGTCGCGAGGCCGTCATTGGGGAGCTTGAGCTTACCCGTGCTGCTGCGCCAGGTCAGCGTTTCGTGCGCCCGCGCCGAAGCGAGCAGGCCGCTGTCGCCCTCGACCATCACCTTGGCGACTTCGTCGATGCTCCCGCCGACCAGCGCGATGCGCGCTTTGGGCAGCGCGCGCGCCCGCGCCAGCACCCATTCGGCGCCGCACCGCGTCTTGCCGAACCCGCGCCCGGCCATCACCAGCCAGGTGCGCCATTCCCCATCGGGTTCGCGCTGGCCAGGATGCGCTTGCGACCACCAATTTTCGGCAATCGCCCGGCGGTCAGTTTCGCTGAGCCTGGCGAAGACCTCGGCCTGTTCCTCCGCGGTGCAGCGCCCCAGCTCGAGGATCAACTCGCCGAGCGCGCGATCTTCATTCATGTCTGAGCGGAGCTCGGCCTTTCCTCGGTGGCCCCGCGGCCGAGCAGTCCGAGCAGGCGCATCTTTTTCTCGAGCCGCTGCCGGACATCCTCGACCTTATACGGGTGCGGCCAAACCGTTCCGAGATCGCGCCCCTGGCTGCGGCGATAGCCTTCGAGCACCCTCAGCGCGGTTTCCGCGCTCATCGTTCCGACCCGCACTGCCGCGTCCTTGCGCGGGCGGATCGTCAGCGCCTTTCTCGCCTGGCGGAGCAGATCTGCTTCGAGCCGTGCGTAGCCGAGCTTCAGCGCCTCCTTCCAACCGGCATTGAATTGCGGACACTTCTTTCGCCAGCTGTCCACGCAACTCTCCGAAACGCCAACCGCCCGGGCGGCAGCCCGCACGCTGCAGCTCGCCGCGAAGTGATCGAGAAAGCGCTTGCGCCGGGCCTCGGTGAAGGAACGCCGCTTCGGTTTTGCCTGTTGCGACCCGCGCGGCGCCCGCCGCTGGATGCGTCGGCCCCTGCCGCCGCCGATTTCCGACTCGTCTTTCATCGCAACGAAGTACCAAATAGGTTAATATTTGTCAAGATTTTTTATGAGGCGGCGCAACCCGTTTGACCGGGCGGCCGGGCCTCGCGGGACCGCTGGCCTGATCGTGGCAAGCGCGCTATAGGGATCGACGCTCGACGTCTTTGGAGGAGACAGTCCCATGCGGCATGCCCGCGTCCTGCTGACGGCAATCCTTTCCGTTTCGCTGCTCGCCAGCTCGGCCGCGTCCGCCGCGTCGAGCGCGCCGCCGCCGCAACCCGCGCAGGCGGACGCGTGGATGGCGTTGAGCATGCTGAATTCCGCCGGCGCTGCCGTTGTGGGAGCGAGCGGGGCAGCGGCAGGCCAGTCGGACGCCGCGCCACCGCCGCCCGCCCCCGACCGGTTCGACGATACGACCTGGATGCTCATCGGCAGCAGCATCATCCTGCTCGGCCTGCTCGCCTTGGCGGTGAGCAAGGGCGACCATGAACACAATGAGGTGGCGACCAGCCCGTTCTGACGCACCGGCGCCGGCCGGCGCTTGTCACGCTGGCGTTCGGTACGAGGCGAAGTCCGGCTAGTGCGTGATATGCGGTCGCAGGAAATCGGCCACGGCTGAATCGGACAGCGATGCGTAAGAATCAATCGTGTCCGTGTCGTTGTCGAACGTCACGAACCACGGACAATCGGAATCGGTCGCCTCGACCGTCTTCTCCGCCAGCGTCCGGGCGGTCCGGGCTTCCCTGACCGACAATTCGTACGTCGCGGTATGCAAACGGACCTTGTTCTGGGTTGCCCGGTCGTTGTCCTTGTAGCCGTCGCAGACCTTGACCTGCGGTGCCGCGGTGCGCCTCGCGCAGATCACCAGGTCGACAGCCTTGAACGCGTCGGCCTTGGCGGAATATTGCACGGTCCAGTCAGCCGGCAGCGACGTCGACTGGTCGGTAAGATCGTCCTTGTAAGGTGCGAAATACAGGGCCTTGTGGGGCTTCGGGTTCGAGTCATACGCGGTTGCGGCCGAGACCGAAGCACCGGAGCATACGCCCTTGAAATCGTCCGCGAACAGCTGGCTTGCCTGGGCCATTTCCGCGCCGGTCCCATTGGCGCCGCTTCCGCCGCTCGCGCCCCGGTCGCCTCCGCAAGACCCCAGGACGGCGAACGCCAGAACTGCGACCTGAAGCGGGACAGCTCTCCTGAGCGGCGCTGCGTACCCTGCGGGTTTCGTCGTCGAATGCCGCGCGTCGGACCATGTCATGTCTTGCCCCCCTCCCTAATGGAGGCGATTCGGCAGCTCCCTTATAGCACTCCGAACGTCCAGCCTTCGCTCCGCGCGATTTCAGGCGTGAGGCCGTGCGGAGCGAACGCCCGCGGCTCGTGCCGCGCGAGCGCCCGCATGCCGGCCGCGGTGACGAGCGCATCGGTCTGATGGTCGTTGGGCTCGAAGGGCAGGCGCGAGGGCGGTGAGCCGAGCCCTTCGAGCGCGAGGTTCAGGGCGGCGCGGCTGCGCAGCTTCGACCCCGCCATGCCGGCGCGGCGGAGGAAGATGCGCGTATAGATTTCGACGACCGCGCTGCCGGTCGCCGGCAGCGGGTCCATCGGCCAGATCGCGACCCGGCCGTCGAGCCGGTGGAGCAGGCGCATGCCCGAGAAGCTCGCCTTGGCGACCTGCGCGGCGCCGATCGCGTCATAGGCCGAAGCGGTCTTGCGGCCGCCCTGCGCATTGAGGCGCTGGTCGCACTGGCGGAAATGCATGAAGCCGGCCTTCACCCCGTCGGCGATGCCGAAATAGAAATGCTTGCGATGGGCGATTTCGAGGAAGCTCGCGGCGCCGAGGTCCGGATCGCCGCTCCGGGCGTCGACATAGGCCCAGAATGCGCGCGCGGCGGTCGGCACGCCGGGCTCGCCGGGCAGATATTCGCCGCGCTCGACGATCGGCGGGGCGAAGCTGAAGTCGAAGCCGAACAGGGTCGGCTCCCTGGCAGCGCGCTTCACCAGCCAGCGCAGCACCTCCTCGCGCGACCAGACGTGCCCCGGCCGGACCAGCCGCGGCGCGCCATCGCCGCGCGCTTCGGCGATCGCAATGCCCTTGTGCCGCACGCCCTTCGCGCCCGACCAGTCGATCGCGACGAAGGATTCAAACCGGCCCGTCATTGCGAGGAGCCGAAGGCGACGCGGCAATCCAGATGCGGCACTGGATTGCTTCGCTACGCTCGCAATGACGGCTTAGGTCGACGCGGCCGCGCCTTCGGTTTGCCCGCGATCCAGTCGCGCGCCCGAGCGATGGTTTCGCGGACGCGGTCCTGGTCGCGCCCGTCGTAGCGGATCAGGACGCCCTCCCAGCCTTCGTAATGCGGGGTCTGCCAATAGGTTTCGGGCTCGGTCGCCTTGAGGATCTCGATCGTGTCGCGGTCGATGGCGACGCCGAAGCTGGTGTCCGGCTCGTGGCTCGGGAACAGGAAGGCGCGGCCGTTGGCGGCGACCTTCACCGCCGGCTTGCCGTAGCTGGTCGACAGCTCGGTGCCGGGCAGCGTCAGGGCGAAGGCGATCGCCTCGTCGAACGTCATCAGACCAGCGGCGGCTGGCTGTCTTCGGGCTCGCTCGGTGCGCTGCGGAGGCGCTTGGGCGCGGGCGGGGGCGCCTGCGGGCCGCTAAACCGGTCGGCCCAATGATCGGCGATCCTGCCCGCCGCATCGCGGCCGCCAAGGCCGAAGGCGAGCGCCGTGGCGACGGCCGCGGAGCCTAGGATCAGCCCGAAGGCGATCATCACGATCTGGTCGGCGAGGCCCATGAAGGTGAGGCCGATCGCGGTGAACAAAGCGATGATCGCATAGCGAACGATGGTCTGCGCGAAGCCGCCCTCGCCGGTGCCGCTACCGACCAGCTTGGCGATGATGTTCGAAAGAAAGATGCCGACGACGATGATCAGCGAGCCGAAGATCACCTTGCCGCCGAGCGCGGTGACCTGGGCGAGGAAGATCGCGATGTCGCCGCCTCCGAGCTGGCGCGCGGCCTCGATCGACGCCGCAAGGATGATCGCGATCATCGCAACATTGGCAACGATCCGCGACGGTGAGGCGCTGTTCGGAACAACCCCGGTCGACTGGATCGCACCATCAAAGCCGAGCGGCGGGAGCACCGCCTCGATGATCGATTTGACGAAGCGGCCCAGGACGAAAGCGATGCCGATCCACAACGCGGCGCCGAGGATGTTGGGGATCGCGCCGAGAATCTGGGTCAGCATCGCCGTCGCCGGGCCGGCGAGCGCCGCGATGCCCAGCGCCTGCAGCGCGGCGATCGCAACTGGAATGATGATCAAGGCAAAGACCAGGATGCCTGCCGCCTTGGCAAGGCTCGACCGAGTGGCGCCGGGCGTCGTTCCCGCGGGCACGGCGTCGGGCGACGTGCGCACAGTGCCGCTGGTTTCGCCGATCCCGATGCGGGCCATCAGCCCGTCGACGTTGCTCGCGACCAACACCGTTTCGACCAGCCGCTTCACGATCCGCGCGACGATCAGGCCGATGAAGAAGATCAGGCCGGCGGCCAGCAGGCTCGGCAGGAACTGGAAGATCTCCAGCGTCAGCGCATTGATCGGGTCGAGGATCTGTCCGATGCCGAGGAACTTCAGGGCGGCCAAAATGCCGACCAGCCAGATGATCAGCTTGGCGATCACGCCGAGCTGGTGGCCGACGGTTTCCTCGGGCGTCCCGGTGACGTGCTTCTTCAGCGCCGGCGATTTGTCGATCGCCTTCTGAAGCACCCACTTGACCGCCCGCGCGACGATCCAGGTGGCGAGCAGGATCAGCGCGGCGATCAGGACCTTCGGCCCCCAGTACATCAGCTGCGCCTGCCAGTAAGCGCCCTGGTCGACCTGATACATGTCCGAGCCTTTCGTATGATCGAGCGGACTAACCCTCGCCGCCGCCTGTTTGTTGCAGCTCTTTCCGCCGCTGCTCCCAATAAGCAAGCCGCTCGCGGACCTTGGCTTCGAAGCCGCGGTCGGTCGGCTCGTAGAGCGCCTGCGCGGCCATCTCCTCGGGCCAGTAATCCTGGCCGGAGAAGGCCTCGTCGGCATCGTGGTCGTAGGCATAGCCCTTGCCGTAGCCGACCGTTTTCATGAGCCTGGTCGGGGCGTTGAGGATGTGCATTGGCGGCATCAGCGAGCCGGTCTCCTTGGCCGTCATCCAGGCCTTCTTCTGGGCCATGTAGGTGGCGTTCGATTTGGGCGCGGTGGCGAGATAGAGGCACGCCTGGACGATCCCGATCTCGCCCTCGGGCGAGCCGAGGAAGTCGTACATCTCCTTCGCCGCGAGGCATTGTAGCAGGGCATTGGGGTCGGCCATGCCGACGTCCTCGACCGCGGCGCGGGTCAGCCGCCGCAGCACGTACAGCGGCTCCTCGCCGGCCACCAGCATCCGCGCCAGATAATAAAGCGCCGCCTGCGGGTCCGACCCGCGGATCGCTTTGTGAAGCGCGCTGATCAGGTTGTAATGGCCTTCGCGGTCCTTGTCGTAGACCGGCACGCGACGGTGCAGGAGGTCGGATAGCTCGGCCGGGCCGAGCGGCTCGCCGATTTCGACCGAGAACAGAGTCTCGACTTGGTTGAGGAGGAAGCGGCCGTCGCCGTCGGCGCTGGCGATCAGCGCCTCGCGCGCCGCGGGCGTGACCGGGAGCGGCCGGTCCTCGAGCGTCTCGGCGCGCCGGACCAGCTCGTCGAGCGCGTCATGGTCGAGGCGCCGCAGGATCAGCACCTGGCAGCGCGACAGCAGCGCGGCGTTGAGCTCGAAGCTCGGGTTCTCGGTCGTCGCCCCGACCAGCGTCACCGTGCCGTCCTCGACATAGGGCAGGAAGCCGTCCTGCTGCGAGCGATTGAAGCGGTGGACCTCGTCGACGAACAGCAGGGTCTGCTGCCCGGCCCTCGCCATCTGCCGCGCGTCGGCGAAGATCTTCTTCAAATCGGCGACCCCGGAAAAGACCGCCGAGATGGCGACGAAGCGCAGGCCGACCGCGTCGGCGAGCAGCCGGGCGATGCTGGTCTTGCCGGTCCCGGGCGGGCCCCACAGGATCATCGAGGCGAGCTTGCCGGCCGCGACCATCCGCCCGATCGCCCCGTCCGGGCCGGTCAGATGCTCCTGGCCGACGATCTCGTCGAGCGCCTTCGGCCGCAGCCGGTCGGCGAGCGGCGCGGCCGCGCTCGGGGCGTCGGCCGGCTTGGTCGGAATGTCCTGGTCGGCAAACAGGTCAGCCATCGCCCGCACCATAGAATCCGCGCGCGAAAATGCACGCGGGCGCTTGTCTTCGATGCAGCTAAGATATATCTTAGACACATCTAAGGAGGACGAAATGTCACGACACCATCATGGCTGCGGATCGCGCGGCCGGTTCGAGTTCAATCTCCCGGAGGCGCTGATGGCGATGCGCGGCGGGCGCGGCTGGCAGGGCGGCTGGGGGCCGTTCAACTTCGATTTCGACAGCGACGGCTGGGGCGGCGGCGGCCGGCGCGGCCGGCGCACACGCCGGATGTTCGAATCGGGCGAGCTTCGCCTCGTGCTGCTGAAGCTGATCGCCGACGAGCCGCGCCACGGCTACGACCTGATCCGCGCGATCGAGGAACTGACCGGCGGCGAATATGCGCCGAGCCCCGGGATCATCTATCCGACTCTGACCCTGCTCCAGGACATGGGGCTGATCGACGAGGCGCCGGGCGAGGGTCCGCGCAAGTCGTTCCAGGTCACCGACGAGGGCCGCGCTCATCTCGACGAGCGCTCGGACGAGATCGAGGCGCTGTTCGAGCGGCTCGCCGACCTGAAGCCGCGAAGCGAGAACATGGCCGGGCCGGCGATCGGCCGCGCGGTCAAGAATCTGATGACTGCGCTCGGCCACCGGCTGAAGGCCGAGGGGTTCGACGAGGATCTGTTCCTCGAGGTCGCCGCGATCCTCGACGAGGCCGCGCAGAAGATCGAGCGGGTCAAGCCGAGCAAGGACGAGCCGGAGGAGGAGTAGTTAGAGAAGTTCCTCCCTGCCCCCGCACATGCGGGGGCGGGGAGGGGAACCATTCCCCGCAGAGGGAATGGTGGAGGGGTACGAGGCGCGGCTACCCCTCCACCATGCTCCGCATGGTTCCCCTCCCCATCGCTGTGCGATGGGGAGGAACTCACTCTACCGCCCCGTCAGCCGGGTCAGGCGCTCGCGCTTGTCGATCGCGTGCTCGTAGGCGCGGATCACGGCCGAGTTGATCGTGTCCCAGTCCATGGTCTGGGCGACGGCGAGCCCGGCCTCGCCGTGGCGGCGGCGCAGCTCGGGGTCGCGGACGTAGCGTTCGAGCGCGGCGGCGAACTCTTCGGGGTCGTCGGGGGTGACCAGCGCCCCGGTGGTGCCGTCGCGCACGATATTGGTCGAGCCGGTTGAAATCGCCGCCACGACCGGCAAGGCGCAGGCCATGGCTTCGACGGTCACATTGCCGAACGCCTCGGTGGTCGAGGGGTTGAGCAAGATGTCCGCGCTGGCGAGGGCCCGCGCCAGCTCCGTTCCGGTCACCTCACCGAGGAACAGGGCATTCGGCAGCTGCTGCTCGAACCACGGCCGCGCCGGGCCCTCGCCGATGACGAGGACGCGGTGCGCGACGCCGCGCCGTTCGAGCGCGTGGATCGCGTCGGCGAAGACGTCGAGGCCCTTTTCCATCACGACCCGGCCGAGGAAGGCGATGGCGACCTCGTCGTCGGCAATGCCGATGCTGCGCCGCCACGCGAGGTCGCGGCGCCCGGGGTTGAACTGTTCGCGATCGATGCCGCGGGTCCAGATGGTGATGTCGCGGTTCATGCGCTGCGCACGCAGGATCGCCGCCGTCGATTCCGCGGGGACCATCACGATCTCGCAACGGTGATAGAGCCGGCGCATGATGTTGCGGGCGAGCGGCTCGAGGAACTGCAGGCCGTAATAAGCGCAATAGGTGTCGAAACGGGTGTGGACCGAGGCGACCGCCGCGATCTTCCGGCGCCGCGCCCAGGAGACCGCCCGATGGCCGACGAAGTCGGGGCTCGAAACATGGACGACGTTGGGATTGAACTCGGCGAGGTCGCGCCGGACTCGCGCGGTGAGCGCCAGCGGCAGCCGATATTCCGACCGTCCGGGGATCGGCAGCGCCGGCACGCTGACCAGATCGCCGGTCGGCGCGAACGCCGGCGTGTCGGTGGTCGGCGAATAGACGCGCACCTGCGCGCCCTGGCGCAGCAGGTAGCCGACCAGGCGGTTGAGCGCCTGGTTGGCCCCGTCGCGGACGTAATTGTAATTGCCCGAGAACAGGGCCACGCGAAGGTCTTTGGGGTCCACCGGGCGCGGCTGTAGGGGATTTGCTGTGGGCGTCAAATTCGGGCTGCCGCCGATCGCGCCGCCGGACGCCTGGCTGTTCATCCTCGGCAGCCTGCCCGGCGACGCCTCGCTCGTCGCCCGCCGTTATTATGCGCACCCGACCAACCAGTTCTGGCGGCTGCTGGGCGACGCGATCGGCGAGGAGCTCCAGCCGCTCGATTATGCGCAGCGGCTGGAACGGCTGGCCGGCCGCCGCATCGGGCTGTGGGACGTAATCGCCTCGGCCAGCCGCAGCGGCAGCCTCGACCAGGCGATCCGCGCAGCCGAGCACAACCGGATCGAGCATTTGCTCCACGACTTCCGGGAGCTCCGCGCGATCGCGTTCAACGGCTCGACCTCCGCCCGGATCGGCCGGCAGCTGATCGGCGAGTCGCCCGCGCAGGTCACGTTGATCGATCTCCCGTCGTCGAGCGCGGCGAACACGCGAGGCTTCGCCGACAAGGCGGTCGCCTGGTCAAGGCTTGCCCAATTCGTGCCGCCCGCTCAAAGATAGCGTGATGATTCCCCTCGAAGAGCAGACCGACGAAGTCGACGGCGAGGACAAGAGCCTGTCGATGGTCGACGAGGCGCTGGTCGCGGGCACCATCGCCAACACCAACGGCCTGCTCGTGATCCTCGCCAAGCTGGTCGCCAAGGGCGTGTTCGACCGCGAGGACCTTCAGGCCTTCTCCGAAAGCTATTCCAAGCCGCTCGATCACGTCGGGATGCGCGAGAACGAACTGGTCGGGCAGATGCAGGACCAGATGGAATCGACCCTCGCCGAGCTGATGCGCTTCTTGAGCGAGCGCAGCCGCGACGATTAGGGTCAGCGCGCCCGCTTGACCTTGACATCGTGTCAAGGTGCACAAGACTGCAATGACGAGTCGAAACGACCACGACCATTCGGCATGCGCGCATCATGCGCAGCATCAATCTGCGATTGCGCCCGATCCAGCCGAAGTTCCGCCAGGGACCATCTGGACCTGCCCGATGCATCCGCAAATCCGTCGTACCGGCCCGGGCCAATGTCCGATCTGCGGAATGGCGCTGGAGCCGATGGAGCCGACGGACGAGGACCGGCCGAACCCCGAGTTGATCGAGATGAATCGGCGCTTTTGGATCAGCGCCGCCCTGACTCTGCCGCTATTTGCGCTTGCCATGGCAACCGAGCTGTTGGGCTGGGAGCCGCTGCCGATGTCGACCCTGATGTGGCTGCAGCTGGCGCTCGCCACCCCCGTGGTGCTGTGGGGCGGCTGGCCGTTCTTCGAGCGCTTCTGGTCAAGCCTTAAGACCCGCAACCTCAACATGTTCACCCTGATCGGACTGGGGGTGGGCGTTGCCTATGGATACAGCCTCGTCGCGACTTTGGCTCCGCAGCTGTTTCCCAATTCGCTGAAAACGATGGGCGGACTCGTACCGGTTTATTTCGAGGCGGCGGCCGTCATCACGACGCTCGTGCTCCTCGGCCAAGTCCTGGAGCTTCGGGCCAGAGCTGCGACCGGCAAGGCCATCCGGGCGCTGCTCGGATTGGCTGCCAAGACGGCGCGGCTTGTGAAACAGGACGGCAGCGAGGAGGACGTTGCGCTGGAGCAGGTCCGCGTCGGGGACGTGCTTCGCATCCGGCCCGGCGAGAAAGTGCCCGTCGATGGGGTGATTGTCGAAGGCCGCAGCGCGATCGACGAATCGATGATCAGCGGCGAGCCGATTCCGGTTGAGAAAGTGGCGGGCGACAAGGTGACCGGGGCGACAGTGAATGGCACGGGTTCGCTGCTCATGCGCGCCGAGCGGGTCGGCCGAGACACGATGTTGTCGCAGATCGTGCGGATGGTGGCTGCGGCACAGCGCTCGCGGGCGCCGATCCAGAAGCTGGCCGACCAAGTGTCTGCGTGGTTCGTGCCGAGCGTTGTTGCCGTGTCGCTGATGGCGTTCCTTGTCTGGAGCCTGCTCGGACCGGCCCCGCCGCTCAGCCACGCGATCGTCAATGCGATTGCCGTGCTGATCATCGCTTGCCCGTGTGCGCTGGGTCTGGCCACGCCGATGTCGATCATGGTCGGTACGGGGCGCGGCGCGAGTGCCGGCGTGCTGATCAAGAATGCCGAGGCGCTCGAGCTGATGGAGAAGATCGACACGCTGGTGGTCGACAAGACCGGTACGTTGACGCTCGGCAAGCCGAGACTGATCGCGGTCCAGGCAACGAACGGCTTTGAAGACGCGGACGTGCTCCGCCTCGGAGGGGCCCTCGAACAAGGGAGCGAGCATCCCCTGGCCGCCGCGATCGTCGACGGCGCGACCGATCGCGGCATCGCGCTGCCGGCCAGCAAAAACTTCGAATCGCACACCGGCAAAGGCGTGACCGGCGTCGTCGAGGGTCGCAAGGTCGCGCTCGGCAATGGAGCGATGATGAGCGACCTCGGAGTCGATCCGGCACCTCTTCAGAACCAGGCCGACAACTATCGCTCAGAGGGTCAGGGCGTCATGCTCGTCGCGATCGACGGCAAGCTGGCCGGGCTCATCATTGTGGCCGATCCGATCAAGGAGAGCGCCGCCGAAGCGATCGCCGAACTGCACCGCGAAGGCATCCGCATTGTCATGCTGACCGGCGATAATCGGCGGACGGCGGACGCTGTTGGCCGGGTGGTTGGCGTCGACGAGGTCATCGCTGACATCCTGCCGGATCAAAAGCAGGCCAAGGTCGAGCAGCTGCGGAAGGCGGGCCTCCGCGTCGCCATGGCGGGCGACGGAATCAACGACGCACCCGCCCTTGCCGCGGCGGATGTCGGGATCGCCATGGGGACCGGCACGGATGTGGCGATGGAGAGTGCGGCCGTCACGCTGGTGAAGGGCGATTTGCGCGGGATCGTCCGCGCCCGGAAGCTCAGCCGGGCGGTCATGCGCAACATCCGGCAGAACTTGTTTTTCGCCTTCGTCTTCAATGCCGCCGGCGTGCCGATCGCGGCCGGCGTGCTGTATCCCTGGTTCAAGATTCTCCTCTCACCAATCATCGCCGGTGCGGCCATGTCGCTGAGTTCGGTGACGGTGATCGGCAATTCGCTGAGGTTGCGGAGGATCAGGCTGTGAAGATAGGTGAAGCCTCAGGTGCAAGCGGCATCAGCGAGCGGATGATCCGCCATTACGAGAAGATCGGACTGATGCCGGCCGCCGCTCGCCGGGATTCCGGCTATCGTGACTACGATGAGCGCGACCTTCACACATTGCGGTTCATCGGGCGCGCGCGGGACCTGGGTTTCTCGATCGAGGAGATCCGGAAACTACTGGCGCTGTGGCAGGACCGCGGTCGCGCCAGCGCGGATGTGAAGGCACTCGCCCTCGCGCGCGCCACTGAGCTCAAGCGCAAGGAGAGGGCGCTTCACGAAATGCGCCGATCGCTCGAACACCTGGCGGACACATGCCAGGGCAACGCCCGGCCCGATTGTCCCATTCTCGGCGGACTGGAAGACGGACCAGCCGCCCTGTCGAGGCGTAAGCCTGCCTAATGATGGAGCGGAAAATGGCTCCGAATGGTTCGATCCACCGGATCGGTGTCGTGCGTCTTGCTCTGACCGGTGCGATCGTCGCCGGCCTGTTCTATGCGTTGTGCTGGGTGGGAAGATTGGTTCTGCCCGTCGGACCCGCGTCGCGCATGTACCTGCAGCTGTTCACGGGCGCCGAATTGTCGTCCGGAATTGCCCTGGTTCAGGGTCTCTGCTGGTCGGTCGTGTTTGGGTTGCTCAGCGGGGCCCTGATCGCTTCGGTCCACAATCTGCTAAGCGGGCTTGAGCGTGAATAGGCGTCCGGAGTAGGTGAAGGCCATGGCGCTCGCATGGAAGCTCCTGACGCTGCTGGCAGTCCTCTTGCTGCCGCTCGGTATGTCGGTCGCTCCCGCCGCGACTGTCCAACATCATGCCGCGACCCTGCCGATGCAGCACTGTCCCGACCAGGCACCGACCCGCGATGCCAAGCCGGGGTTCGTCGAATGCATGATGGCCTGCTCGGCGGCGCTTCCCGCAGCCGATCTTGACCGCGCCGAACCGTTGCCGATCGCCTGCTCGCCCGAGCGGGCCGACGTAGTCCGGCAGCTTCACGGGCTTCAACCGGATCCGGCAACGCCCCCTCCGAAGCGCACCTGAGACTTGGAGACGTTCCAAATCGATTCTCAGGAGAACAGACATGATCACTCTCGTCGTCGCGGCCGCTCTGGCCGCTCAATCGCCGGCTGCCCCGGCTGCCGATCCTCAGCACGCCCAGCACATGCAGATGGATCAGGCCGCCGAACCGAAGGACAAGGATTGCTGCAAGGACGGCTGCAAGTGCTGCAAGGACATGGCCAACAAGCATGAGGGCCATGCCGAGCGCGGCGGACACGCCGGTTAATCAGCCCTAGGCACGAACGGGGAGGCGGCGCGTTTCCGCGCTGCCTCCTTCACCGGAGACAATATTGTGAAGTCGAGATTTCTCGCGGCGAGCGCGCTTGCGCTTGCCCCGCTCGCCGCGCCCGCGCTGGCGCAGCACCAGCACATGCCGGGCATGCAGATGCCTGCGCCGGCGAAACCCGCGGCGAAGAAACCCGTGGCCAAAAAGCCTGCGGCGACGAAACGGCCCGCCGCGACGAGACCTGCGGCGAGGAAGAAGGCGGCAGCGGCGACCCGCGCGGCCAGGCCGACGGACGGCCGAGCGCAGCACGCGCAGGACGCCATGCCGGGCATGACGATGCCCGAGCCGCCGGCTTCGCAGCCGGCCCAGCCCCGGGATCATTCCCGGATGCAGCACGGCGTGCCAACGCCGGCGCAGCCGGCGCCGGGCGGCGAGACGCCGATGGATCATTCGCAAATGGATCCCGCGCAGATGGGCGAGATGCCGGGCATGCAGCACGGCGAGCACGCCGGCCACGAAATGCAGCTAACCGGCGCTCTCGGACCCTATCCGATGAACCGCGAATCCTCCGGCACGGCATGGCAGCCGGACGCGTCCGAGCATTCCGGCCTCCACGTCATGAGCGGGGACTGGACGCTGATGGCGCACGGCGTGCTGAACCTCGTCTACGATCATCAGTCCGGCGCGCGCGGGGCTGACAAGGCGTTCGCGAGCGGAATGCTGATGGGCATGGCCCGGCGGCCGCTCGGCCATGGCACGCTCCAGTTCAAGGCGATGCTGAGCCCCGATCCGCTGATGGGCAAAAGCGGCTATCCGCTGCTGCTCGCCAGCGGCGAGACCGCCAACGGCACCGACCGGCTGATCGACCGCCAGCACCCGCACGATCTGTTCATGGAGCTGTCGGCGTCGGTGTCGCAGAACATCGGGCCGAAGAGCAGCGTCTTCCTCTACGCTGGCCTGCCCGGCGAGCCGGCGTTCGGTCCGCCGGCGTTCATGCACCGCGAAGCCATCCTCGATTCGCCCGAGGCGCCGATCAGCCACCATTGGCTCGATTCGACCCACATCAGCTTCGGCGTCGTGACCGGCGGGATCGTGCTCGATCGCGTGAAGCTGGAGGTCAGCCGGTTCAACGGCCGCGAGCCGGACCAGCATCGCTGGAACATCGAAACCGGGCCGCTCGATTCGACCGCCATCCGCCTCTCGTGGAACCCGACGCGCACGCTCTCGCTGCAGGGCAGCTGGGGGCATTTCGAGGATCCCGAGCAGCTCGAGCCCGGAGTCGACCAGAAGCGGCTGTCCGCCAGCCTGCTCTACGCGAACGAAATCGCGCCCGGGTGGAAGCTGGCCGGGACGCTCGCCTGGGGCCGCAAGACGGTCGAGCATCACGACGATGACGCATATGTCGCCGAGGCGTCGCTCAAGCATGGCGAGTGGGCGCTGTTCGGCCGCGGCGAGATGACCGAGAACCGCGAGCTCACCGACATCGCCGACGGCCCGGCCTATCGTGTCGGCAAGGTGTCGCTGGGCGCGGTCCGCGACTTCGCGGTCGCCCACCATGTCTCGCTCGGCCTCGGCGGCCTGTTCGCGGTCAATTTCGTG
>Ga0207674_10004868_pt1 | contig 16078 bp, 11 predicted proteins | sample KBSCornC72_FD_184303 | JGI IMG/M metagenome (GOLD analysis project Ga0207674, IMG submission 184303) | Corn rhizosphere microbial communities from Kellogg Biological Station, Michigan, USA - KBS Corn C7-2 (SPAdes) (version 2) | ecosystem: Host-associated > Plants > Roots > Rhizosphere > Soil ... | reverse complement strand
ATTGTGGCCCCGACCGGGGCCGTGATCGTCGCGGTCACGGTGGTCCATCCTAGTGTCCCGTTGATTCCCCCAATCGGAGCGGTGTCCAGCAGATCGGCCGGCGGCGGCACCTCAGGGAGTCCGCTCGCCTCCAGCCACAGGACCTCGACGAGGGCTCCGAGAGCGTCCAGATCCTGGCTCGAGATTGCCCCCTCGGCACCATAGATCTTCCCTGCCGTCACCGCGATGTCCTGATAAACCGTTAGATCGCTGGCGCTTGAGGCATCGATCCGTTCGGCGAAGTTCCCGCTCTGCACCTGTCCCGGGTCGACAGAACGGCCTGCGGCGCTACTGTTCTGCCAATCCGCTCCACCAGCTTCGAAGCCGGGATCGGTGAGGAGGTTGGGGCCAGTTGTCAGGGATGGCAGCGGCTTGTGCAGCGGCGCAGCAACGTCCGGAGTTTCGCAGGTGGTTAATAGGGCGCAACACAACAGCAGCCCCGGTTGAATCGACCGCCGCAGTATGCGCCCGATTGGAGGGGGGCACGCGAATCCACGCGCGGTGCCCAAAGCGAAGGTCATCTCAGGATGTGACGAGCTTGGCTGAAGCCTCAATATTGCGGCCGGTACTAGGGCCCGCAATATGGTACTGTCCTGGTCTCGCAACTCGACAAACAGTATCAATCAGTGAGTAATAGACTACGATGGTACCTCAGCTGGACCTGACGACAGTTCTGAGGGCGTTCCCGGCGCGTCGCAGCGGACGGGGAGACTTATGAGCCAGGATCGCACCGCAGCGGGAGAGGTCACTGGCTTGCTCCAGCGGCTCCGTACCGGAGACGACAAGGCCGCGGAGCAGTTGTTCCCTTTGGTCTACGATGAGCTGCGACGCGCGGCGCAGCGGGCGCTTCGCCGGGAGCGCGAGGACCACACCCTGCATCCTACGGAGCTGGTTCACGAGGCCTGGTTTAAACTCGCCGGCCCTACTCCAGAACCCTTACACAATCGAGCACATTTCCTCGGCGTTGCTGCGCGAGCGATGCGGCAAGTATTGGTAGACCACGCTCGACGCAGGAACGCCGGGAAACGCGGCGGAGCCTTCCATCACACCACCATCGATGGACTGGCACCGGGGGGTGAAATGCCCTCGGACGAGATTCTCGCGTTGGACGACGCGCTGACTCGACTGGGTGCGCAGGAGCCACGGCTTCAGACCGTGGTGGAGTTCCGCTACTTCTCCGGTCTCACCGATGCGGAGATCGGAGAGCTGCTGGGGGTGAGTGAGCGCACAGTGCACCGGGACTGGCTCAAGGCGCGGGCCTGGCTCTACAAAGAGCTCTATCCTTCGAAATGACTTCGGATCCTCGCTGGAACCGGCTGAGCAACCTCTTCGACCAGGCGCTCGAGTTGCCCGAAGAAGCGAGGGCAACCTGGCTGGAATCCGCCTGCGCCGACGACCCCGCCCTTCGAGCTGAGGTCTACGCCATGCTCAAGGCCCACCAGCTGCGCCAGGGGATCCTGGAGAGCGACGTGCTGACCGATACGCGCGCCGTGCTGCAGGAAACCGTCGCCGAGGCGCTGGCCGACCGGTACGACGTGGAGCGACTGCTGGGCGAAGGCGGCATGGCGTCGGTTTTCCTGGCCCACGAGAAAAAGCACGGGCGTCGTGTGGTCATCAAGGTTCTCAAGCCCCAGATTGCCGCGCGCTACGGCGTTGATCGGTTCCTCAGAGAAGTCAGAATCGCCGCCCGTCTGGCCCATCCTCACATCCTCGCCCTGATCGACTCGGGTGAAGCGCGGGGGCTCCTGTACTACGTGATGCCGTATGTCGAAGGAGAGACGTTGCGGCAGCGGCTGGACCGGGCCGGTCCCCTTCCCATTCGTGATGCGTTGTCGCTGCTGCGAGATATCGCAGACGCACTGGCGCATGCTCACCGCGCCGGCGTGGTGCACCGGGATCTCAAGCCGGGCAACGTGCTCTGGGTCGGTAATCACGCCTTCCTGATGGATTTCGGGATTGCGAAGCTGGTGGACGAGCAGGACTCGATGGAGCTGACGGACCACGGCTTCGCCGTGGGGACGCCGGCCTACATGCCCCCCGAGCAGCGCATCTCCGACCCTTCGCTCGACCATCGCGCCGACCTCTACGCCTGGGGTACGCTGGCGCACGAGACGCTGACCGGGAGGCTACCGCTGCCGCCGGAGAAGGCGGGAGAGGTGGACACCGGCGGTGTACGAGCCCACCGGCTGGAGCTGCCGGAGTCGGTCGCCCGACTGGTCGCGCGGTGCCTCGCGACGGAGCCGTCGCGGCGCCCGGCGAACGCCGAGGAGATCGTCGCGGAGCTGGACGCCCTCGGTGCCCCGTCCTCGGCTGCACCGCCCAGGAAGTCCCTGTCGCGACTGGCGCTGCTGTCTATCGCAGCAGTGGTCTCGCTCGGCGGCTTTGCCGTCTGGCACGCAACCCGGCCCCCTCCGCCACACGCGGGCGGCCTCCCGACCCCGATCACCGTCCTCGGATTCACCAACGAGACCGGCGACCCCAGTCTCGATATCTGGGGCCGAATGGCGGGAGACTGGCTGACCCAGGGGCTGCAGGCGACGGGCCTCGTCCCCGTGGTTCCCTGGCCCACCGCTCTGCAGGCAAGCCAGCTCCTCCAGACGCAACGGGAGCAAGGCAAGAGTGTCAATCCCGTCAGCTTCCTGCGGGAGGAAACCGGTGCGGGCACGGTGGTGACCGGCTCCTACTATCTCCTCGGCGATTCGCTGCAATTCCGTCTGGAGGTCGCGGACGCGGTGCGAGGACGAGTCCTTGGCACCATCGCGCCGATCATGACCAGCCGCTCGACACCGCAGGCTGGAATCGAGGTGATGCGGGACCGATTGATGGGGATGATCGCGCTGTGGACCGAAGACAAGATCGGCCATGCCCGGCAGCTGGAGCTGCGGCCTCCAACCTTCGAGGCCTATCAGATCTTCGAGGGAGGAGCGGAGCGATTCCGTAATCAGGACTATGCGGGTGCGATGACCGAGTACCGCAGAGCCTTTCTGGCGGATACCGAATTCGTCGGCGCCTTGCTGGGTGCTGGCATCGCGGCCTGGAACCTGGCCGATGCGAAGCTGACCGATTCAATCGTTCGCGAGATTCACCTCCGGGAATCGAAGCTGGGAGACTACCAGCGACTGCGGCTCGAATCGCTCGACGCGCTCCTGGCGGGGGATGGAGAGGCCGAGGTGACGGCGCTTCGAAAGGCATCCGCCGAGGCTCCTGGGTCGATGGCGACGTACAACCTGGCGGTGGCGAGTCTCTCAACGGACCGTCCTCAGGAGGCGCTCGCGGCGTTGGAGACCCTCGAGCCGGAGCGGGGAGACATGAGAGGCTGGTCCTCTTATTGGACTCAGCTCACTCACGCGCTCCATCTGGTGGGAGATCACGAGCGCGAGCTGGAGGCCGCGCGGGAACTCCGCTACCGGCATCCGGATCGTCGCGTGGGGCTCACGCTAGAGGTGCGGGCATTGGCGGCAGAGGGACGTGCCGCGGCGGTCGACACCGTGCTCTTTGCCTCTCGTGCTCTGCCGCCGGCTACCTACTGGTCTCAAGGGGCGGCGATGGTCGTGGCGGGCGAAGAGCTGGTCACCCACGGTTGGACCGAGGCCGGCACCCAATACCTGATGCGCGGCAAGTCATGGCTTGAGGGACAGCTCCGGGTACACCCAGGCGACCAGTCCCACCTCTATTGGCTGGGGAGCGCCCTTTACGACCTCGGCGAATGGGTGCGGAGCCGCGGGATCTTCGATTCGCTTGTAGTGAAGGATCCGGACCGGCTGCAGTACCGAGGGCTCGCCGCTCTCGCCGCGGCCCGGACCGGGTCCGTACCCGACACGCTGGGCGCCGTCGTACCCGCGGAGCGAGGAGAGTACACGATGTTCCGGGCTCGACTCGCTGCGATCCGGGGAGACTACACGGGGGCTCTGGCGCTGTTCGGGGAAGCCGCGCGCTTAGGACTGCGGGGCCTCCCATGGATTCATTCGTCTGCGTACCGCGACCTGGTGGCGTTCCGAGACGACCGGCGAGCGTTACCGGTTTCCCTCCGTCCTGCTCAGGCTTCTGCAGCAAGACCGAACTAAAGGACTCAAACGCAGAGACACAGAGAACGCAGAGGGCTCAAGCCGACTCTTCGGTATCCAGTGTTCAACACAAAGACACTTCTCGAGCCTTCCCTGACGTCGTTGGGATGGTGCAGCTCCGCTGATCCTTCCCGAGGGCTCAGGCGACCGACGGCTGGGACCTCACAGCGCTTGCCAGGTTTTTCCGCATCCGCAGACCGCGGGACAACCATCCACCCGGCAGCGTCGCCGCGGTGTGATCCACGGGGACGTAACCGTTGGCACTGAAGAACGGCTCACCATTCAGCATCGCGACACAATCGGCACTGCGGAATCCCTCAGTCAACGCCCGCCCTTCAGCCACGGTGAGCAGCCAGCTCCCGATGCCCTGACGGCTGAACTCCGGATCCACGTAGAAGTGCCGCATTCGGGCGGTCTCGAAGGGCCGGCCCGCGGGAGCGTAGCCGCCAATCCCCAAAACCCGGGTTCCCTGCTCGACCAGGAAGTACGTGCCCTTGGCGAAGGGCTCCCAGTCGGGGCCGACCACGCGGTCGAGGGCTGCCTCGAGTAGCTCTGAGCGGCCAACCTCCGGCCCGTGGCCCAACAACGACCTCGCCACCAGTCGTCGCACTGCGGCGGAATCCTGAGGAACCGCCCGGCGGATACGGAAACCCATCGTTTGCTCCTGAAATTGTCCGTTCAGGAATGCGCGAAACGGGGCAGGAACCTGACACGGGGGAGGCGGAAGGACTACTGCAGGCTCAGACTGAGCAGCGTATCCCCCCATTTGGCCAGCGCCCGGGGGCCCAACCCCTCGATGACCCGGAGCCCGTCCCGATCCTGGGGCCTTTGTTGGGCAATGCGGGCCAGGACGGCGTCCGGGAGAACGGCATAGTCGGGGATCCCCATCCCGTCAGCTACCGTCCGGCGCCAGTCTCGCAGAGCCTGATGGAGCGGAGGGCATTCCAGGGATTCGGCCCCCGGTCCGGCCTCGAGGGCGCCGAGGATGACGGCGCCCAACCGTTCGGCCAGCGACGGTCCTACTCCTGGCACCGCGGCGAGTTGATCTGAACTTCCCGGTGGCGACTCGGCGAGGCTACGAAGGACATCCGGTTCGATCAACGCTCCGCCCCAGGGCGCCTTGCCGCCTGAGAAGATCCGCAACAGCCGGCGATACCTTCCGGCGGCGACCGGGTCGAGTCGCTTCTCGCTAATCCTCCTCCGGCAGCCCCCACACCCCGAGCATTGATCGAGCGTCTCACCGAAATAGCGGAGCAATGCCGCGCGACGGCATCGATTTCCCTCGGCATAGTTCTCCACCGCGGCTATTCGCTCCGCGGCCTTCTGCCTCCGGGCCTCTACCGGGCGCCAATCCACCGCACCGCGCTCGGGCCGGAGCTCGCGGGCCAAACGGTCGGCCGAGGCGAGCACGTTGGCCGGGACCCCCCGTCTCCCGTCCTTCTCATACCAGATGCGCTGCAGCAACTGCTTCGGCGGGAAGGTGACCTCCAGCTGACGGCGATGGAGGACGGCGTCGTTGCGACCCGCGAGGAGCACACACCGGGCGAATCCTCCATCCCGCCCGGCCCGCCCAGCCTCCTGGTAGTAAGACTCCGGAGTGGGCGGCATGGTCCAGTGCACGACCAGCCTCACTCGGGGCTGATCGATTCCCATCCCGAAAGCGCAGGTGGCAGTGACAACCTCGAGATCCTCGTCCAGGAACCGCCGCAACACTTCGACTCGACCCGCCTTGTTGAGACCGGCGTGGTACGGTGCGGCGCGAAATCCCGCCCGATTAAGCGCCCGGGTGAGACCTTCGGCGGTATTTCTGGTAGGAGCATAGACGATGGCTAGCCGGTCCTCCTGCCGCAGAAGAGAGAGCAAGCGTTCGAGGCGTTCTCGCTCGTCCCGAACCGGGACCACGCCGAACCAGAGATTGGGCCGGTCGAACGAGCCGAGGTGGAAATCGGGGCTGCGGAGGCCGAGTGCCGCGGTGATGTCCTGGCGGACTTCAGGAGTCGCGCTGCCAGTCAGGGCGACGACGGGAGGCTTTCCGAGGGCGAAGCGGAGCCGGCGCAGGGCGCGATAGGCCGGACGAAAATCGTGTCCCCATTCGGTGATGCAGTGCGCTTCGTCGATGGCGAGGAGTCGCGGCGCGGCTTGCTGCTGACGCAGGCTCGTTGCCAGGCTTGGCAGTCGCTCGGGTGAGGTGTAGAGGAGCGGAACTTGCCCGGTGACGACCTCCTGGAGAACTCGTTGTTGTTCGGTGCGGGTCAGACTGCTGTTAAGGAGCGCCGCGGAGATCCCCCGCGCCCGGAGAGCGGCGACCTGATCCTGCATCAGCGAAATGAGGGGAGAGACGACGATGGTGAACCCGCCGAGGACGAGGGCGGGCAGCTGAAAGCAGATGGACTTCCCGCCGCCGGTGGGCAGGACCGCGAGGGTATCGCGACCCGCAAGCACCGACTGCACTACCCGTCGCTGGGCGGGGCGGAAGTCAGGGTAGCCGAAGTGGCGCAGGAGGAGTTGCCGCGCCGTCTCCACGCGCTCGGGGATCGGATTGGTCATACCCAACATTGCAGGCCGACCCAACCGACCTCGGCATCCCGTTTACGCGATCTATTCCCCGAAAAAGGCAAACACCAAGGCATGAAGGACATAAAGCAAACGCAAAGGCGCGGAGGACGCAGAGAAAGAATCAGAAGCCACAAACACGAAAGACACAGAGAAGAACCAGCTCTCTGCGTCCTCTGCGTCTCTGCGTTTCGCTTTGTTCGTGCCTTTGGCTATTTGCGTTCGGTTGCCTCTTACTTCAGGAAGGCCGCGATCGCGGTGCGGAAGTCGGGGTGGGCGCGGGCCAAGGCGTTCACCCGGGCACCGAGTCCGATGCCGTCCGCGAAGGGGAGCCCGTCCAGCTCGTAGAACTGCCGCTTGGTGAGGGCGAGGGCATTGGCGCTGGTCTGCGAAAGAGCGGTGAGCACGGAGGCCACGGCCTGCTCGAACTCGCCAGCGGGAATCGAGCGCGAGATTAGCCCGGCGGCCTGAGCCTCGGCCGCGGTCAGCACCCTACCCGTCACCGCGAGATCGAGCGCAATCTTCTCCCCCACACTACGGCGGAGCATGGTCATCACCATCGCGGGCACGAAGCCGCGCTGGATCTCGGGATAGCCGAATTGCGCCGAGCTGGTCGCCAGTACGAGATCACACGCCGTGGCCAGCCCGGCCCCTCCCGCGAACGCCCGACCGTGCACGACCGCGACGACCAGCTTGGGCAGGGTGCGGATCCGGACGAACAGCCCTCCCAACCGAAGTGCCGCCTCCTCATTCTCCGCCAGCGATTTTTCGGCCGACGCGAGCAGCTCGTTGAGATCCGCCCCGGCGCAGAAGTCCTTCCCCGCCCCCCGTATCGCGACCACCCGCACCTGGGCCTCAAGCTCGGCCTGATCCAACGCCACGCGCAGCGCATCCAGGGTCGGCGTGTCGAGTGCGTTCCGCTTCTCGGGGCGGTTGAGGGTGATCGTGAGGATGCCGTTGGTGAGACTCGAGAGGATGGTCATGGTTGAATGGGGAGTAGGGAGTAGTGGTAGGATGTAGGGCGCGAGAGTTTGCGATAGCCGAACTCCCTACACCCTACTCCCTACTACGTACAACCTTTCTGGCAATGTCCGCCGGAACCGGAATTGTCATCCTCAACATCGCCGTCGAATACACCTTCCCCTGGGCGTCGGTCTTGAGCGAGATAGTCCCGCCGCCGTCCAGGGCACCGTGCAACAGGAAGTTGAGCGCGTTCAGATTGGGGAGAACGTAGCGATCGACGCTGCGCACCATACCCTTGAAGTGCCGCTGAACGCTGGCCGCGGTCACCTGCTTGACCAGAATCGGGAAATACTCTGGCTCGAGTGCAATGAGGCCTACGTTCGCGGTGTCACCCTTGTCGCCCGAGCGCGCGTGCGCGAGCCATCTGAGCTGGACGCTAGTGGTCCCAGGCTTTCGTTTTGTTGAAGATTTCCGCGCCATTGTGTCGCTCAGAGTTGGTGACATTTCCCGCTCACCGCTCACTGCTCACGCTTTTAAGATCTCCACCTTCACTCCCGGCTCAATCTCCCTCCGATCAATCAGCGCCGGCCAGTAGGCGACGACCTCCTCCACCTGCGGCCGGCCGCCGGCAAACCCGGTCACACTCGGCGGCCCGGTCAGCACCAGCGGCGCGATCTCGCGGGTGAAACGATCCACCGGCGCTTTCTCCGGGGCTCGCACACCGATGCGGAGTTGCACCTCGGGAGCATCCGGTGAAGCCGGGCCCGCAAGACGTCCGTGGGTCGCATCGGCTCCGACAAACTCCGTCAGAATCTGCTCGTAGCTGAGCCCCAGGTCCTTGAGCCGCTGGCGGAGGATCCGGTCGGCCGCCTTGGCCTTGTCGTAGGCCTCGGGCCAGGAATAGACCAGGGTTCCCACCGCCTTGTATCCGTAGAAGTAGGCGATCGACACCTTGAGCATCGGGGTCTTCGGCCCGCCCTTGATTCCGCTCACCTGCACTCGATCCTTGCCGGCCTGCTTCAGCTGGATGGTGGTGAAGTCGGCGACGCCGTCCGGCGTGATATAGGAGCGCGGGTCTCCCATCTCGTAGACCAGCTGCTCCGTCACACTCGGCACGTTGACCACACCGCCGGTGTGGGGATGCTTGGTCACCACGAACGTCCCATCGGGTGAGGCCTCGACGATCGGGAAGCCCGGATTAGCGAGACCCTTCACCTTCCGCCAGTCGCGCAGCAGGTTCCCACCGCTCGACTGGGCGCCGCACTCGATGATATGCCCCGCCACGGTTCCCGCGGCGACCTTGTCCCAGTCGTTGGTCCGCCAGCCGAATTCATGGAAGAGTGGACCCAGCGTCAGACCGGTGTCGGTCACCCGGCCGGTCACCACGATGTCCGCACCCTGTTCCAGCGCGGTCACGATCGGGGCCATGCCGAGGTAGGCGTTGGCGGAGAGGACCTTGTCGCGAATGTCGCTGAGGGGCCGGCCGCTGTCCATGTCGCGCAGCTCGTGGCCCCGAGCAATGAGGTCGTCGAGGCGCGGCAGGATGTCATCGCCCGAAACGAGTCCGACATTCAACTTGCCCGCGAACCCGAGCTTTCGCGCCACCGCGAGCACCGCCTCGGCACAGCCACGAGGGTTCACGCCTCCGGCGTTGGAAGTCACCCGGATGCGCTTCGACACAAGTGCCGGGAGAATTCGCTCGATCAGCGGAACGAAGTCCCGCGCATAGCCCGCGTTCGGGTCGCGCGACTTCTGTTTCTGCATGATGGACATGGTCACCTCGGCGAGGTAGTCCATCATGAGGTAGTCAATCGGCCCGCCTTCGACCTGGCGGACCGGAGCCTCGAGCCAGTCTCCCCAGAAGCCCTGACCGGCTGCGACGCGGACGGTGGTCCTGGTCATGGAGCGAGCGGCGCGCGTGGCTCGGGGAATCCGATCTCCCGAGTCCAGGTCCGGTCTCCTACCGGTACCACGATGATTCCAAGAGGAGCGAAGCCGGGTCCGAATGAAACGGGTGACTGGCTCGGCATCGCGATGTGCACCGAACCGGTTCTCCCCGGTGGCAGGGTGATTTGTGAGCCGGGTAGACGTTCTACGTGTGACGAGTCGGCGTAGAGGCGGATCGACAGACCGGCACTCCAAGGCGCTTCGCTCGTCGGATCGGCGAGACCGGGGAAGAGCTTCACCGCGCCGCCGAAGGCAGTCCCAGGCAGGTCGACGTGGAGCCGTCCGAGCGCATAGTTGAGCGGCTGCTTGCCGAGTTGCCGGCCGGCGGAATCGAAGAGCGTGAGGCCGAAGTCGGTGAAGCGGGGCCACTGGGCGGGATCCATGGTCACATCCACCGTGGCATGGATCGCCCAGTCGGGTATGCCAAAGGCGACGGGATCCACCACTGACCCGTGGCCGGTGATGGTCTCGGTGCGTTCGGCTCCGACCAGAACCACGAAAGGCTGAGTCGTGACGGCGCTGCTCTCCGCATTCTGCAGCGAGATGGTGATGCCCCCGGCATCACGCATGCCACTGATCACGAGCGGGCTCTGCTCGATCACGGTGAGCGCCGTCGTAGACTGAAGCGGCGGAGCGACGGTGATCGTTTCGTACAAGCCGGTCACCACATCGCGCCCGTCCACCACGTAGAGCGCGGCATCGTCGCCCGATCCGGCCGGAATGCCATTGGCTTCCCGATAGGGCTGCCCGCCAGGCTCATGGAGAAAGGCTTGGGCCTGCTCCTGGCGAGAGGTGGTCGCGGCGGCGACGAAGAAGGGGCGTCCCGCCTCGGCACGGAAGAAGAGGCGACGCTGGCCTCCTGCCGGAATCAGTTGAGGATCGGTTTCGATCCGCGCACCGATGGCGGGTACCACGATGGTGTTGACCAGCCGGAACGCGGGACCGGCCATGGTATCGCTGGTCCATCCGGAGACGACCCCCGTGTACACGCCGGGATTCTTCAATGCCTCTGGCCGGTAACGCAGGTCGAGCCGGGCGGAGGATTCCTTTATGTCCACCGTGTTCGGCGCCAGAAGCCATCCGGCGTTGCTTCGAAGCGAGAACGACTCGGGTCCGCCGGAACTACGCTGCAGCACGAAGCTCTGCACCGTGTCACCCGCAGCCTCGAGGCCATTGGGGCGGAACGCTGCGGTGACCCCGTGGTCCGCCGGGCGAGCATCCACCTCGGGCACGGCGTGAGAACCTTCCAGCCACCGCATAGCCGCCCTGACATCGGGCACGCCGGTACCCTCATCCAGCATGGTCTGATCGGAAACCGGCCGAGCGGTGACCATCAACGCCTGTTTGATCAGCCGAGCGTCAACTTTCTCTCCTCGCTGGGTAATCGCCGAGGCGAGCAGAGCGGTGAGTCCTGCCGCGTGGGGCGAGGCCATGCTGGTGCCACCCTTCCGCTCGTCTCCCACATTCCAGTGCGGCACGGTGGAATAGGCGAGCCCCGGAGTCGCGATGTCGGGTTTGGCGAGTTCGCCACCCCGGGCGCTGAAATAGGCGACCGGATCGCTGGCCGGCCGGGTGACCGCACCGAGCATCCCGGCCGGGAAGGTCGCGCCGACCGTAAGCGCGCGATTGGCGGAGCCGGGAAATCCCATGGTCGAGAGCCCCGGACCGTCGTTGCCCGCGCTGATCGTGAACACCACGTCGGGATGGACCTGGAGCACCGAGTCGATCAGCTGATCGATGCGCGCCTTCCCCTCCGCCTCGTTGCCGACCCCGAAGCTCATGTTGAGCACGAGCGGCATGCTGCGCTGGTGGGCGAAGTCGATGGCGTAGTCCACCGCCCGCAGCATGCTGCCAGTGGTGGAGATTCCGCCCTGTGCGTCGTTGGCGATCTTGAGTCCGAGGAGCTGTGCTCCCGGCGCCACGCCGTCGAATCCCTTCACCCCGTACATGTCATGGGCCGCCGCGATGCCCGCGACGTGCGATCCGTGAGCGCTGGTGTCGAAATAGAGATCGAGTGATGGGACGCCGCGGTTGTCGCGGAAATTGGCGGCCAGGGTGAGGTTGGGAGTCGCCTTCCCGGTGCTCCAGGCAAAGACCTCTCGGGCGATGAGATAATCGTGGACCGGACGTTCATCCCCGAGGGAGCCGTTTCCGTTGCTGTCGATGAAGAGAACCCAGCCGTCGCTGGCCCGAGTCACCACGATCGGCAGCGTATCGGTGTCGCTACGGTTGCCATTAAGATCGGAAGCGGGCATCGCGCCCAACGGCAACTCCGCGATAGTGCCCATATACCAGGGTCCCGCCGCGTTGGTGGTACGAACCCGTGAAAAGCCACCGAGGCGCTTGCCCGCGATCAACACGGTATCTCCCGATGGAGCCGCCTTCTCGAGCTTCACCTCGCCTTCACCGGAGAAGTCCCGCAGGTCGAGGATCTTCCGCTCTCCGGTCGAGGTGGTGGAGAGGCCGGGAATGCCCGGATCTATCCCGCTGTCCAGGATGCCGATCAGGACACCGCGGCCGTCATAGGTGGGATACGCCTTGCGAAACTCGATCACCCCCGTGGCAGAGAGCGGCATCCAGCCCCTGGTAAACGCATCACGGGGCGGCAGGATCGGTTGCGAGGGACCGGTCGTATCGGCTTCGACAGGGGCTGCCGCCGCAACCGAGGCCGGCTCGGGACCCTGTGCCGCCTGCTGGGTAGCGTGGGAGCACGAAAGAGAAAGCGCCGCGATGCCCAGGGCGCGAATGGCTCGAGAGGTTCTCACGTCGTGGCCGTTAGCGAGGAAGCGCCAGGTCCAAAGGATCCAGTACAAAGGGCCCCAGATGCGGGCCGGCGTAGTTGCTGGTTACACGGAGCAGAAAGGCGAGCTGGTCTCGGGTCTCATCCGCGGTGATGATCGCGTCCACGTAGCCCCGGGCGCCCGCGTACTTGGCGTCGAGCTGGTGCTCGTAGTCGGCCCGCATCGCCTCGACCGAGGCCTGCACCTCGGGCGGCGGGGCGCCTTTGGCCGCCCGCGCCTTGGTAAGCTCTGGTCCGTGCACCGCCTCGACGGCAGACTCGCCTTCCATGACCGCCATCCGTCCGGTGGGCCAGCTCAAGATGAAATCGGGATCGAATCCCTGCCCTGCCATCGCGTAGTACCCGGCGCCGGAGGCGTGATTGATGGTGAGGACAATCTTGGGCACGACCGCGGTTGCCATCGCTTCAACGAATCGCGCGCCAGCCCGAATGATCCCTGACTGCTCGGCTTCGGGACCGACCATGAACCCGCTCACATCCTGCACGAAGAGCAACGGCAGCCGCTCGCGGCTCGCCGTCTCGATGAAGAAGGCGGCCTTTTCGGCACTCTCGGTGTAGATGATACCGCCGAACTTCGGCCGCTCGCCGGCTTTACCTTTGATGATCCCGCGCCCATTGGTGAGGATCGCGACAGGACGCCCTTCGATGTGCCCGTGGCCGCAGATTATCTCGGCCGCGACACCCGGCTGGAACTGCTCCAGCGCTCCGCCATCCAGGATGCAGGAGAGCACCGCCATCATGTCGTACGACATGCGGTGGTCGTGCGGCAGAATATCGTAGAGATCGGTGGGCTGGCGTGCTGGCGCCTTCGTCTTCCTTAGCCGGTGCTGCACTCCTTCATGGCGGGGCAGCCGGCCGACATACTCTCGGATCTTCGCCAGGCACTCGGTGTCGTTCGCCGCGAGGTAATGTGCGACGGCACTTACCTCGGTGTGCATCCGGGCACCGCCCAGCGATTCGGCATCTACCGTCTGGCCGGTGGCGCCTTTGACCAGATTGGGGCCGCCGAGTCCCATGAAGCTGGTGCCGTCCACCATGAAGATCACGTCGGACAAGGCAGGCAGGTATGCGCCGCCGGCGATGCAGCTTCCCATCACCGCGCTGATCTGCGGCACATGGAGATAGCGCCGCATGATCGAGTTGTAATGGAAGATGCGAGCGGCACCATACTGGCCCGGAAAGACCCCGCCCTGATACGGCAGATTCACGCCAGCGGAGTCCACCAGGTAAATGATGGGGATCCGCTGGCGCATCGCGATCTCCTGCGCGCGAACGATCTTGCGGATGGTTTCCGGCCACCACGAGCCGGCCTTCACGGTCGCGTCATTGGCGACGACGACGATTTCGCGTCCCTCGACTACGCCGAGGCCAGTGATGACTCCGGCCGCGGGCGCCTGACCATCGTACTGGTCGTAGGCGATGAGGAGTCCGATCTCGAGCCACGGGCTTCCTGCGTCCAGCAGCTTTTCGACTCGCTCGCGCGGCGCCAGCTGACCCTTCTCGTGCATCTTCGCGATGCGCTTGGCTCCCCCGCCCTGCCGCAGCCTGGCGGCGAGGGCGAGGTACTCATCGCTCAGCGTACGCAGACGCGCGGTTCGGGGAACGGACTTGGAGGCGGTCACCGGGTCAGTCCTGGAGGTTTTCCGCGGCCCAGGACTGGATGTAGCTGACGAGATCCGAGGTCGGGGTGCCGGGTCCGAACAGGCGGCCCATCCCCCCTTTTTCGAGAGCATCCATGTCTTCCTGCGGGATGATCCCTCCGCCGGTCACCAGAATGTCGGTGCGGCCTTGCTCATCGAGCAGCTTGCGGACCCGGGGAAAGAGCGTCATGTGCGCCCCCGAGAGAATCGAGAGGCCGACCACGTCCACGTCTTCCTGAATCGCCGCGCTGGCAATCATCTCGGGAGTCTGATGCAACCCGGTGTAGATCACCTCCATGCCGGCGTCTCGTAACGCTGCGGCGACCACCTTGGCTCCGCGATCGTGGCCATCCAGGCCAGGCTTGGCTACGAGAACGCGGATCGGTCGGGCCGGGGACGTCTTGTTGAGAGTCGCGAACATGAGTGCTCGAGTCAGGGCTCGGGGGTGAGGGACAGAATCAGATCGGCCACAGCCGCGATGCTGGGGGCAGTCTGCACGTCGCGCCCGGCATGGTTGCCGGCGGGATCGAGCAGTACCACATCCATGCCGGCCCGCCGGGCGCCGATCACATCGACTTCATAAATGTCGCCGACGTAGAGAACACCTTCGGGTGCGAGGCCCAGTGGCTCGAGAGCGGCCTGAAAGATCCGCGGGTCCGGCTTCTCGAACCCGACGAGCCGGGAGTCCACGATCACTTCAAAGTCGGCTCGAATCCCCGCCGCAGCGAGCGCCTCTTCGACTCGCCCGTCGCTGTTGGACACGACGCCGAGACGAAGACCGGCCTCTCTCATCCGGGCGAGGGCCGCGGGAGTGCCGGGATGCATGGCGCTCCACAGATGGCGCTCGCCGTGCAGGCGCAGCAGCGTCTCCCGCACTAACCCCAGCTTCTCCCGGGGCACGCCGGCCAGGAGGAAAAGACTCTCGAGGTAGCGGGAGGCCCGGTCGTGATCCGACGTATCCGACCGCTCCAGTTGGAGCGCCGCCTCACCGGACTGAGCCTCGAGGCCTTTCGCCGTAAGCGGCACCCCGACCGCGGCGCCGACCTCTCGGGCCAGGCGCTCGTAGTCGAGGAACAGCAGGGTATTCCCGGCGTCGAACAGGACCGCGGCGATCTTCACCGGAACCTGAGCAGTCCCGCCAGCCCGTTCACCGCACGGCGGGCCTCGCCATCGTACACCACCTCAACCTTGACCCGCTGGCGCAGCGCGTCTTCGATCGCCTCGTCCACGAGATCGATCACCGGAACCGGGTCACCTTCGCCGCGCAGCAGCTGGTCGGGTTCACTCACCAGACGTCCCGACTGGGAGCCGCGATATCCCGGACCGCCGGCTTCCGCGTCGACGAGCAGAGTTCGCACCTGGCCTTTGGAAAGGGCGAGGAGGCTCTCGTCCAATCCGTTGACCGCCCAGCCGTTTCCCAGTCCCTCGGAAAGGTCGTGCGCGGCCTCGCGCTCGGTGGCGCGCTCGAATGCCTCCCGCACTGCCAGGGTGGCCTCGTGAACCACCGACAGCGTCGCATCCTTCGGATCGAGCTGGACCGAGCCCATCAGCCGCTCGACCAGGTACGGATGGAGGAAATCCTCTACTGCCTGCGCGTCGTTCCGACCCGCCAACACGATGCCGTGAACCGGATGCTTCCGGTGCAGATCGAAGAGGCGTTGCGCCACGGCCTCGTAATGGCGCTGGCGCTCGTTGCGGATCCGATTATTCCAGGCCCGCTCTCCCATGCCCGGCGGGCCCTCGTGACTCCGGAACTTGGGACTCCGCCTGCGCTCCGCCTTGAGGCTCGGCAGCTCCTCGGCTCCGAACGCGGTGACCTGGAAGAATCGCGCGGTCGTGCGATCTACCACCGCGGTCAACAGGGTGCCGAATTCATCCTCGGCCGAAGCCAGTTCCCGAACCAGCGCCGTACGATCCACGCCGAGTCGTGAGCGATGCACCGCTGGCAACGGCAGTATTTCGAAGAGCTTGAGCGCCTTGCAGCCGAAGATGGCGACGCCGTGAGTCGAGGGAAGGCGAGCCGGTTCCCGCAGGTGCTCCATGATGCGCTGCAGGTCGTCCTGGACTTCCTG
>Ga0207674_10004867_pt1 | contig 16079 bp, 17 predicted proteins | sample KBSCornC72_FD_184303 | JGI IMG/M metagenome (GOLD analysis project Ga0207674, IMG submission 184303) | Corn rhizosphere microbial communities from Kellogg Biological Station, Michigan, USA - KBS Corn C7-2 (SPAdes) (version 2) | ecosystem: Host-associated > Plants > Roots > Rhizosphere > Soil ... | reverse complement strand
GGTATGCGGAGCTGGCGCGTGAGGCGATTGCAGCGGGGACGGATCCCGGGTCGCCCGATTTCATGAATTTCGACAAAGGTCGGCAGCCGGTGGTGGATGCGGCGTTTCTGGCGCTGGCGATTTTGCGGGCTCCGCATGAGCTTTGGAAGAAGCTGGACGCGAAGGCGCAGCAGAATGTGATCGCCGCGCTGAAGTCGACGAGGAAGATCTTGCCGGTTTATAGCAACTGGCTTTTGTTTTCGGCGACGATCGAGGTGGCGTTGCTGAAGATGGGCGCGGGTTGGGATTCGATGCGCGTGGATTATGCGATGCGTTCGATGGAGACCTGGTACAAGGGCGATGGCGTGTATGGGGATGGGCCGGAGTTTCACTGGGACTACTACAACAGCTTCGTGATTCATCCGATGCTGCTGGCGGTGCTGGATGCAACGGCAAATGCTGAGCCGAACTGGAAGAGCATGCAGCCGGAGATGATGCGGCGGGCACAGCGGTACGCAGCGGTCCAGGAGAGGATGATCGGTCCGGATGGGTCTTTTCCGGCGATCGGCCGTTCCCTGTGCTATCGATTTGGCGCATTTCATCTGCTGGCGGAGGTAGCGCGGCGGAAGGTGCTGCCGGAGAGTGTGGCTGCGGCGCAGGTGCGGTCGGGGCTGACTGCGGTGATGCGGCGGATGGTAGACGCGCCGGGGACGTTCGATGAGCACGGATGGCTGCGGGTGGGGTTTGTGGGGCATCAGCCGGAGATCGCGGAGTCGTACATTTCGACCGGGAGTTTGTATCTTTGTTCGGCGGCGTGGCTGCCGCTGGGGCTGCCGGCTACGGACGCATTCTGGGCTGATGAGGCGAGGGCGTGGACGGGGAAGAAGGTTTGGAGTGGGGAAGATGTGAAGGCGGATCATGCGCTTTCGTGAGTGGTGAGTAGGGAGTAGGAATTAGGTGATCAGGGATCAGGGATTAGGTGATCAGGGATCAGGGATTAGGGATCAGGGATTAGGGATAGGGATTAGGGATAGGGATTAGGGATAGGGATTAGGGAGGAGCTACTGGCTGATTGGCTAGTAGCTTTTTGTTTGAGGTTCGGTGGGTAGAGATGATGGGAACGGAATGCTGGGGCGCTGGCGGCGGAAGGGCAGATAGATGAGCAGAAAGAGCGCGAGGGCGACGAATTCGCCGGTGAGGATGTACAGAGGCCAGGGCCCGAGGTAGTCGAGGAGAGATGGGGTGGGCGGCTTGTTGCGGAGGAACATGTAGTTGGTCTGGAAGGCGAAGTCGAAGGTGCCGATGACGAGTGCGTAGATGTTGGCGGCGATGAGCGAGCGGGCGACGGAGCCGGGGCGGGGGCGGAGCTGCCCAGACCAGACGAGGTAGAGCGTCGAGCAGACGATGAGCCCGTGGTCGACGAAGAACTGGATCGAGAGGAACGGCGTGGGATTGACCAGATTGGGAGTGAAGAGGGACTGGGTGGCTCCGGCGATGGCCCAGTAGTAAGCGATGTCGAAGATGGCGCGGTTGAGGGTGAGGAGAGAGGCGACGATGAGCCAGAGGGAGGCGTCGCAGAGCTCGAGGGGGATGTGGTTGGGAAACATGGGCGCGCCGGTAGCGGCGAAGTACGCGTAGAGGGAGATGGAAGCTGCTGTCGTGAGGAGCGCGAGGACGTAGCGCGTGAATCTATGGCCGGGAAGTTGCGCGCGGTGGGCGATGACGAGTAGGGCCGCAAGGCCTGGCACCATGCAGATGATGGCGAGGTGGGCGAGCGAGAACATGCGCAGGCCGGGTGGCATGGGAGTGTGACTGCATTAGAACACTCCTCGGGGACCAGGGACTAGGGACTAGGGATTTAGGCACTAGGGATTAGGAACTAGGGATTAGGAACTAGGGATTAGGGATTAGGAACTAGGGATTAGGGATTAGGGAGTAGGGATTAGGGAGTAGGAACTAGGGATTAGGGAGTAGGACTAGGAACTAGGGAGTAGGAATTAGGGATTAGGGAGTAGGGAGTAGGGAGTAGGGAGTAGGACTAGGAACTAGGGATTAGGTGTAGGACGCTAGCGGCGGGTGTGGGCGGAGTTGATCTGATGGTTGGGCTGATGCTCGTGGTGGTCGGCGGGAGGACGTTTGGCCTTGAGGTCGAGGCGGTGGTAGTAGGCGACGCGGGCGGGTTCGCAAGCGTGGGCGGCTTCGAGTTCTCTAAGTTCGGGTTCGGCGGTTGAGGTGCCGACGGTTACAAAGCATTGGTCGCAGATGGAGTCGATGGTTCCATCGCTGTTGATGCGGTGCGGGAACGGCATGGCATTGTCCTCAACCAAGGCTTGGGAGTGTGGCTAAGCGTAGCATCGGTGCGGGTTTTTAGTAACTGGGGAAATCCCCGGTGCGCGTTCGTGCTATTTCAGGCTGCTGAGAGGAAGCATACGGTGGTGTTTAGTCCATAAAGCCTATGGACTTCTCAGAGGGCCTTGCAGACCTCGGCCATGTGGACGCGGGCCTTCTGCTTCTGAGCGCAAGAACCGATCTCTTAAACGGGAGATCGGCTGCGCCTTTCAGTGTCGATGAGCTCTCGCCCCGGATGGTAACTGGCGGTGGGTGACAACAAATTGCCTGTGGAATAGACCCGATACCAGAAGGAAGGCAAGGACAACTGTCCCCAGCAGTGTGAGGATGAATAAGCGACATGATGCGCGCGCGCGATGCTCTTCACTGGTCATCCATCATCCACGCTTTCGAGCTAGTCACTTGCGGTATGAGAGAGTTCAGCTCGCGTGCAGCCGCTCCATGTCTCGAGCCAGGTCTTTTCGAAGTGCTATGAGGAGGGGCCGGCGGCTCTCTGCGCCTGTCGCTTCCTGCTTGTACACCTCGGGTTGAAGTCTCTCGATCTTGGTTCTAATTTCTTCGATTTCGTTCAACAGGTAAGTACGCTCTTCATGCGACATAGAGCTCTATACCCGGATTGCGGGTTTTAGTTTCGGTTTTTCGATCCGAAGCGCCCTGGAGCACAACGAGGTCTCGCGCGTGCTCGGCATGCGTACTGGAGAGCTCAGGCAAGGAATCCGGCTACTGGGAATCCGTTTCTTAAGCTCAACAATGTGGTGGAGCCTGGGAATTCTTGTTGACAGGTAGTGATCCCCGGGGAAAGATCAATGCCGGGCACAAGCTTCCCAAAAAACCTTCCCTTGATGCTGCGCTCCTTCCGAAAAATGCGGTTTGAGTGAGTCGCTCGTTCATGTTGCTTGCCCGAAGTGTGTTCATCCAATTGAAGGAGTAAGAGATGAAGTCCAGTGTTCGGATTTTGGTCATGTCCTCGTTGTTGTTTGTTTGCTGGGGGCTCGTGAATGCGCAGGAACCTTCCCAAGAGATGAAGGACCTTACGAAGGCGCTTTCCGGTGAGTGGATTTTGAACGTGAAGGTCGGACCCACCTCCTCATCTCCAAACGGGTCTGAAAGCACCGGCACGGAGTCTTGGCGCTCTGGATCAGGAGGTTTCACGCTGTTGGAAGAAGAACATCTTAGATTTGGCAAGCAGGACATGTTTATGACCGCGGTGGTGTGGTGGGATCCGCAGACGAAGAGCTTCCACGGAATGGAGTGCCAGAATGTTCTTCCGTATGTGTGCGATGTGAAGGGTTCGCTGAATGACATCACGATGAATTGGGATGGGAAGGAGTTCGTGATTGACGAGAAGGAGGTGCACGGCGGAAAGAAGTCGATGTGGCACGAGTCATGGTCCAGCATCACTTCGAGTTCATTCAAGCAAACAGGAGATTCGACAGCGGAGGGTGGATCAACGAAGCGGTTGTTTACGATCGAGGCAACACGAGCTGCGGGCGGGAGCAAGTAGTCCGAGGGTCGGAAGAACGACGGATGCGGATCTTGTGGTCTCCCACGTCTCCAACATCGGGAGACATGGGGCACCCGGACATTCTTGTGTTTTGAAATGGGCGGGAAATCTGGGAAAATGGAAGCATCATGACAGTTGCTGCTCCTGCAAAAGTGTTTGCCGACCGGATTGGGCGTATTGAGGTTTCTGCGACGATGGCTGTGGCGGCCGAGGCTGCCAAGCTGCGTGGGCAGGGCGTGAACCTGGTGGATTTTGGTGCGGGCGAGCCGCACTTTGCCACTCCGCGACATATCAAGGACGCTGCGATCGCGGCGATTGAAGCGAATTTCACGCGCTACACCGTGGTGCCGGGCATTCCGGATGTGCGGAAGGCGATTGTGGAGCGCCATGCGACCGATTTCGGGTCGGAGTACACGGTGGATGAGGCGGTGTTCACGACGGGCGGAAAGCTGGCGCTGTTCAATACCATCCAAGTTCTCATTGACCACGGCGATGAGGTGATCTTGCCGGTGCCGTACTGGGTGAGCTTCAAGGACATCATTCAGTATGCGGGCGGGAAGGTTATCTACCTCGAGACGAACGAGGCGGAGAATTTCCGCATTACGGCTGATGCGATTGAGAAGGCGATTACGCCGCGGACGAAGGCGATTATTTTGAATTCGCCATCGAATCCGGCGGGCGCGGTGGTTTCGGCCGAGGACCTGGAGCGGATTGTTCACCTTGCACACGAGCGCGGGATCTATCTGCTGCTGGACGAGTGCTATGTGTACCTGAACTATGCGGGCAAGCCGGTTTCAGGCGGGTCGTACACGTTTGCAAAGGAACACATCGTTATTCTCGGGTCGCTATCGAAGACGTACTCGATGACGGGGTGGCGCGCGGGGTATGCGCTGGCGGCAAAGCCGGTGATTGCGAACCTGAACAAGCTGCAATCACAGTCGACATCGAATGCGGCGAGCATGGTGCAGAAGGCGGCAATCGCGGCGCTGGCTGGTTCGCAGGAGTGCGTGTCGCAGTTCCGGACGGAGTTTATTGAGCTGCGGGATTACATGTTGAAGAAGCTCAAGGAGATTCCGGGAGTGACGTGTACGAAGCCTGAGGGCGCGTTCTACGTGTATCCGAATATCGGGAAGTTTATCGGCAAGGGCGGAATCAAGTCGGCGACAGAGCTGGCGACGAAGCTGCTGCACGAGGGACATGTGGTTACGGTTCCGGGCGAGGCGTTCGGGACGGGCGAGCACATCCGGATTTCCTATCCGGTGACGAAGGAGAATATCGACGAGGGAACAAGGCGGATGGGTGAGTTTCTGGGGAATCTGCGGTAGAGTTCGTCGTCGAGGTTGGTGTGAGAAGGCCCGGAGAGATCCGGGCCTTTTTGTTTTTTTGTGGTTGAGTTTTTCGTTCCCATGTTTCCAACGGCGGGAGACATGGGGCACCCGCGGTGATTATCGGCTCGCGGGGATTTCGGAGCTGATGACACCGGTGCCGGGGACGTAGCCGGGCTGCCACTGGGCAATGGGGGCTTGGTGGCGGCAATCGAGGCACATGGTGTTGGCGAAGCGGGCGGCACAGGACGGGCAGATGCCGCCGGTTTCGAAGGTGTCGAAGCGGGCGCTGCACTGGTTGCAGGTCCAGAAGGGGCCGAGGGGCGGGGCGGTATGGCAGCTGGGACAGACGAAGCCCTGGCGGCGAGGGATGCTTTCGAGTTTGCGGAGGGCCTGAGCTTGTTTGAAGCCGCTCCAGCAGTTCATGGCGGCGTAGGCGGCGATGATAAGAACCCAACCGGACCCACTTCTTAAGGCGAGGTAAGCAAAACCCGCGACGCCGACGAACCCAAGGACGGAAGCGATCAGCAGGCTTCGGGATCGGCCCATAGGAAACCAAAGAAGAGAGCGAAGAATCTGGCCGCCGTCGAGGGGATAGATTGGCAGAATGTTGAAGATCAGCAGACCGCGATTCACCCACCATACGGCGTAAAGGAATCGACCAAGGTCTGATTCAGGGCTGGCGACCTGAGTAGTTGCCCCGACAAACATAGCTCCGAGCAAAATTGGATAAAGCGCGACATTGACGAGAGGGCCAGCGGCGATGCTCCAAAGGGTTGCGCCGGGACGCTGGGGCGGGTCGACGTAGGCGACGCCGCCGAGGGGCCAAAGGAGGATGGTGTCGGCTTTGCCGCCGACGGAACGGCAGGCCAGAGCATGACCGAACTCATGGATGAGAACGATAGCGAAGATGGCAAGGTACTCGAGGATGTTCCAGACAGGCGAGGTGTAGTGGCGCTGGCGCGACTGGATCTCGTAAACGGCGACGAGGAACCAGGTCCAGTTGAGGTAGACGGTGATGCCGGCGATGCGGAAGATGCGAAACGAACCCTGGCCGCTGAACATGCAGGTAGCTTAGCGGAATGAAGCGCCAGAGTCGCGGGAAAAGCGCGGCCGGGGAGCACTTGCGGAACGTTTACATGGAAAGATGCTAACCTTGTTTTTACGCAGGACGGCCAGGGCAGTTGCAGAGCTAAAACTAGAACAAACAATATGGTGGTCGCGGGGCAGATGGAGATTTGCCTGTGACTCGTAATGCGCATCACTGTGCAAACCTAGCTTTTGTCGGGTAGGATGTGTTTTCCATGCCGAAGTCGATTGATTTTCGTCCAGTTATTCTTGCGGGTGGCAGCGGAACGCGGTTCTGGCCGCGGTCGCGCCGCGCACGGGCCAAGCAGGTGCTGGCGCTCGATGGCGAGCGCTCGATGATTCAGCAGACGGTGGAGCGCCTGAAGCCCCTGGCTTCCCATGAAAAGACGTGGGTGATCACGAACGAGTTTCTGGCGCACGAGATTGCGGACCAGCTGAAGGCGGTGCCGCGGCAGCAGATTATTGAAGAGCCTGTGGCGCGCAATACGGCTCCGGCGTGCGGCCTGGCGGCATTTCTGATCGAGCGCGACAATCCTGAGGCGGTGCTGGGAGTTTTTCCGTCGGATCACGTGATTGCGGACGAGCCGCGGTTTTTGAAGGCACTGCAGAAGGGAATCGGGCTGGCGGCGGCGGGCGCCAACATCGTGGTGCTGGGCATCGAGCCGACGCGGCCGGAAACGGGCTACGGGTATATCGAGACCGGAGAGGACTCAGAAGAGAAGGGCGCGCTTCGGGTGCGCCGATTCACGGAGAAGCCGAATCTGCACCGTGCGCAGGAGTTTGTGGCGGCGGGGAACTACTACTGGAATTCGGGTATGTTTCTGTGGTCGGCCAAGACGCTGGCGAACGCGGTGCGGGAGCACCTGCCGGAGACGGCTCCGCTGCTGGAAAAGATCGCGAAGGCATACGGGACACCGCAGTTCGAGGATGTGTTTCGCGAGTGGTATCCGGCTTGCGAAAACATCTCGGTGGACTATGCGGTACTGGAGCCGCGATCGGCGAAGGGCGAGCATGCATCGCACTTGTATTGCGTGCCGGCTGAGTTTGCGTGGAACGATCTGGGGTCTTGGGCCTCGCTTTATGAGTACCAGATGGAGACGCGGCTGCGCGGCGATGGTGACGGCAACGTTGCCGAAACCGATGGCCACCTGACGATCGAGGCCGGGAATAACTACATCTACAGCCCGAAGAAGTTTGTGGCGCTGGTGGGCGTGGAGAACCTGGTGATCGTGGATACCGAGGATGCGCTGCTGATTGCACACCGTGACCACTCGCAGGATGTGGGCAAGGTGGTGAAGGAGCTGGGGCTGTCGGGGCGGGATGAGCTGATCTAGAGGCTCGGATGTTTTTCTGTAAGTTTTCGCATCAGGTGAACGTTTCAAAAGCAGATTCTTCGCTTACCACCCCCAAGCTTGAGAAAGCGCTTGGGGTCCCGTGCGCTCAGAATGACAGTCCTTGTGGGTATGCGTTCTGAGTCGCACAGAAGTAGCCCTGTCTAGACATGCAGTTCACGAAGAGATTGCGCGAGGGTGTGCGTAGGGGCGAGATCACGTGTACGGTGCGGATCTGGTCGCGGCTGCAGGTGCGCGTGGGCGGGCGGTACAAGATGGAAGAGGGAGAGATCGAGGTCGATTCGATTGAGCCGATCGGGTTTCCGGATATTACGCCGGAGTTGGCGCGGGCTTCAGGGTTCGCGGGAGTGCTGGATCTGCTGAAGGTGGCGAAGCACGGGAAGGGCGAGAAGATTTATTTGATCCGATTTCACTATGTGCCGCCGCGGAAGAGCAGATCGACGGCGCGTAATGTGAGTTGATCCTCAAAATTGCATCTGAATGAACAGAGCTTCGCTTGTATAGGGTGAGGCGCGGTTGTGGTGTGCCCGGTTGCCGGAGCTCGGCTTTGTGCCGGATTATTGATATTTCTGCAAGGAGAACGACTTAGATCAAGATGGCTCATCCTCAAATCAAGTTTGGAACTGATGGCTGGCGCGGTGTTATCGCCGATGATTTTACGTTTGCGAATGTAAGGACGGCGGCGGGTGCGATTGCGGCTTATGTTCATGCGCAGGAGGATCCGGCGAAGGGAATCTGCATCGGGTACGACACGCGGTTCGGTTCGAAGGCCTTCGCGCGGGCGTGTGCGGAGGTAGTGGCGGCGACGGGGATCAAGGTCGCGCTGGCGAATGACATCACGCCGACGCCGGCGTTGAGTTTTGGCGTGCGCGAGCGCAAGGCGGCGGGCGGAATCATGATCACGTCGTCGCACAATCCGGCGCAGTGGAATGGCGTGAAGTATAAGGCGTGGTACGGGGGGTCGGGGAAGCCATCGATTATTGCAGCGATCGAGACGTATCTGGATAAGCCGGCTCGGCAGGCGAAGCAGGCAGCGGCAATTGAAGAGGTGGATTTTCTGCCTTCGTATCTAAAGGCGATCGAGAGCTTCGCGGATCTGGATCTGATTGCGAAGTCGGGGAAGAAGTTTGCGATCGACTCTATGTATGGGGCTGGGCGAACGATCTTGTCGGAGATCTTTACGCGGATCGGGGTGGACCATGTGCAGATTCGCGGGAACCCGGATCCGCTATTTCCGGGAATTAATCCGGAGCCGATCGAGCCGCATATCCGAATGCTGGGCGAGACATGCGTAGCTGAGAAATGCGATGCGGGGTTGTGCACGGATGGCGATGCGGACCGCATTGGAGCGACGGATGAGCATGGGAATTTTGTTGATCCGCACAAGATTTTCTCGGTGCTGCTGAGCTGGGTGCTGCGGCGAAAGGGATGGCCGGGCGCGGTGACGCGGGCGTTCAACACGACGAAGATGCTGGACCGGATTGCGCAGAAGCATGGGCGGGAGCTGATCGAACACGGGATCGGGTTCAAGTTTGTGTGCGACTACATGCTGGAGCGCGAGATCGTGATGGGCGGGGAGGAGTCGGGCGGGATCGGATTTCAGCGGCATCTGCCGGAGCGTGACGGATTACTGAATGCGCTGCTGCTGGCGAACGTGATGGCGGAAGAGAAGAAGACGCTGGGCGAACTGGTTGCTGATTTGCAGAACGAGTATGGGGAACACCAGTATGGGCGCATCGATTTGCATATTCCGGATGAGCTGAAGAACGCGGCGATTGCGCGGGCGAAGGCGCTGAAGACGGGAGATATGGCGATTGGCGGGATGGCGGTGCTGCGGCAGGAGACTCTGGATGGAGTTAAGTTCTTCCTGGATAATCCGGAAGCGAAGACGAAGCCGAATGCGGCGGAGACATGGATTCTGTTTCGCGCGAGCGGGACCGAGCCGTTGCTGCGGATCTATACGGAGTCGACATCGAAGGAAGCGGTGGCAAGGCTGCTGGAGAGTGGGAAGAAGTTTGCTTTGGGCCGCTAGCGCGGGCCGAGGGATTAGGGAACAGGGATTAGGGATTAGGAGCAGTGCTTCACCGCGAGAGTGCGCATCATTGCTACTAGCATTCGACTGACCTCATTACAGAGGTTGGAGGCGGTGATCCGAAGTTGAGGAGAGCCAAACCCGAGACCTTCAGCGATGACGAGTTGCGTTTGGAGTTCACAGTCTGATCCTCGGGCGTGACCCAGGAAGAGGAGATACTCTCCTTTAGATGATTTTCCGTATCCTTCAGCGATGTTGCTTGCGATCGATACTGCAGCTCTTTGCATTTGGCTCGTGAGCCCAAAGCGTTCGGAATCTGGAAATGATGCAGTCAGCTTGTAAATTGCGAGAGTGAGTTCGATGGCTCGCTTCCAGACTACAAGCTGTTTAAATGATTGGCCCAATGTCACGTCTCCTGATATCTGTGTAGATGAAGACGCGCATGATGGTCGGTGACGCCGATCTCAATTCTGAGCAAAACAAGACGTAGTTCCGGAGTGGGCAGGAGGGATGGTGTTCATACATATATTTGGGTTTCGGTGGAAGGATGGCGCGACCATTGAGGACAAGGCTCGGGCGGAGCGGGAGATTCGCGCGTTTCAGGGCGTCATTCCGGGGTTGATTGATGTGGCGGTGGGGGAGAATCTGTCGCCCCGTGGGCAGGGATACACGCTGGCGGGATTGATGCGGTTCAAGGATCGCGCGGCTTGCGATGCGTATGCGACACATCCGACGCACGTGGCGCTACTGGAGTGGCTGGTTCCGCTGATTGAGCCGGTGGAGCTGGATTTCGAGGGGTGATTGTCTCTCATTCGTCGAAAGCGGGAAAGATGAGTTTTTAATCGTTTGGAAATCAGTGTCTGAGTTTCCCGCCCTGAACGCGAAAGCCGCGAGTTAAGGATGGGCACCCCGAGTTCGGCTCAGGTGTCTGTCAGCTACTGCTGTATGCGAGCTTCGAGGGCTTTTGCGGTGTAGGGGCCGGGGAGGGCGGACGACTCGGTTTCAATATCGGCTTGCTGCGTGACGTGTTGTGATGTGCGTTTGGAGTAGATGCGGAACGAAACGATGAGGTCGAGGGCGACCGCGACGGGTTTGCCCTCTTTGAGAGCGGGCTGGAAAGTGGCGGCGCGAATGGTCTTCTCGGCGTTTTCATCGAGACCGAAGCCGATGGGGCGACCTGCGACGACTTGCTGAACTTTGCCATCGGGTCCGATGACGGCATGGTAGAGGGCCATTCCGGCGATGCCGCTGGATTGTGCGAATTCGTTGGAGGGCGGATCGATCGCTGAGACGAGTGTGGCTTTCAGGTCTACAGCGTTCTGACGAAGGATGCTGGGGTCGGCAGGCTTGAAGTCTGTCTTGGCAGCAGCGGCCTGGTAGTATAGACGCCAAAAGTCGGGCATGACGGCGATCATGCGATCGTCGATGCCATTGGAAAAGACCTTGTCGAGCGCGGTGAGCAGGAGCTGAGAGGCGTGGGCAGGAGAAGTGGTTTTAGTGACCTCCTTTTCGCTCTTGCTGGATAGAGGGTCAAGGTTCGGCTGTGGATCAACGGGCTGCGGGGAATCTGCCGTTTCCGTTTTATCAGTTTGATCGACTGCGTCGCCTTTGCGCTTGTGTTTCTTTTCCTTCCTGGGCTTTTCGACTTGCTCTCGGTCGAAGGAGATGCGGACTGTTTTCTTTCTGGGCGTGATCTTGACGTGGTCGGTGGCCTTGGTGGGGTCTTCGAATGGCGCGGCGCCGAGGAAGTGGAGTCCGTAGCGATCGCCCTGGAGCTGGAGCTTGTGTTTAGAGAGCTTGACCTTGTTGATCTGAATCTGGCTGAGGGTGAAAGAGCCCTGTGAAGATTTGCTGGTGAGGCGGCCCTGCTCGTCGAAATCGAGGTTGTTGTCCTGATAGCTATCGCGGAGGTAGAGCGTTTTGCCAACGAGGAGTTGCTTAAGCTGTTCTTCTTTGAATTCTCCGGCTGTGGTTTGAAGTGAGAAGGCGGCAGCGGCGATGATGGGGTTCTTCGGCTCAGATGAGTTGGTGTACGGAGCGACGGACCAGTGGGTGCCGGCTGCCGCTGAGGGTGCGGTTTCAGCGGCGGTCTGTGCGAGGGCTGGAATGAGGCTGCATGCGGCAGCTGTGAGGAATGCAGCGAGCGCGTGACGCTTCGGGATGTACTTTCGCATCCGAGTCCCCCTTGATGATGGTTCGTGGTTGGTCTGACGAAATTGTATGAACGGGAAGGGGAGATTGATATCACCCGTAAGTTGTCGAGCGTCCGAACCGTAACGTTACGAACGACCCGAGCTCTGAAGGCGGCGGAGAATACGGCGGAAAAGGCCCAGGGCGCGGCGCTGATCGGCGGGCGTGAGGTGGAGGCGACGAAGCATTAAACGGAGATCGTGCTGGTTGGCGGCTTGCATGTTCTGCGGGGAGTAGTTGGAGGCGAGCATGACCTGCTGGATAAGGTCGGCGAGGGCGTCGAGGTTGCCGGAGGTAGGGCGGGGTGCGCTGGAGGTGTTTGGCTGGGTGGCTGTTTCGTTGCTGGGGCCGGAGCGGATGGCTAGCTCAAAGAGGCAGACGGCGGCTGCCTGGCCGAGGTTCATGGAGGGCTGTTGGGGGTCGGTGGGGACTTCGACGAGGTGGTGACAGTAGGAGAGGTCTTCGCGAGTGAGGCCGTGTTTCTCAGGGCCGAAGACGAGGGAAACGGTTCCTGTGTTTTCGAGTTCGCGGGTAACGACGGGTGCGACTTCGTGGAGGCGGACGACGGGCTGTTCGGGTTTGCGGTGAGTGAGTGTGCCGGTGCCGAGAACAAGGGTGGAGTTGCGAACGGCTTCGGCGAGTGTTGAGGTTTCGCTGGCGTCAGCGAGGAGCTCGGGAGTGCCGATGGCGGAGCGGGCTTCGCGCCAGTGGGGCTCGTAAGGTGCGACAACTGTGAGCCGAGAGAAGCCGAAGTTGGCCATGGCGCGCGCGACTGCGCCGACGTTGAGGGGATTGCGCGGGGAAACGAGGACGACGGAGATGCGGTCGCGCTGGAATGGAGTCAGCAAGGGATCATTCTAGAGCCTGACGCTCGAGTGCGACGGAGCAGGCGGGGTACGAAATCAGTTCACATATATTCAAGAGAGCATGTCCACTGGAGATTCCGGCAAGAACATCCTTATACATTTTTCCGGGCACGACCGGCCCGGGTTGACGTGCGCACTGACAAGCGCGCTGGCGCGGCATCCGATAGTGGTTCTGGATATCGGTCAGGCGGTCGTGCATGAATCGCTTTCACTGGGGATTCTGGTCAGGGTTCCGAAGCAGGACAGTCTGGCTCAACTGAAGGCAGAGCTGACGGAGCGAGCGCATGAGCTGGATCTGCAGGTGAAATTTTCAGCCGTGAGAGCCGACGCGCTGGAGCACTGGATGAAAGGGCTGCATCATCAGCATTTCATCGTGACGATTCTGGGACGGGCGATCGGGGCTATGGAGTTGGCGAGGGTGACAACGATTGTGTCGGCGCACCAGATGAATGTAGACCGGATCGACCGGCTGTCGGGGGAGCTTTCGCCGGTAGATGTGGCGGCGAATGCTTGCGTCGAACTTGGTGTGAGTGGGGAGGGATCGCGCGAGGCGGCGATGCGCGCGGATTTTCTTGCGGCGGCGCAGGAGCTTTCGATTGATGTCGCATTTCAGAGGGAGAGTATCTTTCGTCGAAATCGGCGGCTGTTTGCGTTTGACATGGACTCGACGCTGATCCAGGGCGAAGTGATTGATGAACTGGCGAAGATGGCGGGAGTAGGAGAGCAGGTTGCGCAAATCACGGAAGCGGCGATGCGGGGAGAGCTGAATTTCGATGAGAGCTTTACGCGTCGCGTGGCGTTGCTGAAAGGGCTGGCGGCCGAGAGGGCGTATGGGCTGGTGAATGCGATTGAAATGGCGGAGGGCGCGGAGCGACTGATCAAGACGCTGCGGATGCTGGGATACAAGACGGCGATTCTTTCGGGTGGGTTCACGTTTTTTGCGAAGCATCTGCAGGAGCGGCTGGAGATTGATTATGTCTACGCGAATGAGCTGGAGATTGCGGATGGAGTGGTGACGGGGCGCGTGGTGCCTCCGATTGTGAATGGGGAGCGGAAGGCGGCGCTGCTGGGGGAGATTGCGGAGCGGGAGGATATTTCGCTGGAGCAGGTGGTGGCGGTGGGGGATGGCGCGAACGATATTCCAATGCTGAAGGTGGCGGGGATGGGGATCGCGTACCGCGCGAAGCCGCTGGTGCGGGAGAGTGCTCCGCAGGCGATTTCAGCGCTGGGGCTGGATGGGTTGCTGTATCTGATTGGGGTGCGAGATCGGGATCTGCATGAGGTGCACTAGATGAGTCAGGAAGCTCTGCAGCGAGAGATTGAGGAGCTGTGTGCGACGGCGCGGCAGTGTTATGCGCGCGGGTGGGTTCCGGCGACGAGCGGGAACTTCAGCGTGCGTTCTGGAGAGCGTGTGTACATCACGGCTAGCGGGCTGGATAAGGGAAAGCTTACGCCAGAGGATCTGCTGGAGATCGACATGGATGGGGCGGTTCTCGGCGGGAAGGGAATGCCTTCGGCGGAGACGAGCCTGCATCTCGTGGTTTATCGGGAGAGGCTGCACGCGCGCGCGGTGGTGCATGTACACACCGTGTGGAACATGTTGCTGTCGGGGAGATTCGAGGGCGACGGGTTTGTTGCGCTGCGTGGATATGAGCTGCTGAAGGGGCTAGCAGGAGTGGCGACGCATGAGCATGAGGAGCGCGTCCCGATCATTGCGAATGCGCAGGAGTATGCGCTTTTGGCGGAGCAGTTGAAGGCCGTGTTGCAGCAGAACAGCGATGCGCATGGGGTTTTGTTGAGTCGACATGGGCTTTATACTTGGGGTGAATCGGTGGCTGAGGCGCGTCGTCACCTGGAGGCCCTCGAGTTTCTGTTCGAGGTGGAGGGACGGCGGGTTTTCGGAAGTTAGACGACGTTAGACGAGCGTTGTCGTTCCCACCCTAATTCGTCCTGACGGACGATTCAGGATGGGGCACCCGGCTATCGGAGGCGTAATGTCTCCCACGTCTCCAAAAGCGGGAGACATGGGGCACCCGATCCTTTTGTAAGACGAAGGAGTGCAGATCATGGCGGTTCTTCGGTTTCCTGAAACTGATCAGAAATTTGAAAACGAAGCTGCGATACGCGGGGAACTTGCGGCGCTGGGGATTGATTACGAGCGGTGGACCCTGGATCGGGTGGGCGCAGATGCGTCGGCAGAGGATGTGCTGAAGGCGTACGCGGGCGAGATCGATGAGATGAAGCGGCGCGGGGGATACGTGACGGCGGATGTGATCGATGTGAATCCGGCGACGCCGAATCTGGATGCGATGCTGGCGAAGTTCGACAAGGAGCATACGCACTCGGAGGACGAGGTGCGGTTCATCCTGGCGGGACGCGGGATCTTCTTTTTGAACATTAAGGGCAAGGTTGCGTCGGTGGAAGTTGGGCCGGGCGATATGCTGCGCGTGCCGAAAGGGACGACGCACTGGTTCACGTTGTGCGAAGACAGGCGGATCAGGGCAATACGGTGGTTCCAGCAGATCGCGGGTTGGACGCCGGAGTACACGGGTTCGGGTGTCGATAAGAATTACCAGCCGCTTTGCTTCGGTCCGACGTATATGGGGCCACGCGTGGAGACCGGCATCCGAGCATGAGTCTGAAATCGACGAGAAGCCACTCCAACGAAAAGAAACCATCATTGAAGGCTCCGAAGCTGTTTTTGCTGGATGTTGAGGGGACGGTTGCGCCGATGTCTCTGGTGTATGAGGAACTGTTTCCGTATGCGCGGGCGCACTTCGAGCGTTATCTGCAGAGCCATTCGGCTGAAGCTGGAGTGGTGAATGATCTGATTGCGCTAGCCGAGGAGAGCGCGCAGGAGGCGGATCCAGAGGCACCGAGGTTTACCAATCCGGACTACTGGGATGAGGCATTGCCATATCTGAACTGGCTGATGGATCGCGACAGGAAATCGACGGCCTTGAAAAGCCTGCAGGGGCGGATATGGAAGGGCGGATTCGAACGCGATGAACTGAAGGGAACGCTGTTTGAGGACGTTCCAGGGGCGCTGGAGCGATGGTCGAGCGCTGCGCATGTGGCGATCTATTCGTCGGGTTCGGTGGCGGCGCAGATGCTACTGTTCCGGCATTCGAATTTCGGCGATCTGACGGATAGGATCTCGGGGTATTTTGATACGCGCACGGGACCGAAGACAGCTGCGGCGAGTTACCAGTCGATTGCGAATGCGATGGACTGCGAGACGCGTGAGGTGATGTTTTTTTCCGATGCAGTGCGGGAACTGGATGCGGCGCGCGAAGCGGGGTGCCACACGCGGATGGTGATGCGCGAGGGGAATGCGCCGGTGGACGATGCACACGGGCATCGCAGGATCAAGTCGTTCGACTTGCTGTAGCG
>Ga0207674_10004866_pt1 | contig 16079 bp, 12 predicted proteins | sample KBSCornC72_FD_184303 | JGI IMG/M metagenome (GOLD analysis project Ga0207674, IMG submission 184303) | Corn rhizosphere microbial communities from Kellogg Biological Station, Michigan, USA - KBS Corn C7-2 (SPAdes) (version 2) | ecosystem: Host-associated > Plants > Roots > Rhizosphere > Soil ... | reverse complement strand
CTGGCTCCCTTCGATACGCTCGCGCACGAGCCGCAGCCCTTCCTGCAGCAGGTTGATCTCGCCGAGCGTGTCCTCGAGCGCGAGCGTGAGCCCGGCCTTCCAGATCGGATGCTCGGCGAACGCGTGCGTGAGGCGAACGACCGGCTGTCCCGATTCCTGGATGAACGTGTCGAGCAGGTCGAACAACAGCCCGCTCTTGTCGCGCAGTCCGTGCACCGCCTTCGCGAGGCGCTCCTCGACGAGCACGAGGCTCGCGGTGCTCAGCAGGTCCTTGCTCGCCGACAGTCGCATCACGAGCAGCGGCAGCAGTCCTTTCCCGCGACGATCGAGCCGGTTGACGAGCCGCACCAGACCGCGGCGCGTCACGGTGCTGCCGAGGTGCGCCGCGGCGGCATCCTCGAGATGGTGCCCCTCGTCGACGACGAGGCGGCCATAGGCGGGAAGCACCGCCGCATCGTCCCAGTTCTGCGCCAGACGTCGCACCGCCAGATCGGCGAGCAGCAGATGGTGGTTCACGACGATGACGTCGGCCTGCGCGGCGACTCGGCGCGCCTTGAACACGAAGCACTCCTCGAAGTGCGCGCACTTCATGCGCGTGCACAGGTCGCCTTCGGCGGACACCTCGTCCCACACCTCGGGGCGCGGCGGCGTCGGCAGGTCGGAGAGCGACCCGTCGCTCGTGCGAGCGGCCCACTGCGCGAGGCCCGCGAGCTCGTCGGCCATGCCGTCGTCGAACAACTTCGCCGCACCACCCGCCGCCTGCTCGAGGCGCGCCTTGCACAGGTAGTTGCGCCACCCCTTGAGCAGCGCGAAGCGCACCTTCTGATCGCTCAGCGCCTTCTCGAGGAACGGGAGATCCTTCCGGACGAGCTGCTCCTGCAGGTTGATCGTGTTCGTCGACACGATCGTGCGCTCGCCGTTCGCCGCCGCCCAGCGCAGTGCGGGCACGAGATAGCCGAGCGACTTGCCGACACCGGTGCCCGCCTCGAGGAGTCCGATGCCGCCCTCGTTGTAGACGCGCGCGATCGTCGCCGCCATCTCGCGCTGGCTCGCGCGATCCTCGTAGCGCAGGTGCTCGCGCGCGATCGCCCCCTCAGGCCCGAGGTCGTGCGCCACGCCGGCCGGGTCGACCTCCTTCGCCGATTCCGTCTTCGGCACCTCGACGACGACGTAGAGCTGCGTCGCGCGGTTGTCGATGATGCCGAACCCGATGCCGTCGTCGTGCATGCGCGCGGCGACGTCGTAGTCGGGGCCCGACGGCTCGAGCAGTCCGGACGGATGGTTGTGCACGAGCATCTCGCCACGGCGCGCGAAGCCGGGCAGCGCGAGCACGCTCTCGACGTTCCCGCGTGCCGCTACCCGCGCCGTCTGGATCACGCCGTCGTCATCGAGCCCGCAGACGAAGCAGATCTCGCGACCGCCGGCCAGGCTGATCGCCGCTCGCATCGCCGCCGCCGCGGCGGGAACGATGCGTTTCGTCGATGCCGGCTTGGGCGCTGGGCGAGGGGACATGGGACCCTGAAGATACACCGAAAGGCGGGAACGCGGGATGAGGGAATGGGAACGGCGTTGTCATCCCGAGCGAGCGTCAGCGCGTCGAGGGATCTGCACCTCTCGTGACGCGGCCTCGGGATGCCCCCGAGTGACAAGGGGTCAGAGTCTGCGACTCTGACCCCAGCCTCACACACTCACGTCTTCAACGGCTTCTTCTTCGCGGCGGGGAACAAGACGTTGTTCAGGATCAACCGATACCCCGGGCTGCTCTTGTGCAGCGACAGGTCCGTCGGCGGGTTGCCGATCGCGTGCTGCGGATCCTCGGGATCGTGGCCGCCCAGGTAGGTCCACGTGCCCTTGCCGTAGTCGCCGTGCACGTACTTGGTCCACGGCGCGCCCTCCTCGGTCGCGAGGATCACGACGCCGTTCTTCAGCGTCGCCTTGTTGAAGCTCGTCGTCACGCCGTAGAAGTCGTTGAGCACCGCCCGATGATCCTGGACGAGCATCGACGGCACGGGATCGAACTTCGCCGAGAAGTTGAACAGCGTGAACGTGCCGAGGGGCTGGCGTCGTCCCGCCACGTTCACCTGATGCCCGTCGATGTCGCTCATCGAGTTGATGAACGGCGACTTCTCCAGGTGCACGTCCTTGAACGCGAAGGAGCGCTTCCAGTTCATCTTGGCGTCGGCGTTCGGATCCATCGGCGAGCCGTCGGCGAACTCGCCGGCGATGTCGACGTCGTGGCCGGCGATCGCCAGCTCGAGCGTCTCGGTCGCACCGCACATCGCGAACAGGAACCCGCCGCGCTCGACGAACTGCCGGATCTTCTCGGCGACGTCCTTCTTCAGCGCCGGCACGGAGGTGAAGCCGAGCTGCTTCGCCGTCGTCTGGTTCTTCGCCACGAGCTCGCGGAACCAGGGTGCGTCACGATAGCCGAGCTGGAACTTGTTGTACTGCCCCGTGAAGTCCTCGTGGTGCAGGTGCAGCCAGTCGTACTTCGTCAGGTCGCCCTTCTCCACTTCGGGATCGTACACCCGCGTGAACTCGATGCCCGCGTACTTGAGCGCGAGCGTGACGGCGTCGTCCCACGGCTGCGCGTCCGGCGGCGAGTAGACGGCGATCTTCGGCGCCTTCTCGAGCGGTACGCTCTCCATGTTCGCGCCCGCCATCTCGCGCCGGATCGCCGCGAGCTGCGCGTCGCTCACCGGCTCGAGCGAGATGCCGTCGAGCCCCGCGCGCCGGCGGAGCTCCGGTGCGTCGGGGAGCAGGAAGGAGCCGCCACGATAGTTCAGCAGCCACTCCGCCTGCATCCCCGCCTTGATGGCGCCGTAGGTGAGCCCGTAGGCCTTCAGGTGATTCGTCTGCCCATCGTCCATCGGGATGAGCATGCGCTGCGCCGACGAGGTCGGCGGCGCGAGCGCGATCGCCAGCACCGCAACGAACGCAGTCGCCGCGGTGCGCATGGCAGTGTGATATCGCTTCACGACTTCTATCATCCAGGGGGGGTCGAGCCACGCAGGAGCTCCAGCTCCCGCCTGGCCTGAGGGAGGAGCGCGCTCTGCGGCGCGCTGAGGATCAGGTGTTCGAGGTGCGCCGTGGCGCCCTGAGTATCGCCGCTCCGGCGGAGCGCGCGGGCCCACTCGAGCTCCGCTTCCGCCGCCTCGGGGGCATCGCCCTGCTCCGTCACGATGCGACGCCAGAGCGCGATCGCGCCGGGCGTGTCGTTGCGCGCGGCGTGGATGCGGGAAGCGGCGATCAGCAGCGCGGACGCCGCCTCCGGATGCTGCGCCGCCGCCTCGACGAACTTCTGCGCCGCCGTCGTACTGTCGCCGCGCGCAAGGGCGAGGAACGCCGCGCCGAGCTGCGGCGCGTTGTCGCCACGCACGCGCGAGACGATCCCCATCACGAGCGCCATGTCGGCGCTCTGATCCAGCGACGTGCGCAGCAGCCGCCGCGCGACGTCGAGCCGGCCTTCGTACAGCGCGAGCAACCCCGCCGCATCCGACGAATCGGCATCGACGCCGGACGCGGCGAGCGACGTGCGCGCGTGCTGGAGATCGCCCGCGCGCACCCACGCGCTGGCGAGCAGCCGCGCCATGCGCTCGTGCTGCCCCGGAGCGAGATACTTGTCGTACTTCGCCACCAGACGCTCGGCGTCCGCGCCGCGCCCCATCGCCGCGAGCGCCTCGACGTGCAGCGGCAGGTAGTCGCGCGCCGCGGTCGCGGCATCGGCCCCCCACTCGCTCTGCGGCGTGAGCGTCAGCACCTGCGCCGGTGATCCGGCGCGGAGCGCGGCCGTCGCCGCCTTGAGCGCGAGCGCGGGCGTGTGCCGCACCTGCAACGCCGCCGTGAAGGCGTCGCGCGCGAGCCCATACCGCTCCTCCGACATCGAGCGATCGCCGAACTCCTCCCACGCCGTCGCCGACGCGGTGTCCGAGGGCAATGCGCGCAGTGCATCCCACGCCGCCTGCGGCTGGCCCCACGTGATCTCGAGCTCGGCCAGCGCGCGCCGCGCCCCCGCCTCCGCGGGTGCGGCACCGAGGATGGTGCGCAGCGCGGCACGCGCCGTGGCAGGAGCTGGCGCCAGCGAGTACGCCGCGGCGGACGCGAGCCCCGCGTCGTTCGCCAGCGTGCGACGCCACGCGTGCGCACTCGTCTCCCAATCGCCCATCGCCGCGCGCAGCTGCGCCGTCTCGTACTGGAGGTCGCGCGCGGTGCCGAGCGCAATGCGGCCGCGCTCGATGACGCTGTCCGCGGTGGCGGGCTGGCCGATCTCGATCAGCATGCGCGCATAGGTCCCGTACGGCGACGCGTTGCGCGGGTCGTCGCGCACCCAGCGCTCGAACGCGACGCGCATCGCGTCGTAGCGGCGCAGGATCTGGTACGACCGCAGGTGCACGACGTGATAGAGCGCTTCCTTCGGATAGCGCGTCATGACCGAGTCCAGCGGGGCGAGCAGCGAGTCGGTCATCCCCAGCTCGGCGTACGAGCGCTCCAGGCCGAGCACGACGATCGGCGTGGGATTCGTGCGCATCGCCTGCCGATAGATCGGGATCGCGTCGCGGAACTTCCCCGCGTTCTCGAGCTCGATCGCGCGCGTGACCTCCGGCGTTTCCTGCTGACTGTCCGGTGCGGGCGCGGGCGCAGCGGCCTGCGCCGGTGCCGTCGCCGGCGCGCCGATGGCGAGCGCCGCGAGCATGAACAGTCCGACGACCAACCTCTCCCGCGGCGCCGGCCCGTTACGGGGCGGGCGCACTGTTGATGCGGGTGAAGTAGTCGAGGATCGCGCGACGCTCGTCGGCCGACAGCCCACGCATCTCCTGCCACGTCGGCGGCCGGAACTTGATCGCCGCCTTCGTGTCCACGGCACCGGTGGGCGTGTAGACCTCGTCGCCCTTCGCCGACGTCGCCTCGCGCTTCCCGGAATCGTCGCGCTCGTCCTTCTCGAGCGAGCGTCCCGCGTCGAGGAGCCGGCGGAAGAGCTGCTGCTGCCGCTGGAGCGTCGTCGCGTCGAGCCGTCCGTTGTCGAGCGCATCGGCGAGCTGACGCGCCTCGCGTGCGAGCTGCGCCGCGCGCTCCCCGCCGGCGCCGTCCCCGGCGTCCTCGAGCTGGTCGGCGATGTTGCGCTGCTGCTTCGCGAGCTGCCGCGCGAGTCCCTGTCCCTCGCCCCCGCTCGCGCCCTGCGGCATCCCCATCAGCCCCTGCGCCTGCGAGTTGATCTGTCCCTGCTTCTGCGCCATCTCGCGCATCTGCTGGATCATCTCGCTGAATCCCGACGCGCTGTTCGCGCTGTTCGCGCGCTCACGATCGCGCGCGAGCGAGGCGGCGGCCTTCGTCAGCGCATCCGCGGCGTCGCCGAGCGCGTTCGCCTGCTGCGACTGGTTGCCGCGACTCTCACCCATGCTCTGCGTGGCCTGCTGGACCTTGTTCTTCGCGTCGGCCATCGCGCGCTGCGACCGCGGCGAGAGAAGTGCGCTCTTCTTGCCGGCGCCCTGCAGCCGTTCGTTCGCCTGGTCGACGCCCTGCTCCACCGCGCTCTGGGCACTGCGGCGGTCACCCTGCGAATCCTGCGACTGGGATCCCTGGGACTGGGAGCCCGGCGACTTCTGGGAACCTGGCGAATTCTGAGAGTTCTGGGAGCTCTGCGAGCCGCCACGCGACTGCTGCTCGAGCGCGCGCTCCTGCCGCGCGAGCTGCATCATCTCCTGCACGGACTGATCGAGCTCGGAGGTCAACTCCTTCTTCCAGTCCGCGACCTGCGCCTGCCGCGCATCCTGCATCGACTGCGCGGCACGCTGCATCTCGTCGGCGGCGTCGCGTGCCTCCTGCTCGCCGCTCTTTTCTCCGCCCTGCTCCCCGTTCTGCTGGGCGCTCTGCTGTCCGTTCTGCTGACCGCTCTTCGCGCCGCGCTGGTCGCCGGCCTTCTGCCCGCGCTGATCGCCGGCCTTTTGCCCGCGCTGGTCGGCAGTCTTCTGGCCGCTCTTGTCGCCGCTCTTGTCGCCGCTCTTCTCGGCACTCTTCTCGCCGCTCTTCTCGCCGCTCTTCTCCTGCATCGCCGCCGACGCGCGACGCATCCCGCTCTCCGAGTTGGACGCGTGCTCCTGCGCCTGCCCTGTCTTCGCGGCGCCGGCCTTCGCGTCGTCCTTGGCGAGACGGTCCTTCAGCTCCTGCATCGCGTCGCGCAGCCGCTGCGAGCGCTGCGCCAGCTCGGCTGCCTCGCGAGCCTTCGCCGCGGCGTCCTGCTTGTCACCGGCCTTCGCGTCACCGCCCTTGTCCGCGGGCTGCGACTCGTTCTTCTTGTCCGCCGGCGGCTGCTGGCCCTTCTGCGCCGCCGCCCGATCGGAATCGGCCAGTGCGCGCTCCTTGGCGGCCAGCTCCTTGGCCTCGTCAGCGAGGGTCTGCATCGAGCCCTCGGCCGCGGCGCGCTTCAGCATCTCCGCGCTGCGCTCGAGCTGCTCCTTGAGCCGCTGCTGCATCTGGGCGAGATCGCGCATCGCATCGCGCGAGCGATCGCCGTCCATCTCCTTCGAGGCGCTCTCCAGCTTCTGCATCTGCGCCATCATCTCGGGCGTCATCGCCTGCCGCAGCAGTGCCTGCGCCTCCGCGAGCTGACGCGCGATCGAGCTGTCCAGCGCGCCCGCCGCCTTGAGCTGCTGCTCGAGCTGCTGCGTCGACTGCCGGAGCTTCTGCACGCGGTCCGCCATCTGCCGCTGCTCCTGCGCGAGCCCGCGAGCCTTCTCCGCGTTCTCGTAGCTCATCCCGCGCTGCGACGGCGACTGCTCGCGCGACGATGAGCCCTGGGAGCCCTGCGAGCCGCTGTTGCGCGACTGCGCGCGCGACGCTTCGTCCGTGCGCTGCGCGAGCGACTTCTGCGCGGCCGCCGCGGCGCGTGCTTCCTTCGCCGCCGAATCGCCGAGCTGTCGCGCGCCGATGCGGCTCTCCTCCACGGTGGGCCGCTTGATGATCAGGTCGCGACTCACGCCCTTCTGCGTCCACGGCGACGCGTCCACCGCTTCGGCGTGCACCCGCACCGAGTTGCCCGGCTGGAGCTGCAGCGCGCCGACGTCCACCGACGCGGTGCCGACCCACGTCGTGCCGACGTCCTTCGCCACGCCCTGCTCCGTCGCGGGCGCGTCACTGGTCGCGCCGATCCGCGCGATGCGCAGTCCGAGCTGCGCGATGCCGTGATCGTCCGACGCCGTGATGCCGAGCCCCACCACGCCGTCGGCGGCGAGCACCGTGTCGCCGGTGGGCGCCGTGATCTCCACGTGCGGCACGGAGTCCGGCTGGACCTCGAGCTCGAGCGGCGCGGGGAGATCCGCCACCGGCCCCGTCGTCCCGGACGCCAGCCAGCGCAGTCGCGCCGAATGGTCGGCCGTGAATCGGCCGGCGAACGCATGGCCCGTCGCCGCCAGCGGAACGGTCTGCCCCGACTCCGACGTGAGGCTCACTGACGCGAGCGCCACGGAGGCGCGCCCACTCACGTCGACGAGGGTGCCGCGCGGCACGCGCAGCGGCTCGCCGACGGGGAGATTCTCCGCCGGTCGGCCGAGGTACGCCGGGTAGACCACATGAAGCGCCACCGCGCCGAGGAACGGGCGGTCGGCGGCGTGGATGACGACGCTGTCGCTCGACGCACGTCCGTCGGTGGCGACGAGATGCAGGTCGCCGCGCAGCGCCTCCAGCGTCCAGCGTGCCGCACCGGTTGCCGGATCGATGCGCAGCGTATCCGTGTGCCACGCCTCTCCCGTCTGCCGGACGGAGAGCATCACGCGCTGGCGGCCAGGCGCTCTCACGACGAGCCGCACCGGTGCGCCGCGAATCAGATCGCTCGGCGCCGAATCGATCACGGGCCGCGCGAGGAGCGCGCCGCGCCACGCGTCGATCGGCCGGAAGACGACGCGTAGCCCGTCGCCGAACACCGGCGTGGCCGAGATGAGGACGAGCCCCGCCGCGACCGCGGCGCCTGCCGCGACGACGGCGCGCTTGTGTCCGGCGCGCCGCAGCTCGGGCGCGAGCGCACCGTCGTCGGGCAGCGTGCCCCGCGCGGCCGCGGCCGCGCGCGCGGCGAGTGGTCCGCGCCCCTCGAGCTCGAGCGCGCCGAGCAGCACGCCGCGCCGCAGCCGCTGCTCCGCTTCGATGGCGTGCGCCACCTGCGCGCGTGTCGCCTCGCGGTGCAGCCGGCGACGCGTGCGCCACGCGAGCGCCCCCGCCGCCGCGAGCACGAACGCCCACACGACGAACGGCACGACGCGCGGCAGCGCCAGCCAGCGCGAGCCGCCGAGCACCCCGGCGCCGAGCGCGATGATCAGCGCCGCCGCGCACCCCACCAGCAGCGCACCGGCAATCACCTCGCGACCGCGCACATGGCGTCGCTCCCGTTCGACCAGCTCGTACAGCGTCATGGCAGCGGTCGGCTCGTCACCGCATAGACAAAGAGATTGATCCCCATGCGTAGCGCCGCTTCGTGCAGCGCGATGGGATCGTGATACGTCTCGGGATCTTCCCACCCATTCCCGAGGTCGCTCGAATAGGAGTAGTACACCGCCAGGCGGTCCCCGAGGAAGATGCCGAAGCCGCGCGCCGGCTTGCCGTCGTGCTCGTGGATCTTCGGAATCCCCTTCGGGAAGTCGTACACCGCGTGATAGATCGGGTGCGACAGCGGCACGTCCACCAGCTCACGGTCCGGGAAGACGCGCTTGATCTCGCGGCGGAAGCTCTCGTCGAGCCCGTAGTTGTCGTCGGCGTGGAGGAAGCCGCCGCGCATCAGATACTCGCGCAGCCGCACGACCTCGGCATCGGAGAAGTGCACGTTCCCGTGCCCCGTCATGTGCAGGAACGGGTAGTCCCACAGCTTGTCGTCCATCAGCGTGACGCGCGCCTCCGTCTTCTCGACGGGGAGCGACGTCCGCTCACGGATGGCGGTGAGCAGGTTCGGGATGCTCGAGGGGTTCGCGTACCAGTCGCCCCCGCCGTCGTACTGCAGCCGGGCGACGGTCAGGCGCGGCGCCCGGCTCGCTCCCGACAGAGGTACGGCGAGCGCGGCCAGAAGGGCGACACCACGAAACGTGCGTGCGACGACTTTCACTCGTGTGCCAAGCGGTATGCGAGGTTGCGGGGAGCGCCGAGCTCGGCTGAGAGTGCGGCGGCGATGTCGCGCGCGCTGCGCCCTTCGGCGCGCAGCGCCGAAGCGCGGGCGCGCAGCTGATCTTCGCTGGCTCCGGTGGGGACCATTCCTGCGATCACGATGACGACCTCTCCACGTGGCGGCGTCTGTTGGTAGTACGCCACAAGCTGGGCGACCGTTCCGCGTCGCAGCTCCTCGTATTGCTTCGTCAACTCGCGGGCCACTACTGCCTCCCGACCACCGGCACCTGCGTCGGCAAGCTCGGCCAACGTAGCACCGACCCGCGCCGGTGCCTCGTACAATACTGCGGCGTGGCGCAGCGCGGCGATCTCATCGACTGCCGCCCGCCGCTCCGGCCCCTTTCGCGCGAGGAAACCGAAGAAAGTGAAGCGCTCGGCATCCAGACCGGAGACGACCAGTGCGGCAAGCAGCGCGGACGCGCCCGGCACGGGCGACACGTGCACCCCGGCGTCGATCGCGGCGCGCACCAGACGCGCACCAGGATCGGAGAGCAGCGGCGTCCCGGCATCGGAGACGAGCGCGAGACTCTCCCCGCCCACCAGCCGCTCGACGAGCCGAGGGGTCGTCTTCGCTTCATTGTGCTCGTGGTACGCGACGAGCGGCACGTCGATCTCGTAGCGATCCAGCAGATGTCGGGTGTGCCGGGTGTCCTCGGCCAGGATGGCGGACACCCCGCGCAACGTCTCCACCGCCCGGAACGAAAAATCCCCCATGTTTCCGATGGGGGTGCTCACGACGTACAGGGTTCCGGCGTTCGATTCGTTCAGGTCAGCTTCCACGACATCCGGTCGAAGAGTCCAGCGGACTGGAAGAGGTGCCGACGCTCGTGCGTCAGCTCCTTGAGTATGTCGCCGGGACCACCCGTTGCCGACTGGTCGCCCGCCGTCCAGAGCAGCTCGTTGATCAGCGCGGCGACCGCCGTGGTGAGCGACTCGGCATCCGCCACCACCGCCTTCGGCGGTCGTCCGTTGAACGAGAAGCCGTCGAGCGCCGGGTGGGTCGCCACGAGCATCTGTCGTGCGTGCTCGGCCACCGCAGGCGCGCCTTCGCGGCCATCGGCCACCAGCCGCAGCACGAGCGAGTTGGCCAGATCACGATAGGCGCGCACCAGGCCGGTTGGCGCCTGCTCCGGGAGCGGCGCCGGCACCCCCCAGCGCTGCACCTTCACGTGCAGCGCGAGCCGCTCCCGGTCGAACAGCCGCGCGACGCGCTCGACCAGCGTTCCCTTCCCCGAATCGGCGAGATAGGCGCGCACGACCTGGCCGTCCTGAAAGACGAGGTAGTTCACCCCGCCTTCCACCCTGATCTCCACCATGCCGTCGAACGAGCACGAGATGAGGTAGGGAAACAGCGCGGAGGGATCGCTCGAGCGCAGCTCCGGCGGGAAGGGCTCCTGCGCGGTGGTCTGGCTCGCGAACATGCAGGCGAGCTGCTCCTCTTCCGCCTCGCAGAAGGTGATCTCCCCGTACTCGGGCTCGGCGGGCACCATGTCCACGGCCGAGCCGATCGCGATCGGCTGGAAGGTCTTTCCATCGTGGTGCGTCGCGTTCACCAGCTCGCCGCGGCGCAGGTAGAGCACGACCAGCTCTTCGGGGAGCCAGATCGCCACGTATCCCGACACGCGCGCCGAGCGATCACGCTTGGCGTCGGTCAGGAGATTCTTGAGATGGACGTATGCCAGCCGCGTGCGCGGAAGCAGGACGCGCAGACTCGGGTAGTGCAGACCGGTGACCGAGGCAGGCATGGCGGCAAAAAAGGGGCTGGCGCGACGTGGGTCGCGCCAGCCCAAAGTGCGCAGCGTCGTCGCCCCGTGCAAAGCGAGGACGCGCCTCGCCGCCGGAGCGCAACGTCAGGCGACGTGCTGCTTCAGCTTCGCCTCGATGGTCTGACGCGGCACGGCGCCGACGATCTGATCGACGACCTTGCCTCCCTTGAAGAACAGGAGCATCGGGATCGAGCGGACGTTGAAGCGCGTCGCCGTCTTGATGTTCGCGTCGACGTCGAGCTTGGTCACCTTGACCTGATCCTTGTAGTCCGCGGCGAGCTGATCCAGGATCGGCGCGATCATCCGACACGGTCCGCACCAGGTCGCCCAGAAATCCACTACGGTCAGCTTGTCGTTCTGCTCGACCTGCTGCTCGAAGTCCGCGTCCGTTACCGCAACCGCATTCGACATCGTTGGCTCCCCCCGGGCCTGACCGGCCCTGCCCCGAGAATTAGAATTCAGCGCCGGCGGTTTCCACTCACCAGCGCACTCACATGACCGACGCGTCCCGCCGCGCCCCGCGCATCGCCCACATCGGGATCGCCGTGCGCGCACTCGACGAGATCCTTCCCTTCTACCGCGATCTCCTCGGTCTCCCCGAGGTCCCGCTCGACGACGCCGATGGTGCCCGGATCGCCGGCCTCGCGGCCGGTGACTCCCTCGTCGAGCTGCTCGAGGCCGAACATCCCGACTCGCCGATCGGCAAGTTCGTCGCCAAACGTGGCCCGGGCCTCCATCACATCTGCTTCGCCGTCGACGACCTCGACGGTACCCTCGACCGCTGCCGCGCTGCCGGCATTCGCCTGATCGACGAAACTCCTCGCCTTGGCGCGGAAGGGAAACGTATCGCGTTCCTCCACCCGAGCGCCACGGCCGGTGTGCTCGTCGAGCTCACCGAGCTGTGACGGTCGGAACTCCCTTACGACGGCGACTTCTTGGCGCAGAGATCGCGCACCGCTTCCATCCCGGCGGTGCGCACGTACCAGCGCGTTGGGCCGCTCACGAGGAAGAAGTCGGTCGTGCGGGTGAGGGTTCCCCGCGTCAGCGAAACGGTCATGCGACGCTCGCCGCCCGCGACGGGGATGTCGTCGAGGACCTTGTAGCTGTCGTGGTTGAAGTAGCACATCAGCAGGAGCTCCCGCTTCTCGAGCTCGTCCCGGGAGATGCGCTTGTTGTCGCGGATCGGGCCGGTGTTGTCGCCCCAGGCGCCACCGAGCGCTTGCAGGTCCTTGGCGCGGATCGCGGCGAGGAACTCGTCGAGCGCGGGCCGCGCGCCGGAGGGGACAGTCGCCGGGGTGGGACCCGAAGGGTTGACCACGGTGGTGGTCGTCTTGCAGGCGGCGAGCAGGAGCAGGCCAATGAACAACTTTCTCACGTCGTCGTCTCCTCGATCAGTGGTGCGAACGTAATTCGGCTCGTCCTCAGGTGCCAACCACTCTCATGACGCACCAGCGGCTCTACATCAACATCGACCACATCGCCACCGTGCGGCAGGCGCGGCGTGGGAACGAACCCGTGCCCGCGCTCGCCGTCCCGCTCTGCGAGCGCGCCGGCGCCGACGGCATCACCGCGCACCTGCGCGAGGACCGCCGCCACATCCAGGACGCCGACATCGACGAGATCGCTGCAGCGGTCACGACCGTGCTCAACCTCGAGATGGCCTGCACGCCGGAGATGCTCGCCCTCGCCGAGCGGCTCCGGCCGCATCAGGTCACGCTGGTGCCCGAGCGCCGCGAGGAGGTCACGACGGAAGGCGGGCTCGCCCTCGCCCCCGCTGAAGGCTCCATCCGCGAAGGTCTCGAGCGCCTGCGCGCCGCGGGCATCCGTACCAGCCTCTTCATCGACCCCGACCGGGACAGTGTTACCCGTTCACAGCAGCTGGGTGCCGATGCGGTCGAGCTTCATACGGGACGTTACGCCCACCAGACGGGCCCGGGCCCTGCCCTCTCGGCACTTCGTGACGCGGCGGCGCTCGGCGCGTCGCTTGGGTTGGCGGTCCACGCCGGACACGGCCTCACGACCGAGAACGTCGGCCCCGTGGCAGCCATCCCGGAGATCGAGGAGCTCAACATCGGACATCACGTGATCTCGCGCGCCATCTTCGTCGGGCTGGATGCCGCGGTGCGCGAGCTCCGTTGGGCGATGGACGTTGCCCGGCGCCCTTCCTAACTTCGTGGCGCGTCCTCTCTTGCACACCAGATCGGAGCCGGCATGACGGCCCCTGCGGGTTTTCTCGACTTCTTCGTTCTCGAGGCCAGCGAGTACATCGACCAGCTCGATGCGCTCATGCTCAATGCGGGCGGCTCGGGCCCGGACCTCGAATCGCTCCAGCGCGCCGCACGCGCGCTGCGCGGCAGCGCGACGATGGCCAAGCTCCCCGCGTTCGCCGAGATGGCATCGGGGATCGAGCGCGTCGCCCACGGACTGCGCGGCGGAGTCACGCAGTGGGATCCGGCGCTCGCCGGCGCGCTCGTCGCCACGATCGACGACTGCAAGCTGCTCCTTCGGAACGTGCGGGGGTGGGGCGCCGCGGACGATGCGCGCTCCCGCGCCCGCATCGACGAGCTGGCGCGCTACGCGCCCGCACGCACCGCGACGCCGGCCAGCAGCCAGCCCGCGGCCGCCGACGGCGGATTCCTCATGACCGAAGTCGCGAACATCGGGGCGGGCGCCGAGCTCCTCGTCACCCGCCCCTCCGACCGCGACGCCGCCGTCAGCGTGCTCCGGCGCGTGCGCGCCATGCGCGGCATCGCCAGCGTGAAGGACCACCCCTCGCTCGCCGAGGTGCTCGAGGCCACCGAGCATGCCGCGCATCCGCTCGAGCGGGGCGAGGCGACGATCGCCCCCGAGCGACTCGCCGTGTTGAGTGCCGCGGCCACCGCGCTGCGCAGCATCGCCACCGCGATGCGCATGGGCACCAAGCTCGATCAGTCGAGCCCGGACCTCGCCCGCTTCGCCGCCGCGCTCGACGCGATGCAGGAGAAGGAGTCCGGCGGGGAGCGTGTCGTCCCGATCAGCGAATTCTTCTATCAGGACGGCGGGCCGACCGTCGTCCAGACGGCGCCGAACCCGCCGACCTCTCCCGCCGAGCGGTTCCGGCTGGAGGTCGTGAGCCAGGGCGAGCACCTGCGCCGCCTCGTGGCCGACGCCCGCGCCGCGCGCGACGACCTCGCCCGCGACAACGTCCGTCGCGCCCTGCGGCAGGCGCTGCGCGGATTGCGCCAGGCGGCCGAGAGCTACGGCGAGCGCGACGTCGCGGACTTCGTGGCGTCGCACAACGACGACGTCGTCCGCCTCGACGCCCGGGCGCTCGACACGCTCGACGAGATCGCCGCGATGCTCGCGCAGCCCGGCACCGCGCCCGGCACCCTCGGCGCGCGACTCCGTGCCCTTCAGGCAGCACCGGCGGCGCCGGCACCCGAGGCACCCCCGCATCCCGTCATGACGCCGGCTGCCCCGTCGCCCGTGGCGCCCCCCTCGGTGGCCCCGCAGGAGCGCGACCGCCCCGCCGCCGCCGCAGTGGCCGAAGCCGCGACCTCCGTCGCTCCGGCCAGGCCGGCGCTCGGGTCGCTGCTCGACGCGGGCATCGAGAAGCTCGGTGCGCTCCAGATGAAGCCGCTCGCCACCCCGGTCTCCATCCCGGAGCAGCCTCCCGTCCCGATCGACGTCCTGCTCTACCGCGGCCGCGCCGCGATCGAGCGGTGCCGCGAGATCCGGGATCAGGTGCGCAAGGCCGGCGGCCCCGTCGACGCCGAGACGCTCGGCGAGCTGTTCGACCTGCTCGATCTCGCGCTCACCGACTGAGTTGATCGCTCCATGAAATTCGGTTGGCGTGGTGCGCTCGGCATCCTGCTGAGCGTGGGCTTCCTGATCCTCGCATTCCGCGGCATTCGCTTCGGCGAGGTGATCACGCTCGTCCGGCATGCCAATGTCGGCCTGCTCCTGCTGTCCGTCGTGGCGGCGACGTGCACCTTCCCGCTCCGTGCGCGACGGTGGCGTCCCATCCTCGATCCGGTGGCGCCGAACCTTCCCTTCGGGAAGCTGTTCAGCGCGACGGCGATCGGGATGATGCTCAACAACGTGCTGCCGGCCCGCGCGGGGGAGCCGGCGCGTGCCTACGCCCTCTCGCGGTCGACGCCGTCCGTCTCCTTCCCCGCGGCGTTCGCGTCGCTCGCCGTCGACCGGTTGCTGGACATGATCGTCATGTTCGGCCTCATGTTCCTCGCGATGCTCGATCCCGCGTTCCCTCGCGGCGCGGAGATCCTGAACCGGCCGGTGTCGTCGTACGCCGTGGTCGGCCTCGCGGCGATGACCGGGCTGACCGCGGCGATGTACGCCGTGGTGTTCTTCCCGTCGCACGTACTGTCGCTGTACGAGATGCTCGCGCGACGCATCGCGCCGAAGCTCGAGGCGAAGGGCCGCGCCGCCGTATCGTCGATCATTCACGGCCTGAGCGTGCTGCGACAGCCCAGCCGATTCGCCGCGGTGTTCGGGTGGACGCTGGCGCACTGGCTCTGCAATGCGCTCGCCTTCTGGATCGGCTTCCGTGCCTTCGGCATCATGGTGCCGTTCAGCGCCGCGCTGTTCCTCCAGGGGCTCGTGGCGATCGGCGTCGCGGCGCCGCAGATGCCCGGCTTCTTCGGCGTCTTCGAATGGTTCGGGCAGCTCGGCCTCGGGTTGTACGGCGTGCCGAGCGATACGGCCGTCGCCTGGGCGATCACCTACCACGGGCTGAGCTTCATCCCCATCACGCTCATCGGCGCGTGGTGCCTGGTGCGCGCCGGTCTCTCGATCGGAGAGCTCAGTGGAGCGGAGCGTGGAGCGGAGCGTGGAGCGGAGCGTGGAGCGGAGCGTGGAGCGGAGCGTGGAGGGGAGCGCGGCACGGCGCCCGACACCGACGCCGACGTGGGCACGTCGCGGTCGGTGGTGTCGGAGTCGTGAGCGCGCGCGCGGAGCCGCGCATCCGCTCGGCCCGCGTCGCCGCGCAGGCGAAGGTCAACCTCCGGCTCCGCATCCTCGCGCGCGAAGCGTCCGGCTATCACCAGATCGAGACGCTCTTCCTCCGCCTCACGCTCGCCGACGACGTGACGGTACGCGCCACCGACGGCGCGCGGTCGCTCGACGTCTCCGGGGAGGTGGACGCGCGGCAGCTCGGCCCGGTGGAGCGCAACC
>Ga0207674_10004864_pt1 | contig 16081 bp, 24 predicted proteins | sample KBSCornC72_FD_184303 | JGI IMG/M metagenome (GOLD analysis project Ga0207674, IMG submission 184303) | Corn rhizosphere microbial communities from Kellogg Biological Station, Michigan, USA - KBS Corn C7-2 (SPAdes) (version 2) | ecosystem: Host-associated > Plants > Roots > Rhizosphere > Soil ... | reverse complement strand
CGAACCGGGCCGGGTGCGCGGCCGCGTCGGCCACCCCGGCCCCGAAGGTGAAGGCGGTGATGACGCCGAGCACGCCGACGACTGAGCCGAGCAACGCGGCGCGGGCCGGGACCACGTCCAGGCCCGGTCCCGGCTCCGGAGACGCTGCGGCGGTCACGTCCTCGAAGGTAGGCGGAGCCGTCGCCGAACGATCCTCACGCCTTCCATTGAGTGGAAGAACCCCGGAAAGATGGCCTCCCGTGGCCGGCCATGTCTCCGCTCCCGGAACCAGCGTCACCCGCCGCGCGCTCGCCGTGCTCGCCGCCTTCGACGAGGACCACCGCGAGCTGACGCTGACGGCGCTCGCCAGGCGCTCGGCACTGCCGCTGGCGACCACACACCGGTTGGTGGCCGACCTCGTCGGCTGGGGCGCGCTGGCGCGCACCCCCACCGGGCACTACGTGATCGGAATCGTGGGCGGCCAGCCCATTGGGCCGCTCGGTCTGGTCGCCGGAGTCAACATCACGACCCTCGGCGGCCTGACGGCCGCGGCCTCGGCCGAGACCGACATCCCGCAGCTCCACTTCTCCGCGGCCGTGAGCCCGCTACGATCCTATGAGCTGCGACTTCAGATGTTCTTTGTGGCCACTGTGGCGACCGATGCGTATGACCTCAACGTGCGACGTGATACGGCTGTGACAGGTTCACGGATCGCCACGCTCGCGGGCGGCGGGATCACCAATGGTCCCTCATCCTCGGCCATGTGGCCGCTGCTGCCGACCGTCAGCGAGACGATCAGCTTCTTTGTCTCGTTCGCGCGGCGTAACGGCACAGGCACCTTTGCCCCGCAAGGTGCACCGAACGCGGGCGTTGCACGGACTTGGGTCGGCCTGTTCGACATCGGGCCGGCCAACATCTTCACAACTGCCTGACGTCACGCCGCTAACTCGGACTCCGACTGTTCGGTGCTGTTCGGAGCCAGCTATCGAACAGCTACGCTCGGGCGATGCGCATGGCTTACCTGGTTCCTTCCCGCGGCCGGCCGGCTAACGCCGCTCGGCTCGCCCAGCGTTGGCGCGAGACCGCGCAACCGGAGACACACCTCATCTTCCTGGTCGATGACGACGATCCCGAGCTACCCGGCTACGAGAAGGCGCTCGACGAGTACGGCGACGAGCAGATCTTCTACATGACCGATCGGCGGCGCCGCGTCGGTCCGACGCTGAACTACTGGGCGCCCAAGTTCGCCGCGAACTATGACGCGATCGGCTTCATGGGCGACGACCACCTTCCCCATGGTCACGGCTGGGATGTAGTGCTCGGAACGCTAGTCCACTCACAACGTCACGCCATCGTCTACGGTGACGACCTCTTCCAGCGCGAGAATCTGCCGACCGCGGTTCTCATGGACTCCGCGATCGTCCGCACGCTGGGCTACATGGTGCCTCCGGGCCTCACGCACCTCTACCTCGATAACTTCTGGCGCGATCTCGGGCTGGCGCTGGGGACGCTTCGATACGCATCGGGCGTCATCATCGAGCACATGCATCCGCAGGCGCAGAAAGCCGAATGGGACGATGGTTACCGCGAGGTCAACGGAGGTGCGATGTGGGAGGCTGACGCCGCAGTTCACCAGGCGTTCATGTCCGGTGACGGCTTCGTCAGCGCGGTCCGCGCCCTTCAACCGGTGGCGTCATGAGGAAGCAGCTTCGGCCGTTCCACGATGACGTGACGTTGGCGAAAGTCTACGACCATCCCTACGATCACACGCACTGGTCAGACCATGTCGAGCGGGTGAAGTGGACGATCGCGCACGGCATCCACCTCGCTCACACGGTGAACGCGGTCAACCTGGTCGATCTGTCCTGCGGTGACGGCGCGATCCTGCGGGGTATCGCCGAGGTGCTGCCCGAGAGCACGCTCTACTTCGGTGACCTGGTTCATGCACCGCATGTTGAGCACGTCGGGCCGATCGAGGAGGCGTTGCGACTCGAAGGGCTCTGTGGTGACCTCCTGGTGATGACGGAGACCCTGGAGCACCTAAAGGATCCGGACGCCGTCCTACGGGCCGCACGAAACCGTTTCCGGGCCATCCTGGTGTCCACGCCGATCGACGAAGACAACGACGTGCACGGTGACAACGTCGAGCATTACTGGAGCTGGGGCACGGACGACATCAGCGAAATGCTCGTCGAGGCCGGCTGGACGCCGATCCACTTCTCGCGGCTCGACCTCCCCTTCTACGATTTTCAGCTCTGGGGGTGTCGCTGATGGAGTACCGGCGCTTCTCGCCCGGTGAGTCGACCGTCTCGACCTTCGCCTATCACGAGCACCGCGAGCGCGCTCCGCACCTGGAGCAGGACGGACACCGCGAGCGGCTACTCATGGCTCGTGACCTCGTTGTCCATTTCGCAATGGGCCATCATGCGCCGATCACTCATGTCGTCGACCTCGGCTGCGGGGATGGCGGCTTGCTCCAGCTCCTCCAGCCCTACGAGCACGGGGATCCACGGATCGACGCGACCGGCTATGACTTCGCGCCGGCCAATATCTACGGCTGGGTAGAGCGGCTGGTTGACGGCGTCTCGCTCGATTTCGTCACTGACTGGGACAGAATCGAGCTGGCTGATCTCTATGTGCTCACCGAGGTTCTTGAGCATCTAGAAGATCCGCATGAGATGGTGCGCCGGATCGCGGAGCGTGGAGCCGCGCTGGTCTGCTCGTCACCTTGGATCGAGCATCAAGGCTCAATCGACGCCTCACATGCGTGGGCGTGGGACATGCCCGGTTACGTCGCGATGCTCGAAGGCGCTGGCTTCCAAGTCGTCCAGTCCGAGCGCGTCACCTGGTCACAAGTCCATCTGGCGGTGCCGCGATGAGCCTGCCGATCACCGTGGTCATTCCCTCGATCCCGCCGCGTGCCGACCTTCTACGGACCGCGGTTGCCTCCGTCGAGACGCAATGGACGCTGCCGGCTGAGGTCATCATCGAGATGGACACCGAGCACGCGGGCGCTGCGGTGACTCGGGATCGGGGGCTGAGGCGGGTCAAGACCTCATGGGTTGCTTTCCTCGATGACGATGACTGGTTCCTGCCGCAGCACCTATCGATGCTGTTCGCCTTCGCGACGGAAGAACGGGCTGACTACGCATACTCGTGGTTCGAGACGCATCCGGCCGGGAGTGATCCCTTCCCGAGCACTCACTTCACTGAGCCCTGGAATCCCGCGGAGCCCCGACAGACGACCATTACGACGCTGGTACGCACGGAGCTGGCGCAAGAGGTCGGCTTCGTGACGATGCCAGAAGGGGGCGAGGTCGCCGGCCAGCGCGCGGGCGAGGATTGGGACTTCACGCTGAAATGCAACGAACTTGGCAAGATAGCCCATCTGCCGGAGCGTACTTGGATCTGGCGGCATTGGGGCTTCGGCCAGCCGGGCATCCCGGGCAACACTTCGGGGCTGGGGAGTCGCTGGTGAATCCCTGGTGGCTTGCGCTCATCATCCCGGGCTCGATGCTGCTCGCGTTGGGCATCGGATACTGCTGCCTGGCCTGGTACTTCAGGGATGTGTATCGATGAAGACCTGGAAATACCACGGCGAGCAGGTCCCACGACGTGACGTCATCCGATACCGCGGGCTCGCCTTCGCCGCTGATGTCTGCCTCGCCGGCTACGCGGTCTGGTGCATCGGCTGGGCCATCGCGCCGGCCGTTGTCTGGACCGGGTGTGGTCTCATGGTGCTTTCGTTCCTGGCGCTGGTCGTGACCCAGTGAAGATCTACGTCTACCCGGCCGACATGGACGGCTGCGGATATTACCGGCTCATCTGGCCTGCAACCGCGCTCAAGCTTCAAGGCCATGACGTCACGGTCGTGCTACCCAGCGACCGCAGCAAGGAAGCTGACCCGAAGCTCCAGATTCAGGGGGACGTGCGCAACGGGACCGAGCTGCTAGACATCCGATATCCGGAGGATGCGGATGTCATCGTGCTCCAGCGGGTTACCAACATGGTTCTCTGTCAGGGCGTCGCGAAGCTGCGCGAGAAGGGCGTCGCCGTCGTGGTCGACATGGACGACGACCTCGGCGCGATCGACCCCTGGCACATCGCTCGATACGCGCTCGACCCCCGAGCTGGCCGCATCCACTCATGGGCGAACGCCGAGCGAGCGTGCCGTGACGCCACTGTGGTGACAGTCTCGACCCCGCCGCTCCTGAAGGAGTACGCCCGGCACGGCCGTGGCGTCGTGCTCCCGAACCATGTGCTCCGCGAGATGTGGGACATCCAGCCCAATCGGGAGACCCGACGCTTTGGCTGGACCGGCTCGCTGCACTCGCATCCGCAGGACCCTTCGGTCGTTGGCCCGGCCGTGCAGCGGCTCGTGCGCGACGGCTTCGAGTTTGCCATGATCGGTAACACGAAGGGCGTCACGATCCCCGGCGAGGGTAACCCGACCAGCGTGCGTGAGGCGTTCGGCCTGGACGAAGACCCCTGGACGACCGGACCGGTCAAGGTCACCGATTGGGCCGCGGCGCTGACCAACCTCTATGTCGGCATGGCGCCGCTTCGCGATACGAAGTTCAACCGGGCGAAGAGCTGGCTCAAGCCGCTGGAGCTGGCGGCGCTGGGCATCCCGTGCGTGTCGAGCCCGCTTCCCGAGTACCGACGTGCAAACGAGGCTGGGATCGGCGTGCTCGCCGCACAACCGCGTGACTGGTACCGCGAGCTTCGCAAGCTGCTCACGGACGAGACGTGGCGCGAAGAGGTCGCCGGACGGTCTCAGGAGGCCGCAGCCGGCCTGATCCTCGAAGACAATGCGTGGCGATGGGCGGAAGCCTGGACGGACGCCTACGTGCTCCAGGGACGCGAAAGCCCGGCCACTGTGTGACCGGGCTCGAACTACCAGTCGAAGTCGTGGTCTCCACGGTGAAGGAAGCGCTTCGCGCAGTAGCAGCGGATGCCGTCGGGATCCTTGCCTCTGCGAGGGCAGCCCCACCAGCGGAGCACGTTCCAGATCGTATAAAATATCATCTTTCCTCCTAAATGATCCACGATACGCCGCAGGATAGGCAGATCTCACCGCGGCCGGCCATCACGATCGCGGATGCCTCGCAGCGAGGGCAGCTCTTGCGCGCCCGGTCGGCCTTGAGCTGGCGGCGCTGGTAGGGCGTCGTACCGCCCCAAATTCCAAGCTCGCCATCGTTAGCTTCTTCCGTGAGCGCGTAGGCGAGACACTGCACGGCAACCGGGCAGAGCGCGCAGATCAGCGCGATCTCTGTGTCCGGCCAGCGTTGGCCCGGATCTTCGAGCAGGAAGCGCTCATCCTTGGAGCCGACGCACCGACCGAGCGGCTGCCAAAGGTCAAGCCGCTCGGCCGGTATGGTCGGTGTCGTCACGTTGCCAGCTCACGGCGACCGCCCGCGAGAGTGGTCTGTCCGATGTCCGCCCGGCTGCCGGCCACATGCCCGGCGATGGCGCCACTGGCGTCGTAGCGCCGATTGCGTGCCTTGCCGATCTTCATGGTCGAAGTGACCCAGGCGTCTACCTGCGCGTCCCGATCACGCACGGCGAGATCGGTACCAGGGTCGCCCGAGACTTGCGCTTCAGCGATGGTCTCGCGGCGCAGTTCCCGCAGCCGTCTCGCGACCTCGTGGCCGTAGCCGATGATGAACGAGCGCCGAATCTGGTACTTATCGCTCGCGTTGTAGCCATTCCAGGTCGGGTAGCCGGCCACGAACCGTGCAAGCTCGCTGGTCGCCTGCACCTGGAGCGACTTCCAGAGCATGACAATCCGCTCGATGTCCGAGCGGTGCGCGGCTACGCCGAGCCGCTGGCGGTCACGGTAGCCGTTGTAGAACGCCTTCGCACCGAGCGCTTCCGCGACGCTGATGCCCATGCTGACCCATTCCTTGCCGTACTTGCGCGGGCCGACGCCGGTAACCTCGGTGATCACGTATTCGATCGGGTCACTGGCCAGCCGGCTCGGATCGGCCGCGGCCAGGGTCGCCGCGTCGATGCCGTGCTTGACCATGAGCCGGCTGATCGCCGCGAGGAGTGCCTCGCGCTCCTCATGGGTGACCGCTGGGCTCTCGGCCTTCGCGATCAGCTTTACGATCTTGTCACGCCAGTTCTGCGGTTGAGCCATCTTCCTCACTCCTTCGGTTCCTAGTGTGCTGCGTGGGCGCCCGGGGCCTCGAACCTCGGTGGCTGCCGGTCGCCCGACCTCTTATTGCTGACCGTCGCGAAGTGCCTGCCATACATCCTTGGCGACCTTCGTGTCCTCACGCCAGCGCTTGTAAAGCTCCCACGCCTCGCTCACTCGGCTGTAGCCATCGGGGCGCGTGAGCGCGTCGACTTGAGCCTTGGCCTGATCGAGCGTGATGCGTTCTCTCGTGCGCTGGTAAGTGACCACTCGCAACCGCTCGGCGGTCGCCAGATAGATCGTGTTGAAGTTCTCCAAGCACCTGTCCATCTTGGCCTGCGCGTCGATGAATCGCTGCCAGGCAGCTTCCACGGTGATCACTTCATCCACCCCCCGTACGGGCCTCGATCGAGGATCCACGCGGCCAATGTCCCCCCGCCGACGATCAGGACGAAGAAGCCACCGATGATGCAGATGGCGAGCCAGGGCTGCGGCATTACTGCTCACTCCCCTCGAACGCTGCCGCAGTGATCTGCTTGTGGAGCAGACTCAGCGCGGCCCGCCGAAGCGGGTCTTCCTCGGTCGCCGCGATCGTGGCGACACCATCGAGCGCGATCTTGACCGCGCGCCGCAGCGTTGCCGTCGTGGTCCGTGGCCGGTCGGTGGCCGGCTTGCCGTTGGGGTGCTGCTTCGCGTACGCCTCCAGCGCGTCAACGACACGCCGTGCGTCGAGCGTCTGGCGCTCCTGTGCGAGCGTTGAGCGCTCGACGGTCCAGATCCGCGAAGCCGGGAGTCGCGTCAGTTCAGCGACCTCACGTCGCGAAAGCCCGAGTCCGAGACGGACCTGCTCGATTGCCTTACCTGTGTTCACTACTGCCTCCTAGTTCCTGTGCTCCGTTACTGCTCCATCATAGCACAGAGAGAAAACTGAAACGAAGTCGGCTTCAGTTTTCTTTCTCTGCTAGCGGCCGGGCCGCCGAAGCGACCCGGCCGAAGCATTGACGTCACGCCGCGACGAGAGCGCGCTGCGCGACCTGGTTGACGTAGCGGTAGGTCGTGCCGTCCATCGCGCCGATGAAGCGCGACTCGGGCGAACCGCCGGACCGCTCCCACTGCATGTAGGAGCTGACCGCGTTCACGAGGCCCCACGCCTGCCCCTGGAAGCCGACGGTCTCGTCGTGCTGCCAGAGGTTGAGGATTGCCTGGATCGCGTCGTCGGTGCGCGGGCCGGTCTTGAGGGTGTCCCGAAGGATCTGCTCCGCGAAGCCGAGCGACGTGCTCTTGGCGGCCAGCTCCTCGACTCGCCGCTGATACTCCAGCGCGTAGCGGGCAGTCATCTCGACCGACTTGACCGCGGCCTTCAGCTTCTCCTGGACGGTGCCCGAGTGTGGCAGTGACCAGCGCTGGGCGACGCCCTTCGTCATCGAGGCCAGTGCCAGCATGTTCATGCACTTGCCCCGAAGCGGCATGACTGCGAACTCCACGGCCTTCGTGCGGTCGTGGCTGGTGCGCACGATCCCGAAGACTCGCGTCGGGTCGGTCTCGGCCAGACCGGCGACCGCGTTGACCGTGGGCATCTCGACGACCATGAAGCCCTGCCGGCCCCCGCGAAGGGTGCCCGCGGCCACCACGGTCGGGCTGACGCCCGACAGGATCGTCAGAGCCTCGCCGAACTGGACCGGGACATAATCGAAGCTCACGGCCTCGAACTCCTGGTCGTTGTCGTCGCGGGTGAGCATCGTCCGCTTGTCGCTGGTCTTCCAAGTGCCGTCGGTGCGCTGATACTGCATCGCACGCTTGGAGACCGTGAAGTCCAGACCGGCCGCGGGGATGGCCTCCTCGACCGTCAGCCCCTCCTCCAGTACCGGACCGATCTTCATCCACGGAACCGTGCGGCTCGTGAAACTTGCGTCCATATCGGTGTAGGGGTTGATCGGCGCCTGCGTCATGATATTTCCTCCTTGATCGATGTGAGTAGTTCTCACGTGACCCGGGGGAGACTTGAACTCCCATCCTCGATGGACCTGACCGGTCAGGCACCCCATCGCGCTCTGCCACTTGAGCTTCCGGGCCGTGTCGCCCGGCCGAAGCCGGGCGCTGGTGCTACGCGAGACCGAACTGAACGTCGTCGCGCTGGAGCAGCTTGCGGAAGGCGCAGGCGCTCGCATGGTCATTCCAGCGGGCGATCCCGTCGATCCGATGCGGGTGGAAGAAGCTCTCGAAGGAGCCACGCTCGCGCAGGAACTCGCGCGCCTCGTGGACCTCGATCTCGATGATCGCCAGCAGAAGCCGGAAGATCACGTCGTGCGTCGAGGCGTCGACCACGGCGAAGCTGAACTTCGCATAAGTGTCGATCTCCTCGTCATAGCCGCGCTGCGCGCAGTCTCGGTTGGAGTTGTGCGCGTGGTACCAGACTTCGACCAGCACGTGACCCTCAAAGCGGTTGGTGTGGTCGGACGCCTTGAACGTCCAGCCTGGCTTGTAGCAGAGACCGGCGTTGATCAGGTCTACCGCGGCGTCCACTCGCATGACTTGCCTCCTCGTTCCTGGGTTCCTCGCCTCTGTGGCGTTACGTCAACAATACCACACTCGCTGACGTGACGTCAACTAGACCGAAGCAATAATTGTTCCGAGCTTCAACATGATGTTACGAACCTCGACAGCGCGCTCATGTGCGCCGAGCAGTTCGAGCGCGTCCTTGGCCTGGCCAAGGGCGTTGACCGCGGCGGACATACGCTCCTCGGCACGGTGGCGGTTCTGCTGGATTGGCGTCTGGACGAAGTTGACACTCACGGTTCCTCAGCTCCTCGTTTCCTATCCCGTAACGCTACGGGGGCGGACACGCCGTTGTGTCCGCCCCTGAATCTACCTCGTCGTGACGTTAAGCGCTAGTAGTCCTTTCGTAGATCTTGGCGTTACGTCGGCGTCCGCCCTGCTGCTTGTGCGCGAGCTTCCGTCGTCGTCGCATGACCTTGAGTTGGTGCGCGGCGAGCTTCTTGTTCTGGCGCTGGCGCCGGCCGCTATGCGTCCGCGCGGACACCCGACCTCCCTCAGCCTTGTGACCGGATCATCGTGGCCAGCGCCGAGCGCACCAGCGCGGGCGGGGTGAAGTCGACCGGGCTGCCGTCGGGATTGGTCGCGCCACCCTTGCCGGGCCAGTAGGAGTAGACGAGCGCATGGTTGGCCCGAAGATACGCGACGTCATCGGCAACCACGTTGGCCAGCGCGCTGCCTGCGGGGTCGGTGCTGATGACCAGCCTCGCGCACTCGGTGACCGCGTGCGGCACGCCGAGAGATGCCGCGGCGTCGAAGCCCCATCCGAACAGCTCATCCGCCGTGCCGTAACGGTTGGCCGGGAACTGGATCCCGGGCCGGGCGTAGGAGTCAGTGCCGAAGATGTCTTCGACCGGATTGTCCTTCGTGCCGCACCAGAAGCTCTTGTACGCGCCGGGGTTCTGGATCTCCGGGTAGCGGGCGAACTTGCCGACCACCTTGACCAGGTCTCGCGCGTCCGCGCGGTCAATGACCTGACGAGCGGTCGTTGTCCCGGTCCGGTACTTCGTCGGATCCTCGCCTTCCGGCTCCTGATCGTAGGCGTACCAGAGCTGGCGGTTCGCGCCCTTGGCGAGCGCGACGACCTGCGGAACTGAGGTGGAAGCGTCACCTTTGTCACAGATACACCAGAGGATCTTCGGGTACGCGGACATCGCCGCGGCCACCTTCGCCGAGCTGAATGGTGTTCCGTTGGCCGGATTGAAGAAGATCAGCCCGAAGTGCGAGTTGAACCAGTTCGCGGCGTCGGTCTGGCTCTTGAAGCTGGTTCCGAGCAGGAACGGGTCGGGCGGTGCCGCTGGTGGGCCGGGTGTGAACTGGTACCCCGAAACCTCGGGTGTGGACACAGAGAAGGTGACCGCCGAGCCGTCCGGATTGGTGAAGTTGTAGTCCGTCACGGGGTCACCGGCGCTGGGGGGATCTGCGCTCGCGCTGCCGCAGCCGCGGCATCGTAGATCTTGGCGAGCTGTTCCAGGTCGACGCCGGCCGCAGCCGCGCCACCGGTCCACGCGGCGAGGGTGGCCTTGATCTCGGAGATGCCCGAGCCGTTGGCCTGGCTCTGCGCCATGATGTCGACAAGCTTGCCGTGCTGCCCGTCCGCGGTCAGCACCATCGGCCAGAAGGTATTGGCCAGGCCGTTGAGCCGGTAGTAGTTGTTCCGCTCGGCCTGGATTCTGGTTATCTGGTCACCCGTGGGCGGCGCGACGGCGCCCGCGTCAACCCGCTGGTTGCTCAGCGCCGTGACGATCGCCGCGACGTCGTCATCCGTGATGTTGCGTGCCATGTCCGAACCATCCCACTGTCCGTAGTCCAGGGTGAAGGCAGCGTCGAGGTCGACGTTGAGCCCACCCATCATCTGATCGTTGAGATACTGGTACGCCTGCGCCCGAGCTTCGAGCTGGCCGGCTGACCAGGCGTAAGTCTGCCAGCCGTACGTGATGAGCCGCTGGTCGAAGAGATACCGGATCACGCGCAGGCTGCCGTACGCGCCAGACCGGGCTACTCCGATCTTGTCGCAGATGCCGCGGAAATAGGGATCGATCGCGCTGCCGGGCACATCCTCATCGACTGCGAAATAGATCGGCTGACCGGCCGGAGCGCCGAGGCTCGTTACGTAGGTCGCCGCGTCGATGGCATCACGTTGGCCGGCCGCCCGGCCGCTAGTAGCTTCGCTGGTCGTGGTCTCCCAGACGTAGCAGACCGAGATGTCATGCGCGAAGTAGTCGTTCTGCTCGGCCAGTGTGATCCGCTTGTGCGGATGATTCTGCGTGTCAGGGGAGACGTAGCGCACGACGAAGTCTTGATGATGCGCCGCGAGCGTCGCGCCGTCGCCACGTGTGGAGAGATCGACGCCATCAAAGACGGTCTTAGCTGGGCGGCTGGCCATCAGCAACCTCGCTTCACGAATTGATCATGTATCGCTGTGGCGAATATCCGAGCACCGGATGAGACCGGCGGCGCATGACGGTTGGCGACTTCGATGGGCGCGATCAGTTCGCACAATTCGTGATCACTTCGGTGAATAGCGTAATTCGTGTAGGCATAGCCGCAGATGACCAGAATGAGCATTACTAGATACGGCATCACGACGTAGTAGTTGGTCCGCAGCCAGGCGCGTGCTCGGGCGATCATGAGCTATCTCCCGAGGTAGAGGAGGAGACAGATGGTGAGGATGGCGAGATAGGAGGCGACGAGCCATCGGTAGTACGGGTGAGCGTGGATGAGAGCTTGCCCTGGAATACCGCGAGCGCTGCCGGCACGCCGGCCCACATCAGGCACGCCGTGATGATCACTGGGTCCGCCCGGCCGGCGTACAGCTCCCAGAAGAAGCCGATCACGCCGGTCGCGGTCATCACCCAGTCCTTCGTGATGCCCCGTCCGCTTGGCTTCACTCACGTCCCTCTCCCCTGTGCATTGATTATGCAACCCGGGTAGGACAATTTTGCAGCTCCGGGCGCTAGAGCCGGTACTTCCTCTTGGCCTGATCGTAGACCCAGGGATACAGCTCCCCGATACCCTGCGTCAGCGTCGTTGACGGCTCCCAACCGGTTAGGCGTAAAAGTTCCGTGTTGTCCGAGGTGCGTGCAGCCACGCCGATCGGGGCGTCTGGCAGATACACCCGCTTGAGCGGCTTACGCCGTCCCGCGACCTGCTCGATCACGTCAACCAGCTCGTCGATCGTGACAGCAGTCGAGGCGCCGAGATTGACTGGCTTCGCGGTGCCGACCTGCATCAGCTCCGTGCATCCGGTGACGTTGTCCGCGACATACATGAAGCTGCGGGTTTCCTTGCCGGTACCCCAAATCTCGATCCCGCGCTGGGCGGCCAGGTGCGCGAGCGCGACCTTGCGGCAGAGCGCCGCGGGTGCCTTCTCCATCCCGTCATCCCACGATCCCCACGGACCGTACGAGTTGTGGAAGCGGACCGGCCGCACCGCGAGGCCCTGCTCGATGTGCCACCACTCCAGCAGTTTTTCCGCGTAAAGCTTGGACAGCCCGTAACCTTCCTCGGGCAACGCCGGCCAGGCGTCGGACTCGACGAGGCCGCGCGTGAAGTCCGCGCTCGTGTATTCCTGCTGGATGTCGGTCCGGTAGACACAGGCGCTCGACGCAAACAAGATGCGATGTTGGCCGGGCGTCAGCGCCTTGAGAACCTGGATCATCGTCGAGATCGAATTGAGTGCGGTGAGCCGATGGCTCTCGATCCAGCCGATCCCGCCAACGCAGTCCGCGAGATGGAAGACGTCCCCAACCTGGCTGAGAACTTCTCGGTACGCCTGGCGGTTCAGCTCGGCCGCGTCGACCAGATCCAGATTCCAGGCGTTCGGGCTGATCTGCCACCACTCCGAGAGCGGCTTGATATCGAGCGCAATGACGTCACGTGACAGCGGTGACGAAACCAGCCGCTTGACCAGGTGACCGCCGATGAACCCGCCAGCTCCGGTGACGAGCGTGCGCATGAAGACCTCCGGTTATATGCCGAGCACGCGCGGAACCCCACGCGGATTCTGTGCCAACTTTGGAGAGCGGCCCGAGCCCCCTGGAACAAAGGCTCGGACCGCTCGGTCTGGATCAGAAAACGATCTCGTCGCCGGCCGCGGTGCTGCCGTCGGAGACGGTCGCGAGCGCGAGCGCGTTGGCATCCGGGAGCGCCGGCTGAAGCGGGGTCTCGTACGGCGTCCAGCCGTCGATCTTGTTACGATCCTGACCCTTGTAGGGCTCGATGATCACGTTGGCGCTGGCGTACCGGCCCACCAGCGCCATGGCGATCATGTCCATGGTTGCGTCGGTCTCGGTCAACCACGCCTGCGTCAACCCGAACGCCTCCAGGAAGCTGAACCAGCGACGCAGCGCGAAGCCGTTGTCGACCGTGAGCGTGGTCTGGGTCCAGATCTTCTTACCGGTCGCCGCGCCGTGCTCGCCCTGGATGTCGATGACCAGCTTGATCATCGGCGCTCCGCTTGTCGATGCCGTGACGGCTTCGGCCTTACTGACCTTGACCGGGTAGGTACCGGGATCAACCGGCTTCGTCGCGTCGTCGGCGATCTGGGCGAGTTGCGCCCAATTCGTTGTGGTCACTTCTTCACTGTCTCCTTCGTCGTATCGGCCGGCCCGAAGATGGTGTCCATCATCGTGCTGATGTTGGGGTCGTGGACGCTCTCGGCGAGCAGACCTTGCACTCGCTCGCCGGCTACCACCTGCGGATGAGCGCCCACGCGCAACACTCGTACCGCGCGCTTCCCCGCGCCGTTGGGTGCGCTGGGATCGTCTTCCATCTGCACGTTCATGAACCCGCAGACGTCGACCCAGTAGGGAAGCGAGTATTGGATCTGTCCCTGCATGTAGGGCGCGAGGATACCGGCGTTGTCCGGCCTGGTCTCGGCCACCAGCACGACGCACTCAATTGGATTGGCATCGATCAGCGTGAGGTCTCGGTAGCCACGGATCACGGAGTCCATGCGATCCAGCAGCTCGCCCCACTGCTGGTACTCCATCTTCGCCGCGCCGAGGTTGGCCTTGCAGCGCCGCTGCATCTCGGTGATCGAGTCCAAGCACACAGTCTTGAAGTCGTGGGGCTGCTGGGTCAGCAGGTCGAGCACCTTCGGGATGGGAGGCCAGCCCGCCACCGTGACGACGCAGACGTCCCAGGTTCCGTCATAGCGGGGCGGCGGCTCGCGCATCGGATCCCAGCCGAGCACGCGCTTGCCGTCCTTCATGACGTAACGGTGTCGAAGCTCGGGACCCTTGAAGCCCCGCGTCTTCAGGAACCGCCAGCCACCCTCGGCATCGAGCACGCACATCGGAAGCGGCGCCGTGGTCGTGAGCGTCGACTTGCCGACCTTTGAGCGTGCGTGCAGTAGCAACGAGAACGCTCGATCTTTCATCCTGTTTCCTCCGTTCCTTGATCAGCGTCGCCGGCCAATGCCGATACGCGGTAGTAGTCCAACGGATCGCCGGCCTGGTAGCGAGCCGCGATCATGTCTTCGGCCCGGCTACCGTCGTCGAACATCGGGCAGACCTCGAAGAACGGGCACCAGGAGCATTCGCGGCTCGGTCGCGGGTATGCCTCGGGGGGAGCCTGCTGCCCGTGGGGAATGTGATCGACGTGCCGTTCCACTTCGAGGATGTCCCGGATCGTCGCCGCGGTGCGTAGCGCGTACGACTCGATCTCATGATCATTGTGTCGGACCGGCACGCGCTCGTAGAACGGCGGTTGTGCCCGTGGCGTCCGCTTGACTCGTCGGAGCATGTTGTAGAGCGCGCCGTCCGAGCGCGGCATCGCGAGGTCATTCCCACGTCGCTCCAGCAGGTGATAGTGAAGCATCTGCTCGTCGAGCTTGAGTGTCTTGGCCGGCGTGGTGAAGTTCGCAACCGTCTTGTGGTCGATGAACATCGCCGAGCCATCGGTGATCCGACGGACCCGCACATCGAGCCGGCCGATCAGCCTGACCTCCTCGTAGTCCGGCGTCATATGACCGAGCGAATACTCGACGTAGGTCTCTGGCGCGATAACCTCCAGGTCCGCATCCGCGCCCGTGTTCGCCAGCCACTCGATATAGCCAGTCACCATGGCGCGCTCCAGGTTGGCTTCCTTGTCGAACTCCTTGCGCAGCTCCTCGCGCGTGCCGATCCGCTCGGTCAGCGCGGTCCAGTCCTTGACGATCAGTAGCTCAAGCGCGGTCGCCGGATCGATCGATCCGACCCCGGCCGGGGTGTAGTAGAGCGCGAGGGCCTGATGGATGCGGTTTCCGACCGCCATCACACCGAAGGGTGACTCGACCTTCGGCCGCAGCCCGCGGCGCCACTCCAGCCACCAGCGACGCCGGCACGCCTTGAAGGTGCGCAGCTCGGAGTGCGAGACCAGACGCACGCCTTCCTCGGCGATCGGACCGTCCGGGGGTTGGGGTCGGAGCAACGCTTCGCGGACGGCCGCTTGTTCGTGCTCGGCCGCGAGCTTGACGACAGCTTGAAGCCCGGACGGTACGAGTACCGGAACGCCGGCAAGCTTCGCCACGGCACCGGACAGCGTCATCCGGGCAACCGGTGGCTCTGGCTCTGCTGGAGGCTCAGGCTCGTCTACAGCGGGCGCGTCAACCCATTCCGGCATTGGCTGCGGAAGTGGCCGGCCATGGTAGTCCCAGCCGAAGGCCGCAGCGAGCGCGACCTTCTCGGTTGGCTTCGGATTGCGGCCTTTCTTCTCTATCGTGTAGATGCTGGCTTCGGTCAAGCCGGACCGCTCGGCCAGTTCGCGACGTGCCCATTTGCGAGCTATCCGGGCGGCCTCTACCGTCACGCCGTCGATCACAGTTGACTCCCCTCGATCTCATCCTGAAGCGCGATCAGGTCGGACTCATCGAGGCCGGCCTTGCGGCGCAGTTCGCGGTCACGCCGGATCTCTTCCAGCCGCAGGAACTTGTCATGCAGCGCGGGGATTTGACGCTCGTCTTCGATCGTGTCGCGGGTGACCACGTCGATGACCGTGATCGAGTTGTGGATCTCGGAGCCGATCCGGTGCACGCGGTCTTCGGCCTGGAGGTTGTCGATCATCGACCACGAGCGTTGAAGGCAAACCATCACGCTCGCTCGGGTCATGGTGAGGCCCGTGCCGCCAGCCTGGAGCGTGAAGCCCAGCAACCTCGTGCGTCCCTCCTGGAAGTCAGCCAGCGCGCGGTCGCGCTCCTCGGGGCTCTGGGCTCCGGTGATCAGCCCATGCCGGAGACCGAACTTGTCAAGCCGCGCCGAGGCCAGCTCGATGAGTTGACGATGCTCGGCCGAGAATACGACCGCGGTATCAGCAGGCAACTCAGCCAGGATCTCTAGCAGCTCGTCGACCTTCCAGCTCGCCAGGAGATCGACGAGCTCTTCACCGCTCTTGGCAACAGCTTCTCCGACTGCACGTCCTACGCCGTCG
>Ga0207674_10004857_pt1 | contig 16097 bp, 6 predicted proteins | sample KBSCornC72_FD_184303 | JGI IMG/M metagenome (GOLD analysis project Ga0207674, IMG submission 184303) | Corn rhizosphere microbial communities from Kellogg Biological Station, Michigan, USA - KBS Corn C7-2 (SPAdes) (version 2) | ecosystem: Host-associated > Plants > Roots > Rhizosphere > Soil ... | reverse complement strand
TTCGAAGATGGTTGTCACGTTTTCTGAAGTAGGTGCTGGTCTGAAATTGCTTAGAGGTAACAAGCCCGAAGAGTTTGCCATCGCCGGCGCCGATCGCAAGTGGTACTGGGCCGAGACGAAAGTAGTGGGACGTAATCGCGTCGAAGTTTGGTCGCCGCAGGTGTCGCAACCGGTGGCTGTCCGTTACGCATTCAATAACAACCCGAGGAACCCGAATCTCACAAACGATACCGGTATCCCCGCCGGACCGTTCCGCACAGACAACTGGCCTGGACCAACAGATGGCAAGCGCTAGTTGATTCTGATCGATAGGACTGATTTTTTCGAAAGGAAGGTTTTCCATGCGACTCGTTAAAGCTGTCGTATTCACGGTGGTCTGCTCGGTCGTTGTGTTGGGCCAGAGCAACAAAGGCGGAATCAGCGGGACGGTCTTCGATCCCAACGGTGCAGTAGTTCCAGGCGCCACAGTCGTAATCACGGATCTCGGCACGCAAAAAGTCGTGACTCTGACTACATCAGAGTCAGGTACTTACTCAGCTACATCGCTCGATCCGGTGAACTACAGCGTCAGGGTTGAAGCCACCGGGTTCAAGAAAGCAATAATCGAAAAGGTGAAAGTGGACACGGCGACCACTGCTGCAGTCAACATCACACTCGAAACTGGCCCGGTCGGGGAAACCGTGACGATCACGACTGAAGCAGCCGTGATCAATACCGAGTCGGCAACCACAACGCAGACTGTCAACGAGCGCCAGATACGCGAGCTGCCGCTGAACAATCGAAGCGTTCTCGATCTCGCAGTAACGGCTCCGAATGTTTCGGGTGACGCGGGCAGTGAAGATCCTGGCGTCACTTCGGATCAGCCGGTGCCGGGTTTCAATCTGAACATCAACGGTGGCCGCGCCGGCAGTACCGCGATACTGGCCGACGGCGTGAACAACACAGGTGTCGGCATTGCGCGTGCGGTGGTCAGCTTTACTCCGGAAACGGTGCAGGAGTTCACGGTGCAGAGCTCGGCTTACTCGGCTGAGTTCGGGGCCACCGGAGGCGGTGTGATCAATGCCACGACGAAATCGGGCACGAACGACTACCACGGCGTCGGGCTTTGGTATCACCGCAACCCGGTAACAAACGCGTTGCCGTATCGCATAGGCAATGGTCCAAGACCTGCCAACAACCTTCGCTACAACCAGGTCTCAGCTACAATCGGTGGTCCGGTATATCTGCCGCGTTTTGGCGAAGGTGGACCAGCACTCTACGATGGTCACAACAAGACGTTCTTTTTCTTCGCGTACGAACCACGTTGGCGCCGCGATTTTTTATCAGTGACGACTTTACTTCCCACTGCGGCCGAGCGCGCAGGTGATTTCAGCAACCTCGTGCGGACGAGTAGCGGCTGGGTGCCCACGTCGATTCAACAGAAATTCAATCTTGTTCAGGTTGGCACGTCGAACATTTTCCAACAGTTCAATCTCGTGAACAACCGCCTGATACCACTTCCGCAAACATGCGGCGCTAGCGCAACGTACTGCCAGTTCCCGGGCAACAAAATTCCGGCGGCGATGATTGATCCAAAAGCGCTCGAGATTCTGAAGTTTATGCCGGCCGCCGGCGATTACTTCATCGACGATGCAGGTCTGGTCAGAAACTACATCGTGCAGCGATTCGTGCAGCAGGACGAAACGCGTTACACCTTCAGGCTGGACCACAGGTTCACCAGCAACGACAGCGTCAACTTCCGCTACACAAAAACTCCCGCGATCGGAATCCGTGGCTTCGGCAGTGACGTAAACGGCAACAACGGTATTTACAGCGACGCCAAACAATACCTTGTCGCCTATAACAAGATCATCTCGCCAAGTCTCGTGAACGATCTGCGTCTGAACTATACGCGCGGTGTGTTCAGTGAAGATTTCTCACCCGAGTTTTCAATTCAAGGTGGACGAAATCTCGCGACCGAACTGGGTCTGGGAAGCTTAACCTCAGGCGGCTTGCCACTCTTTCAAATCAGTGGTGACGGCAATCCCGTCAACGGTTACAACGCGTTCGCGGACGTCGGTTCTTCCGGTTCGACCAACAACTTCAACATCGAGGAACGATTCAATATTAACGATATCGTCTACTGGACTCGCGGCAGCAGGACGTGGAAGTTTGGTGTCGACCTCAGCTATGCGCGCTTGAACGTGATTCCATTCTTTGGCGCGTCAGGCGGCCGCTGGGAATTTCGTGTCGTAAACACGAGTGATAATCGCGGCACTAACGTCGCAAACGGCGGAAACAATCTTGCCAGCATGTTGCTTGGCGTCCCCAACGTGGTCCAGGTTCGTCCGTTGCTTCTGAATTACGATTATCGTTGGAAGAGCATCGCGAGCTTTGTGCAGCACGACTGGAAGGTGAGACCAAATCTCACAATTAACCTTGGGCTCAGGTATCAACTTCAGTATCCGCGCACGGAAAAGAACGATCTACAGGGCTCATTCCGTCCCGATCTTGCGCAGCGAGTTACGCTCACGGACGCGCAACGACGTGCAACTGCAACGGGGATCGGTGTTCCTGCAAATCAGCCGATTCCTGCAACCGTGCCGACCAGCGTTCTGCTTCCGCCGTTCGCTTTCGCGGGGCGTGGAGGAAGATCTCGTTACCTGACTCCGGTCGACTATCTCGGCTTCGAACCGCGATTTGGTTTTGCGTGGAGCCCGAAGTTGTTTAAGTGGGCGGCAGATCGAGGCCTCGTGATTCGCGCTGGCTACGGAATGTCACACGCGACTCTCACGGGTCAAAATCGACTTCCGAATCCGGACTTCGGCGCCTTCACTGGTGTCTCCACGTTAGCTAATGGCTCAACCGCGGGCGGCACTCCAGATTCAACTCAACCCGTCCGTTTGACTGGCAATCAGCCTTTCATCGCGGGTGGGTCGATCGATGCGACGCTTGGGACGAATTCCGACGGACTCGTGTTCTTGAACAGTCTTGGTACGCCGGGCTTCGTGATTAATGGTGAAGGGAGTGGCAAAGTTCCGACCAGTCAGAACTGGAATTTGTCGATTCAGTTTGAACCGTGGAAGGGAACTGTGGTCGAAGTTGCTTACGTCGGCAACAAGGGTACGCATCTTTACATGCCGCTTGTGAACATCAATCCCAAGGACATTAATTTCGTCGAGTCACTCGAGGCGCAGAACGTCAATGCTGAAACTACGTTTGCCGATCCACTTGGCCGCCGCAACCTGCTTGGGGCCGTGGTAGCGATTCCGCGAAACAGCGTTACTGCCCCATTCTTCGGTTTTAATAATCTTTTCCGCTTTTTCGACCCTTCAGCAAACAGCATCAGGCATGCGGGTTATGTCGACGTGCGTCGCAGAGTCTCGCGTGGATTGACGTTCACTGCGAACTACACTTACGGGAAGTCGATCGATGACGCGTCGGATGCGAGTCCGGATGTGCGAACGTTGACGACGCCAACAAACCTGGGCCAACAGGTTTCTTATGGCATTCCACGCTCAAGTGATCGCGCGATTTCCACTTTCGACATCAAGCACAACTTCAGCTCGACATTCATTTACGATATGCCGTTTGGTAGAGGTCGTCAGTTTCTGGGCGATGCGCCTGGCATTGTCGATTCGGTTGTCGGCGGCTGGACCATTTCCGGTCTGGTCCGTTTGCAGGGTGGACAACCGTACGTTCCGATCATCACTGATACGAACAGGCTTGGTGGCGTGAACAGATCCATCCGACCTGATATCGTGCCGGGTGTGCCGATCTTGAATCCGCGTTACTCTTACGACAACTGTTCGATGGGTAACACTTGCGAGCCGTACATCAATCCGGCTGCGTTCATGCGACCCGCGAAAGGTTCGCTCGGAAATGCGCCGCGAACGCTCGACATTCGCGCGCCGATGCAGGAATACTTCGACTTCTCCGTGCAGAAGAGTTTTCCATTTCCGTTCGGCAAGGACAGCAGCAGGAAGATCAACTTCAGGGTGGACTTGATCAATGCGTTCAACCACCCGAATCTGCGTTACACCAACACCGGTAACACGCCACCGGCATTCGGTGGCTTACCCAACGAGGCAGTGCTTGTGGCGCAGGACATCACTACGTGGAACAATTTTGCTCCGGGACGTTCCGCGACGTTGGCCCAGGTTAACAATCTGATCACAAGCAGTCGTTTGCCGAGTGGCGCGCTGCCGTTGGATTTTTTCCACATCCAACTTCCGGAAGGATTTGCGACCACGAATCCAAACGCGTTTGACATCACGACGTTGCAGGGATTGAAGCTCTATCGTTTGCGTCAGGCTTACGACACAAACTTCGGCGCGCTGAACGCCGCCTTCTCGCAACCGCGTTATATTCAGTTTGGCGTGAGGATTTTCTTCTAAGGTTTACTTCACAGGATTAACAAGATGATTCAGGATTTACAAGATTTCAATCTTGTTCATCCTGTAACATCCTGAAATCCTGTCTACCTGTTTCATCGATGCCACGACTTCAAGAAGTAATCAACATACTGTTGATATTCGCATTGCTGGTCCTACCGCGTCCGGTGGTCGCTCAGATCGACGATCTGCAGAAGTCGTTTCTTAATCCGCCGGACGACTCACGGATCATGATGCGTTGGTGGTGGTTTGGTCCTGCTGTCGACAATGCACAACTCGAGCGCGAAATGCGTCTGATGAAGGAGGGCGGCATCGGCGGGTTTGAAGTACAGCCGGTCTATCCGCTCTCCCTCGACGACGCAGAGAAAGGCATCAAGACTTCTCCCTTTCTCTCCCCTGAATTTCTCAACGCCCTCCGCTTCACGGCTGACAAAGCCAAAGAACTCGGTCTTCGTTTTGATCTGACACTTGGCAGCGGCTGGCCCTTTGGTGGACCAAGCGTTTCAATCGAACACGCTGCCGCACGACTGCGCTACGAACGCGTGAAGGTCGAACCGAATACCACGTTCGTCAAAGTTCCTTCTATCGGCGCTGGTGAAAAACTGATTGCTGCGTTCCTTGCCCGGCCCGACGGTAAGTCAGTGGTCGCTGATAGCATTTGTGAAGTGACGGATATCAAGGATGGCGTCGTCAAGTTGCCCACTATTCCCGACACCGCACGCGACGCACTCTTCTTCATCTCCAGCCGCACCGGGATGCAGGTCAAACGTCCCGCAGTCGGTGGCGAAGGGTTGGTACTCGATCACCTGAATCGCGCCGCGACCGATGCTTACCTGAAGAACGTCGGCGATCGTCTAATGTCTGCGTTCGGAACGAACAAGCCGTACGCGATCTTTTGCGACAGTCTCGAAGTTTACAACCAGGATTGGTCGAGCGATTTCCTGGAAGAGTTTCAACGTCGTCGTGGTTACGATCTGAAACCACACTTGCCCTGGCTGGTCAACGATCTCGGACGAGAAACGAAGGCGCTGCGTCGTGATTGGGGTAAAACGCTAACAGAGCTTTTGAACGAGCGATTCCTCGCGCCGATGCAGGAGTGGTCGAAACGGAATGGAGTCTTGTTCCGAATACAGGATTACGGCGTTCCCTCTGTTGCGCTCTCGAGCAATGCGTTTGCTGATATCTCGGAAGGTGAAGGAGCGCAGTGGAAAGTCGTACGCGCCGCGCGGTGGGCATCGTCAGCAAATCACATTTACGGCAGGAACATTACCTCGTCGGAAACGTGGACCTGGTTGCACTCGCCTTCGTTCCGCGCGACGCCACTCGACATCAAAGCCGAAGCTGACATCCATTTCCTTCAGGGCATCAATCAACTCATCGGCCACGGCTGGCCATACACACCTCCGAGTGTTGAATATCCAGGCTGGCGGTTTTACGCCGCCGCCGTGCTAAACGAAAAGAATCCGTGGTGGATCGTGATGCCCGATGTCGCGAAGTATTTGCAGCGCGTTAGTTTCATGATGCGGCAAGGGGAACCGGCGAACGATGTTGCCGTGTATCTGCCGAACGACGACGGTTGGGCCGAGATGACGCCGGGCAATCCTCATCTGATCGAAGTGCTGCGCGAGCACGTTGGTCCGGATCTGCTGCCCGCAATCTTCGCGGCCGGTTACAACATCGACTTCTTTGACGATGATTCGTTTAGACAAGTTGGGAAGATCGAAAACGGTGCCCTTGTGTTGGGCAAGAGCAAATACAAGGTGATCGTTCTTCCGAATGTCGAAACGATTCCGGTTGATACTTATCGAAAGTTTGAGGAGTTTGCGCGCGCGAACGGAGTGTTGATAGCGACGAAGCGCACGCCGTCTCAGGCGCCGGGCTTTCGGGCTACTGATCAGGATCATCAGCAGGTCGCGTCGATATCCAAAGGCCTCTTCGATGGATCAGTGTCGTCGGGACGACTGGTCACGAACGAACCGATCGATCTCGGTCGCACGCTTCAACAGTTAACCAAACCCGACGTTGAGTTTGTGCCGGCAACGCCGGAGATCGCATTTGTTCATCGCAGCACGCGGGATGCCGAAATCTATTTCATAGCGAACACCGCGAATGGCTCGCGACGTGTTAACGCCTATTTTGAGGTAGCGCGGATGAAACCCGAATGGTGGAATCCGTTTGACGGCTCAATTAAACCGGCAAAAGATAACAACTCGTACACGCTTGATCACTCGGCCGTGACGCTCGATCTCGAGCCATACGGTTCGCGGCTGCTGGTCCTCTCGAAGCGCAACCTGCCCGAAATCGTAGCGCAGGCTGTTGACCAAACACTGCTTGACCTAAGCACCGGTTGGCGAGTCGCGGTTGGATCCGGTCCAGCAACTGCATGGGACAAGCTGCGATCGTGGACTGACGATCAAACAACTCGTTACTTTTCGGGCGTAGCCACATACGAGAAGGATGTGACAATCCCGGGCAAGTTCCTCGAGAACAGCAGCTCGCTGCGTCTGGATTTTGGTGAAGGCATTCCGTCGAACGTGCAGCCACTCAGAAACGGTATGCAAGCGTGGCTCGACAGTCCCGTTCGTGAAGCGGCTGTCGTTTATATAAATGACGTGCGCGCCGGTGCTGTTTGGTGTCCGCCGTATTCACTTGAAGTGCGAAAGTTTTTGAGACCCGGAGCGAATAAACTCCGCATCCTTGTTGCTAACACGGCGATGAACTACATGGCAGGCCACAGCTTGCCGGATTATCGATTATTGAACCTTCGTTACGGGGAAAGATTTCAGCCGCAGGACATGGATAAGATTCGGGCCCTCCCTTCGGGCATACTTGGACCAGTCCGCTTGATTGGCAAGAAATTGGTTTCACAGGATTAACAAGATGTTTCAGGATTTACATGTTAATCCTGAACATCTTGTTAATCCTGTAAAACATGATCTTAGACTTATGCGCGTAATCACTTTATTCACGATCGGACGTGTCCTCGAACCTGGACGCCGATCCGTCATATGCGAAAACGGTTTCCGAAATGCGTGAGCTATTGAAATTGATTCCTTAAACGACAATGCGAACATTCAAATACCTGACGGTGAGCGCAACAGTGCTGCTGGCGCTGTTGTTGAGTAATACTGGTGCTACTGCGGTACAGATTGGCTGGTACGTTTCTGTGAACGCCGGTCAGTGGGACCGCCATAACACAGTCGTTTCTTTCCAATATGACACGAAGGGAAGCCGCGTTCATTTGGAAGATGACAAGGGCGCTTCGATTCCATTGCAGGTTGACGGTACAACAGCTTCATTTGTCTTGCGTGATCTGAAAGCAGGGCAATCGAAAACTTTCCGCATCGTGTACGAACGTGGAAAGTCTTCGCGAGTCACTGACGGTGCGGAGTTGACGCGGGTCGAAAACCGTCTGGAGATCAAAGTTCGCGGGCAACAGGTGTTCAGCTTTGTTGCCGAGCCGGCTGGTTTGCCGTCGCCGGATATCAAGCCCGTCTTCTTGCGTGGTGGTTACATCCATCCGGTCTATACACCGAAAGGAAAAATCGTCACTGACGACTATCCATCCGATCATTATCATCATCACGGGATCTGGTTTGCATGGACCAAGACCGAGTTTGAGGGTAAGCATCCCGACTTTTGGAATGTGGGCGACGGCACGGGGCGAGTTGATTTTGAGAAGGTTGGGAAAACGTGGAGTGGTCCGGTCTATGCCGGGTTTACGTCGTACCAGAAGTATGTTGCCTTGACTGGCGAGGCGCCAAAGACAGCGCTCAATGAAGAGTGGGACGTTAGGGTTTATGACCTCGGAAGTGACTACTTCGTCTTCGATATTGTCGCTACGCAGGAGTGTGCGTCCGCGAGCCCGTTGATACTAGAGGAATATCGCTACGGCGGAATGGGGGTACGTGGGAACAGGGAATGGAAAGACAAGTCGAAGGTCAGTTTCTTAACGTCGGACGGTAAGACGCGGCTTGACGGTAACGCGACTCGCAGTCATTGGTGTCACATCGGTGGCACGGTTGATGGTCAACTGGTCGGCCTCGCCGTGCTCGATCATCCGTCCAACTTCAGAGCACCCGAGCCGCTGCGGATTCATCCGGACGATCCGTACTTTAACTACGCGCCCTCGCAGATGGGCCGGTTTCAGATCGATCCGGGGAAGAAGTTTGTGCTGCGATACCGGTACGTGGTCTCTGACGGTCCGCCAGATCCAAAACTTCTCGAGAGACTCTGGAACGATTACGCCAACCCTCCAGCGGCCCGCGTGGGTGGTTTGTAGTTACCGCAGATGACACAGATAAAATCCGATTTCAATCCGTGTTATCCGTGGCTAGACCAATCTCAGAAGCGCTAGTTCAAAAAAACAAAGCCGAATCCAGAAATATGGACGACCGAGGGATCTCTGAGCCTTTCGAAGGACGTAGAATCAGCCGCTCGAATTTGTAAACACCGCGGAACAAACCTTGCACGAGAGAAACGTCAAACTGATTTGGTATTACCAGACATCATTGCTCCAGAAAATTGGTAAGAAAAAAGCTTGACTTTGAGCCGGGCCTGCAACAAAATGCGGGGCCAGCAATTCTGTCAGTATCAAGCGGTGTTTCGTTCGGTTTCGTTACCGCACTTTCGACTTAAACTACAATTCTAATTCGTTAATTGGTCAGACCAAGGCCGTCCCGAAGTCAATACTGAAGAGGAGAGTGAAATGAGATCGAGATTCGGATCGTTCGCACATATCACCTGCGCGATCGTTTTTGTGCTTGCAGCATTGCTGGTGCCCATGTCAGCAAGCTCTCAGGAATCGCGCGGAAAAATTAGCGGTCGTGTTACGGACCCGAATGGAGCAGCCGTACCGGGTGCTACCGTCACAATCACTGATTTGGCGAGACAGGGGACAAGCTCGTTAACAACAAACGATGACGGTCGCTTCGACGCGCCATACCTCCTGCCCGGAGATTACAAAGTGCTCGTCGAAGTCTCAGGATTCAAAAAAGCGGTGCTCGAAAAGGTCTCAGTTGCAATTAACGAGACGAGCACGGTGACGATCACTCTCGATGTGGGGACGGTCCAGGAGACTGTCACGGTCACCTCAGATGCGTCGCAACTGAATCAATCAGATCCGAATCTGGGTATGACAATCGATCGCAAGCGCGTAGACGAGCTGCCATCGATTCACGGCGATCCGTACGTGCTGATCAATCTGGCGCCGGGTGTTTCGTACACCGGCAGCACTCGTTTGGATCGGCCATTTGAACCGACACACATCGCCAACTTCGCAATGGGCGGCGCGCGTGGTATTCGCAGCGACCTCTTGATTGACGGCGCGCCCAGCACGGCGACAGCCAACGCCAACGAGGTCATCGCGTCTTACGTTCCCACCAGCGATGCAACACAGGAATTCAGAGTACAAACCGCGACGTACGATGCACAGTTCGGCAACACCGAAGGCGGCGTCACCAGCATCGTGACAAAAGGCGGTACGAACGACTTTCACGGCAGCGCTTACTACTGGATCGAACCCGGTGGTTGGGCTGCCAACGACTTCTTTGGAAATGCTCAGGGGCAGGGACGTCCATTCAGCTTCTCGAATCGTCCCGGCTTTAGCATTGGTGGTCCAATAACGATTCCGAAGGTCTACAGTGGAAAGAACAAGAGCTTCTTCTTCTTCTCGTATGAGAGTATCAACGATTCGAGACCTCGGTTCGATGCAAACAATATCTGGGTGCCGACCGATGCTCTGAAGAGCGGCGACTTCTCCGCCTATGCAGATAAGATCAAGATCTACGATCCGCTGACCGGCACGTTCTCAGGCGGCAACGTTACTAATCGCACGCAGTTCACGAACAACAAGATTCCCGATAACCGAATAAATCCCGTGGCTAAAGCGGTGATGGCATTCTGGGGAGCACCAAAACACGGAGCGCAGGGAAACTTCCTTCTCAATAACAATATTAGAGACTCGACGCTTTCCGAACTTCTCGATCCGCCGTACCGCAACTACACCATCCGGCTGGACCAGGTCATCGGTGACAACGACAAATTGTTTGGTCGCTATAGCTGGTACAACCGGAAGAGCACTTACAACAATTACACCAATTCAATCTACGTGGGTGATCGGTTTGTCTTCCAATCCAGGCAGGCTGTCCTGGACGAGGTTCACACCTTTAGTGCCAACACGGTCCTGAATCTCAGGTATGGTTTTAATCGATTCATCCGCGCTCCCGACGCACCGGAAGGGCAATACGGGTTGGATCTGACCACGCTCGGTTTTCCGGCTTCTTTCAACAATGCGATTGGCGAAGGCATCCGTCGTTTTCCGCGTTTCGATTTCAATTGCTCGGGGAACTGCACAGGCACTCCGCTCGGCAACGGACACACGAATGAGTTCAGACCCGTCAGCAGTCACTTCGCAACTGCGGTGTTGAATTGGAGCAAGAACAAGCACTCATTCCGCTTCGGCGGTGAGATGCGCATCTATCGCGAGGACGATAGTTTCAAGAGCAACAACCAGTCAGGGCAGTTTATCTTCGATAACACCTTCACTCGAATTGGCAGCGCAGCCGCCACTGACGTCGAGGGTTTGGGTGCCTTTGCTGCATTCCTGCTTGGTTATCCAACTACGATGCAGATTGTCCGCGCGTCCGATTATTCCGAGTACTCGAAGACCTGGGGATTCTTTGCACAGGACGACTTGAGACTCACGAGTAAGCTGACACTTAATCTCGGTTTGCGTTGGGAATTTGAGCAGGCATTAACGGAGCGCCAGAACAAGAGCGTTTCCGGATTTGACCTCGCTTACACACAACCGTTTGAAGCACAGGCTCAGACAAACTTAGCTGCGATACTCAGCAAGTTGCCTGCGAGTGATCCACTCAAAGCGACTTTTGGGCTGACTTCGATCAGTTCAAAAGGCGGTCTATTGTTTGCCGGTAAAGACACGGGTAGTGGACTCTACAACACGCCGAGAAACGGTTTGCTACCACGAGTCGGCTTTGCCTATGCATACAACGACAAGACGGTATTTCGAGGTGGCTTTGGTCTATACCAGGGGTTCCTCGGTGAGAGACGCGGAGATGTTAGCCAGCCGGGTTACACGCAGACCACGATTCAGCCATTAAGCACTGGCCCGAATGGAGCGCCACTTCCGTTCCTGATCTCGAATCCATTCCCGAGTGGAATCACAGAGCCCAGTGGAAACGCTTTAGGACCACAGACTGCGTTGGGCCAGACCATCACGTTTTTCAACCAGGATCCAAGAGTTGCAAAACAGGTCCGATGGTCGTTTGGCATTCAGCGCGAACTCTTCAATGGCTGGATGTTTGAAGCGGTGTATCTCGGAGACCGCGGCTACGACATCGAAATCACCCGGAATATCAACGCTCTCCCCAACAAATATTTAAGCCTCGACAACTCGCGCACTGCTGCTCAGAACGCCAACAACGCCGCTCTCGGCGGAACAGTTGCGAATCCGTTTTTCTGTAGCAATCCGAATGCGAGCGGAACCGGTTGCACAAGTGGCACCGCACTTTTCGTAGGCGCCGGCGCTACCACCACGCGACGCCAGTTGCTGCGTCCCTTCCCGAACTTTGGCGATATCAACACGACGGTCAACGACGGTGAGAGTTGGTATAACTCAGCCCAGTTGAGTCTGAACAAGAGATTCTCCGAGGGCTACGGAATCCAGTTCTCGTACACGAGATCGAAGTGGTTGGAAGCCACTGAGTACCTGAATGCGGCAGATGAAAACCCAATCAAACAGAGATCACCTCAGGACACGCCGAATCGCTTCTCGATGAGTGGTTTCTTCGAACTGCCGATGGGTAGAGGTAAGCTCCTGTTCTCAAATGCGAACCATCTCGCGAACATGATCGTTGGTGGATGGCAAATACAGGGAACTTACGTTTATCAGACCGGGTTCCCGTTAAGATTTGCAAACGATCTGTTCTATCTTGGCGGTCAGCCAGGTCTTCCGAAGAGCGAGCAGACTGTCGATCACTGGTTCAATACGGCCGCGTTTGTTTCACCGGTGGGTGGTACGCCGACCTGCGGCGCGTTTCCGGGAGGTTCTGCAAATTGCGGAACTCCGGTGGACCACTTGAGAACGTTCCCGTTCTTCCTCGATGAAGTACGGATCGATCCAATCAACAACGTCGACCTTGGTTTGCGCAAAGACATTCAGTTGCGCGAAAAGATGAAGATCCAATTGCGGGTGGAGTTCATTAATGCGTTCAACCATCCGCTCTTCCCGGGACCGACGGTCAACGCCGGTTCTTCGGGCTTTGGCGCAATCTCGACATCGAACCAATTAAACTACGCTCGCCGCGCGCAATTGGCGGCGAAGTTTATTTTCTAATTTCACGCAAAGGCGCAAAGGCGTACAGAGGCGCGAAGGAATATTACTTTCCTTTGCGCCCTTTGCGTCTTTGCGTGAAACCCATTCACCATGCTCTCGCGAAGACGGTTTCTTCAGGCACTGCTTGCTACCGGTGTGCTTGCTCCACGTGCGCCTGGATCAACGCCGATCGATCGCTACGCTCTCGTGACTCGTCACAACCCACGACTCACGAAACTCGATCCGCTGAGTCCACTATCACTCGGCAACGGCGAATTCGCCTTCACTGCCGACGTAACCGGTCTGCAAACTTTTCCGCGACTCTACGCTGACGCAATGCCGCTCTGCACGATGTCGCAATGGGGTTGGCACACGCAACCACGTCCGTCATCGCTCCAATCTCAAACGCTGCGTCCGAAGCTCTATGAAACGTACGGAAGAAAGGTTGGATACAACACGAGTTCGGAAGGACAGACAGAACTGTTCAATTGGTTGCGTGAGAATCCGCACCGGCTTCACCTGGGCCAGATCGGTTTAGCGGATATTGACCCGGCCAACATTTCAGAGATTGATCAAGAACTCGATCTCTGGCGCGGAGTGCTAACAAGTAAATTCAAATTATCCGGCGAGCCGGTATCGATCACCACTGCGGTTCATCCCGTTCACGATCTGCTCGCTGTTGTGATTGATTCGCGCCGGCCTCGTCTTGCGGTTCGTATAGCGTTTCCCTATGGCTCACCGTTGATGCAAGCTGCCGACTGGAATGCGCCAGACAAACATCAAACGCGGATCATCGCGGATGAAAAGCTGATTGCGCGCCAGTTGGATGGAGATTCTTATTACGTCACTGTTCAGGGGAAAGTAAGACTTGAGAGCAGGCATACGCTGCTGTTAACAGGTTCGCAGTTTGTCGTTGCGTTCTCTCAAGAACGTCCAAGCGAAGCATTGCCAACTGCGGCTGAGACGATCGCTGCAAGCGAGCGACACTGGAAACAGTTCTGGACACGCGGCGCGGCAGTCGAGTTGGCCCATAGTAGAGACAAGCGAGCGATCGAGCTCGAGCGAAGAGTTGTGCTCTCGCAATATCTCACTGCAATTCAGTGTTCGGGCAGCATGCCGCCTCAGGAAACCGGACTCACCGTTAACAGTTGGTACGGAAAATTTCACCTCGAAATGCACTGGTGGCATGCGACGCACTTTGCTCTTTGGAACCGCCTGCCGTTGTTTGAGCGAAGTCTTCACTGGTATGAATCGATTCTTCCGCGTGCAATCGAACTCGCCCGGTCGCAGGGTTATCGCGGTGCGCGTTGGCCCAAGATGGTTGGACCGGAGGGGCGCGACAGTCCCTCGCCGATCGGTCCGCTGCTCATCTGGCAACAACCACATCCGATCTTTTACGCTGAGCTTTGCTACCAGTCACGCCCGAAGCGGAGCACGTTACAGAAGTATCGTCAGCTTGTATTTCAGTCGGCTGAGTTCATGGCCAGCTACGCCTTCTTCGACAAGCGAACATCACGCTACATGCTCGGACCACCGGTGATTCCCGCGCAGGAGAATCATCCACCAGCAGAAACGTGGAATCCCACATTTGAACTTTCGTACTGGTCGTATGGACTAAAGATCGCACAACGATGGCGCCAGCGATTGGGACTCGGAAGAAACGCAGAGTGGGAACGCGTGATTCGGCACCTCTCGCCGTTGCCGGTAAAGAATGGCGTGTATCTCGCGCATGAAAACTGTCCCGAGACGTATGGGGAAAGGAACTACGATCATCCGTCAATGCTCGGCGCGCTCGGCGTTCTTCCGGGCGATGGCGTCGATAAGGAAACGATGCGTCGCACGTTGCGTGAGACGATGCAGCGTTGGCAGTGGGATAAGACGTGGGGTTGGGACTATCCAATGACGGCGATGACTGCCGCTCGGCTTGGTGAAACGAGTATCGCGATCGACGCCTTGATGATGAACACCGAGAAGAATCGTTATTTAACAAACGGACACAACTGGCAGCGACCAAATCTGCCGTGTTATCTACCCGGGAACGGCGGTCTGCTTTATGCGATAGCGATTATGGCTGGTGGTTGGAAAGGCGGACCTAAGACGAACGCTCCCGGCTTTCCTTCAGACTCCTGGACCGTCCATGCGGAAAACCTATCCACAGATTACACAGAATCTGCGTAATCTGTGGATACCTACTGCCAGCCGCAAAGCTTCGGTGTTGGATTCGCGTTCGCAATATCGAAGAAGCGTTTCTCGTACTTCTTCGCGTACAGATCGACGCTGTGCCGGATACGATTGAACAACGAACAACGCATGTCGTCCGAAGTAATGCGGTCGCGCAAGTACAGCATGGCATTCGTTTCACCCCAGTATTCACGGTCTTCCCAGATCGTGACCGGTGTGCCGCCCATCTGCTGCGCAAGATCCTCCAGCTTCGGATCGCCGGCCTTGCGTCCATTCGCCAGAAAGATCTTGTTGTACTGCGGAATCAACTGCCCTTGAAGCTGGTAAAGATGCGAGTCGACTTGCGCCGTGCGAATCACGTGACCAAACTCATGTGCAAGCTTCGTCGCCGCGAGCGTGTTCCCGCTGATCGGCACATACGATTCAGTTGACATGAGTGAGTTCATCACCGGGAAGTAAATGGGATTCGGATATCCGTTATCCAAACGGCTGCCGAGCGTGATCGTCGCTGCAACCAGTTTGCCCGACGAGTCCCAACGATATTTTCCGGTCGCGGCGCCCTCGGCGTTGTCGCGCGACACGGTGATCGTCAACGTGAAGTCCGGATTTTTCGCGTATATATCCCACTGCTCGCGGCCGGCTTCGGTGGAAAGGAAATCCTTCTTCCAGGCGAGATACCTCGCAGAATATTTGGCGGGAATGACTTCCTTGACGCCGCCCTCGTCAGAGGTTGGAGTGACGTACGTTTCCGACTCCGTTCCGTGATATTCCGATACCAGTGAGGGCATCGACACATCCCGGAACGTGAGGCCCTTTTCGGCAGTGAAGCCGATCGCATTCAATGAGAGTAAAACGAAAAGAACTAGTGCCAGGCTGATGATAATACGCGACAATTTCATGCGATCTGGTCCTCCCGGAACCGTAAACGTAACGTGAACAGCGGGTCGTAACCTGGGAGCTTCAAGTGTGGTCTGGGCAAATTTTTCTAAACTAAGTTCACTGAGAAGTCAAACATTTTTTGCTCTTATTTGCTACAAAAACCGATGAGAACCAAACTGCTAGCGTGTTTACTCATTGTCGTTGTTGTCGTCGCACACGGTGTTGCGCAACAAAGGAGAGTTTTCGAAGGGGCGACGCTCATTCTGCCGAGCGCCAAACTCAGATTCACGCGCGCACTTCGACTCCATAGCTTGTTCTACGAAATTGGC
>Ga0207674_10004856_pt1 | contig 16098 bp, 15 predicted proteins | sample KBSCornC72_FD_184303 | JGI IMG/M metagenome (GOLD analysis project Ga0207674, IMG submission 184303) | Corn rhizosphere microbial communities from Kellogg Biological Station, Michigan, USA - KBS Corn C7-2 (SPAdes) (version 2) | ecosystem: Host-associated > Plants > Roots > Rhizosphere > Soil ... | reverse complement strand
GGAAGCAGGGAAAGCGATGGATGTTTATGGAAGTTTACTCTTAGGAACATTCAAAGACAGCGAAGGGCAGAAAACACTAAAAGAAAATTTTAAAAACCATCTAAATAAAGCAGGGAGAGCCAGATCTATAAGTATTCTTTGGGCTATTCAATTGTTTAAGAATAATAATAAATCAAAAGGAGAGGAGATACTCCAATCCGTTTTCCAAGAAATGGGGGCCGCTAAAGAAATAAACGATTATAAAAACTACAGCCTCTACACTTCATTTATTGAAGATACATATAAGAGCCCACGTGAAATCATTACCGAGAAAATGGCGTGTGTTATCAGGAATCTGGCGAAGGATAGAGTTGCGTTTGTAAAACAATTTTCTATGATCCCATCAAAACAATATGAGGAAATGAAAATATATGCTGCGGAACACCCAGTTACAAGTGAAGATAATGATGAAGAAGCGATGAAATATCTTAAAGAAAATGTGTCCAGAGATTTTTTTGAAAAAATTTTATCTCTGGCAAAAAAGAAGAATTCAAAATGAGCAAATTAAAAATACAAGGAAAAGAGATCAGGGCATTAGGTTATCCGGAAGGACCGGTGATCAGTATTGCAATGAATGTGATGGAAAAGAACTTCAAACATCATTCAAAAGAGAAAGCATTCGATATACTGAAAGAAGTGTTGCAATCACCACATGATTATGCAAGCGATGAAATATTGGGTTTAATTGCAAAACAACTATTGCCAAAGCCAGAAGCTGAAGGACAAAATATTTCATTGAACTCTTCAGGAATTCAATTCAATGTATTCGGACAAGAGCATATCGAAGAAGGAGCGATGCATCAAATGTACCAGGCGGCTAAATTACCGATTAGTGTAGCAGGTGCATTAATGCCCGATGCACACAGTGGTTATGGATTACCAATTGGTGGAGTATTGGCAACTGAGAATGCTGTTATCCCTTATGGTGTTGGCGTTGATATTGGTTGCAGAATGTGTTTAAGTGTTTTTGATATTGATCCAAAAGAATTGACACAAAAGGAAGGATATTTTACAAGAGAATTATTGGAAGCAACCTTATTTGGTAGCGGGCAACAATTTGACCATGCAGAAAACCATGAAGTGATGGAGAACGAATTATTTTATCAAATGCCCTTGTTGAAAAATTTGCATGGAAGAGCATGGAAGCAATTGGGTTCATCCGGTTCAGGTAATCATTTTGTTGAATTCGGTGTTGTCGAGATCAATGAAAGAGATAATGTGTTAAGTGTTGAGCCGGGAAACTATGTTGGTTTATTATCACACTCCGGTTCCAGAGCATTGGGAGCAAATATTGCCAATCATTATACAAAAATTGCGATCAGTAAAAGGCGTTTACCTGCTGAAGCAAAAAATTTGGCATGGCTAAGTTTGGACGAAGAAGAAGGAATTGAATACTGGAACGCAATGAGCTTAGCCGGTGATTATGCCTCTGCCTGTCATCATGTAATTCATGACAAGATCGCAAAACAGTTGGGAAGGAAACCAATAAAGATGGTAGAGAACCACCACAACTTTGCATGGAAAGAAAAATGGGAAGGAAAGGATCTGATCGTTCACCGGAAAGGCGCAACACCGGCAGGCAAAGATGTGTTGGGAATCATTCCCGGTTCTATGACCGCTCCTGGTTTTATAGTAAAAGGTAAAGGTGAAGTTGCTTCAGTTAATTCTGCAGCACATGGTGCCGGAAGAAAGATGAGTCGCACAAGAGCAATGGAATCGGTAACTGATAAACAATTCAAGGATGAGTTGCAAAAGCATAATGTAAAGTTGCTTGGCGGAGGTTTAGATGAATCACCATTTGCATATAAGGATATTGAAGTGGTGATGCAGTCACAAAAGGCATTGGTTGATGTTGTAGGTAAATTCACTCCGAAAATTGTAAAGATGGATGGAGCCAAACATAAAAGCTGGAAAAAGAAAGGGAGAGATGAAGTAATGGGTGAATGATAAAAAAGCAAAGCACCGGTTTATTCGGTGCTTTTTATTTCTTCTGTTGCGGCAAACTCCAACAACAAATTTTTATCATTATACAGAAACAATGACTTGTCTTTTATTTCATAACGGGTTATTTTTCCCAAACTACCTAAAAATTTGTTTTCTATTTGTTGAACCTGCTCACAATACATTTTTGTAGAAAAAATATTCTTAAAACTTACTTCATTGCCATTGATTGTTGCCGTGCTGCCAAAACTATTACAACTTCCATTTCCACCGGCACTGCCCTTTTCTTTGTCAAAACGGATAAAAGCTTTTGTATTTACTGTTTCTTCTTTGCTATCAATATAGACCTTTTTCAATGACCATTTGGTATTATACAACGGTATAGATTGCTCCATAGTTTCTTTAGCGGATGTGCATGATGCTGTTAAAAAAATTATTGCAATACAAATAGAATATAATTGTTTCATTTTTTATGTTTTAGTTAAGATGCGATATAATTGTCAGATGCATGCAGAGAAATGTTAAAGCTTAAATGAATAAAAAAAACCTCTGTAGAAACAGAGGTCGCAACCAAAACTAACTGCTTATGAGAAAATATTTATGTAGTAACTGTTTTAAAATTATATCTGCCAAAATAACCGCCTTCTCTTTCTTCCTGTTCTGTGATCACAAAATCTTCTTTATAATCTGAAAAGCTAGACTTTTTCGTTTGTGCCTGTCTTTTCTGCTTCTTCTTTTGAATGTTTTTTTTCATAACACTGGTTTTTGGTATGTATCTACCATTTTTCAATTACCGTGCCAGTTGAAATAAAAACGATAACAAGTGTTTGCAGGGAAACAGCGCAGGACGCTAAAAACCAGTATCTTGAAATGATTGAATTTTTTTTTGTGAACTATACTTTCACATAGATTTTCTTTTTATCCATCCACCAGCAGATGAACCACATGAAAGTAATGACGCAAAGTGCATAAGCAAGAGAACCATTTTCCGGCGCACCGGGAATATGAATGAAAACTTTTTTATAGAGCCAGTTCCAGGGATTTACACCATCACCTAATTTTATTAATGCCAGCGTTCTTGGCAGAAAAGCACTGAGAGCAAAAACAAACAATGCATTTTTTCCAAATACATCAAAGAATTTGCTGAGCCAGCCTTTCATATTATTATATTCTATTAAATAGATCATGGTGGCAATAGTAATCGTAGCAAGCCCGGATGTATAAATAGTGTAGGAACTGGTCCATATTTTTTTGTTGATCGGGAAAACCATGTCCCAGCAAAAACCTGTCAGGATCATCGCAACACCACCAACAAATAATCCACTAAGCATTTGATAGGGATTAGGTGAGCTGGCTGATGAACTCCCGAGTTCAAGCCCGATAGCTTTCGGGTGAGGAATTTGCACCCCTTTACTTTTCTTTTGAATATAGTCACCTACAATGTATCCGAATATTACCTGCACAATTGCGGGTAATGTGCTCATCAATCCTTCCGGGTCAAATGGAATTCCTTCACCTTTATACATGTGAGATTCTGTAAGAATATATTTATCTATATCAGTTCCAAACCAACCTTGTAAACTATAAGGGTCAGTTGGGCTCCCGATATAACATAGCATCCAATAAATGAGCAATAAAATTAGCCCGGCTAAAAAAGCTTTTCTTACTTTCAGATAGTATATAATTATTGAGGCAAAAAAGTAACATAATGCGATCCGTTGCAACACGCCCAACACTCTTACACCTTTTACAACTTCTATTATTTCTCCAGCTTTGTTTTTTGTATAATCGATCCAGGTAAAGCCTTTGAATATTGTTTCTTTTTGAAAGTCATTTGTTCCCTCAATAACCCGGTTTACCTCAGTTACAAAAGGCCACCAGTTCAAAAAGAGCCCGATGAGGAAGATCAACATAGTTCTTTTCAAAATTTTTTTCCAAAAAGCTGCATCGCCGCCGGCTTCAAGCTTTGGCATTATAAATGCAAGAGCATTGCCCACAGCAAATAAAAAAAATGGGAACACAAGGTCTGTTGGGGTTAGCCCATGCCATGGCGCATGTTCAAGTGGGGAATAAATATGCGCCCAGGTGCCGGGATTATTTACTAAGATCATAAGGCAAACAGTGGCGCCACGAAATACATCCAGAGAATAAAAACGCTGGTTCAAAGCAGTTGGGTTTTCAGCCGAAGGTAATTTAAAAGTGCTAAGGCTTTAAACTACAATTTCAATATTGGATGTCAGAACCATAGTTATTAACTCGTGGGGACAATTGATTCAGAATCCGACCAGTTTGCGTTACCCTCAGTCACATTTCCCCCTATATTTGCAACCGAATCGTAATTATCCGCTTCGATTCAAAAAAATTCATTCCTGGAAACCAGTCATATGAAAACTTATTGATGTGACTGAGATGGCGAAGCCGTCAAAAAAAAGTTCTTGTGGGAATAAGAAAATGGTTAGCCGTTTATACACGGCCAAGATGGGAAAAAAAAGTAAACCAGCTGCTGGCAGATAAAGGTGTAGAAAGATATTGCCCTCTTAATAAAGTAAGAAGAAAATGGAGTGACCGGGTAAAGGTTGTGGAGGAACCACTGTTCAAATCTTATGTTTTTGTGAAAGTAAATGATGAAGACCGAACAGAAGTAAGAATGACACCCGGAGTTATCAACTTTGTCTATTGGCAGGGAAAACCTGCCGTGATAAAGGAAAAGGAGATCAATGCGATCAAAAGGTTTTTAGATGAGTATGAAAATGTAGAAGTAAAACCAATTGAAGTAAAAGTGAATGAACGGGTGAAAATAACAACCGGGCCATTGATGGACCAGGAAGGGCAGGTATTGGAAGTAAAACATAAGACAGCAACGGTGGCGATCGATAGCCTTGGCTATATGCTGGTAGCATCTGTTGAAAAATCAAAGCTGGCTTCTGTAAGAATAAAATAAAACAAACGTTATATTTGAAAACGGAAATCCACTAAAAACCAATATTGCCTTCATGAAAATCCACTCCCTCCTGATTTTTTCCTTTTTTGCAGCTATAATATTTTCCTCTTGCAAATCGCAAAAACCATTGGGGTATGTTGAAGATTTTACTGATACATCTGGTAAAGTGCAGGTAAAATATCCTGAACCATTGATCCAGAAAGATGATGTGTTGTCCATTATTGTATATAGCGATGCAACCGACGGTGGAGTAACCGATGCGATGTACAACCTTGCCAATGCAGGAGCGGGCCCTTCTACCACACAAGGGTTTCTTGTTGACAATGAGGGTAACATACAGTATCCAAGAATTGGAAAAATAAAAGCAGAGGGATTAACAAAAGCACAACTTTCAGAAGAAATACGAAAAAAAATTACAGGTCCTTTGTCAAATCCTTCCGTCCTTGTTCGATTACTTAATTTTAAGGTTACCATGCTGGGCGAAGTATCAAGACCGGGACCTATAACTATACCCACCGAAAAGATTACCATACTTGAAGCGATAGGACTTGCAGGAGATATAAATATTTACGGTAAAAAGGAAGATGTTGTAATACTTCGGCCAACGGATTCCACTATTGAGCATGGTACCATTGATCTTTCATCGAAAAATCTTTTTGAGTCTCCTTATTATTTCCTTCGGCAAAACGATGTGGTGCTTGTGAATCCCAATAAAAACAAAGCAAGATTAAGCGAGCAGGTATTTAACCAGCGACTTGGCATCGCATTCAGCTTAATCAATATGATAGCATTATTATACAATATATTCCAATAAAATTATCCTTATTTAATGGAAGGCAATCAATCAGGTAATAAAGATCTCGGTACACTTTCGATAAAAGATCTTTTCTTCAAGTACGTAAGATTTCTTCCTGTATTCCTGGTATCGGTGGCACTTTGTCTTCTTGGAGCTTATTTGTACCTCCGTTATACCACGCCAATATACAGGGTAACAGGTACACTTACATTTAAGCAGGAAGATCAAAATCGGGGTGGAAAGTTCAATGATATCTTTAATGCAAAAAATGTAAGTGATGTGCAATCAGAAATTGAAATTCTGAAATCGCAGGCGTTGATGGAACGGGTGGTTGATTCCGTAGGGCTGCAGACCAGCTATTATGCGGTTGGTAAGATCAAAACTCTCAATATTTATTTGTCTTGCCCTTTCCGGTTAAATATTATTAAGCTGACTGATTCTTTCAGGTCGTTCAGAATGAATTTTACTTTTACAACAGAGAATGAATTTCGGGTAAATAAAGAATCAAACAGGTTTAAATTTGGCGATGTTTTTGGAAATGCTTATGGACTCTTCACACTTACTAAGGTATATAATGGCGCTAAAGGTAAAGAATTTAATGTCGAATGGAAGTCTACACCTGAACAAGCGGCGAATTATGCACCGATGGTTAGGGTGGCACCAAAAATTGCCGGTACAAGCATTTATAATATTCAAATAGATTATACAAATTCTTATTTGGCTGCCGATATTGTAAACAATTTGATGGTGCGGTATAAAGATGCAAGTATTGATGATAAGAATGCGACCATCAAGCAACGGCTTGATTATATAATACAACAGCTTGGAAGAATTGACCAGGATCTTGATAGCATTGAAGCAAGGCGAATATCTTATATAAATGAGAACAACCTATCCGGTTACGAGAATCAGTTATCTACTTATTTTCAGGAACAGACCGAATCGGATTTACAAACTAAAAATTTTAAACAGCAGTTGGTTGTGATCGATATTATGAAGGCCTACCTTGAGGACACAATGAACAATTTTGAGAAAACACCTTCAGCGCTAAGCGTTGGCGATGCAACTCTGGGAGCAATGGTGAGTGCCTATAATTTAATGCAGATGGATAGAAAAAAATTGCTGGAGCAAAAGATACCCGAAGAAAATCCGCAGATACAAGCCAAAAATGCTGAGCTGGAAAAGTTGAGAAAAAATGTTTTGGAGGCACTAAAAAATGTAAAAATAGCTTATAATTCGTCGATCAATGATTTTTATAGACGGGGATCTGTTGCCATATCAAAACAAAAAGAAATGCCGGCCAAGATCCAACGGTTACTGGAAATGGAAAGAGAAAGGGACAGTAAGCTTGCTTTGTATAAATTTTTACAGGAACAGCGTGAAGAAACCGCAATGCAACAAGCCGCTACGGTTTCTAACTCCAAAGTATTATCAGGTGCATATCCAACAGACACACCCATAAGACCAAATAGAAGAGCGATCCAGTTATTAGCGATCATTCTTGGTGTTGGTTTGCCGGCTATGTATATCTTCTTCCAGGAGATTATCAATGATAAGATAAATACCCGTTATGATATTGAAAAATTAACCACTGCTTCTGTGCTTGGTGAAGTAGGTCATTCATACAGCAGCACGTCAATGATCGTTAGTAAAACGAACCGATCAATGGTTTCTGAACAATTCAGAATTATACGCTCCAACCTTCAATACGTCTTAAATAAGGTGGAAAAACCCATCATAATGGTTACCTCTTCATTCAGTGCAGAAGGTAAATCGTTTATTACAACAAACCTGGGCGGTGTAATGGCGTTGGCGGGTAAGAAAACTGTTATGCTTGAATTTGATATTCGTAAACCAAAGCTTTTTTCGGGTATGAAATTGAGCAGTAAGCAGGGCATCACCAATTTTCTTGTGGGTAAAGCACAAATGGCCGATCTGCCAATAAAGATCCCCGGTTATGAGAATCTTTACGGAATAAGTTGCGGACCTGTTCCTCCAAATCCTTCGGAGCTTTTGCTTGACTCAAGAGTGGAAGAAATGTTTGAATGGCTAAAAGCAAATTTTGATGTGATCCTTGTAGATACCGCACCCGTAGGAATGGTAAGTGATGCGATGACGCTTGGAAAATTTGCAGATACTACACTTTATATCGTTCGCCAGGGATACACATATAAAAAACAAATTTCATTAATCGATGAGTTTTATCATGAAAACCGTTTGCCGAAAATTTCCATCGTTATCAATGATGTTAAATTAAAACCCGGATATGGTTATTATGGTTATGGCAGATACGGTTATGGTTATGGCTATGGCGGCGGGTATTATGAAGTTGAAGAAGGCCAGGATACACCAAAAAGGATCTTTTCCTTTACCCGGTTGAAAGATATTATTACCAGGAAAAAATAATCCACAAAGTCCGCAACATAATGAAGGTATTGGTTACAGGTGGCGCAGGGTTTATAGGCTCAAACCTTGTACATAGATTGATGAACGATGATCGCATTACAGCGGTTAAAGTGCTGGATAATCTTGAGACTGGAAGATTTGCAAATATATCAGCATTTAAAGACAACAGTAAGTTTGAATTTATTGAAGGCGATATAAGAAACTATGCTATTTGCCTTGGTGCTGCTGAGGGAATTGATATTATTTCACACCAGGCAGCGCTTGGTTCGGTACCACGTTCCGTTAAAGATCCCATTACTACACACGAAGTAAATGCAACCGGCACATTGAATGTTTTCAATGCAGCAAGACAAAATAAGATAAAGCGGGTTGTATATGCTGCTTCATCATCTACCTATGGCGATCATCCCGGTCTTCCAAAAGTGGAAGATAAAATAGGGGCTCCCATTTCACCCTATGGGGTTACAAAACTGGTAAATGAACTTTATGCAAAGGTGTTCGCTGAGTTGTATAATATGGAGTTTATAGGTCTGCGTTATTTTAATGTCTACGGTCCTCAGCAAAATCCTGCAGGCCCTTATGCTGCAGTAATACCTTTATTTATTAAAGAGTTACTTGAAGACAGGTCGCCAATAATAAACGGGACAGGAGACAGCAGCCGTGATTTTACTTTTGTTGAAGATGTGGTACAGGCTAATCTTTTGGCCATGTTTACTGATAATGCAGGCGCCATAAACCAGGTATATAATATTGCAAAAGGAGAACAAACAACTTTAAATGAACTGTTTGATATATTAAAAGAAATTTCAGGGAAGAACATTAAAGCCGTTCATGGTTCTGAACGGGGTGGTGATATAAAGCATAGCCTTGCAGATATTTCAAAAGCAAAGAGATTACTGGGATATGATCCAGCCACATCGCCTGCAGAAGGATTAAGAAAAACTTTTGATTGGTATAAAAAAAATTCACTCATTTTCGCAGCATGAACTTTGAAAGGAACATTTTAATTACCGGCGGCGCTGGTTTTATCGGGAATCATGTTGTTCGGTTATTTGTCAAGAAGTATCAATCCTATCGCATCGTAAATCTTGATGCATTGACCTATGCAGGCAACCTTGAAAATCTGCGTGACATAGAAGATAAACCGAATTATGTATTTGAAAAAGCAAATATTTTAGATGTAAGCGATCTTGAAAGGATCTTTAGTGAATATAAAATTGACGGTGTTATCCATTTGGCAGCTGAATCGCATGTTGACCGTTCAATTCTTTCGCCGCTTGATTTTGTTTACACAAATATTATTGGTACCGTCAATTTATTGAACACAGCAAAAAAATATTGGAAAGAGCTGTCAGGAAAATTATTCTATCATATTTCCACTGACGAAGTTTTTGGAAGTCTTGGTGAGGAAGGTTTTTTTACGGAGACAACCGCTTATGCTCCTAATTCTCCTTATTCAGCATCCAAAGCATCCTCCGATCATTTTGTAAGGGCCTATGGCGAAACATATCATTTACCTGTGGTTATTTCAAATTGTTCTAATAATTACGGCCCTTATCATTTTCCTGAAAAGCTGATCCCTCTTTTTATCAATAATATCATTCATAAAAAATCATTGCCTGTTTATGGCGATGGGAAATATACCCGTGACTGGCTTTATGTAAAAGATCATGCAAGAGCTATTGATTCGATCTTTCACAAAGGAAAAATTTTCGATACATATAATATCGGCGGGTTTAATGAATGGCAGAATATTGAATTAGTGAAGTTGCTTTGCAAAATGATGGACGAAAAACTGGGAAATGCACCCGGCACAAGTGATATATTGATCACCTATGTCAAAGATCGTCCCGGTCATGATAAACGCTATGCAATTGATGCAACTAAACTCAGCAAAGAACTCGGTTGGAAACCATCTGTTACTTTTGAACAAGGCTTAAGTGAAACAATAGATTGGTATTTGGAAAACACAGAATGGCTCAAACATGTAACAAGCGGGGAATACCAGAAGTATTACGAATTACAGTACAATAAAAGAGATTAAGTTTTTTTGAATTAAAGTGTCCGCCTCTGGCGGATTTAGGGTTTATGAAAGGAATTATACTCGCAGGAGGATCAGGCACACGGCTATATCCCATTACAAAAGCTATTTCAAAACAGCTGATGCCTGTTTATGATAAACCGATGATCTATTACCCACTTTCAGTTTTGATGCTGGCTGGAATAAAAGATATTTTGATCATCACTACTCCTGAAGATAATCCTCAATTCAAAAGGTTATTGGGTGATGGTAGCCAAATTGGTTGCAACTTTCAATATGCAATCCAGGAAGTGCCAAACGGACTTGCCCAGGCTTTCGTGATCGGTGAATCTTTTATCGGCGATGATAAGGTAGCTTTGATATTGGGCGACAATATTTTTTACAGTGCTGGTTTCTCTTCACTGTTGTCTTCATTAGCAAATATTGAAGGAGGTTGTGTGTTTGCATATCATGTTTCTGATCCCGAACGATATGGAGTTGTTGAGTTTGATGAAAACAACATGGCTATTTCAATTGAGGAAAAGCCGAAGGAACCAAAATCAAGTTATGCCGTGCCAGGGTTATATTTTTATGATAACTCGGTGATCGGTATCGCAAAAAAATTAAAACCCTCACTACGTGGTGAGTATGAGATAACAGATGTGAATAAGATCTATCTTGAAAAAAACAAGCTGAAAGTAGCCATCATGGATCGTGGCACAGCATGGCTGGATACCGGTACTTTTGATTCACTCAGTGATGCAAGCGAATTCGTAAGAGTAATTGAAAAGCGACAAGGAAATAAAATAGGCTGTATTGAAGAAGTGGCTTATCGAATGGGATTTATTTCAAAAGAGAAATTAGCTGAAATAGCAGGGCCTCTGAAAAAAAGCGGGTACGGAAATTACCTGTTGGGCCTGGTTGAAAAAAAATAATAATCATGATTCATAGTAGTACAAAGATCCTGGTAACAGGAGGAGCCGGGTTTATCGGAAGTTCTTTAGCTGAGTATTTGTTGAATAAAACAGCAGCGCAGGTGGTGGTAGTTGATAATTATTTAACAGGAAAACAGCAGAACCTGCCTGCATCCGATCGGTTTAGATTTATAAAAGCTGATGCTAATGATTTTAATGATATCTCTTCCATTTTTCAAACCTTTGGGTTTGATTATGTATTTCATTATGCCGCAGTTGTAGGAGTAAAGCGTACACTTGAAAATCCTGTAATGGTGCTTGATGATCTTCTTGGTATCAGGAATGTGCTTAAGCTTTGTAAGAACACGGGAGTAAAAAGAGTTTTCTATGCATCATCTTCAGAAGTATATGGGGAACCTGTGCATTTACCGCAACATGAACATAATACTCCATTAAATTCCCGTTTGCCTTATGCTGTAGTAAAAAATGCAGGAGAATCTTTTTGTCGTTCTTATTACCAGGAATACGGTTTGGAATATACCATCTTCAGGTTCTTTAATACTTATGGTCCGAAGCAAAGCCAGGATTTTGTTGTTTCAAGGTTTATAAATGCAGCGCTGGAGCATAAACCAATAACTATTTATGGTGATGGTCAACAAACAAGAACTTTCTGTTATATCGATGACCACCTTGAAGCGACTGTAGGTTGTTTGACAGATAAAATGTATATCGATGACGTAGTAAATATTGGGAATGACCACGAAATTTCTGTATTGGAATTAGCAAGAGCTATTAAAAAGATCACTGACTCCAGATCTGAAATTGTTCATTTGCCTGCATTGCCGGAAGGAGATATGACAAGACGACAACCTGATATAAAAAAAATGGAATGCCTGTTAAATCGTCCTTTTACTTCCCTGGAAGAAGGACTAAAAAGAATAATCGACGCAAGAAAAAAATAAAATGAGTAAAACTGCCTTAATTACCGGCGTCACTGGCCAGGATGGAGCTTACCTGTCATCTTTGTTATTGAAAAAGGGATATATAGTTCATGGAATAAAAAGAAGAGCCTCTCTTTTTAATACTGATCGTATTGACCACCTTTACCAGGATCCGCATGTTTCAAGCCGCAATTTTATATTGCATTATGGCGATCTTACTGATAGTACAAATCTTATCCGCATTATACAGGAAGCACAACCAGATGAAATTTATAACCTGGGTGCGATGAGTCATGTGAAAGTGAGCTTTGATACACCTGAGTACACGGCAAATGCTGATGGCATTGGCACACTTCGCATTTTGGAAGCTATTCGCTTGCTTGGCCTTACAAAGAAAACAAGAATGTACCAGGCATCAACTTCTGAATTGTATGGATTGGTGCAGGAAATTCCTCAATCTGAAAAGACTCCTTTTTATCCACGTTCACCCTATGGCGTTGCAAAACTCTATGCATATTGGATGACGGTGAACTATCGGGAAGCATATAATATGTTTGCCTGCAATGGGATTTTATTTAATCATGAAAGTCCCTTGCGTGGAGAAACTTTTGTTACAAGAAAGATCACGAGAGCGGCTGCACAGATCGCATTAGGAATGATCAATACATTATATGTTGGCAATCTTGATGCAAGCCGCGATTGGGGACATGCAAAAGATTATGTGGAAGCAATGTATTTAATGTTGCAGCAGGATGAACCGGAGGATTTTGTGATAGCAACTGGTATCACAACAACAGTTCGTGACTTTATCCGAATGACCTTTGAAGAGCTTGGTGCAGAACTTGAATTTAAAGGCAAAGGAAAAGATGAAAAAGGATTCATTAAATCATGTGATGATAATTTCAATTTCAAACTTGGACAAGAAGTTGTTGCAGTAGATCCAAATTATTTCCGTCCTACCGAAGTTGACCTGCTTATTGGCGATGCCACAAAAGCAAAAGAAAAACTTGGATGGAAGCCAAAATACACTTTGCAAGAGATGGTAAAAGAAATGGTGGCTTATGACCTGGAACTTTTTCGTAAACATAAAACACTGCTCGAAGCTGGCTTTCATGTATTGCCTCAAATATGAATAATAGGATCATCGCATTTTTTTTCTTTTAGGTATAATGGATAAAAAGGATAAAATATATATAGCCGGTCATCGGGGTATGGTTGGAAGCGCCATTCACCGGCGATTAAAAAGGGACGGTTTTGAAAATTTTGTTTTCAGAACTTCTGATGAACTTGACCTGAGAGATCAGCGTGCGGTTGCAGATTTTTTTGCAAAAGAAAAACCTGATTATGTTTTTTTGGCCGCCGCAAAAGTGGGCGGTATTCTTGCCAACAACACTTATCGTGCGGAATTTTTGTATGATAACCTGATGATCCAATCGAATGTAATTGAAAACGCATACAGGCAGGATGTGGAAAAATTATTATTTCTCGGCTCCTCCTGCATATATCCCAAACTTGCCCCGCAACCATTGAAAGAGGATTATCTGCTTACTGGTTTATTGGAACATACAAATGAGCCTTATGCTATCGCAAAAATTGCAGGAATTAAAATGTGCGATGCTTATCGCACCCAATATGGATGCAATTTTATTTCAGTGATGCCAACTAATTTGTATGGGCCCAATGATAATTATGACCTGAATACCTCGCATGTATTGCCGGCATTGATCAGGAAATTTCATGAAGCAAAAGTTCAGGATCAGCCCGAAGTAATTGTGTGGGGCAGCGGAAATCCGCGTCGTGAATTCTTGCACGCTGATGATATGGCAGATGCCTGTGTGTTTCTTATGAAAAATTATAATGAAGAAGGGTTGATCAATATTGGTGTTGGCGAAGATCTGAGTATAAAAGAATTGGCTGAAATGATCAAAGAAATTACAGGTTATAAAGGCAAAGTGGTGTTTGATGCTTCTAAGCCCGATGGAACACCACGGAAACTAATGGACATTTCAAAGCTTTCATCCCTGGGTTGGAAAGCAACCATACAATTAAAGTCTGGGATAGAAAAGACATATACTGAAAGATTTGTCCATAATAAATTTGCATAATGACTTACTTACAGATAAAAGGCAATAAAAAATTTTTATTTCTATTAATTGTCAGCTCTGCTATTTTTAATTTTTCATTCCTGGAGTATAATAATTACCTGATCCGAAAGGATAATCCTGGTAACATTGAAAATAATGGAAAGTCGCTTGCCTATGGGCAGACCGTATTTTCTGTAGACAATGAATACTATATAACTCCCGTTGAAAATTACTTAAGTGGTAACGGTTGGAAAAGGGGGGTTGGCGTCAGCAAGGGCGATTATTTTAGAAGAGTTCCGGGATATTCAATCGTATACTTGTTTTTCACAGCAATTTTTGAAAAAGGAACTGCTCACCTTTTATTGAAGATATTTCAGTTGATTTTATTTTTAACAACCATCCCGGCTATTTTTTATCTCTGTAATCAAATTTCCGGAAAATTGGCAAGTCACCTGATTACCATACTGTATGCTTTACTACCTTTTATAAGTAGCTGGGCCTATTATACGCTTACAGAAAGTATTTCGCCTTTTCTTGTTGTTTTTTATTTTTTCTATTTATTTAAAGCAATAAATTCAGTTGATTCCAAGAGAAAAACAAACTATTATATCTTATCATCCATGTTTTTTGCATTTGGCGTTTTGACAAGACCCTATATAGCAATTGGAGGGCTTGCTCTTTTATTTTTTGCTTGTTATGATTTCATATTGCCCGCCAAAAAAAGATGGACCTTGTTTTTTTATTCTGTATGTATAATTCCGGGTATTTTAATTGGCTCCTGGACCATTCGTAACTATATTATAGCCAAGGAATTTGTTCCTCTTGAAAAAGCATTTTATCCTCAATCACTCGACAGGATGAAGCCGGAGTTCAAGGGGCTGGTTTCATTTATTAAATGCTGGGGAGGAGGAGGTATTGAGTTTAACGTCTACCATGAACCGATGTACTGGGCTGCCATCGAAGGGGATACCAATTCTCAATACATTGTAAATTTTCTGAATCATTGGCCGAAGGAGGTTGTGATGGAATATGGATATGACCGGCTCTTCGGGATATTAAAAGAACACCAAGCCCTAATATACAGCTACAGATCATATATCCAGCTGAAGAAATCAATGCCCGATCAATATTTACCTGAGGAAATTAAGCTAGAAGAAAAATATAATGAGCTAAGCAGGACTTTTAAGAAAAAACATTTTTTTAGATATTTCTTTATCAGTCCCTTGATATATGTAAAAAGAATGGTCCTGCATTCACACACTGCTAACCTTTATTTTTTCCAGGAACCAAACAGGCAAAAAAAATATGTGAACTATTACCGTTATTTTCTTTTGCTGGTTCATGTTTCCATATACTTAAGTCTTGCGCTGAATTTTTTTGTTATGCGTGGATGGAAAAGCCGTTTGGTATTTGTTTTTATTCCGCTTTTATACGTCGTTTTTTTTACTGTAATACACAGGGAAATAGAACAAAGATATATGCTTCCTATATTGCCAATCCTTATTGCGGGGATGGCTTGTATAGTGGAAAAAATGATTCTTATTGGTGCCCGGCTAAAAAATAATAACTTTTTATCACGTTTAAATGTTTAAGTTGAACACGTTGTCACCTTGTTTGATAGAGTTCAAATCAATCGGTTCAAGTGAACTTGGTTATATTACAGCTGTTCAGCATCCCGATGATCTGCCATTTATTATTAAAAGGGTATACTGGACATATTTCACACCACACAATGTTGAAAGAGGAAATCATGCACACCAGCACCTGCACCAGGTTATTATTGCTGTCAGCGGTATAATAAAGTTTAGTGTGGAAGGGTGTAACGGAAGTAAAACTGAATTCGTGCTGGATAATCCCAATACCGGACTTTATCTGCCTCCTATGCATTGGAGAACCATTCATTTTTCACACAATGCAGTATTATTATGTTTGGCTTCAGCAGAGTACAGCGAAGAGGATTATATAAGAACTTATCAGGAATTTACGAAGTTACAAAAATGAAAAAAGTTTATTTAC
>Ga0207674_10004855_pt1 | contig 16099 bp, 9 predicted proteins | sample KBSCornC72_FD_184303 | JGI IMG/M metagenome (GOLD analysis project Ga0207674, IMG submission 184303) | Corn rhizosphere microbial communities from Kellogg Biological Station, Michigan, USA - KBS Corn C7-2 (SPAdes) (version 2) | ecosystem: Host-associated > Plants > Roots > Rhizosphere > Soil ... | reverse complement strand
ATCAGAAGAGCCGCGCGAGCCAGGTCAAGATTGGCGTCGTCTTCTGCTATGAGTGCGATAAATGCCTGACGCGCGCGCTGGCGCGCGGCCATAAATTCTTCAGACATGGTGCTCTGTTTTGCGTTCTCGCTTGACGGCAACCCTGCCTGTCCGCGCGAGCGCAATCCCCTTCGATGCAGGCGCTCTTCCCTACCGATTTGGCGGAAGAAATCGCGATCGCTTCCGATCCAGGCGGGCGAATAAAACGACGATCACTTCTGATCCGAGCGAGCTATTGGAAACCGCGCTCTAGCGGTTTGCTCGCGCTGGAATAAGAATCTAGGCGTTTGCCCGCGCGGGGCAGGGATCTAGCGATTTGCCAAATCGGAACAAGTATTTCTGATCAGTTTTTCGGCAAAAGAAAACTCTAGGTGCTATTGTACCCGGATTGTCAACCACATGGAGTCAGTTTGAGGCGAATATATATGGCAATCACCTGCCTCCTTAAAAAAATTACACAAGAAAAATTCATTTTTTACTACATCTTGCATAGTATATATGCAATGTATTATGATAAGCCTATACTTTACTCGTTCCAGAGAGGGGGAGGATTTTGATTACTGACATACTCATGAGCCGAGATTTTGAAATGGTTTTTCAGCAACTTCAACCCCAAAAGCGCGAAATCGTCAGACGTAAGATAGATTATCTGGCGGCGAATGCTGCCCATTCCTCACTCAACGCACACCGTTTGAAGCAGGCGGATGGGGATATCTGGGATTGCTACATCGATCAAGGTATGCGTTTGCTTTACGAGATGCAACGGAATACGTTGCGGCTGTGGTATATTGGCGGCCACGCGCTGGTCGATCACGTGCAGCGCTTGAGTTTTAACCAGCATGCTAAATTTCTCTCCTGGCTCATGCCTCAAGACTCAGCAGCACCACCAGCGGTTTCCACGGCCATGCCAACCTATCGTGATGCCCAATCCTACGCGGAGGCCTCGCGTCAACTTGCTGCCGTGTCTGGCACAAGCAACGCTTTCACCTATTTCCGCGAGGCATATTTGCAAATGCTTGGCGTGCCGGGCGAACTGGTACAGGCTGTGAAAGACGCGCCGACGCTGGATGATGTGCTCGCTTTGCCCGGCCTGCCAGAACGAGCGCGCGACCAGTTGCTAGATGTGGCTACCTCGCCAAAGATGAAAACGGTTCTGCTCGATCCCTCCCAATTGCTCTACCGTACGCGCCTCGATCGCCTGGACGGCTATTTTGAGGGGCGGATCAAAAAGTTGATGCTCAATCTGGAAGCCGATCAACAGCAATATGTCGATCTGAGCCATGTTCCCCTGCTTCTGCTCAAAGGAACGGCTGGTTGCGGCAAAACAACCATCGGGATCTACCGTGCGATTCGTCTGACGGAAGAAGGGCGGCGCGTCCTGGTCGTGACGTATAATAAGACACTCGCAGCCGTCACCAGAACGCTAATCGAGGAACTGGTTGGGCCATTGCCCGCGAATCTTGAAGTCAGAACCGCTTCAAGCGTTATGAAGTCCTTGCTCGGCTCACGGCTGAGGCTTCCGAATGGCCAGCAGACGTACCAGCCGCGCCAATTTTTGCAACAGGCGCTGGCTGAGGTGCGTTTGACGGACAAGACGCAAGTTCTGACGCGCCCCGAAAACTTTTTCAGCGATGAAATTCAGGGCGTCATCAAAGGGTTAGGTCTGACGAGCGTCGAAGCCTATAAAGCGATCAGGCGCTATGGACGCAAAACGGCGCTGGGTCCGTTGCAACGCGAGGCGGTCTGGAAAGTATACGTGGCGTATCAGAAGCGTATGGAGGCGGCGCGGATACACGAGTGGTCGGACGCGGCCCTGCTGGTTCTGGAGCAGGCGAAAAACGGCCCGCTGAGCAAGATGTACGATGATATTATTGTGGACGAAGCGCAGGATCTCAAGCCGGTCGATTTGCGCGTTATCCAGGCATTAGCCGCTCCACAGGGAACGTTGATGGTGCTGGGCGATGCCGCGCAAACGCTCTATTCGCGCGGCTTCTCCTGGGTCCAGGCGGGAATCAGCGCGCGCGGACGTACCTCCATCTTGCGCGTTAATCATCGCAATACCGCGCAAATCGCCGAAGCGGCCTCACAACTCATCATGAATAACACGCTGATGCGCTCATCGAATGAGTACGTCGATCCTCAGTGGACCAGGCGCGCGGGCGAAGTGCCCAGATTGCTTACTTCAGCGACCAGCCATGAACAGATTGACGTGATCTATCAGCAGATCCTTGATCTTTTAAATACGCAGCAGTGCCGCCTCGCGGATCTCGCGGTGCTCTGCCCTGACAATCGCACGTGCGAGCTGTGCAAAGACATTTTCGTGGGCAACGGTCTGCGCGCGGTTCTCCGCACTGATCCCGACTTCGATATTCTCGAAGAACAGATCAAAGTCATGACGATCCATTCCGCGAAGGGCCTGGAGTTCCCAGTCGTTTTCCTCACCCATCTGAACGAGGGCGATCTGCCGCGCCTTGAACAGAGTGCCCAGGATGAAGAAGAAGCGCAACTGGAGATCGAGCGTTCCCGTATGCTCTGTTACGTCGGCATGACGCGCGCTGCCGATATGCTCTACCTGGTCGCGATCCGTGGCCGCGAATCGCGGTTTGTGGGCGAACTGGCTGGGAAAATAGAGGCGTAGTTTAAAGATGTTAGTTCTGCCTTGAAAACCAGACAGGCGAGAAAGTTGTGGATGATTTGTGTCACCCCAATTTCTCGCCTGAATTTTGTGTCTGTAAAGTGTTGTTAAGATTATCAGGCCAATTCTATTTGTACTTTCCCCTGGCCCGCCTGTACGCGCTTCATCAGTTCGCGTCCATTGAGATGTACGATGATCTCGTACCACTCGCGTTGTGGGCGGTACTGTTCAAAGCGTTCTTCGATGGTCACTGTCGCATTCGTTTCGTTGGCGTGGCAGGCGATATACGTTTCGGCAGATTTCCCGCTGGTGTATGCCTGGGTTTCGCCATCATCCTCGTAGAGCGTGAAGCTGGCCTGACCGTGCGTGCTGAGATAGCAGTGCAGGGTCAGAGGATCGGTGGGACGTTCGCCGGTGTGCTGCATGAGTGGTCCCATTGGCAGGATGCTGTTGGCTTGTACGAAGAGTGGCCAACTCTCCAGTGGCGCGGCGATGGTATGGGACTGACCGCCGCGATACATTTGTCCCGTCCAATAATCAAGCCACTCGCCCGCTGGCAGATAGACCTCGCGGCTGGTCGCGTTCTCTGTGCAGATCGGCGCGGAAAGTAAATTCTCGCCGATCAATAATTCGTCTTCAACGCGGCATGCTCGTTCATCCTGGGGAAAGTGATAGTAGAGTGGGCGAACGATCGGCGCGCCTGTGCGAGCGGCTCCGGCGAAGAGTGTGTAGAGATAGGGCAGGAGGCAATAGCGCAGCTCAATAGCCGTGCGATACGCGCTTTCAAATGGTTCGCCGAAGGCCCAGGGTTCTTGATCCACAGTGTCTAACGCGCTATGGTTGCGACAGAAAGGCATGAGCGCGCCGAGCTGCGCGAAACGCACGAGCAGTTCACCATTGCTGCTCTCCCAGAATCCGCCGATATCCATGCCGATGAAGGGCACGCCGCTCATGCTCAGGTTGAGGCACATGGGGATAGCCTGCGCGACATATTCCCACCGGCTCGTGTTGTCGCCAGTCCAGACCGCCGCGTAACGTTGCACGCCTCCGGTGCCGGAGCGCGTGAGAACAAACGGACGGCGATCAGGTTGCAGGCGGCGCAAGCCTTCATAGGTGGCGCGAGCCATCTGCATGCCGTAGGCATTGTGGAAGAGGCTATGCGCGATCGGCGAGCCATCCGGCCCGGTAAGATCGTCGCCGCCCGCGCGATGGAGCACGCTGCTATCTATTGTCTTGCCGTGAATATGTTCGCCGCCATCCTGGCTGAGAAAGTTGGTCAGCGAAGGCTCGTTCATATCGTTCCAGATGCCTGCCACGCCTGACTCTACGTGTTCGCGGTAGAGGTTGCCCCACCACGTGCGCACCTCCTGGCGCGAGAAGTCGGGAAAAACACAGGTACCGGGCCAGACGTTGCCGACAAATTCTTCGCCAGCGGGATAGCGACAGAAATAATCGCGCTCGTGCCCCTCGCGATAGACATAGTATGTGTCTGCCAGTTTGGTGCCAGGATCGATGATGGTGAGCAGGCGAAAACCCTCCTGCCGCAACGCTGCAATCATCCGGCGCGGCTGTGGGAATGTTTCGTCGTTCCAGGTGAAATTACAGAAACCTTTCATATAGTCGATATCAAGCCAGATGGAATCGCAGGGATGCTGGCGGGCGCGCATCTGCTGCGCAACCTCGCGCACCTCTTCTTCCGATGTGTAGCTCCAACGGCTCTGATGGTGTCCCAACGCCCAGCGCGGCGGCAGCGGCATCCGTCCGGTCAGCTCGCTATACTGGCGCAAAACATCGGCAGGGGTTGGTCCGGCGAAGACATAGAGTGCCAGGACATCGCCGGCGATGAGGATCTGGCATTGACCGGGGTGGGCTTTGCCAAGATCGATCTCAACCTCGCCCGTGTGATCTACCAGCATGCCGCTTGTTATGCCGCTTTCGGCATCGAGGATGAGCGCGAACGGGATAGAGGTGTACATTGTCGCGGTTTTTTCGGTATGGGGCATGGGCGGATCGACGTTCCAGAGCGGAAATGCCTGCCCCTGTTTATCCATCGATCCGGTGCGTTCGCCCAGGCCATAGACATGCGCAGTGCTCGCCAGGGGCAAGGTCAGACGTAGCCCCGTCTCACTGGCCGCGCACTCTGAGAAGAAATCTGCGGGCTTCAGTTGCTCGTGTGAAGTCGCGGGCCACGTCTCATCGCCGCGATCGACCATCCAGGAGTGATAGGGCAGCGTGCCGGGCGAACCGCTCGCAAGCTGGTAGCGCTGTTCGGCGTGTGTGCCGCGTTGAAGCAGTATGCGCCGAAGCTCAGGCCCCAGGCTGGTCGCGGTGAGGGTATAGGGGTTGTCAGCAGTGTCGCGCGCCTGCCAGCGATTGGGCGCGATTAATTGAAGATTGTCGATCTTAATGAACACAAGCGAGCCTTTCTTTCACTCAAGAAGTGATATGGCGTCTGTGAATGTAACGAATGCTACATTCACACAGTTGATATACTTCAAATAGATTTCAGTATGAATAGGTGGGTAATATATTTCTCAACCCAAAAAAGTGCTGATTTGCTAATCTTTATGCATTCTTAACAGAATATCAACCCGATTCTTACTATCTGCATATTATTATATGTCCTGGGGGAAAGAAGCCAGAGGATCATGTCCTGGGGGGGACGCATCGTGGCTCAGCACATCGGGTGCGGCTTGTTCTGCTAGTCGCAACGTACTGCCGCCAGGTCGCATCGCAATAAGACGATGGGCCTGGCGGCTTGTTATTGGAGGCAGCGCGAGCCGCCAGCATATTCTTCCCCGCCTGTTTGCTGTACTTGAGCATAGCATATCCACAGCAGAGAAGCAATCTTTTTCCCATTCACGGGAGGGGGATTCTTATCCAACTGCGAAGAAGAAAATCACTATGAAAGTGTATTTTTGACACTTGTTTTTTGGCATTCTATAGGGTATACTTTCCCACAAAGGTTAGTGTAATACGGACACCTTTCTTTTTTAGCTATAAACTTGGTGTACAAAACACACTAAGTCGAGGAGAGAAACATGGGAGACAGCCAGCACTACGATGTGGTAATCGTTGGCGGTGGAATCGCCGGGCTTTCGGTTGCCTTGCGTTTGCCCGCGCATCTGCGGGTCGCGCTCTTTACCAAAGGCCAGCTCGGCGAGAGCAATACGCGGTATGCTCAGGGCGGCCTGACGGTAGCTCTGGGAGCCGATGATAGCCCCGAACTCCACTTGCAAGATACCCTGGCTGCGGGCGCGGGCCTGTGTGATACCACCACCGCGCGCATTTTAGCTGAAGAGGCCCCGGCGGCTGTACGGTGGCTGATTGACCTGGGGGTGCAGTTTGACCGCGCTCGCCCCGGCGATCCGCACGCGACCGCCGATGGCTTGTTATTGGGACGCGAGGCAGCGCATAGCCGCTGGCGCATCCTGCACGCTGGCGGAGACGCGACCGGCGCTGAGATTGAGCGCGCACTGGTCGCCGCTACGAAACAATATCAACATATTCACATTTATTCAGAAACCTTTGTCCATCGTTTATTGACTGAAAATGGCTCGTGCGTGGGTCTGGAGGCAATCGATCGCGAGGGCCAGGCTTTTGCCATCTATGCCCCGGCAACGGTGCTGGCCAACGGTGGCGCGGGTGGCCTGTGGCTACACACGTCGAACCCGGCTGGCGCAACCGCTGATGGGTTGGCCCTGGCCTGGCGCGCCGGTGCGGCCCTGACCGATCTCGAATTTATGCAATTTCACCCAACGGTCCTGGCCGTCAAGGGCGGTTCGCACTTGATCTCCGAGGCTGTACGCGGCGAGGGCGCGTATCTGCGCAATCACGCGGGTGAGCGTTTTATGCTGCGCTATCACGAACTGGCCGAACTTGCTCCGCGCGATGTTGTCGCTCGCTCGATTCTCAGCGAAATGCTGGCCGAGGGAACCGATCATCAGTATCTTGATTTGCGCCACCTGGACGCCGAACGGATGTATGAGCGCTTTCCCACGATTTCAGCGCTCTGCCGCGAGTATGGCCTCGACCTGGCTCACGATCTCCTGCCCGTGGCTCCGGCTGCCCACTATTGTATGGGGGGTGTGCTGACCGATGCCTATGGACGCACGACGCTGGCGGGTCTGTACGCGGTGGGCGAGGTCGCGTGTACGGGCGTCCAGGGCGCGAATCGATTGGCCAGCAATTCGCTGCTGGAGGGCCTGGTCTTTGGCTTGCGCCTGGCCGATGGCCTGGTTAGCCCGGAACAATGTGAGACACTGCCTGCCGGGCGTGTGGCCTACGATCTGCCAGTTTACGACGATCCCGGTGCTGATGCTGACCTGTTGCGCGCGCAACCAGATGAGGAGCGGATCGCTCAGGCGCGTCGCCGGGTGCGCCAGTTGATGTGGCAATACGTTTCGTTGCGCCGCGACCAGGAAGGGCTGTTGGAGGCGCGTCGCCAGTTGTACGCGCTCGGTCAGGAGCTTTTGCAGAGCGATCCCGCCCTTGCGGTTACGCTCAAAACACGGGCCGCGTGGCGCGAGACGGTCAACATGTTGAAGTCGGCGGAACTGGTGATCGCGGCTGCTCTACAGCGGCGCGAGAGTCGCGGGAGCCACTGGCGCAGCGATTATCCGCAGAGCGATGAAGGGCTGGCGCGTACTCATTACGTCTTCCATCCCACATCTAACTCTGTAGTGGCGGCTCAACAACGTCAAGAGGTCATTTCTCATGCATAATATGCTCGATACGCTGATTCGCCGGACGCTGGAGGAAGATGGAGCCGAGGCCGATATTACTACGCTAAGCACCGTCCCAGCCGACCAGCAGGCTAGCGGCACGATTTTGACTCGCGAGACTGGCGTGATCGCCGGCTTGCATGTCGCGGCTGAGACGTTCCGGCTGTTTGATCCCGCAATCAATGTCACGGTGCTTGTCGAAGATGGTACCAGTGTGCAGGCTGGTCAAGAGCTGATTCAACTCAGCGGCCCGGCGCGTTCGCTCTTGAGTGCCGAGCGCGTGGCCCTCAACTTTCTGGGACGTCTTTCAGGCATCGCCACGTTGACCGCGCGCTGTGTTGGCGCGCTTGAAGGGACCAGCACACGCATTCTGGATACGCGCAAAACCACGCCTGGCTTGCGTGCGTTGGAAAAAGAGGCCGTGCGCCTCGGTGGTGGGCAGAATCATCGCTTTGGTTTGAATGACGGCGTGCTAATTAAAGATAACCATATCAAAGCCGCCGGGGGTATTGCTCAGGCGATCAAGGCCGCGCGCCATCACGCCCCGCACCTGCTCAAAATTGAGATCGAGTGTGAGACGCTGGCCGAAGTGGAACAGGCAGTACAGGCCGGGGCCGATGTGATCCTGCTCGATAATATGAGCGTTGAGATGATGCGCGAAGCGGTCGCGTTGGTGCGGCGCGCTGATCTCAGAACGTTGTTGGAGGCTTCCGGTAATATTGGCACCGATCTGCACAAACTTGCCAGCGTGGCCTCAACCGGTGTGGACTTCATTTCGCTTGGCGCGTTGACGCATTCCGCGCCCAACTTTGACGTTTCGCTAGAATTTGCGTGATTCTGGTCAAGCTTGTAAAGCGCCTGGCCGGGCATGATGGCCGGGCCAATGCAATGAGAGAAGGAGAAAATGATGGCTATTCAAGCGGCGTGCGCATCCAGTAAAGAGGAGCGCGTTCTGCCTCTGCTCTCGCCAACTTCGCGCGCGCGCCAGAGCCAGACCTCGCGCATCGATGCGATTCCGTTGTTTTACGCGGAGATGGATGGGGAAGAGCTGGATCGGCGCATCATGGAAGCGCGAGCGCAACTGGGTGAGCGCCTGGTAATCCTGGGACACCACTATCAGCGCGATGAGATTATTAAGTACGCTGATTTCCGTGGCGATTCGTTTAAATTGGCTCAGAACGCAGCCGCGCGTCCCGCAGCCGATTATATCGTCTTCTGTGGCGTGCATTTTATGGCTGAGAGCGCCGACGTTTTGAGCGGTGCTCACCAGAAAGTCATCCTGCCTAATCCCGCCGCCGGCTGCTCGATGGCCGATATGGCCAATATCGCCGAGGTCGAGGAATGCTGGGAGCAACTGCTTGACCAGCTTGGCGAGGATGCCGGGATCATTCCGGTTACATATATGAACTCGGCGGCCAAACTCAAAGCCTTTTGTGGAGAGCATGGCGGTGTGGTCTGCACGTCGTCGAACGCGCCCAAAGTCATGCAGTGGGCCTTTACGCAGGGCAAACGCGTGCTCTTTTTTCCCGACGAGCATCTGGGGCACAATACCGCCCTCGCTTACGGCATCGAGCCTGAGCAGATGTTTGTCTGGAATCCCAAAGATCCGATGGCCTCTGACACCGCCGACGAAGAGATTGCGCGGGCGAAGATTATTCTCTGGAAGGGCTACTGCTCCACGCATATGCGCTTCAGCCTGGAGCAGATCGAGAAGGCGCGCGCGGAATATCCGGGCATCAAAGTGCTGGTGCATCCAGAGTGCCGCCATGAAGTGGTCGCCGCCGCCGATTTTTACGGCTCGACCGAGTATATCATCAAGCAGGTCGAGAAGGCTCCTGCCGGAAGTCAGTGGGCTATCGGGACCGAGATCAACCTCGTCAAACGTCTGGCCAATGAACATCCTGAGCAGTTGATCTTCTGCCTCGATCCCGTGATCTGTCCCTGCTCGACCATGTATCGCATTCACCCGGCCTATCTGGCCTGGGTACTCGAAGGCTTGCTCAAGGACGAAGTTATCAATCAGGTGAGCGTCGCTGAGCAGAGCGCGCACTGGGCGCGTGTGGCGCTCGAACGGATGCTGGCGCTGAAATAAATAATGGTGATGTTTTGAGATAAAAATGGTGTGGATCGTGCCGATCCACACCATTTTTATCTCAAAACATCACTGGCAGCTTTGTTAAACCGAAAAGCAAGGGGCTGGGACGCCAAATGAGTTGCTCTGGTTCTACGGCCAGGCGCAATTCAGGGAGGCGGCGGAAAAGCGTGCCGATGGCGATTTGCCCTTCCAGTCGCGCCAGCGGCGCGCCGAGACAATAGTGGATGCCCATGCCGAAGGCTACATGTCGGTTCTCGGTGCGCGCCAGGTCCAGCTCGTCGGGAGACGCGAACATCTCCGGGTCGTGATTCGCCGACGCCAGGCTCATCTCGACATAATCGCCGCGCTGCATCTGTTTGCCGCCAAATTCCAGGTCCTCACCTACCCAGCGCGAGGTGCTTCGGGCCACGGGACTATGGAAACGCAAAAATTCCTCGACCGCGTTCTTGATGAGCGTAGAATCGTTCTGCAAGAGGCGTTTCTGTTCAGGATGTTGGAGCAACGCCAGTGTGCCATTAGAGATCAGATTGACCGTTGTTTCGTGCCCGGCGACGAGCAAGAGGAAAATCATCGAAATCAGTTCCATCTCGTTGAGTTTATCACCATCGGCCTCAGCCGCGATTAAACGCCCAACCAGGTCGTCAGTGGGTTGCTCGCGTTTGGTTTCGATCAGGTTGCGTACATACATCGCAAACTCAAACATTTGGGCCTGGACATGCTCAAATGTTTCGGGATTGTTAACGCCGTCAAGCAGTGCATTCGACCACGTGCGAAACTTTTGACGATCCTCCCAGGGCACGCCGAGCATCTCCGTGATGACCGTAATGGGCAGCGGGAAGGCGAAGGCGTCGATCAGATCAATCTCAGCGCCGCGTTGCTGTTCAATGGCATCGATGAGTTCGTCGGTAATCTCCTGAATCCGTGGGCGTATTTGCTCGATCAAGCGCGGCGTGAACGAGAGATTGATCAGCGCGCGCAAGCGTGTGTGATCTGGTGGATCAAGGCTGAGCATGTGCGTATTAGTCATGGCGAAAATACTGCCTTGCCGTTCCTCCAATTGTTCAGGGGTGAGAAGCTTGCGGGGATCTTTGATAAACCGCTGATCCTTGAGGACTGCAACCGCGTCCTCGTAGCGCGTAATGAGCCAGGCTCGTCGTCCATTGTGCATTCCCAGAGCGTGGATTGGATCGTGGGCGCGCAACGCCGCAAAAGCCGGGTAGGGATTCGCCTTTGTTTCCAACAAAGTAAGATCGAGTTGACTGGCATCGGGCATGGGTGGTTCCTGCTTTCTAAAATGTGGTAAAACGTGTTCACCAACATTCTCGTTTCTGTATTGTTCCGCGTGATGTATCTCAGCGATACTACAACCAGGCAGTTCTTTACAGCACATCGCACCGATTGCTCGGTGTATGGCCTCAGCCAGGCAAGAGACCTTGCGACACGCGCGCTTCTTGACTGAGAGAGTTCTTTCAACCGCTTCTCACGAAGCCACGTCGTCGAGCGGACTCGGACGCGAATGCTTTTACCGTAGGGAACGCTTTACCTACGAACCGCCAAACACTCTTCCGCTATCAACGTACTCTGCCGGCATTTTATCATCTTTTCGGCAAAAGTCAATTCATCAGCGTGAGGAATCTCCTGCTGAAAAGGGTCCCCATACTTGACACTTTCTCCCACCTTTGAGGACATTTTTTCTCACTGTTTGTAACCTCCTGATTTGTCTATGATATGGCTAATTACTTATGCGTCTATATATACGATTGTGAACCATTTCTTGATAATGCAAATCCCTGCATGATGGGAAGGATGGTTGCGGAGATTTCATATGAAATCCGTTTCCATTGTGAATGTAGGGTGGCCTCGTGCGCGCCACCCGGACCACGCGCGAGGCCACCCTACATTTACAACAAACTTGCTCCCTATTCCGGTGACATGCCCCAGTGTTCGGGTGAGCGCCAGAGGGCCGAGATGATCAGTTCGCGAATGAAGAGCAGCTCTTTGGGCAGGCGGTCGTAGAGCTTCATAAAGAGTTCTTCGTGCGCGAGCAGCTCCTGCTGCCAGGCGGCACGATCGATCGTCATCAGTTCGCGGAACTGTTCGCGGGTGAAGTTCTGCATGCCGCGCCAGTCGAGATCATCGTAACGTGGCATCCAGCCGATCGGGCTTTCGATGCTGATTGCGCGTCCGTGTGAACGCTCTACTACCCACTTGAGGATGCGCATATTGTCTCCGAAGCCAGGCCAGAGGAAATGACCATCGGCGTCGCGCCTGAACCAGTTGACGCAGAAGATGCGCGGCGGATTCGGCAGATGGCGACCAAAATTCAGCCAGTGGTTCCAGTAGTCGGCCATGTGATATCCGGCGAAGGGCAGCATGGCGAAGGGGTCGCGGCGCACCACGCCCACTTTGCCAGCAGCGGCAGCGGTCATTTCTGAACCCATCGTCGCTGCCGCGTAGACGCCGTAGTTCCAATTGAACGTTTGATAGACTAGCGGCACGGTATCAGAGCGGCGTCCTCCAAAGATAAAGGCTGAAATCGGCACGCCGCGCGGGTCGTCAGCCGCCGCGTCGATGACCGGGCACTGGCTGATTGGCGCGGTGAAACGCGAATTGGGGTGCGCGGCTTTGCGTCCACAGCCGGGCGTCCAGTCCTGACCGGTCCAGTCGATCAGGTGAGCTGGCTCCGTTTTGGTCAGACCTTCCCACCACACATCGCCATCGTCGGTCAGGGCGACGTTGGTAAAGATCGCGTTGGCGCTCATCGAGGCCATTGCGTTGGGGTTCGATTGCTCATTGGTGCCGGGCGCGACGCCGAAGAAGCCGGCTTCGGGATTGATGGCATAGATTTTTCCATCGGCTCCCGGCTTAATCCAGGCTATATCGTCGCCCACGGTCGTGATTTTCCAACCCTCCTCCTGGAAAGTTTGCGGTGGGATCAACATGGCGAAGTTGGTTTTGCCGCACGCGCTGGGGAAGGCACTCGCGACATACGTTTTCTCGCCTTTGGGATTTTCAACGCCCAGGATCAACATATGTTCGGCCAGCCAGCCCTCGTCGCGCGCCTGCACTGAGGCGATGCGTAACGCGAAACACTTTTTGCCCAGCAGCGCGTTGCCGCCGTAGCCAGAGCCGTAGGACCAGATCGCGCGTTCTTCCGGGAAATGCACGATGTATTTGGTCGAGGGATTGCATGGCCACGCCACGTCCTTTTGTCCAGCCTCCAGCGGCATGCCGACGGAGTGCATACACGGGATAAAGTCGCCATTTTTGCCCAGGACATCGAAGACCGCGCGTCCCATGCGCGTCATGATGCGCATGCTGACCGCGACATACGGTGAATCGCTCAGTTCGATGCCGATATGCGCGATCGGCGAGCCGAGCGGTCCCATACTGAATGGGATCACATACATAGTGCGTCCGCGCATACAGCCGTCAAAGAGCTTGTTCAGGGTCTCCTTCATCTCTTTGGGGTGCACCCAGTTGTTGGTCGGACCAGCGTCGTTTTTGCTCAGAGAACAAATAAACGTGCGATCCTCCACGCGGGCGACATCGCCCGGGTCGGAGCGAGTTAGGAAGCTATTGGGCCGCTTCTCCGGGTTGAGCCGGATAAACGTGCCGGACTCGACCATCTGCCCGCACAGTTGATCGTACTCCTCCTGAGAACCATCGCACCAGTGGACACGATCGGGTTTACATAACGCAACCATTTTTTCCACCCAGTTGCGCAGGCGGTTGTTAGTAACATATCCAGGGATCTCCATCGATTCCTCCAAAAAATGAGATAATTCAGATTGCTGTCCAGGTTACGCGGATATGGGGGGGGAAGAAAGAACACAGCCGTGTATGACGTCCCCATCTCTGCTTCAGCAGCATCAAAATCGGAATGATCCATCCTATCATGGACCATTTAGGGCAAAGAGTCAACTCACGAGCCAGAGCGAGTGTGCGCGCACGACGGTTTTGCCTGCGCGTGTGATCTGCTGAAAACGGCTAAACTCCTGGCCGGACGTAGGCGGAGGCTCAAGCCATGTCTGGATCTCAAGCGTCTCGCCAAAACGCGGGCTATCGATATACTCAAGATCGTAGCTCAGGATTTCCAGCTTCGCCGTCTCAGGCGTCAGGCCGTTGCGTGCGTAGACGTCCCAGGCGGCATCGTCCAGCAGTTCAACGCTCGCGGCATTGTTGAGATGGCGCATCAGATCGACATGCGAAAAACGCACCAGCGCGGGTATCCTGCTCGGCTCGCTCGCCGGGAAGGCTGGAAAGGGCGCGTCGGGCTGGGGCGCGAGCGAGCCATCCGGTAGCCAGATCGAGGTGGTTTCCGGGGGTAGGCGTGCCGGGCGGCCCTGAGCATCCAGGTAGACCCAGAGCGTACGCGCGGCAATCACCGGTTCGGCCTGGGGATCGGCGGTCAGACGGGCCTCGTAGCCGCGTTGCGCCGTGATGCGTGTAAAGCCCAGTCCGTAGGTCTTGAGCGTCAGCTCCGTGTGGACCGGAACTGGTTTCGCAAAGGCGACCATGGTGCGTTTGACCACCCAGTAGCCATCGCCTGAAAGATGCGCGTCCTCTGCATCGCGCGCCGCCAGCTCCTGCATATAGCGCACAAAAGCTGGCGGCGTTAACAGCCCATCACAGTTGCACTCATCGTAGCGCACCGTGTGGATGAAAGAGAATTCTCGTCTCATAATGTGCTCATTGTTGCTCCTCGCTTCACTCTGTGTAGATTATAACAGCTTCCGGCAGAGATCGCAGATTTATCTAGTTGTCTAGATGACCAAATATCCTGAGCAAAAACCCTTGACGTTGGCCTATAGGTGTGGTACGATTTCTCTATCGAGACGTGATCTAAATGTATTGCCAACATGTCATAAAACTATGCAGGGCAATCCTATAAAATCCTGTCCGGTACGATATCCAAAATTTCCGCCTTCTGCATACTTGCATGCTTCCGCAGTGCGTTTGTGCTGCATTTTTTATACCCACCCAGGGGTTCCGTTTGTTCTTTTTTTTGTCTGTTGACGCATCTGCTGATGCAGAAGCAAGTGTTACCATCGCAGGTAGAGAGGACAACTTCGAGGATGAGCAACAATCTCCGTTTTGACGACACCGACACCATCCTGGTCGAAAATCGTCTCTTTGAGCCACCTCAGGAGGCCAAAGAAAACTCAAACCTTCTGGCCTACATGAAATCGAAGGGTTTCAGCGATTACGAGAGCTTCTACCAGTGGTCGCTGCAGAATCGTTTCGAATTCTGGGACGACATGGCCAAAGAGCTGCACTGGTTCGAACCCTGGAGCAAAACCTTCGAGTGGACCACCAAACCGTTCTTTAAGTGGTTCGACGGCGGCAAAACCAACATCACCTACAACGCGCTGGACCGCCATAAAGGCACGCCTGTCTGGGACAAAGTGGCCTATTACTGGGAAAGCGATGATGAAAAAGAGACCCGTACATTAACATACAAAGATTTGTATGTGCAGGTCAATCGCATGGCAAAAGGCTTGCAGAAGTTGGGTGTGAAAAAGGGTGATCGCGTCGCTATTTACATGCCGATGATTCCTGAACTGGCGATTGCGCTGCTGGCCGTGGCTCGCCTGGGCGCGATCCACAACGTCGTCTTCGGCGGTTTTGCCGCTCCTGCTTTGAGCGGACGCATCAACGACTCCAAAGCGTCCGTCGTAATTACCGCGGATGCCAACTATCGCGCGGGCAAGTTGATCGAGCTGAAGAAGATCACCGACGAGGCGTTGCAGGACACTCCCACGATCGAGCACGCGCTGGTGGTCAAGCGTCTGGGCCTGGGCGTCAACATGCAAGAGGGACGCGATGTCTACCTGGATGATCTGCTGGCTGATGTCCCAGAAGATGTTGAAGTTCCATGCGAAGTCATGGATGCTGAAGACCCCATCTATATCCTCTATACCAGCGGCAGTACCGGCAAGCCGAAGGGTGTGGTCCATGTGCATGGTGGCTATAGCGTCGGCGTCTACGCGACCACGAAGTTCGTCTTCGACATCAAGCCCGACGATATTTACTGGTGCGCGGCAGACATTGGCTGGGTCACAGGTCACAGCTACATCGTCTATGGTCCGTTGATGAATGGCGCGACCAGCGTGATGTTTGAAGGCACCCCGACCTATCCTCAGCCCGATCGCATCTGGAGCGTGATCGAAAAGTACCACGTGACCGTCCTCTACACCTCGCCTACCGCTATTCGCGGCCTGATGCGCTTTGGCGAAGAGTGGCCGGCCAAGCACGATATGAGTTGCTTGCGCCTGCTCGGTACCGTTGGTGAGCCGATCAACCCCGAAGCCTGGATCTGGTACCGCGAGAACATCGGCGGCGGCACGCGGCCTATCGTCGATACATGGTGGCAGACTGAGACCGGCGGCATTCTGATCACTCCCAACCTGACCATCCCCGCCAAACCGGGCAGCGCGACTCGTCCTTTCCCAACCATTGAGGCCGATGTCGTGGATAAAGATGGTCATTCGGTCGGCTCGGACAAGGGCGGCTTCCTGGTTATTCGCCATCCCTGGCCCTCGCTGATGCGCACGATTTACGGTGATCCCGCGCGCTACGAGACCTACTGGAACACTCTGCCCG
>Ga0207674_10004853_pt1 | contig 16102 bp, 13 predicted proteins | sample KBSCornC72_FD_184303 | JGI IMG/M metagenome (GOLD analysis project Ga0207674, IMG submission 184303) | Corn rhizosphere microbial communities from Kellogg Biological Station, Michigan, USA - KBS Corn C7-2 (SPAdes) (version 2) | ecosystem: Host-associated > Plants > Roots > Rhizosphere > Soil ... | reverse complement strand
CGCGCTGACGTTTTGCGCCAGCAAGTAGCCGTCGCGCGAAGTTTCGACGAACGGCCGCGCCAGGTCCGCCTGATTCGCGAACGCGATGCTATGCACCACGGCATCCAGCCGCTCTGAAGTTTCCGTGAGCTTGGCTAGGTCTTCATCCCGCGTAACATCGCACTCAAAAACCCGCTCCGCGCCCAGCGCAGCCCCCAGTTCTTCCACCGTCTTCTGCAACCGCTCCCCTTGATAGGTGAGCAGCAGCCGCGCCCCCTCCCGCCGGAAAGCCTGTGCGATCGCGTGAGCCAGACTCCAGCGATTGGCCACGCCCAGCACCAACGCAGTTTTCCCTTCGAGCAATTGAGACATGAAATCGCATTGTACACTACGAGTAGTCTCTTCTAGTTTTGGATCTCTCCACTCCACTCATGTACCTAAAAGGCGTCGGCCCCGCCCGCGCCGCCATGCTCGAAGCCAAGGGACTGAAGGTGGTGGAGGATCTCCTCACCTACGCCCCCTTCCGCTACGAAGATCGCAGCAACGTGAAATCGTTAGCCGATCTAGCCCCCGGCGAAATGGCCACCGTGCTAGCCGAAGTCCGCACCACAAAGGTGTCCGGCTTCCAACGCCGCAATTTAGGATTGTTCCAAGCCACCTTCACCGACGCCTCGCGCGGAGTCCTGGCCGCCAAGTGGTTCCACGGCGCCTACCTCGCAGACGTGCTCGCTCCCGGCCAAAAAATCGCTCTTTACGGCAAAGTCGAGTTCGATACCTATACCGGCAATCTGGCCATGATGCATCCCGAATACGAAATCCTGGCGGAGGATGAGGACGGCGATGCCTCGCTGCACACCGGCCGCATCGTGCCCGTGTACGAAGCCGCCGGCAAGGTGACAACGCGAGCCTTGCGCACATTGGTCCATCGGATTCTCGAAAGCGTCGCGCCCTTCGCAGACGATCCCGTGCCCGAACACATCCGCGCGCGCCTGAAATTGCCGGACCGCTGGAACGCCATCCGAGAGTTGCATTTCCCACCGCCGGAGTCCGATCTGCGAGTACTCAATGCGTTCCGTTCGCCCTCGCAATACCGCCTGATTTTCGAAGAATTCTTCTGGCTCGAATGCGGACTGGAACTCAAGCGTGCCAAAGCGCGCCTGCAGCCAGGAATCCAGTTCGCTCTGACTGACCGCGCGCGTGACCGCATCAAAGCCATGCTGCCGTTCCGCCCCACCGGCGCGCAGAAGCGCGTGCTGGCCGAGATCGCGCGCGACATGGCGGAGCCGCATCCCATGTACCGCCTGCTGCAAGGCGACGTCGGCAGCGGTAAGACGCTAGTCGCCGCCGAAGCCGCCATCATCGCCATCGAAAACGGATTCCAGGTAGTGGTGCTGGCCCCCACCGAGATTCTGGCCACCCAGCACTTTTTCTATTTCAAAAAGCTGTTCCAGAAGCTGGACTACGTGACCATCCTCGTGACTGGCTCCTCGCCCGCGCGCGACAAAGTCCAATTGAAAAAGTTAGCCGCCGCGGGCTTGGCGCACGTCGTCGTGGGCACGCACGCCCTGCTCGAAGCCGATGTCGAATTCAAGCGCCTGGGCTTAGCGATCGTCGACGAGCAACATCGTTTCGGAGTGGAGCAGCGCCAAGCCTTGCTAGAGAAGGGAACTGACAAAGGCACGCCTCCTGACGTCCTGGTAATGACAGCAACGCCCATCCCGCGCACCCTGGCCCTAACGATTTACGGCGACCTCGACGTGAGCGTCATCGATGAACTGCCGCCCGGACGCAAGCCCATCGTCACCAGCCACGTAACAGAAGATAAAGTGGAACAGGTTTACAGTTTCCTGAAGCAGCAAATCGCCCTGGGACGCCAGGCCTACGTCGTCTACCCGGTGATCGAAGAATCGGAAACGCAAGCCATGAAGGCCGCGCAAAAGATGCACCAGCACCTGTCCGAGCTGGTGTTTCCCGACCTCTCCGTAGGCTTGCTCCACGGACGCATGCCCGCCGCGGACAAAGAAACGGCCATGGAAAAGTTCCAACGCGGCGAAACCAAGATTCTGGTTTCCACCACCGTTATCGAAGTGGGTGTCGACGTACCCAACGCGTCAGTGATGGTGATCGAGCAAGCCGAGCGCTTCGGTCTCGCCCAAATGCACCAGTTGCGCGGCCGTGTCGGTCGCGGTGCCGAGCAAAGCTATTGCATTCTGGTCACCGCCAAAATGAGCGAGCTCGCCCGCGAGCGCGTCCGCACCCTAGTCGATTCCGCCGACGGCTTCTACATCGCCGAGATGGACATGAAGCTGCGCGGCCCGGGCGAATTCTTCGGCACGCGCCAGTCCGGCCTGCCGTCGCTGCAGATCGGCAGCATCGTACGCGACGCCGACGTGCTCGAAGTCGCCCGCAACGAAGCGGCCGCGTTCGTGGCGCATCCTCCGTCCGAGCAGGACCTCCGGCGCGCCGTGACCTTCATCCGCGACCACTGGCAGCGCCGCTATGGCTTGGTGCAGGTAGGCTGACGTGCGAGTCATCGGAGGAGAATTCCGCCGCCGGACATTGAAGAGCCTTCCGGGCATGGAGGTTCGTCCGACGCCCGACCGCCTGCGCGAAGCCCTCTTCAACGTTCTCGCCCCGCGCATCGACGGTATCGTTTTCGCAGACCTCTACGCCGGCACGGGCGCCGTAGGCATTGAAGCGCTGAGCCGGGGGGCCCTGAAAGCCATCTTCGTCGAACAAAAATTCGCCGCCGTGCGCGCCATTCGCGAGAATCTGCGCTCGCTAGAAATCGAAGCGCGTGCTGAAGTGCGCCAAGGCCGTGCCACCGCCATGATCCCGCATATTGAAGCCGAGATCGTATTCCTAGACCCGCCCTACCCGCTCGAAAACGAATACACCACCGCGCTCGAATTGCTGGGAGAGAAACCACCCGCGCTCGTCATCGCCCAGCATCCGCCGCGTCTGCAGCTGGCGGAGAGCTATGGAGCACTCCACCGCACGCGCCTCCTGAAGCAAGGCGATAACGCCCTCAGTTTTTACGCTACGGAATAGCCGGCAACACGGCCTGACAGCTAGTACCGGAGGGGACCGACGAGCCCTTTGAATTGGTGAGTGTCACACTGACCCCGAGACAAGGGAATGTGGTTCCTGGGGGATGACTGAACGAAAACGGCACCGTCATCGTGAACTGGCTTCCGAAGGCGGTTGAGGCAGAGCTGTTATACCAGGTAGTGAAAACGCTGGTGAGCGGTATGGTGAAGTCCGTCGTGGTGAGTGGCGCGCTGGTTGTCGGCGTGAATTGAAATAGCACGCTGGTCATATCGCGCGGCGTGGAATAGCCGGTCACCGAAATGCTGAATGCACCATTCGCCGAAGCAAAAATGACTTTGCTGATCACCGGCGCCGTGGGGCTAACGGTGATGACCGTGGGCACCGGTGGCGGCAGAGTGGAATTCTGCAGGACCGTAGTGATAGTGATGGTGCCGGCCACAGTCCCGGTCATAACAGGTATTGCGGGAGCCCCGTTGAATACGCCCTGGCTGCTCCCAGCGGGAATGGTGAAAGCGGCCGTAGTGGGCGAGCCGATGCCAAACTTCGCATCATAAGTCTGCGAGCCGCCGGATGCCGGCGCGAAGCTCAGCGTCATGGTGCCGGTGATGTCTGACGGATAGGGCCCACCGCTTAGAAGTACGCTGGCTGCTGTTTGTTGCGCCGGAAGGCTGGTGCCAGGCAGTCCGCTGATCGTAACCGACGGGGAGCTGATCACCACCGTATAGAATCGCTGCACGCTCGCCGAGAGAGTTCCTCCCCCTCCGCTCGCGGAAATGGTGAACGTTGAGCTTCCCACTGCGGTAGGCGTGCCGCTGATGATGCCCGTGGACGCGTCCAGATTCAAGCCGGCGGGCAGCGTGCCAACCGCCACTCGCCACGTGGGAGTCGTTAATCCCTGAGCCGCCAAAGTCGTCGTGGGATACGGGATGTTCACCACCCCGTTCGGCAGCGTAGAGGGGCTGATCGACAACGTCGGAATGATCAAAATGTTGAGAGCTTGCACCGCACTCTGGCTGGCAACAGAGTCGGTGACTTGTACCTGGAACGAAAACCCACCCGCTTGCGTGGGTGTGCCGCTGATAACTCCTTGCGCGCTGATGTTCAGCCCGGGAGGAAGGGGAGCCGTGCCCGACAAAGACCACGTGAGCGGATTCGTGCTCCCGGTCGCCGCGAGCGTCTGTGAATATGCCGTCCCCACATTTCCGGGGGCCAAAGACGTGGTGGTGATCGCCAACGTGCTCACGCTAATGCTGAAAGTCTTACTGCTGCTCAATTGGGTGGACGCATCCGTTACTTGCACCACGAACGGGTACACGCCCGTTGTAGTAGGCGTACCGGTGAGTTGCCCTTGCGGGCTGAGAGTGATTCCGGGAGGCGGCGTGCCGGAGACAGACCAGCCCAGCGTGCCGCTTCCACCGGCGGCCGTAAGGTTTTGCGAATACGCAGTCCCTACGGCCCCGTTGGGCAGTGAAACGGTGACGATGCCCAAGACATTCAAGTTGAAGTTGCCCGACACTTGCGCGCCGGAGGCATCCCTCAGGGTCACCCCGATCGTAAAAACTCCGCCCGTTAGCGGAGTGCCTGAGAGTTGGCCGGAGATCGTGTTGATCGCCAAGCCGTTGACGCTCGGCCCGCCTTGCAGGGACCAGGTGTAGCCCGGCACCCCGCCCCCTCCTTGAAACGTCGGACCTGTATATGCGGCGCCGGCCGCCGCCGGTGGATGTGTGACGGGACTCAGGGTCAGCGGCCCCAGTGAAATATACAACGTGTACTGCCGGGAGCCTGTCTGGCTAATTTCAAAGTCTTGCACTGTCACCGTGAACGTGAAGACGCCGCCAACCGTCGGCGTACCGGTGATGAAGCCTCCCTCAATGTCCAAAGTAAGACCGGGAGGAAAATTCCCGCTGGTTATCGTCCAGCTATTGGGATCGTTCGGGAAGTTGGTGACCAGGTTCTGCTGGGGTATCGCCTGCCCCACGGTGAACACTCCGCCGCCGACCGGTAAAGTCGCCGGGCTGATGGTTACTTGGCCCCACGCGCTGACGCAAGCAGCCGCCAGCAGGAATGCGAGAAGAAACGCGCGACGGCCTGTCATTGTTGGCCTCCCACCGTGGCGCTCGCTGTAACCGGAGCCGCCAGGGGCACGAACCAAACATCATTGGTAGATGCGTCAAACACTTTCAGCGCGCCGTCGTGCATGCCGGTCAGGCGGAACAGCGAGCCCCCCATGCCAGCGAGTCCGCTCGGTGAGCAGTTGCAATTGGCCCCGACGCTGGTGCCCGCGGTCAGGTCAAAGGTCGCCAGCCAGCCCAGATTCCCGGCGACGGATAGATAACGGTTATCAAACGATACGGCGAATCCTACAGCCACTTCGACAGGTCCAGTGTCCGCGGAATCGTTCGGCTTGTTGTAAATTACGTTCGGCACCACCGCGCCGCCGATATCGGTAACGATCACTACTTGAGTGGCCGTAATCACCGCCACATCCGCGCGCCCATGGAAGAAGCACAACGCCTCGGCCGGACCGGCCACCGGAAGCGCCGATGCGCTTCCCGCGGGTCCGAAAGCATAAATGCTGCTCGACCAGGCGCCCACCACCCACTGGCCGTCGTCGCTCAACGCCAAGCCCGCGGGATCGCCGCCTAGGAAGGAAGCGTCGATGTCGCGAACCGTCGGAGACGCCGCCAATCCGCTGACCACTTGCATGCGACCGCTTGCTGAGAACCATAATGCAGCGGCCGTTCCACTAGGGCTGAACACAATGCGATCGGCGCCGGAAGCCGCTCCGATCACATGAACGGTGACGCCGGTAGCGGGCGTCAGCAACATCAGTGCGCCGGTGTCAGCAGCAACGGCCAGCGCCCAGCTTTGATCCGGAGACATTTCGATGCTGGACAGCGGGCGGTCCGGCGCAACCGCGTCGCTCACCCAGCCGGCGGCCGGAATCCCATATAACGTCCGCAGAGCACCTGTGTCGGCAAAGTAGCCCATGACGGGACCGCGCACTTGCGCGCAGGCGCCCACCGTCAGTGCACCGAAGATCGTAATCCGCAGCAGATTCGTCCGCAGCATTATTGTGGACCTCCTACAGTGATGGTTCCCGGAGTGATCGTGGCTGTGGAGGGAACGGTAGCCTGGGAACCGCCGCCGTGGTTGGCAATCGCCACGCCCGCCGCGATGCCTCCGCCCACCACCGCGCCGATGATCAATAGTTTTACGCCGAGGCTCATGCCGCCCACCGACGCGCCGCTGGCCGCTACGCCCAGCACATTAGTTTGAGTGATAACAGCGCTGGCCGTTTGACCGGCGAAAGAAGCAGCCACGCGGATCTGCATCGAGCCCGCCTGATTGTTGAAGCGAATGCCGCGCGCCACCGCTTGTCCTTGGGAATTCGTGGTGGTGGTAAACGTCATGCTGCCGTTCGCGAAAGTTCCGCCCGGACCGTCGTTAGGCAGGAAGAAGATGATGGCAGCGCCGGCCACCGGCTTGTGATTCTCGTCTTCCACCTGCACAATGGGCTCGCGATTCACCCGCTGCTTCACGTTGTTAATCGCGCCTTCTCCTTCGACGATCACAATTTGCAGGCTGGTGGGGTTCTGAGCACAGGCAGGGAGTCCCGTGAAATTGAGTATTAACAGAAAGATTGCGAATAGAGCACGTGGAGCTCTGGAATGCATTATTACCTCCGAAAAGCCAAAGTACTACTGTACAAGAGGTCCGAGCAGCGTGGGAAAAGAGATGGAACAATCAAAAAATGGCACTGAGAATTGAACACGCCACCGAGCAGGATATCCCCGCGATTGTGCGGCTGGTGAGGCATCTGGCGGAGTACGAAAAACTAGCCCACGCAATGGTTTCGAGCGAGGATGATTTCCGGCGAGCGCTGTTCGGGCCGCGGACTAATGTGGAAGCGCTGATGGCGTTTGCCGGCGATGCGCCCGTGGGATTCGCGCTGTACTTCTACAATTTCTCCACGTTTCTCGGCAAACGTGGCATTTATCTGGAAGACCTTTTCGTCGAGCCCGAATATCGCGGGCAGGGAATCGGTAAGGCCCTCCTGCAGCGCCTGGCCAGGATCGCGAAGGACGAAGACTGCGGACGTATGGAGTGGTCCGTCCTCACCTGGAATCAGCCGTCGATCGATTTTTATCACCGCCTCGGCGCCGTCACGCTAGAAGACTGGCGCACCTTCCGCCTGACGGACGAAGCACTCGAACGGTTGGGTGAGCATGGCTAAGCCGGATTTGCTGGCGCTGCTGCGCACGGAACTAGCGCGTGCCGGCGATCCCCAAAAGACCGCGGCGATGCAGGCCTATATGAAATCCGCGATGCCCTATCGGGGCGTGCAGACTCCGGTGCAGCGTACCATCACCCGTCGCCTCTTCACCGCGCATCGCCTGGAGACCGCTGAGGAATGGCGCGAAGCGTGTCTCAAAATCTGGCGCGCCGCCGAATATCGCGAGGAACGCTACGCCGCGATCGAACTCACCGGTTTCCAGTATTATCGCGAGTGGCAGACGCTCGATACGTTGCCGATGTACGAAGAGTTGATCGTGACCGGTGCCTGGTGGGATTTCGTGGACGTGATCGCCTCCGCCCGCCTGGGTCCGCTGCTGCGCCAGTATCCCGGGCGCATGCGCACCAAGATGCTGCAGTGGAGCCGCGGCCGTAATTTATGGAAGCGGCGCAGCGCCATTCTTTGTCAACTCACCTTCAAAAGCGAGACCGACCTGGACCTCCTTTACTCTGCCATCGAACCGTCGCTCGGATCGAAAGAATTCTTCTTACAGAAAGCCATCGGCTGGGCGCTGCGCCAATATGCGTGGACCGATCCCCGCGAAATCCGCCGCTACGTCCGCGCGAACGCGGACCGCTTGAGCGCCCTCAGCAAGCGCGAGGCGCTCAAGAATATAAAATAGGTCGCATGAAAACTCTCCTCGCGGGAATGATGTTGCTGGCCGGCGCTGCTCACGCCCAGACCCTGCATGGCGAGGCCCTGGTGAAGGCCCTACGCCAAGGCGGCTATGTCATCGTAATGCGCCACGCCAGTTCACCGCGCGAGGCTCCCGATAAGCAAGCTGCTAACGCCGACAATGTCATTCGCGAACGGCAACTCGATGCCGAAGGCCGCGCCAGCGCCACTGCCATGGGCAAGACGCTCCGCGACCTCAAGATTCCCATCGGTGACGTGCTCACCAGCCCCACCTACAGGGCGCTGGAGACCATTCGATACGCCAAGCTCGGAGACCCAAAACCCTTCGCCGAGCTCGGCGACAACGGTCAAAGCATGCAAGGCGGGACTCAAGCCCAAGCCGCCTGGCTGCAGAAAAGAGTAACGCAGTTTCCGGCAGGCGTGAACACCGTTATCGTGACGCATTTCCCGAATCTGATCGGCGCTTTTCCGCAGTTAGCAGCCGGCGTGGCGGATGGCGAGGCGCTGGTGTTTGGCCCCGACGGCAAAGGCGGCGCGGCCCTGGTCGCGCGAGTCAAGATCGAAGAGTGGCCGGCGCTACGGTAGCCGCCCGCTACTCTTCTTCTTCCTCTTCGCCAGTCTTCGCAGCCTTGGCTGCAGCGACGATCTTCTCCGCCTGCGGCCCCGGGACGAAATCGTAGTGATCGAATTCCATGTGGAAAGTCGCGCGTCCCTGTGTCATCGAAATCAGATCGTTTTGATAGTTAAGCATCTCCGACATCGGCACATGCGCTTTGATGATCTGCGTCCCGCCCTTAGTATCCATGCCCGAAATACGTCCACGGCGCCCGTTCATATCGCCCATAAGGTCGCCGGCGAATTCCACAGGCGCCTGCACTTCCACGTTCATCACGGGCTCCAGCAGAGCCGGCTTAGCCTGCTCCATCGCTGCCTTGAAAGCCTTGCGGGCCGCGAGCTTGAACGACATTTCCGACGAATCGACGTCGTGATACGAGCCGTCGTAAACCACCACCTTGAAATCCACCACCGGATATCCCGCCAGATATCCTTTCTCAGCAGTCTCGACGATTCCTTTTTCAATCGCCGGAATGAAGTTCCGCGGAATCGCGCCGCCGAATACTTCATTAGCGAATTCGAACTTGCCGCCGCGCGGCAGCGGCTCCAGACGAATCCAGCAATCGCCAAACTGCCCGTGCCCGCCGGTTTGCTTCTTGTGACGTCCTTGCACGTCGGCCCGCCCGCGCACCGTTTCGCGGTACGGAATCTTGGGAGCATGCAGGTCCACATCCACGCTGTAGCGCTTCTTCAAACGGCTGACAATGATTTCGACATGCTGTTGCCCGCTGCCGGCCAGAAGAAATTCCTTGGTCTGCGGATCGCGGTAAAAACGCAGCGACTGATCCTCTTCGAGAATCTTATGAATGGCGTTGCCCATGCGGTCTTCGTCATTGCGCGTCTTCGCTGAAATCGCGTAGGCGATGGAAGGCTCCGGCAATTGCACCGGCGGATAGGCGATCAGCGATGCTTTGTCCGCCAGCGTGTCGCCCGTAAGGGTATCCTTCAGTTTCGCCACGCCGCCGATGTCGCCCGCGTGCAATTCGGTGATCGGGTTGATGGCCTTGCCCAGCAGCGTTCCGATATGCGACAGCCGCTCCGCGCCACCGTTGCGTGCGTTCACCAGGTTGGCGTCGTTCCGCAATATGCCGGACACCACTTTGAAGTAAGTCACGCGCCCAGCAAACGGATCGGCAATGGTTTTGAAGACGAACGCCGACAGCGGTTCGGAATCCTTAACAGCGCGTTCTTTCTCGGCGCCATTGAGCGTACCTTTCCAGGGGCCGCGCTCCGCCGGATCGGGGAAATACTCAAATGAAAAGTTCAGAACGAGATCGCTTCCAACGTTATGCAGGCCGGACGCGCACAACACCGGGAACATGCGGCGCTGGCGAACCGCTTCGCGCAAACCATCGTGAATATGTTCCACCGGCAGCGTGCCCGTATCGAAAAACTCTTCGAGATAAGCGTCGTTACCCTCGGCCACCATTTCCACCAGAGCCTCGTGCGCGGCTTTCGCTTCCTCGGCCATGTCCGCCGGGATATCGCTCTCTTTGCCCTTGCCGTCGCCGTCGCGCGTGTAGGTGTAGGCCTTCATGACCACCAGATCCACCACGCCCTTGAAGTCTTTCTCGGACCCGATCGGCAAGTGCACCGGAATCGCCGTGCGCCCGAAGAAGGACTGGACGCTCTCCAGCGCGCGTTCAAAGCTGGAGCGCTCGCGATCCAGTTTGTTGATCACGATGGCACGCGGAAGCTGGAAATCTTCGCAGAAGGACCAGACTTTTTCGGTCTGCACCTCGACCCCAGCCACGCCGTCCACCAGGATCAGCGCCGAATCCGCCGCCGCCAGCGAAGCCTTGGTGTCATTGATGAAAATGTTGAACCCGGGCGTGTCCAGCAGGTTGATCTTTTTCTTGTTCCACTCGCCCGCCGCCACGGCGGTCGAAATCGTGATCTTGCGCGCGATTTCTTCGTCATCGAAATCGGTAGGCGTGGCGCCTTCGTCCACGCGCGTCAGGCGGCCGGTGGCGCCCATGCTATACAACAAGCCCGCTACCAAAGATGTTTTTCCGGAATGCCCGTGGCCGATCAGTGCAACGTTCCGGATATCGCTCGTCTCATAAACTCTCACCGGATCTACGCTCCCTTATAACGGAATCGCAAACCGTGAATCTTATCACAACCGGAAGCGGGTTAGTCCACGAAGAATGGCGTCTCGCCCTCACCGCGCAGAATGACGTCGAAACGATAGCCAGGGAGCCCGTTGGCGTCAAGCGACGAATCGCGCTGCGCGAACAACCGCCGGCGGAGCGCCGGGCCGGTGACACACTCGAGCACGGGATCGTGCACCGCAGCGGGAGTATCGGAAAAGAAGATGGTAGTGAGCAGACGCCGCGTGAGGCCAATGCCGAGCACGGTGCAGTTGATGTGCGGACAGCGTGCGCCGTAAGAACCCGGTAAAACAGTTTTGAAGCGATACCAACCGTCTTGCGCAGTGCGCGCGCGCCCCCAACCCCAAAACCCCGGATCTGCCTCGGCGGCACGCGGGTCGAGCGGATGCCGAAAGATTCCACTCGCGTCCGGCTGCCAGATTTCGAGCACCATATTCCAAGTAGGCTTCGCGCCGAGTTCCAGCACGCGCCCCGTAAGCAGCAGGTGCTGCCCGCGTGCGGCGTGGCCGTCGCGACGCGTGAGGTCCTCACTGCCGTCCGAAAACTCGCGCGGGAAATAAGGACCCGTGGTCGAGCCTGGCGAGATAACCCGCCTCATGCCATCTCCGGAGTGCGCCGGTGCCCGCGCAGCACGAAATCGCGCCGGTAGCCGATGTAGCTGAAATCGCCCATCACCGTATCGGTATATTCAAAGATCAAACGCTCGCGGACATCTTTATCGGGCACCGCGTTCAGCAGGAGATCCTTCTCGTTCAACGGCTCGCCAGGAAAAAAGATCTGCGTGACGAAGCGGTTCATCCAACTCGAGCCCACAATCGAAAAGTGAATGTGTGGCGGACGCCACCACCAACCCGAATACAGCACCGGATACGCGCCGGGCTTGATCGTGAACACCTGATAGGCCCCGTCCTCGTCGGTGACCAGGCGCCCCTGGCCGGTGAAGTGAGGATCGATCGGCGCGACGTGATCGTCCATCTCGTGAATGTATTTTCCAGCAGCGTTAGCCTGCCACAGTTCCATCACCACTCCTGCCACGGGCGAGCCGTCTTCATCCGTGACGCGCCCGCTGACCGAGATGAGCTGCCCCAGCGCACGCGGTCCATTTTCATCCGCCCGACAGAGGTCCAGTGCACCCACGTTCCACTTGCGCGGCAGCTCTATCGGCCCAGTGCGTTCCGAAAGCGTAAGCGGACGCGCGATCAGTGGCGATTCCGGCACCCGCCGGGAACTCGCCGTGTACTGATCGATCTCACGGAACATTTGAGTGCGGTCGTCGAGCGGCGAGTACTGGTAATCGCTTTTCATATCGCGTTAGAAAATGATATCGAAATCCCCACGGTAGCGGCGATGATAGGTGCCAAAGAACGTCCCGTACTCAGGGCCATCCGTATTCGCAAACACCGCCAGCGCATTAAAGTGGTTGCTCAGGTTGAGCCCGGTGAGTGAAAGCCGCACCGTGTATTTCGGGTTGACTTTGAAATCCTTCGCCACCCGCACGTCGAGCGACATATAGTTGGGATAGCGGCTGGAGTTGGGGATGCCCACGTAATCCTGCATCGCGTTCACGCTGGTAAACGGAAAACCGCTGCGGTATTCCAGCAGAGGCAGGATCTGCGTTTGCAGGCGCCGCATGTTCACGCTGCCCCACCACAGGAAACGGTTGGGCACGTCCCCCGGCAGATTCGCGTATACGTTGGGGCGCACCAGCGGATTGGGAAAATTGCCGAGATACCCGTCGAAGCTGTTCAGACTCCCCTCCGCGCGGCTGCGCGTATAGGAGAAGTTCATCTGCTGCCCGTCCCTCCAAGTGAACTTCGCGGTGGTTTCGTATTGGCGGTAGCGCGAAGCACCATCGCCGTTCAACACGATTTCATTGGTGGTCCCCAGAACATGCGGTTCGAACACCACTAACCCGACCGAGCGATTGTCGGAGTAGACGCCGCGCAAGTGGAACCATTGCGAAAACGCATGCTCCACCTGTACCGTCCAGGTAGCTCCGCGCGGAGAGAAGCCGCCGGCCACCTGCTGTCCGTTTACGAAAAACGAGCGCGGCCCCGTGGAACTTCCGATCACGTTTGTGAATTCGACGGGCGTTCCCTCCACCGAGCCGTCCGGTGCGAAAAACGTGACCGTTCGTGTTGGATAACGCGAGAACGTGTAGACGTTCAGCGGAACGTGATCGTAGAACTGACCGAAGCCCGCGCGAAACACGGTCCGCGCTGAAGGCAGCGGAGCAAAAGAGACGCCCGCACGCGGCGCAATGCGCATACTGTCGGGCAGCCTCTGATGTTCCACGCGTCCGCCGAAATCAAAAGAGATGCGCGGACCAAGCGACCAGTGATCCTGAACGAAGACCGTGACTTCCTGATCGATGCGGCTGAAGGGATTGCGGTTGGAAAAATCGATCCGCTCCAACAACCGCCCGGCGCTGCTTACAATATTGACGGGCCGGTAAGTGAACTGCCCGTCATCGCTCGACCCAGTGACCGACGTGCCCATTTTCAAAAGGTGCGTGCCGTCCGCGCGCAGGGGTACCGGTGACCAGGTTTCCAGCCACTCCGTGCGGCTGGCATCGCGATTCTGCACGCCAAAATAGTTGCCGCTATTGCCCAGAGGAGTCATCACCATCTCCGCCTCACCCTGCGATCCGATCACTACATCGAAGCGCTGCATCGAGAGACTGCTGTCCAGAATGCCGCCGAAAAGTCCCCAGTGATCCGCCACCGTACCCACGTAATTATGCTGCCGGTAGCTGGGTGTGACCGGTTGAGGCTCGAAATAACTCGGGTTTACGAAGTTGATGTGCTGCGGACTGAGATGAAACGTAGCCGTGACGATCTGTTTCGGCGAGATCACCAAATCGAGCTGTGTAAACGAATTGAACCACTCCTTTTTCGATTCGTTGTGGGGGAAGGGTAGCGTCAAAATGGACTCGCGCTGAAAATTGTATTGCAGCGCTGTATTGAGGAACAGCCGGTTGTGCCACAGCGGTCCTCCCAGCACGCCGCGCGGCGAGACATCGCGAATGCCGCGCATGTGCCAGCTGCGGATGCGGAAATCGGGGAACGGGTCATTGAGCTCGGCGTGCCACTTCTCCCCACCGCGGCGGGTTTCGACAGCCACCACGCCCGAGGTGAAGCGTCCGTATTGCGCTAGGAACGGTGTATTTAAAACGTTGACGGACTCAATACTATCGACCGGAATCGTTTGCCCGAACTTGCCGGTGGCGGGATCGGTGACATCGGTCTGGTTCACCACCAGCGCGCTGCGGTGTTCTCCCGAGCCGTCGATATTCAGCTCCCCTTCGGCCGAGCGCACGATGCCCGGCACCAGCGGCAGAATCTCGGAAACAGTAGCCGGCTTGGTCGGCAGAATCTTCACTTCGTTGAGCCGCACCTCGGTGCTTTGCGACGAAGTCTGTTCGATGGCCCCCGCCGTCGCCGTCACCTCGACGCTCGACCGCTGCGCCTGCGGCGTCATGATGAGCGTAATTTGCAAGTGGCCCGCGTTCGTTACCACGATCGTGCGAGTAGCGGGATCGAATCCATCTTTGGCAGCCGATACATTCACCGGACCGCAGGGCAGGCGCGAGAAATCCACGGCGCCCAGCGACAATGTGCTCGATTCCCCCAACGTGTCCTGGCCCGAAACAATTCGCACGCTGGCGTTGAAGATGGGTCCCGCTTGTGAATCCACCACGAACACGCGCAACTCCCCGGGCGCGCAGGTCTGAGCCAACACACCGCCGCAGGTTGTGAACACAAGAATAGCGGCGAATGTGAGCGAGCGAGGAAGCTTCACCGTAAGGCTATAGAATAGCGAAAAGATTATTGCTTGGGAGGCGTGCGCCTGCGGTAGTTGGGACGGTACTGCTCGTGGCAGGTCACACAGGCTGTATTGAGCTGCTCGTTCAGCGCCAGCACGGCATTCAGATCCTTGGCCTGCGCTGCTTTATACGCCGCCGCGCCCACGTCGATCAGCAGCTTCGAATCCTTGATCCAATCGCCCTGATCGCGCGCGCGCCGGTCCATCATCAGCAGATTGCCGGATTCGGCTAGCGTGAGCGCATTCATGCGCACCACGCCCCAATCGTGATCGGTCTGCGGAGCGTTGCGCTCGATGTAGAAAATCGCGTCGGACGTTGGATAAATGATGTCCACCATGAGCTGGCTCATGTTGCCGACGGGCTGGAACGTCGATGGCGCTTGGGCCAGAGCCAAAACCGCGACTAAGAATACGGCGAGTTTGCGCATGAGAGTAAGGGAATTCTACCACTCAAATAGTTCCGTAAACAGCCTCGACAAAGCGTTCGGTGGTCCAAGGCCCACTGATCGCGCCATAGCGTCCGTCGTAGTCGCGAGTCGGCCGCGCGGCGATCACCTGATCGAGCGTCATCCCCTTGCGCTTCATGTCCTGAATCCGGTCGCGAAGAATGGTGACCATGTCGCGGTACTCCACCACATCAGCCTCATCGCACAGCCGCCCGTGCCCCGGAATCACCATGGTGCCGCCTTCCTGCTGCGCGGCGGGAATCGTGATATCGAGGATACGATTCAACCCGTCGATGATGCCCTGAATCGTTCCCCCGCGCTCCCGGTCGATTCGTGGATAGCCGGTCGTGTCGAAAAGATCGCCGGTACTCAACACGTCCGAGCGGCGGAAGAAAACCATGCTGTCGCCATCGGTGTGTGCTGCGGGCTGGTGAATGATCTGCACCGCCTCATCATTGAAAAAGAGTTCCTTCGATTCATTGAAGTAAGTGCTGGTGGGCCATCCGTCAGCCGGAGCCGCCGCCAGGCGATTCAGCACGTTAATATGCGCGTAAATATCCGCGCGCGGCTCAGCACCCGCGATGTCGGCAAACAGTTGCGATCCGGCTCCGCCCGCACCCACCGGTCTCCCGATCTTGGCGAAGGCCGCGTTGCCGCCCGCGTGATCCTCATCCGCATTGGTGTCGATCACGCACCGGATGGGCTTGATTGACAGCTTCTGGATCGCCGACACAATCTGGGGCGCCCACGCCGCCAGCCCCGCATCCACCAGCAGCACGCCCTCGGGCCCCACCGACAACGTAATGTTACGCCCCGCGACCGAGAGCATATAGATGTTACCGCGCAGGATGCCGCCTTCCCACTTGCCTGTAGAAAAACCAGCCCAAGTGTGCGCCGCGTTCGGCGAGGGATGCGGACGCCCGTCCATCCAAATCACCCGCGTAGCGCGCCCAAAGGTTCCGTAAATGGTGTAGCTGACAATCTCCTGCGTGACGGGATCCGCTTCCTTCGAGACCCGCAAATTTGCCGGACCACGAAAGGAATAAGTAGCCGGATGCGGATTGCACTGCCGCTCCGGCATCGATACCAAATCGGCGTCCCAACTATCGGCGCGCAGTCGCAGCGCGTCGTTGACCGGG
>Ga0207674_10004852_pt1 | contig 16103 bp, 14 predicted proteins | sample KBSCornC72_FD_184303 | JGI IMG/M metagenome (GOLD analysis project Ga0207674, IMG submission 184303) | Corn rhizosphere microbial communities from Kellogg Biological Station, Michigan, USA - KBS Corn C7-2 (SPAdes) (version 2) | ecosystem: Host-associated > Plants > Roots > Rhizosphere > Soil ... | reverse complement strand
TCCGGTTCAGGAAGCTGCGCAAGCCCGATTTGCTGGGCGATTCCCGTAAGAGACTGCTCCTGTTCTGGGTTCCATGGCGCTCAACACCGCTTTGAGCTTTCTTCGTGCATTCACGATGTAGGCTTTGGCGCCGCTGGGGTTTGAGAGCATCATCTGGCGAGTGATCACCGCGAGCGGAAGTCCATGACCGTAATGAAGCCCCATCACGCGGACTTCCTTCGGCGTCAGCGTCGTCTGTATCAAGCGCCACATATTTCGGAAGGACTGATCTCGCTCCATCGCCAAATGGACTTCGTGCCCGTCTGCGCCCGGGAGATCGTCCGGCATCATTTCCCCTTCCGCAACCGGTTCGGTATGACGTTTCTTCAATGAATTCAGGCAGTGGTTCCGAGTGATTGCATACAACCACGTCGAAAACCGGGAGTTGCCGCGGTAGGTGCTTAGCCGCCTGAATGCGCGCAAAAAAACCTCTTGAACCAAGTCGGGAACGACCTCCGGATCTCTAGTGACGCGATAACACCAGCGAGTAACCCGAACTTGATACCGGCGAAACAGTTCGTTGAACAGATCGTCGACGGTCGATTGATCCACGGCGTTAAGCAATAGAAACACCAGAGCTTCGTCGCTATGCTCGGTGACGTTGCGGGATCCTACCGCGCAAACTGCGGCACGGAGATCCCAACTTTGCGGCGGTTTGTCCGGCATGGTTTCGGCCGAACCGAACCGTGAACCTTGAACGACTTCGTAAATTCCCATGCCATATTTAGGCACGTATTTCAGGTAGAGGCCGCAAAGGAAATGTAAACATTTTGTAAATGTCATTCGTCCTGCTCGCCCAAGGGCAGGTGCCAGGCACGCCAACCTTCGTGCTGGGTCCACGGCTGAAACTTCTCGGAAGCACCTTCGGCTAGAGTCACGATTGGCGCAGCGCGAGCATTTTCTGGCGGGTCCCCCGATCTCCGGTTCACGACTGCTCTGAAACGTCGCTCAAACACGGCTTCGGAAAATTCCGCTGCGCGAGTTTTGAGTTGCGCCGGATGGATCAGAGCTTCTACTCGATCAAAGGCGCGCAAGGCATCCTCTAAACATGGTTCCATAGGTTCTGGATAGAGAACGCCACAACCGTTGCCTACAATATCCAGCGCGCCGCCTCGGCCAAGCGCGATCACCGGCTTGCCGCTCGCCAGCGACTCGACCATGGTCATCCCGAAATCCTCTTCTCCAGGCATGAGAAAAGCGGTGGACTTGGCGTACAGTTCTTTCAACTCGTGCTCCGCCACACGGCCGCAGAACTCGATGTTTTTCGTGGCGAGTTTTCGCAGGCGCGGGTACTCTGGCCCGTCACCCACGATCTTGAGCCTGCGCCCATTACGTGCGAAGGTCCGGACCGCGTAATTGAGGCGTTTGTAGGCCACCATCTCGGAGACCATTAAGAAGTAATCGCTGGCGGAGGAATGGTGAAATGAGTCAACTGCAACTGGCGGATAGACTACGCGTGACTTGCGCCGGTAGGTTTTCCAGATCCGGCGCTTGACGTTACGGCTGTTCGCCATGAATGTATCCACGCGGGCCGCTGTGGCATAATCCCAAGTACGCAAGTAATTCGTGATGGGAGCCAGAAGCGCGCGCGACGCCAAGCTTTGGCGGAACTCCGTGCGGTACGCCGGATAGAGCTCCCACAGATAGCGCATGGGCGTGTGGCAGTAGCAAAGGTGCCTGGTGGTTGAGGATGTCAGCACTCCCTTCGCTGGCCCCGACTCGCTACTGATGACCAGATCGTAAGACCGCAGGTCGAACTGCTCGAGAGCCATCGGCATTAGCGGGAGCAGCGAGCGGTAGAATTTCTTGCAGGGATTCAAGAAGGACGCTTTGACGTTTTTTGAGCGGATCAGGGCGGGCACCGACTCCGGATCGTAAAACAGCGTGAAGATGTCCGCGTCGGGGAAAATGCGGCAGATCGCTTCGAGCACTTTTTCGCCACCTCGCGACCCGAGCAGCCAGTAATGGATCAGAGCCACTTTCATTTCGGTGCCAGGCTTGCCTCTCTGCAACCGATCGCGACATAACCGCAGGTTGCCGTCGCCAGAAACATCGTGAGCACTTCACTGTCTCCCAGGTTGTACTCAAAAAAACCTTCGGCGAGAATCCCGGCGATGACCGCCAATGCCCCAAGCCAGATGAAGCGTGCGCCCGATTGCGTTGGCAGCTTTAAAGCCTCGCGGAAATCACGGGCCATTTTCCCGATGATCCACAGGATGCACGCTAGCGCCGGAAGTCCCCGCTCAGCGGCATATTGGAGATAGACGTTGTGTAAATGTCCGTACCAGCCCTTCGGAAGCGGCTGGGCGACGTCCGCCGGCAGATAGGCGAGGAACTGAGGTTGAATCTGTTCCGGCCCGATTCCAAAAACCGGGTGGGCTTCAATCATCCGCAATCCCGTCCGTGCCATGATGGTCCGGCGGGAGTTCGAGTCTACCTCTCCATGTGGGCGGAACACTGAAAAGACGCGATCCTGTATCTGCGGCGGAACCGCGAGAAACATCACCAGCGCGACCGCCGGCGCCACGCAGATCAGCCATCGCTTGTAGTTCCATGCCAGAACCAGGGCGCCGGCCGGAACGGCCGCGAGAAAGATGCTGCGCGTCAGGCCGAGCACGATTGCGCTCCAGATGATCGCAGCCGAACCCCACCCGACTATCTTCCAGGGGCCACCCGGCACAAACAGCAACAGTGCGAGGAGCAACAGAAGAGCAATCATCTGCTCGCCGCCGTATGTCATCCAGTGGCTGGCGAATCCGGTAATGCGGCCATCGAGAACATAATCGTACAGAGCGGCGTGGAGGGAAACCGCATCATTCCAGCGGCGGACGAATTGACCCAAAGCAAGGCCGGCCGAAAGCGTGGCGATAGCGGCCCATGAGAGCACCAGATTTCGTATTTGGGAAACGCTCCGGAAGGTGTTAAAGATGACCAAAACAATGCCAAAGACGAAAAATTTCCGGATTTGCGGGACGCCCCTCAACGCATCGCCGGAAAGCAAGTCAGCGATTACGGTGGCGGCGAAAAACAGCCCGAGTGGAAGCGCGATCGGTGGAAAGCGCAATCGTCTTCGCGAGACCAGGAGCGCTAAAATACCGATGCTAAGCAGGATTTGAGAGACCGCAATCGAAAACAGAATGGAAGCTGCGGAGCCGAAAGCCAGCCAATACAAGATGCGATCTGCCTTAGCAGTGGAGGATTCACTGGCGATCGCATCAACGCGAACTGGTAGCGAGCATTCAGTGTGCGTCATGACCCAGCAGTATCTTTGGAATGGAGCGAAATAGAATCCGGAAATAGAGTCCCGGCGAAGCGCACCGGACGAGCCGGAGATCCAACCGTTTGCGTTTGGAATAAGTGAGCCGGCTGCGGCCCATCAGTTGCCAGAGGCCGGTAAGGCCAGGCCGGAGCGACAGCACCGCTTCCGCGGACGGCCCGTAGTGTTCATCCAATTCTCCGCGTGTGATCGGGCGCGGGCCCACGAAGGACATTTCCCCTCGCAGCACATGAAAGAGCTGCGGAAGCTCATCGATCGAATGCTTACGGCACCAAGCAGCAAAACGGCTGGTGATGCGATCATCCTCGCCATTTTTGGTAACGGGAATGGCGTTCGATACGTCCTCAATTGCGAACAGTGGCGCCCATTGCTGGTTGGGCTCCCACATGGTGCGGAACTTGAGCACCGGCAATTCGGTCCCCCGCCATCCAACGCGTCTATGGCGGACCAGGGGCGTTCGCCGGGCAAGGATCGCGATAGCCGCTGCAACCACAATTAACGCCGGAGCCGCAACCATCAGAGCCACGGCTGCAACACAGGGCTCAACTTTATAAATCACTCGCAGCGAATTGACTGGAGTTGCTGTATCCAATGGCAGGGTCTGTTCGATTGCAGGTGTCACGTTTTAAGCCCTAAAGCGCAGTTCAATGAGTTAGACAAACGGGAATGCGGCGGAGAACGACGCATTGGTCACCCTGCAGGAATGTTCCAAATGGCCGGCGGGCTTGTCTCAATGGATGAGCGAGCAGTCCAAGAATATGGCTTTGAAGAGGCGCCGTCAAGGAACCAGGCATGCAGTGTAAGAAAGTTGTTTTCTTCTTTCCGGCGTTCTCGAGCCAGGAGGCGACCGCGCCCCTGGGAATTCTCGCTGTGTCCACGCCGCTGCTGCGCGCTGGATATGAAGTCTGCATTATCGATTCCACGATTACTCCAAACTTTCGCAAGCGGGTACTTGAAGAGCTGAAGGATGCGCTGTGTTTAGGGGTTTCGTTGGTTACCGGGCCGATGATCAAGGAAACCGTACAAATCGCGCGTGACGCCAAGCGGCTCTATCCCGATAAGCCCGTCATTCTTGGCGGTTGGCATCCTTCTTTGCTTCCTGACCAGACTCTGGCCGCCCCCTACGTTGACGTGGTCGTCAAAGGGCAAGGCGAAGACGCATTGCTCGAAGTGGTGGAACGAATCGCGGCGGGAGAGTCTCTTAGAGGCGTTCTGGGAGTGGGCTATAAAGCCGACGGCGGACTGATTTTCAATCCCAGCCGTCCGCTCAAACCAATCCGTGAACTGCCGCCGAAGGCCTATGAACTCGCGAATTTCGACGCCTACGAGCGGGTATGCGGACGCCGCTGGGGAATGTATACCTCGAGCCTGGCGTGTCCCTATAACTGCGGCTACTGCACCAACGACGGCGTCTACGGGCGCAAATGGAATGCCATTGAGGCGGAACGCGTAGCAGAAGAAACTACAGATTTGGTCTCGCGCTACGGGCTGAAGCTCTTGTGGATTGTCGATGACAACTTCCTGGTGGACCGTGAGCGCGCGGTGCTGATTGCGGAGGGCATCGTCCGCACAGGCGTCAAATTTGAGTGGAGCATTCAGTCCTCCACCAACCTGGTATGCCGCCTTACGGTCGACGAACTGAAGTTGCTAAAGCGCGCCGGACTGTCGCAGGTGTCGCAAGGGGCGGACACTGGATCGCCCAAGGTGATGGAACTGATGGGGAAGACGTTCCAAAAACTGGACACCATCCATCAGGCCGCCCAAAAACTCACGGCGGCAGGAATTCGTCCGTCCTTCAATATGATTTTTGGATACCCCGGCGAGGGTGAAAAAGAGCGCCGCGAGTCGATCAAGCTCATCATGGACGTTTGCCGCCGTTATCCTGGCGCCGAATTCTGGACCAACATCTTTACGCCGTATCCGGGTTCGCCCATCATGAACCGGGCCTTCGAATTGGGAATCGACGTCCCGAAAACCCTGGAAGGCTGGGCGGAATTTTTCCCGCGCTACACCGTTCTTCCGTGGCTGAAGGGACAGGCCCATCGCGAAGTTCAGACCATGCGCGAATACCTGCGCGTGGCGTTTAACCGCGTTCCGATCGGCATTCGAACCAAAAACCTGCGGCAGCGCGTGGTGCACGGAATGATTAGCGGCCCCGCCCGTTGGCGTCTGGATCACAACTATTACTCGTTCCCGCTGGAGTTGTGGCTGAAAGACAGAGTGAACCAATGGATGGAGCCGCCCAAGCCGAAAATTGACGCGCATCGTCTGGAGGCGGAGGCGGTCACATGTTGACGGCGAGTTCGCGCAAAGTCCTCCTGTTCCTGCCTCCGTACTCGGGCAAACTCCTGGGGCCTCCGCTCGGCCTGCTCAGCCTGGCGGGGTCATTGCGCGCCGCCGGTTACATTCCTCAGGTCATCGATGGTGCGCTCGACCGCGACTATATGAAAACGATTGCCGCGCTTGCGGGCGATTGCGCGTGCTTAGGCGTATCGCTGCTGACCGGCCCGATGATCCGGGATGCCGTCGAGGCCAGCAAGTTGTTTCGCAGCATTCGTCCCGACGCTCCCATCATCTACGGCGGATGGCACCCGAGCTTGTTGACGGGCGAAACCTTGCGGGAAGACTTCGTTGATGTCGTGGTGCGGCATCAGGGCGAAACGACTCTGGTTGAAATTCTCCAGCGAATGGACGCCGGGCAGCCGCTGGATCTGGTACAGGGCTGCTGGTTCAAGCAAGACGGGCAGATTCGGATGAATTCCGATCGCCCCTCGATTCCGCTTTCCAGCCTGCCTCTGCCGGCTTACGACCTCATCGACTTCGACGCCTACGCGCGATCCAGCGGCGAGCGAAAACTGCCCTACGCCACCAGTATCGGCTGCCCTTACGCCTGCAACTACTGTACCGACATGGTCTTTTATAACCGGCGTTTCAATGCTCACGACGTCGACCGCGTGGTTAAGGAAGTCACCGCGCTAGTGCGGCGCTACGACCTTACCGAAGTCGCGCTGGTAGATTCGAATTTTCTGGTGGATGTTCACCGGGCGGTGGCAATCGCGGACGGCTTTGTGCGCGCCGCAGTGCCATTCCAATGGACGTTTCAGGCGTCGACCGATCTGTTGTGCCGCATGACGGACGAAGAAGTCGAAACGCTTGCGGCAGGCGGAGTGAGCCATATCGGGTTCGGCACGGAATCGGCTTCTCCCGAAGTTCTGGAGCGGATGAACAAGCGGCACCAGCACATCCAGGACATCGACGAGGCAGTTCGCAAATGTTCGCGTGCGGGTATTCGTGTCACCCTCAATCTGATCTTCGCGTATCCCGGCGAAGAAGAGCGCCACCGCCGCGAGACGCTGCGGATCATGGGTAAAATCGCCGCCAAATACGATAACGTCACATTTTCTCCCAACCTGTTTACGCCTTATCCGGGGATTCCGATCTGGCCGGAGTTGCGGGCGCGCGGGCTCCGGGAGCCCGCGTCGCTGGAGGAATGGGCGGATGTGGATCTGGGCGCGGATCACCTGCCCTGGCTCGGCGGCCGGCCCTTCGCCCAGTTGCGTCGAGGCATTTCTTATTTCCTGCTCGCCAATCAATTGACCAAGGCCCGCCGGCATACGCAATCCGGAATCTTCCGTTTCCTGCTCGCCCTCCTTCGACGGCCTTTGAACTGGCGGCTGCAGAATTATTTCTTCGTATTGCCATGGGAATTGTGGCTGACCATGGCGCAAAAGTGGCTTACAGTGCGGCGATCGCTTCTGACCGGCCAGCCCTTGAGTCATGAACTCAGCAGGAGCGCGTGAGATCGCATGGCTGAAGTTCTGCTGACCCATAGCAATCATCTTTATTCGGACCCGAAGCAGGTTGAAAAAATGCAACCTTACCCGCCACTGCAGACGATTCTGGCGGCGGCAGTTCTCGAACAACACGGGATTGAGACCGCGCTTTACGATCCCACTCTCGACTTCCCGCAGGAGGGTTTTCGCGCTGCTCTCGAGCGTCATCGTCCGCGTTTGGTGGTGGTGTGCGAGGACGATTTCAATTTCCTTTCGAAAATGTGCCTGGGGCGTAATCGCGAGCTTGCGTTTTGGATGGCGCAGACCGCGGCCGCTTTGGGAATCGAAGTGGCGGCGCACGGCTCCGACGCTTCCGACCACGCCGTCGAATACCTGGCGGCAGGGTTTAGCACGGTGATCATCGGCGAAGTGGAAACGACTTTACTTGAGTTCACGCAAGGGCATCCTCGCGATGAAACCGCCGGCCTGGCATTTCTGTGTGAGCGCGGCGTTCACTACACAGCGCCGCGCCGGGTGAGATCTGATCTGGATGCCCTGCCGGCGCCTGCCTGGCACCTGGTGGACGTTGACAGTTACCGGCGAGCCTGGCTGGAGGCCCATGGTTGTTTTTCGTTGAATATGGCGTCCAGCCGAGGCTGCCCGTACCGTTGCAACTGGTGCGCGAAGCCCATCTACGGCAGCAGCTATCACGCGCGATCCCCCCAACGCGTTGCCGCTGAGATGCTTCATTTGAAACAAGCGTTTCAGCCGGACCATATCTGGTTCGCCGACGACATCTTCGCACTCTCCGCCAAGTGGACTCACGAATTTGCGGCGGCGGTCGCAACTCTTCACGCGGAGATCCCGTTTAAGATGCAGTCTCGATGCGATCTGATGACGCGCGATACCGTGGGCGCATTGCGCCGCGCAGGGTGTGAAGAAGTTTGGATGGGCGCGGAATCCGGGTCGCAGCATGTCCTCGACTCGATGGACAAAGACATCCGCGTCCGTGAGATCTATGCTGCCCGCGAGAATCTTCGCGCCCACGGTATCCGTGCCTGCTTCTTTCTTCAATTCGGCTATCCGGGCGAGACATGGAACGATATCGAAGCCACTATCCGCATGGTTCGCGAGGCCGCGCCGGATGATGTGGGCATCTCGGTTTCCTATCCGCTCCCCGGCACGAAGTTTCACCAGATCGTAGCGGATGAGGTCGGCGCAAAAGCGAATTGGAATGACAGCTCCGATCTTTCGATGATGTTCCGGGGCGCATTTTCGACCGAGCTTTACCGCGCTCTCGCGGAAGCCTTACATGCTGAGGTCCGCGGCGGAAAGGATTCTGGCCCCGCCTGGGAGTTGGTTCACGAACTTCGCGGTGCTGGGCGCGACCAAATGGCGGCCGTATGATTCGGCTTCTTCTCACGCACGGCTATTTCCTTGCGGAAGACCCCAAGGAGCAGCAGACCATGAAGCCTTACCCGCCGCTGGGTCTGCTGTATCTATCGTCCCATCTTCGAAGCCGCGGCTTCGAGACGGAAATCTATGACTCGACATTTGGTACGCGGCAAGACCTGTTCCGTCTGCTGGACCGGGGCCCGTCGGGCGTTCTTGGAATCTACGGCAACTTGATGACGCGCGCCAATGTGCTTGCGATCGCCCAACACGCGCGCGCCGCCGGGTGGCTGGTGATGCTGGGTGGCCCAGAGCCGTCCAATTACCCAGGCGAATACCTGGGTGCCGGCGTGGATCTGATCGTCGCCGGCGAGGGTGAACTCGCCCTCGAACGCTTAATGGCAGTGGAGTTTGATGCCGCGGCGTGGCCCTCCATTCCCGGGTTGATATTTCCTGGAGATGACGGTGCTCCCCATAAAACGGGACCGGCGGAGCTTCTCACTAATCTCGATGCGCAGCCGTGGCCGGACCGCGAACGGATCGACATGGAGCCGTACTTTAGCACCTGGCGCAAGCATCACGGCATGGGTTCGATTTCGGTGATCACGGCGCGGGGTTGCCCCTACCGATGCAACTGGTGCAGTCATTCGGTGTATGGACACACGCACCGGCGCCGTTCTCCAAAGGCCGTGGTGGATGAGATTGAATGGGCGATTGAGCGATACGCCCCGGAAATGCTGTGGATCGCTGACGATGTGTTCACGATTCATCATGGATGGCTCGCGGAATACGCGGCTGAAATGAAGCGCCGGAGCATTCAAATTCCCTTCGAATGCATCACACGCGCCGATCGCATGAACGACAAAGTAGCCGCGCTTCTGGCGGAACTCGCCTGCATGCGCGTCTGGATTGGCTCGGAAAGCGGCTCCCAACGGATCCTCGACGCCATGGAGCGCGGCGTCACGGTGGAGCAGGTTCAGAAAGCGGTCGCGCTGGCTAAACACAATGGCATCCAGACCGGCATGTTTCTGATGTGGGGCTATGAAGGCGAGGACATCTCCGACATTGAAGCCACCGTCGAGCATGTCAAGAAATGCCGGCCGGACGTGTTCTTCACCACCATTTCGTATCCCATCAAAGGTACTCCGTATTTCGAGAAAGTACGCCGGGAGCTAGTGAGTATCCGGCCGTGGGCCGAAAGCACGGATCGCGATTTCGTCGTTTCCGGCAGGCATTCGCGCATGTTTTACCGCCGCGCGGACGAATTACTGCGCAGCGAGATGGCTGCGGAGCCCGATGCTGCGGCGATTCAGGCGGCGCGGCAGGCTCTTCAACTCACCAGGCACGAGGTGGAGGCATGAGCGCGAGTCTTGTCTCTCCTTCCGATCACGCGGCCGCATATTTCGACCAGCTCGCGGCGCGCTATGACACGGTTTGGACCAATTCGCCGTCCGGCAGATTGCAGCGGGAGACGGTGTGGCGCCATCTCGATCCTCTGATCCGTCGCGGAGATCGGGTTCTTGACATCGGATGTGGAACCGGGGAAGATGCGCTACATCTGGCGCGACTTGGAGGTCAGGTGCTCGCGCTAGACGCGTCCCCTGAAATGGTTAGAGTCGCGCGTGGTAAGGGGGTCGACGCGCGCGTGCTCCCGATCGAAGGCATCCATGCACTCGCGGTTGCCTTCGATCTGGTTCTATCCAACTTCGGAGGACTCAATTGCATTCGCGATCTGTCGATGCTGGGCGAAACGCTGGCACGATTGGTCCGCCCGGACGGATACTTGGCCGTCTGCCTCCTGGGGCGTTTCTGTCTTTGGGAATCCGCGCACTACGCGCTTCGCGGCCAGTTTAGAAAAGCCGCGCGTCGATGGCGCGGAGAAACGTTGAACTCCGCGGGTCTGCGCGTTACGTATCCCTCGGGGAAACAGGTTCGGCACGCCCTATCACCGTCTTTCCACCTAGTTGCCGATGTCGGTATCGGGGTTTCTGTTCCGCCCTCGTTCGTGCAGAGAACACCTGCAACTTTGCTGAATGTTTTGGCCTCGCTCGATGCGCGCATTGGCCCGTCGAGAATCGGCCGCACAATTGGCGATCATCGCCTTTTCGTGTTTCGCCGGAGTTAGTTATGGATTCTGTGGCACGACAGCAATTCCTGCAAGATTACGCGACCATCCGCCATGCGGAAGGGCGTGGCTCGATGAATTCCGCCTATTACCGCGAGCTGCCCTATCGCGATCTCAGCGGCAGAAATTCTGAACAGTGGCGAATCCGGGCCCGCAGCTTCCAGGCTTTCGAACGCACCGTTCTTGCGGATGCCGAGCGGCAAGCTGGACGCGAGCTTGACGTCCTGGACTTGGGCGCGGGTAACGGATGGATGTCACACCGTCTGGCGCTGCGCCGGCACCGTGTAGTGGCGATGGATATTTTCTGTGATCAATTAGACGGGCTGGGGGCGCTGACTCATTATCCGCTCCGGTTCCCAGCAGCCGCGGCAGAGTTCGATGCGCTCCCGTTTCGCGATTCGGCCTTCGATCTGGCGGTCTTTAACGCGTCGTTCCACTACTCGTCCGACTATCGCCGCACCCTGACGGAAGTTGGCCGTTGCCTGCGTCCCACGGGACGGCTGGTCATCATGGACTCGCCGGTCTACCAGCGCAGTGAGCACGGCGAAATGATGCGCGTCGAGCGTCAGAAGTATTTCGAAAAGGTTTATGGGTTTCGCTCGGATGCGCTCAAGAGTATTGAATATCTCGACCAGCCGATGCTGGATGAGCTCTCTGGCCAGCTGAAGATTCACTGGGAGTACAGCCAACCCTGGTATGGCTTGCGGTGGGCTCTGCGCCCATGGAAGGCGAAACTTCGGGCTAAGCGGCCGCCGTCGCGGTTTCTGATTGTGGTGGGGAGATTCAGCGACCCATGATCATCTTGCTCCATCCGAAAGCCGTCAAGCCGAAGAACCGGAGGTTCCCTCTGGCGATTCTCTCGATCGCAGCAGTGCTCGAAGGAGTCGAGGACTACGTCATTGTTGACGGAAATCTTGACCTGCAGGCGGGCGCGACCATGGACCGCATCGCGACGGATCACCAAGTCGAGCTGCTCGCTGTGTCCGTGATGCCGGGCCCGCAAATGGTCGCTGCCATAGCGCTCTGCCGTGAGTTCCGGCAGAAGCATCCCAGGGTCCCCATTGTTTGGGGCGGATACTTCCCGTCGCTCTACACCGACGCCACTCTCAACGCCGGCTATGTCGATTTCGCGGTGCGCGGGCAGGGCGAAGACACGATCCTGGAGCTGCTTTCCGCGCTGCGCGGTTCACGAAAGTTTTCGAGCATCAAAGGACTTTCCTTCAAGGACGACTTCGCCCTTCACGTTCACAATTCGGAAAGGCCTCTGCGTTCCCCGAACGACTTTCCGCGGCTTCCATATCACAAGCTGGGGCCCATCGAGCGCTACTTGCTGCCCACTTTCCTGGGCCGCCGCACCGCGGTGCACCATGCCAGCATCGGTTGCCCGTTCCGCTGCCAATTCTGCGGGGTAGTTCCGATTTTCGATGGCCGTCAAAAAACTGAGGCACCTGAGCGCACTGCCGAAGTCCTCACGATCCTCCAGCAAGAGCACGGTATCGACGCCGTCCAATTCTATGACAACAACTTTTTTCTGAATGAAGGCCATGCGCGCAGACAGGCGGAGCTATTGGCTCCGCTAAAGCTGCGCTGGTGGGCCGAAGGCCGGGTAGACACATTCCTCCGCTATTCCGACGCGGCGCTGCACGAGATCCGAAAGGCGGGAGCCACCATGATCTTTTTCGGCGCCGAGTCCGGCTCGAACAAGGTACTCGCCGAAATGAACAAGCGCATCACCGCCGAGCAGACGCTCGAACTGGCGGCGCGCATCCGGCACTTCGGCATCGTTCCCGAGTTCTCATTTGTAGTGGGGAGCCCCATTGCGCCCGCCGAGGATACGCGCGATACCATTCGGTTCATCCGCCAGATAAAACGTCTCAATCCGGAAGCCGAAATCATCGTTCAGCATTACATTCCCACTCCTCACCCGGACGGAATGTATGGCGAGATCAACGGCAAGATCGAATTTCCCGGCACTCCCGACGAGTGGGCCACCGAACGCTGGCTCAACTTCACGATTCGCCAGGATCCGCACCTTCCCTGGCTGCCTTCGCGCGTCAAACGCCGCATCGACAACTTTGAGTTGGTGATCAACTCGCGGTGGCCCACCGCGCAGGATATTCACCTCCCGCAATGGAGCCGTATGCTGCTGAAATCCCTGAGCAGTTGGCGGTACGCATTGGGATTCTACGATTTTCCACTCGAGCTTGCGTGGGCGCAACGATTCGTATCGCTGCGCAAACCACGTTGGGAGAGCTTGTGACTGCGATTTCAGCCGCGACAGCTTATCGATTATGGGCCCCCACTTACGATGCCGATCCGAATCCGCTGGTGGCGTTGGAACATCGCGTATTGAGCGAGCGGCTCGATCTTATTCCCGGTCAGCGGATGATGGATCTCGCGACCGGTACCGGGCGCTGGCTGGAGTACGCACTCGCGCACGGCGCGTGTGCAACTGGCATCGACCTCTCCGCCGAAATGCTGGCGGTGGCGGCCAGGAAACAGGGAGTACAAGGCCGTGTGGCGCAGGCCGATGTCTGTGCCCTGCCTTTCGCGCCGCATTCCGTCGATGTAGTGGTGTGCTCTTTTGCGCTGGGCTATGTCGATCGCATCAATCTGGCCTTCCGCGAGATGGCCCGAATTGCGCGCCGGATCATCATCAGCGACTTACATCCTGACGCTGTCCGTGCCGGGTGGGTCCGATCTTTTCATGCCAGCGGCGAAAGCTACGAAATCACACATTGTGACCACCTATTGGAGCGAATCGAAACCTGCGCGCGGAGGGCCGGTTTGCGTCCCAGTTGGAAACTTGACGTCTCGTTTGGCGAGCAAGAACGCGCGATTTTCGAGCGTGCCGGAAAAGCGAACGCGTTTCCGGGTGCGCAACAAGTGCCGGCCATTTTCATTTCCGCGTGGGTGAGCGGATGAAACTCATTGGCGCAAGAATCGCACGCGATGCCAAGACCGCCGAAGCTCTCACTCTGGAGGTTCGCGGCGGGCGTATTTCGCTCTCCGCTCCGAACTCACGAGACGCGAGCGCACGCACACCGGTCTTGGACCTCACGGGTTGTTTAGTGCTGCCTGGTTTGATCAATGCTCACGATCATCTGGAATTCAATTTATTCCCGAGCTTGGGACGTGGAACCTACAAAAATGCGAAAGGCTGGGCAGCGGACATCTATCAGCCCTCCGTTTCCCCCGTGAAGGAGCACCTTACGCTGTCCAAGCACGCGCGCATGATCTGGGGTGGACTTAAAAACTTGTTAAGCGGCGTGACCACGGTGGCGCATCACAACCCTGTGGACGATACCGTGCTCGATTCTTCGTTCCCGGTAAACGTGGTTAAGCGCTTCGGCTGGGCTCACTCGCTGGATTTCAGCCCCGACTTAGTCGAACGCTTCCGCACGACGCCCGACAATTGGCCGTTCATTCTGCACGCGGGCGAAGGGATCGATGAACATGCGCGCTCTGAAATGGGCCGGTTGGAAAAGCTCGGGGTTCTGAGCGCGCGGACCGTGCTGGTTCATGCCATTGGCCTGGATCAACCCGATCTCGAGCTGCTTCGAACCCGGCGGAGCGCACTCGTCTGGTGTCCCACTTCGAACGTTTCGACGTATGGGAAAACTCTCTGCGCATCCGCTCTTCAATCCGGATTGAGTGTTGTCCTCGGGACTGACTCCGCGCTTACTGCTCAAGTTGACCTGATCGATGAGCTCGAAGTCGCCCGTCGCACGCATGAGCTCACCGCTGACAATCTTTTCGAAATGGTGACGACTCGATCCGCGCGCGTCTTTCGGCTTAACGAAGGAGAAGGAACGATACGCGAAGGAGGCGTGGCGGATCTGGTCGTCGTCGAGGATCGCGGGCAGAGCCCCGCCGAAGCCCTGCAACGAATGCAGCCGGAAATGGTAATGGCTCGCGGAAAAGTCCGGCTCGTCTCCCCGCCCCTGCTGGAGAGGGCCTCCGTCTTCGACGCCAGTGGGTGGCACGCAGTCAACGTCGAAGGCCGCGGCAAATGGTTCACCGACCTCAATCTTCCCTCTCTGCACGAAGAGACCGTCCGCGTCCTCGGCCCGGAATATCGTCTGGCGGGAAGGCGAATATCGCAGTGATACTCGATTCGCTTCCGGTGCTGATCTTGAACCCGCACAGCCGCTGCAATTGCCGCTGCGCGATGTGCGACATCTGGAAAACCACTAAGACACGGGAAATCAGCGTCGAGGATCTCAAGCGGCAGTTAAAGAGCATCCAGCGTCTGCAAGTGCAATGGGTGGTCTTTTCGGGCGGCGAAGCACTCATGCACTCCGATTTATGGGGTCTCATCGATGTGCTTCGCGAGAGGCAGATCCGAATCACTCTGCTCAGTTCGGGACTGCTGCTCGGCCGGCACGCTGCGTCTCTGGTGAAATCCGTGGACGACGTGATCGTTTCGCTCGATGGTCCCCCGCAGGTCCACAACTCGATCCGTGGAGTTCCGGGCGCCTTCGAAATTACGGCAGCCGGGATCGCGTCCATTCTTGAGCGCGATCCCAACTTCCGCATTTCCGCCCGCTGCACCGTCCAGCGTTCGAACTTCCGCCACCTGCGCGATACGGTGGATGCCGCGCGGGGGCTAAGCCTGAACTCAATGTCATTCCTCGCGGCGGACGTCGATTCCACCGCTTTCGCCCGGCCCGACGGCTGGCCCATGGAGAAAAAGGCGGCGGTCCGCCTCGATTCCGCGGAGATCGCGGTTCTCGAGTCGGAAATTGAAGCGTTGATTTCGCGCGGCGAATGCGGGCGCTTCGTCTGTGAGTCACCGGCGAAGCTGCGGCGCATTGCTCGCCATTTCCGCGTGGTTCTTAACGAAATGCCACCGATAGCTCCGGCCTGTAACGCCCCCTGGAATTCGGCCGTGGTTGAAGCCGATGGAACCGTGCGTCCGTGCTTCTTTCAACCTCCCATCGGACATCTGAATACGGGGAAACCCCTCTACCAGATCTTGAACGGCCCGGAGGCCGTCGCCTTTCGTGACTCACTGGACGTGGCTACGAACCCGATTTGCCAAAAGTGTGTTTGCTCATTGAATTGGAGATTGCAGTAATGTCTTGCACTGTTCGTTCTGGCTTGCTTCTAACAATGTTCTGCGTGGGCGCCTTCGTCGCGAATGCCCAGGAAAAGCCGGCCAACCACTTCGTAAATAACAATGTGTGCAGAACCTGCCATCCGATCATCTGGAGCAACTTCTATAAAAATCCGCACTTCAAGAGCATCGCTTCCGGTAAGGAGCCACTCGAGAGTACGGGCTGCCAAGGCTGCCACGGTCCCGGGGGGCTCCACGCGGATAATGCCGGTGGGAAACCGATTGTTTCGTTCACGGGGCTTCCCGCCGAGCAAGTGCTAGACGCCTGCCTTCGTTGTCATAGTCAGAAACTTTCACGGGCCAATATCCGTAACTCCCAACATACTCTGAACGGCATGGCATGTACCAGTTGCCATTCGGTTCATCGCGCGCAATCCG
>Ga0207674_10004851_pt1 | contig 16105 bp, 22 predicted proteins | sample KBSCornC72_FD_184303 | JGI IMG/M metagenome (GOLD analysis project Ga0207674, IMG submission 184303) | Corn rhizosphere microbial communities from Kellogg Biological Station, Michigan, USA - KBS Corn C7-2 (SPAdes) (version 2) | ecosystem: Host-associated > Plants > Roots > Rhizosphere > Soil ... | reverse complement strand
CGCGAGTCAATTCGATGACGTGAACTGCATCGGCTCGACGTACCGTCAGCTTGTGAAGTTCGGCGTCATCGAATTGACTCGCGACTTCAGGCGATCGACGACAGAGAAGTCAAAGGGGCGCTTGATACATGCGTACCGTCTGGCATCAAAATCACGTGCGAAGACGTTTCTGCAACGCAACGGCGGCACAGTGCCGCAAAGCGCCGACGCACAAATGACGCTGCTATGAATGTGAAGGAAAAACTTCGATCGATCGGCGCTGCTGCGCTCGAATACAGCTACGGCATCGGCGGCGGTATTCTGCTGCTCGGCGTCGTGTTCATGGCGTCACGTATCGTGCAACGCATCATCGAGCCGTGAACGACGTCAGGCTGATCGGCGAATCGATCTTCGTCGCGTTCGAGTTCTCGGCCGAGAATCTCGCTGGCATCAAAGCGATCGCGAAGTCGCACGGGATTCTAATTTCGTGCGACTCAACTCGAAGCTGGAAACTTCCCAAGCGCTGCGCCGCCGACGTTGCTCGTGTCTTCGGCTCGCTGGCTTGGTGCAATAACTTCCGAAACATGATGCGCCGCAACAAGGCGAAGTTCGAGACAGCCGACGTCGTGCTCGATCGCACACGAGCCGCCGAGTTGAAGAAGGCAGATCAGCCGATCGGGACATCGCTTGATGCAATGATGCCTGACGGAAGAACGCTGCGACAGCATCAACGCGAAGGTGTCAAATGGCTGATGACCAAGAAGCGCGCAATACTTGGGGACGAGATGGGACTCGGCAAGTCGTTGACTGGTCTTTTCTTTGGCAAGCTGATGAACGAAGCAGAAGGTTGTCACACGATCGTCGTCACGCGTGCAAATCTGGTCGAGAACATCAGGCGCGAAGCCGCGTGCGCCGGTCATCGAGTCGTCTCGGTTTACTCTCACGCGAAGATACCGAAAGAGCATCAGCATGCGTTCACGTTGATCGTCGACGAGGCGCATGACTTCCAATCGATGCAGGCGCAACGAACGAAGAAGATGCTGAATCTGGCGCTGTCGCCGTTCTGTCTCGGCGCAGTGATGATGACTGGCACGCCGATCAAGAACGGCACGCCTAAGAACATCTTCCCATTGCTGCGCGCCATAGGACACCCGCTCGGCAGAAACAAGAAAGACTTCGAATCTCGTTACTGTGGCTCTTCGTTCCAAGTGTTCGGCAAGGCGAAGCTAAACAACGACGCGACTCGTGTGTCGTGGGTATGCGCCAAGTGTGAGCACTGGAATGACCAGCCTTGGAAAATATTCTTTCGCAAGTTCAAGTGCTCGGCATGTGCTGCTGAACCACGATGGAAGATCGTGCCGCGCAGCGCTGGCTGCATCAACGAAGCCGAGCTTCACGCGAAGTTGTCACCCTACCTTTTGCGGCGATTCAAAAAAGACTGTCTTGACCTGCCGCCGAAGACTCGCATCAAAGAAGAAGTCACGCCAAGCGCTGAGTCATTGGCGATTTACAACGACACGCTCTCGATCGCAAAGCGGCAGTACATCGAGCGCGTCGCCAGTGGCGAGATCGAGAAGCAAGGCAAGGCGCTTGCTATCTTGAACTTCGTCAGAATGGCGGCTTCAAAGGCAAAGATCGAATACGCCGTCGATCGCGCCAGAGACATCATCGATCAGGGTTCGAAGATCGTGATCTTCGCGAAGTACGTCGACACGGCGGAAGAGATCGCCAGACAACTTGAAGTGAAGCCATACACAGGCGACACGCGGCAAGACATCAAGCAGACGCTGATCGACACTTTTCAGGCAGGCGACGCCGCTGCATTCGTCGGGACATGGGCGGCGGCGACAGGCATCACTTTGCACGCGGCGACGTATGTCATGCTCGTCGATCGAGAACTGACGCCAGCCGACAATGAGCAAGCCGAAGATCGTCTGCATCGAGACGGGCAAAAGAACGCAGTGACGTCGATATGGCTGTCAGCGTTTCCAGTCGACGACAAGGTCGACACGATCAACGAGCGCAAGGCGAAGAACATCAGCGCCGTGATCGACGGAGCCGCTGCGACCGATCGTGTCAGCAACTCGGCGCGAGAACTGTGTCGCGATCTGTTCGAATGAGAAGCAAATCACGAGCGCTTTGCGTAGTTGTCGAAGGTCATCATCGAGACGTAATGATCTGGGCAGCCGATTCGAAGCCGCCGTGCTCGATCAGACTTCAGAATGTGATCAGCGCGAAGCAATTCAACGCATGTTCGTTCGCTATGCCGCTGACGATCACGAGCGTCGACGTTATCGAATACGCTCTAGTCGAAACGATCGTCACACAGACAGGCGTCGTGGGTTGCTACGCATGACTTACGTCGACGAACTCTTCAAGGCGGCTTCGCGCAATCGTGCGGCGTTCGTCGTCGGCAGTCGCTGGGGGCATCTTTGGTGTCATCTGTGGGCAGATGACGTCGAAGAGTTGATCGAGTTCGGCGAGTCGATCGGTATGCGTCGATCATGGCTTCAGAACGAGCACGGCAACTTCCCGCATTTCGATCTTGTACCGTCGAAGCGACGACGAGCAATTCAACAAGGCGCGATCGAGACGACCGTCGCCGAATGGCGGCATCAAACCGAGATTTGCTCATTCTATTGTCTCGACTGTAAGAACTCCACAACGCACACGCGCAACACAGACCCGACGACGTCGACGGGTTGCTGTCCGCTGTGTGGCTCTGATCGCTGGGAAATCAGGGACTCGCGAGGCGTTAAAATTGCGTGAAGCACGGTGTTGACGAATGGCAACAAATGGCTAGGTTCAGCGCAGCAAGGCACAGTCATGAATGCAGTTTTGAATATCGTCGAGCGGGTATCGCAGCAGAATCGTGTGAACGAAGAGCGCGTCGAGCGCATCGCAAACACGCAAGGCATCAGCGCAGACATCGTGCGCAGCCGTGCCGGTGAGATCGCGCACAGCACTGCGTTGACTTACGCTGAAGTGCTTGAATGCTTTGAGCAGGGCACAATGAGAATTTTGCGGGCGGCGTAAGTGGAACGCCACTCGTCAGATCGACGCGCAGATCACTCGTCGCTTGGGGGTTGCGATGTGTCGGTCTGCGCGTTGTATTTTCTGGACAATGCGACGCGAATCATCAAAGTCGCCGCCATGACGCTTAATGTTGCTGTCCGACTCACAGTCTCTGGCGCTGATGACGCACTCTCGATCACGCCGCCAGCTTTAACCGAGACACCCGCCGCAGAAGCCGCAATCAAAAACCTTCAGACAATCGGCACGTCAGCAGAAGCGCTCGTCGTCGGCGACATCGGCACAGGGAGATGGCTCGCCGGTAAGAACACCGACGCGACGAACTATGTCGAACTTAGTCTCGCGTCAGACGGTTCGACACCGTTCGCCAAGATCAGACCCGGGCAGCCGTTTCTGATTCCCATCGCGACGAAGGTAATTTATGCGAAGGCGAACACTGCGCCTGTCGTTTTGAATTACGTGATGACCAGCGACTGAACGCGTAATTGACAGCGACTCTCGCTTCGTGGCTTGCTGCTGTCACGATGCCCGAAGAACTCAAAGCACTTCACCCGCGCAACCCGCGCACGATCACAGACGATCGACTCGCCTCGCTCGGCGTCAGTCTCGAAGAACTCGGCGACTTGTCAGGCGTCATCTATAACCGACGCACGAAGCGGCTCTGCGGCGGCAACCAGCGCTCGAAGCACTTCTCAGCACGCGAAGCCGCGATCGAGATCACGCACACTTTCGAAACGCCAGACGCTCAAGGCACGACTGCGATCGGATTCGTCCATAGCGGCGGCTTCAGATACTCATACCGAGTCGTCGACTGGGATGAAGCACGCGAGAACGCCGCCATGATCAGGGCGAACGTATCAGCGGGCGAATTCGACGACGCGCAACTGACTCAACTTCTCAGCGAGATCAGCCAAGCCGATGCACTGAAGCTCACCGGCTTCGACGAAGAACAGTTGAAGAAGCTATTGAGAGAGCAGACGCCGAGACAGACCGCAGACGCACCTTCACAGAACGAGCAAGCCGCCAAGCTGCAACGCCGATGGAAGGTCAAGCGCGGTCAACTGTGGCAACTCGGCGATCACTTGCTTCTCTGCGGCGACTGCACCGATGAAGCGAACATTTCGAGACTGCTAGGCGCTGATCGTGCGCAGCTTTGCCTGACAGACCCGCCGTATGGCATCGGCGAAGATTATGACGAGCACAAAGACACGCCCGAAGAACTCGACAAGCTCGTCTCGGCATTCTTGCCACTGGCTCAGAAATACGCCGATGTCGTCGTCTTGACGCCGGGAAACAAGCACCAGTGGAAATATCCGCCGCCCACTTGGGCGTTGTGCTGGTACTCGCCAGCGGGCCAAGGTTGCGGCCCGTGGGGTTTTATCTGCTGGCACGTCGTCTATTGCTACGGAAAAGACCCGTATCTCTCGAACGGCTTGGGCAGCCGCCCTGACGCGTTCGAGTTCAACGCGCCGAAAGATGTCGCCGCTGGTCATCCATGCGCGAAGCCGCTCGAACTGTGGCAGACATTTCTTGAGCGCTGCTCAACTTCTCAAGGCGACATAGTGCTCGAAATGTTTTCAGGCAGCGGCACGACAATCATTGCGTGCGAAAATATGAAGCGCCGCTGTCGTGCGATCGAGCGATCGCCGAAATATTGCGCAGTCGCGCTGCAACGGTACGCTGACGCGACGAACAAAAGACCGATCTGCATCTCGGCAACGTGATAAAAGTTGTGAGTTGAACGCCAAAGCATCGGTATGTGTCCAGCGATCAAATACTTGCGAACCAAAAACGACGTGACGACAAGTGCTTGCCGTCATAGATGTGTCTCACAATGAACGAAGAAGAGATCGATCGGCGCGAACTTGAGAAGCCGTCGCCTGCTGCGAAGCGGACACGAGCCGAGCGCGATCGTGACATAGCCGAGATCGTTGCACCGATGTATCTGCGCGGAAAGACGCATACAGAGATTTGCGAGGCGCTGAACAAAGTTCGGCCGTACAAGTTGAGTCGCTCTCAGATAACGCTAGACATCAAAGAACTGAATCGACGCTGGCAGAAGCAGTGCAACGAAGCCGTCACAGCAGTAAAGGCGCGTCAGCTTGCCGTGATCGATGAAGTCGAGCGCGCCGCATGGGAAGCGTTCGAGCGATCGCTTCAGGCATCGCAGCGCACGACGCAAGAGTCGGAAGCAGAGCCCGTCGAAGGAAAACCAGACTTGCAGAAGAAGAAGCGTGCGCGTGTGCAGCGTGAGAACAGAGACGGTGACCCGCGCTGGCTTGATATTGTCATGCGCTGCGTCGAGCGCCGTTGCAAGATCATCGGAGTCGACGCACCGACACGCGGCGCAATCGATCTCGACGCCGAAGTCGAACTGAAGTCAGCGAACGTCGCGACGCCGACGCAGACAGATTCTTTCGACACGAATCGAGGCTGGCAGATCGTAGTTGCTGAAGCGGCGCGGCTCGAACTTGAGAGCAAGCAGACGTCGACGACGGCGTGAAAAGATGATTGCGTCGCAATCATGCTACAGTGTAGAACGTCGCTAGTGACTAAATCAAAGCAACTCAGTCAGCAGAGAATCTCGGCAATCGCATCAGACGCGGCTTCGAATGTTGTATCGACTGGCGCAACTGATGCACACAGACACAACACAAAAACGATCGCAGCAGCGATCAAGACTGCACTGCGCGAGCAGCAGCAGCGGAAGTGAACATATGGCAGAATCAAAGCAAATCATCGAAGTGAAGACAGACTTGAGCGGATACCTTGCGGCCCGGGCGAAATGGTACGGCGAACTTCTAGCCAAAATTCCGCCATACGCGACGATAGTCGTCGCTGAGTTAGAACTCGGAGACCCGAGCACCAAGTACACACTTCAAGCGATGCTCGAAGACGTGTCGCGAGATTGCGGAGATGCCGCGACGGAGATCAATCGGCTACGCAACGTGCTCACACTGCCGACACTCCAAGGGTCGACGCCTGAATCGATCGCGAAAGAGATCGAGCGATTGAGGGAGCGCGGCGAGTGGTTGCGTACTGGTCAAAAGACGATGAAGCTTTCACCCGATCGTTGCGCCGCTGATCTCAGCAGCGCTCTTTCGTTGGTGTCGTTCGCGCTGAGTGAGCGCGAGATGTGGCAGCATAAATACGATCGAGTTGCCAACAAAGCAGCCGAGCAAAGCGATCAGATCAGCGTCGGCGTTTCGTCTTATGTCGTGAACATGCAAGAGAAGCAGCGCGAGATCGATCGACTGAACGAGGCTCGAATGAGCGACTCGAAACTGATCAGCGACTTGACGCAGCAAGTCGAGAAGCTAGCGAATTCAGACATCTCCGCGCAGCAACTGTTCGACACACAGCGCGACGCGTTGCGGTTGCAGACTGAGAACGAAGCGCTGAAGGTGAGCGTCACTGAATGGCAGAAAGACAATCGCGAAGTGCGTGAGATAAACGGGCAACTTGATAAAGCGAGAAAAGATGCGCAAGACAAGGCGACTCGATCATTGTCACTGCTCGAAGAGCAACGGCGCGGGCTCGTCGAAGCGATGGCACTCGTGACGCATCACTATAACGACGTCCGCACATTGCGTGCTGAAGTGCAGCGGTTGCAGCGCCCGCAAATGGCGCGCATGATCACTGCTACGATGTGTCACACTCACGCTCGCTTCGCTGATCTCGCTGGCTGGCGGCGCACGGCGTTGATCACTTTGATCGTCGGCGTCGTAGTGCTGACGCCGTTCGCCCTGATCGGCTTCGACGACATCTGCCGCAACTTCACGAAGATCATGTCGATCGTCGACAAACTCTGAACCGATATGAGCGAACACAATCCAGAGCCTTACATGCACGCGCTCTTCTCGCACATGAGCGACAATCACGGTCTGACACTGCTCGAATCTGAACTCGGCGAGATTAGGGACGTCTGCCGTCGACTCGACATCGAAGACGCACGCAACAAAGAGCACGCCGACGAACGCATCAAATCGATCGCAGCACGAGCAGCGCATAGAATCTCGACACTGCTCGCCGACAAATGCGGCGGCGACGAGTCAGCGCCGTCGTTCAACTCGATCGTTGTTGACGCGATCAACGAAGCGCTGATCGGCGTCGATGAAGAGCGGGCGCAATTCAATTCAGAGATCGCAACGCTACAGGCTCGCGCAGTGCGCGCAGAGAATCTGATCACAGAGCACGCGCACCAAAGAGCGCAACTGATCGCCGATCTGAATGCAGACATTGATCGGCTTCAGAAGTACTTCGACGTTCTCGTGATGATCGACAACGCGTTCGGCTGCGAGCACACCCGGCACAGTCCCGACGACGCCGCGCAGTTGCTGTGTCACGTCAATGAACTGATCGAGAGCGAAGTCTCGCTCAAGTCGACATTCGCGCTGCAAGCAAAGCGAATGCAGAAGGCAATTGATCTGTGGCGCGCAGAATCGCCGAAAGAGCGAGAACTGATTCAGCCCGATCTCGGCGCGCTGCTCGACTGGTTGATCGCACAACGATCGGCATCAGAAGCGTCGCTGAGTCGCGCTCTCAACTCGCTCGACGAGATCAACGTCTTGACGCAAATCTACTGGATACACACGAACGCGGCGACGCCGATCGACTGGCGTTCGATCAAAGCCGCTCGCGATTCAGTGCGACTGCCTGACGAGCCGCCCGCGTCGATCGTGTACTGTATGCTCGGCGTTTTGTGCGCGATGGCGATCGAGCGCGGTGATCAATGCGTCGAGAGAGCCCGCGTCGCGCAGTTCGTTGATCAACCGATCGACTTCTGCGTCTGCGGACATGAGCGAGACTCACACACAGGCAAAGCGTGCTCGGGTCGAGACATCGTCAATCAATGCGCGTGCAAGTGCAGCGGCTTCGCTTTGGAAAAGACGGGGCACTCGATCGACTGCGACGTGAACGACATCAACGTCGAAGGCATCAAGAAGCCCTGCAACTGCGGCGCTGTAACGAGTCTATCTGCGACGGTGAAAGCATACGATCTACTCAAGCAATGGCAGGCACTGACGCCGTCTCAACGCAACTACTCGATCGAGTATCTGACTGGCGGGCTCGACATGGTTGCGTATGGCTTCACGACGCCACATCAAGACTGTGATCACGCAAAGTGGGCGATCGAACAACTCGGCGGCGCTGTCGTCGAAGGCAAGAAGCGCGATCCGATCGAGAAAGGAAAGTTCAGCGACGCGATCACGGCACATTTGTTGTCATCACTGAAGGCTGTTGTCACTGTCGCCGATCGCAAGACGGATGTCTTTGACGCTGCAAAAGCTGCGATTGAAAATGCCGAACGCGACACAGTGCGAGCAAGTATCGTCGCCGATCAAATCGATCGAATCATCGCTGCGCTGCGCTTCACTGCGGGCGTCGCCGAACGTGAGACGATGACGAGCCGAGAAGCGCATCAGATGCTCGTCGTTAAAGAACTTATCGCGACGTTGCCGCATCACGAGAACTGCGACTCGCTCGATCGCAACCCAGACGGCATCTTGAAGCCGTGCAACTGCGGGGTGATCGTATGAAGCGCGGAGAAACATTCATCGCGTTGCTTGTGCTCGCTGTTTTCGTTTCGCTCGTCGTTTACACGGCGAGACTTAAGCGCGTATCAGGCGGGCGCGAGCCGTTCTGCCGCTGCATGAATTGCAACTGCAACAAGCCATGAGCACCAACAAGCACGGACAATCGCTCGCCGCCGAGAAGCCGTTATTCGTTCCGCTCAAGGCAGAACACTTCGAGGCGTTCGAACGTGGCGACAAACATACCGAGTTTCGTCTGTATGGCGCGGCATGGCACGAAGGCACGTGCATAATCGGTCGGCGCGCTGTGCTGGCGTACGGTTACACCAAGCGACGGCTGTACGGCGTCGTGACATCGTTTGACCTGCTGAAGATGCGCGATCTGTCGCGAGACGATCGGCGAAAGTTCAAGGCGTGCTTCGGTGATCGACTCCAAAGCCGCGCACACTTCGCACCGTTGCGTGTCGCGGCGATCGGCATCGACATCAGCCGCCCACAGATGCCGAAATTCAAGCGAGCAAGCGTCGGTAAGTGCGTCGGCTTCATGTCGCTCTGCTCGCGCTGGCAACTCATTAGTGACACGCCGAAGCGATGGCGACTGAACGATATGCGTCTTAACATAATGCGCGACGCCGGTACGTTTACACAGTGCCGAGAGACGCTGCGTCAGATCATCAATGCAGAGCACAAGCTGCGCACAACGGGCGAACTGCCGAAGCCATGATCGAGTTGAAGCACACGCCGCATACATGCTCGCCGCCGATCTGGGAATACAGCCACAGAAAGGGCTGCCGAAAATGGTATCGCACGTGTCAGAAGTGTCAGCGCTTCGAGTACTCTAAAGACGGCAGGTTCTGGATTACTTACGAAGAAGAACGTCAATGGCGCGAAGATATGAAGCGCGCACTCGACGCCGCGACAGGCACGAGAAGAAGATCGCGATCGTGACAGACCAAGAGAAGCGCAAGACAACGATCGAAGCCGCCCGAGATTCTCTGCTGATTTATATTCAGCTTTGCGACCACAGATACATCATCAGCGCCGTGCATAGATTCCTTGCCGCTGCTCTGCGTCGAGTCGCTCAAGGCAAATGCAAGCGGCTGATCATCACAATGCCGCCGCAACACGGCAAAAGCCGTCTGATCGCCGTCGAGTTCGCGACGTGGCTGCTCGGTCAGAATCCACACTTGAACGTAGTGCTTGCGTCATACTCTGGCGATCTCGCCAAAGAGCGATCGGGCGAAGCGCGTCTGCGGCTGGCGTCTGAAGTGTTTCAAGAATTCTTCGACACGCGCTTGCGTTATCGCTGGCAGCCGCGTGCCGGTTGGATGACCAGCAAGGGCGGCTCATATCGAGCAGTCGGCGTCGAAGGCACGCTGACAGGCAGACCTTGCGACGTGCTGATCATCGACGACCCACACAAAGACCATGCAGCGGCGAACTCTCCGACGCAGCGTGAGTCAGTGTGGCAGTGGTACTTGTCGACGGCGTTCACACGCCTTTCGCCTGACGGAATCATCATCGTGATTCACACGCGCTGGCACGTCGATGATCTCGCTGGTCGACTCACAGACCCGGCACGGCGTAAGGAGATGGCAGACCAAGGAATCGAAGGCAGCGACTTCGAAGTCATAAACCTGCCAGCGATCGCAGAAGAAGCTGATGTCATGGGCCGCACTGAAGGCGCGGCATTGTTCCCCGAGCGCTACGGCGAGCGGCGGCTTCGCGAGATCAAAGCAACACTGACGTCGTTTCTATGGTCTGCGCTTTACATGGGGCAGCCAGTGCCGCACGGGGGGCATTACATCAACGGCGCTGACTTCAACGTGATCGAGCGCGAGTCAGCGCCTGACTCGCTTTCTTGGGTTCGCTTTTGGGATTTGGCGACAGACGAAAACGCAATGAATGACGAGACGGCGTCGCTGCAAGTCGCGATCGAGAAGATCGACGCGAAGACGAGCAACGTCTATGTGCGAGACGGTTTGTCTGGTCGCTGGAATTGGCCGAAGTCTCGCGGCATGATCAAGAATACGGCAGAAGCCGAGCGTGTGCTCGTCGGCATCGAAGCCGTCGCGGGATTCAAGACGGCGTACCAGAATGCACGCGAAGTCATCGCTGAAGACATCGTGCTCGCCGAAGTCGGCGTCAGCAAAGACAAGCTGACGCGTGCGCTGCCGTGGATTGCTTTGACCGAGCATCGTCGAGTGTTTCTGATTCGCGGCGACTGGGTGACGAAGTTCATTGCTCAGTGCGAACAATTTCCGCTCGGCGCAAATGATGATCTTGTCGACGCGATGTCAGGCGGATATGCGCTTGCCGAACAGAATCAGCGCGAGGTATGGGTTGCATGATGAATATCAAAGAAGTCGCAGAGCAGATCGTCGCGCATTTGTCAGGCGTGACAGACCAAGTCGAAGCGAACCTGATCGCAGAGCGCTATTTGAATGAATCACTGCGCGCTGTCGCGAAGACTGGCGCAGAAGGTGCGCTTCGGCAGTTCTCGACGCTCGACATCAAGCGAGTGTCACTCGATTCGAAGACAGTGAAGATCGATGTCGCATTGTTCAAAGAATTGCAGCAGCAGATCGGCGCGCTGTTCTCTTGCGGTCAATCGACACGTGAAGACGCAACATGGGGTTACAACGTCTGCCGCAACTGCAAACGTCCGCTGTATATGCGCAATATCGGCGTTGCTGATGGCTGCCCATGCAACGCATATCGCGGCGTCAATCATGGACTCGTGCCGACGTTCGTCTGCACATGCCAAGAGTGCGACCCGGCGCAGACTGGCAGCGCTCGTGAATTTGTGTCTGTGTCTACCAAGCTGCATTAGCGGTACAAATCTGTCCGCAAAGAGAGCAGTTGACGTCGACGGCATCGGTGCGCTTCTATCTGCGCGCATGAAATCAAATCAACTCTTCAGATACGAACTCGGCGACGAAGTTCGTGACATCATCACCGGGTTCAAAGGCATCATCACGAGCCGAACTGAGTACATCAACGGCTGCGTTCGCTATGGAGTGCAGCCGCAGACGCTGAAAGACGGCAAGACAATCGATGCTGAATGGACAGACGAGAAGCAACTGAAGCTCGTCAAGTCGAAGCGCATCGAGATCGAGCCTGAACGAACTGGCGGCCCTGCTGCTGCGCCTCGCACAGATCGCAACCCTCCGCGCCTGTGAAGATCGCAATCAAGCAGTGCTCTTCATGCGGCGAAGATCACGAAGTCAAAGCGAAGCCGCTTGGCAGACAAATCAGAAAATTCACGCGCTACTTCATGTGTCCGAAGACAGGTGAACGCGTGCTCGTTCGAAAGGAAAAATAGTGAACCCAGTCAAGAAGCTCAGAGTATGGTACCGGCGGCGTCGCGATGAACGCATTAAGCGAGAGTCGCTGGTCTTGTGTGTGCAGCATCGCCGCAACGCACTCGTTGCGATGCGCGACGAGTTCGAAGGCATCAGGCAGCGACTCGGCGTGTTCGCTGATACGAAGAAGGCGCTGCGCGTCGTCGAAGATCGCGTCAAGCAACTGATCGACATCGAAAACGATACGCTGATCTCGATCTGCCGTCAGCGCGGCGAGTTCGAGTGCAAGCCGCGAGATCATCGCTTCGTCACAGTGAAAGTCGGCGAGAAGCCGTTGAACAAGTTCGGCGCAGACGAGCGCACATGCGCGATCTGCGGAGTGATCGAGTACTATCGACCCGATCTGCATCTGTGGATTCACAACGGACTGCATGTCGAGACGGCAAAAGCATACGCCGACAAGATTCGTCGACGACGTGCGCACATCGTAGCAGCAAAGATGCAAGCTAGTCTTGAACCGTTGGAATCTTGGCCGCGCATATGATTCACACAGGCAAGATCGACGGCAAGTCAGCGCTGTTTGACATGCGCTTTCACAAAGTCTGCCTTCTGCCGCCAAGCGTTAAACTAATCTGTACGCAATCTGAAGGCATCATCGACGCTGTGAACACGATCACAGGCGAGAGCGTAATCGACTGGCAAGATATACCGATCGGCGCGAAGCAGATCGTGATCGAGCGCGTGACGCCGCGATCGTGGCAAGGCGAAGATCGCGGGCTCGATGTGCGATGACAGACTTCACAAAACTCAAAGCAGGTAGACCGAAGCGCGCTGATCGTCGTCTTCGCAATCAAGGTAACTGCGCTGTCTGTGGCTTTGCTCTCGACTCTCGCCGTCAATACTGCGACGCGACATGCCGAAAGAGAGCACAACGAGAGCGAGACAGCAGGTCGGGCTCTAAGGGATATCGCCGATCAAAATCGTGACAGCGCGACAAGAGAACGCCACGCTTCGAGCCGTCGCCGCGCAGTGGCTGCGCTACGAACGGCACTGCATCTTGATCGCGTGCGAGCGCGTGCCTTGCACTTGGCTTGGCATTCCTGATGTCTTCGCGATGACGGCGCGTCGCACAGTCATAGAGATCGAGATCAAGCGCACGATGGCAGACTTCAGAGCGAACTCGCGCAAGCGCTGCATTGTTCACCGCGACGGGCGTCACGACATCACGCCAGAACAGTTCTATTTTCTGGCGCCGCGATCACTGGCGCCGAGTCTCGTCGATCTGATGCCGAAAGGATATGGCTTGCTGATGCCTTCGAGTCGTGTATCGCGATTCACTGGATTGCCGCTGCTCGTGTGTCTTCGGCCCGCCATGAAGCAGAACCCGTCGAAGGTGTTGACGATGCGCGAGATCGTCCGCTTGTTGAAAGCTCAGTCAGGGACACTCGTCTCTGCGCTGGCGAAAGTATCAAAGCAATGATCAAAGAATTCGGAGTGCATCTTGTAGAGGTGAGTGGATTGCCGAAGCCGATCGTTGGATTGCCTGACGACGTTCAGAGATATCGCTGCCGATTCAGAGTGAATCAAGTGCCAGTGATCTTCTTGAGATTCAAAGATCGAATACAAAAGCACGTACTGCTTGTCAGCGGCGATAATCTTGAACCTTTCGAACGTCCCGAAGCGGTAAACGTGTCGATCAAATGATCTCGCCGCTACTCTTCACGCCGCCTGACTTCTACGACGCCCATCGCACATGGAAGGCGAACTGCGGCCCGTCGACGTTCGCCGCTCTGCGCCGTCGATCACTCGCTCACTCGCAGCGATTCTTTCGTCACTTCCCGAAGCGCACATACACGACGACGCACGACATGCGCACGGCGCTGCTCGATTCAGGCGCGACGATCTCGCGTCGTAAGGTGTTGCCGAAGTACGGCGCGCTGTTAATCGTGTGGCGCAACGAGCACGGCAAGCAACTGCACTGGGTCGCATGCGCGCAGATCGAGCGACGCGTCTTCGTTTACGACTGCAACGCGATCGGAAGAACGAAAGGCAGCGCTGAGTTCACGTTCGGTGCGTGGCAGTCGCTGGCGATGTGGGAAAGACACGTGATGCGAGAGCAGTTCAACTGCGAGCAGTATCAAGTTCTGATGTCGTGGGATGTGCGATGATTTACAACGGCGAACACGTTAAGGAATTTCGAAAGCGTTTCGACGACGCGTTCGGGAATGAGTATCGCTATACGGAGCAAGGCGAGCAGAACTGCGAGTCGGCGCTTGGCGATCTTCTCTCTGGCAAGATCGTGATACTGTACAAGAGCGGCGGCGTCGCTCTGATCGGCAGCATCGATCGCACTGAAATCGTGTTCGAGATCATCGACGGCAGAGTCATCTTTCGTCATTGTCAAAAGTAAACTTGCTGGCGCAAGTCTTTTCTGGGATTCATCGCCCATGCTCGAAGCACTCAAGCGCCTACTTCCACACTCGACACCAGCCGTCGAAGATAAGCAACCGGGCGCTCTTGCTGTCGCTACTCGTTCAGCCGTCGACACCGTGCTTCGGCTGCTACCGATGCGAGACGAACGAACTGTGATCGTCAACGGCACGAAGGTCACGCCGATCGAAGCAGTCTTCGGAGGGTTGCTCGCCGGTATGTCACTCAACGAGATCAGAGACTTCGAGTCGTATCTGAAGGCTGGCTCTAAGAGGATTTGGGCTCTGTGGAAAGCATGCGACGTCATCGCGTCTGTGATGATGGATACAACTTTCAAGATTCAGAAGATCGGCGGCGACGGCACAGCGATTCAGAACTCGCCAGCGTTCGCGCTGCTCGTCTCGCCGAACGAGTTCGAGACGTGGTCAGAGTTTTTGTATAGATGGCTCTTCCATATCAAGCTGACTGGTAATGCTTTTTGGGTGAAAGATCAGCCGAACTTGAACGGCGACAAACCGAAGCGACTCTTCTCGCTGAACCCGAAACGTGTGCGCATCGTCGTCGACAAAAACGCCGGGTTGATCGGCTACAAATACGCGCATCCGTCAGGCATCGAGATACCGTTCGGCGTCGAAGAAATAATTCACTTCAAGCGACCGCATCCTGATAAAGATTTTTGGGGCATCGGCGACGTCGAAGCAGCAGAGGCGATCTTCCAAGAGAACATCAACCGCTCGACATGGTCGTCTAAGTTTTGGAAGAACGGCGCTTCGCCGTCTGGCATTCTGATCTGCGAAGATGCACAAGTCTTCGGCGACAAAGTGAAGTTCGAAGAAGCGAAGAAGAAATGGTCGAAAGAATACGGCGGCGCTGATAACAGCGGCAAAACTGCTTGGCTTACTGGCAAATGGAAGTACGAGCAGCTCGGCATGTCGGCTGTAGAGATGCAGCACATCGAGAACGACAAATGGAACGTCGAGCAAATCTTCGCGCAATGCGGCGTGCCGCTCACAGTTGCTGGATTAAAAGACGCCGCGAACTTCGCAACTGCTCGACAAGACGATCTTCGCTTCCGACGCTATACCGTACGGCCGCACTTTCGCTGGCTCACAGAGCGGCTGAATCGCGATCTGATCGCTGGCTTCGACGTACGTTCTGAGATCGTGTTCGAGATCGCCGGGTTGACTGATGTCAATCAGATCGCCACAGACTACGCGCAGCTTTTCGATCGCGGCTGTCTTACGATCAACGAGATGCGTGCGCTGATGAATCTCGCCAAGAGCGACAACCCGCTTGCCGATCAACTGTTCATATCCTCGACGCTCGTGCCGATCGAGTTCAGCGGCATCAGTCCGACGCAGCCAGCGCAAGCCGCAGAAGATGTCGTCAAGAAGTTCATCGCGCAGCAGTTGTCGGCGCACGCTCACTGATGGCTTTCTCGATCAATGCACGGCGCTTCGTAGCAGCAGCAGGCGGCAAAACTCTGGTCATCCCGAAAGTTTGGAACCGTGCGAGCTTCGCTGCGCATGGCGCTGCCATGATCAGGACACAGTATCGCGTCGCCAGACTCGTTCAGCGTCGAGCCGTGCCGATCGTCGCAAAGATCGCGAAGACGGTGTACGACAAGCAGCTTCGGCGCATCATCGAGAAAGTCGCTGGCATTCACGGCGCGAGATCAGCGAAGGCAGAAGTCACATTCGAGATCGCACAAAACGAGCGGCTCTGGCTGAACGCGATCGACGAAGTGCTGCATGAAGAAGGTTTTCAGATCGCGCTCGAACTCGTTGCACCGATTCAGAGCGTTGCAGGGCAGGCGTACTCGCG
>Ga0207674_10004850_pt1 | contig 16107 bp, 16 predicted proteins | sample KBSCornC72_FD_184303 | JGI IMG/M metagenome (GOLD analysis project Ga0207674, IMG submission 184303) | Corn rhizosphere microbial communities from Kellogg Biological Station, Michigan, USA - KBS Corn C7-2 (SPAdes) (version 2) | ecosystem: Host-associated > Plants > Roots > Rhizosphere > Soil ... | reverse complement strand
TGCTGTTCCTCGGACGGATCGCGCCGATGAAGGGGGCGCACCTCGCCATCGACGTGGCGCGCCGCGCGCGGCTGCCGCTCAAGATCGCCGGCGAGATCCAGCCGACGTTTCAGGAGTATTGGGACACGATGGTCCGGCCGCACGTTGACGGGTCGATGATTCAATACGTCGGCGAAGCGGATCACGCGAAGAAGAATGACCTGCTCGGCGGCGCAGCCGCGTTGCTGTTTCCGATTCAGTGGAACGAACCGTTCGGTCTGGTGATGGCCGAAGCGATGGCCTGCGGGACGCCGGTCGTCGCGCTCTCGGGGGGATCCGTCGCCGAAGTCGTGCGCAACGGCGTCTCGGGGTGGGTGTGCGCCGACGTCGAAGAGATGGCGCGGCGCGCGGCGCGGCCCGAGATATCGCCGCAATCCTGCCGCCGCGATGCCGAGCAGCGATTCTCCGTCGAGCGCATGGCGGCCGACTACGAAACGGTCTACAGGGCCGCGGTGACGGGCGCGCCGATCGGCGATGCTGTCGCGGAGTCGGCGGCCGGGTCGTGACATGCAGGACGTCATCAAGGTCGAAGACCATTACTACATCCTGATTTCGTCGTCGCGCACGGCCCGGAAAGCGGCGGTCCTCAAGCACGGCGACACATTCGCCGTTTTCGATGCGTTCGGCGATATCAGCGCCGTCGGGCTCGACGAGCCGGGCCTCTATCACGAGGGCACGAGATTCCTGTCGCGCCTGACGCTGCGGTTCGGCACCGATCGCCCGCTCCTCCTCAGCTCGCGCACGAGCACGACCAACGGGGTCTTCGGCGCCGATCTCACCAATCCCGACGTCCTCAATCGGGAAGAAGTGGTGCTCGCACGCGACCTGGTGCACGTATTTCGAACCCGCCTCCTCGCCAACGGCCGCTGCGTCGAGCGGGTCCGCCTGGTCAACTACGCCGTGGCGCCGATCGTGCTGCCGTTGACGTTCGCGTTCGCGGCGGATTTCGTCGACATCTTCGAAGTGCGGGGTACGAAGCGGCCCGCGCGCGGCGTGATGCTGCCCACCCGCACGGGACGGGATTTCGTCGAGCTGGGCTACGAGGGGCTCGATCACGGTGTCCGGCGCACTCGCTTGACGTGGAGCGCCGCTCCCGACGAAGTGCGCCAGGACTCGGTGCGGTTCGTCGTCGCACTCGATCCACACGAGACGCGGACGATTGAGCTCACCATCGCATGTGACGAGGAGGGCGCGGCGGCGGTTGATTTCGACGCGGCGCTGCGTCAGGTCACATCGCAGCGGAAACGCATCGCCGGCCCCTCGTGCGAAATCACCTCGCGCAGCGAGCAGTTCACCGAGTGGCTGACGCGCTCAGCTTACGACCTCGAAATGCTGATGACGGAGACACCCTACGGGCCGTATCCGTACGCGGGTGTGCCGTGGTTCAGCACGCCGTTCGGGCGCGATGGCATCATCACCGCGCTCGAAGTGCTCTGGAGTAATCCCTCGGTCGCCCGCGGCGTGCTTCGCTACCTCGCGGCAACACAGGCGACCGAGATGAACGCGGCCCAGGACGCTGAGCCGGGGAAGATCCTGCACGAGACGCGTTCCGGCGAGATGGCGGCGCTGGGCGAGGTGCCCTTCGGACGCTATTACGGCAGCATCGATTCGACGCCGCTGTTCGTGCTGCTGGCGGGCCACTACTATTCCCGCACGGCGGACCTGGCCTTCGCCGCGGACATCTGGCCGAACGTCGAGCGCGCGTTGTCGTGGATCGACGATTACGGCGACCGCGACGGAGACGGATTCGTCGAGTACGCGCGCCGTTCGCAGGACGGCCTGGTGCAGCAGGGATGGAAGGATTCCAACGACTCGGTATTCCATGCCGATGGAACACTCGCGGAGGCGCCCATCGCGCTGTGCGAAGTGCAGGCCTACGTGTATGCGGCGCAGCGTGCCGCCGCTGTGATGGCCCGCGCGCTTGGATTCGGCGATCGCGCCGATCATCTCGAGCGCTCGGCGTCGCTGCTGCGCGATCGATTCGAAGCGGCTTTCTGGTGCGACGAACTGGGCACCTACGCGCTGGCGCTTGACGGCCGGAAACGTCAATGCCAGGTCCTTTCGTCGAATGCGGGTCATTGTCTGTTTGCGGGGATCGCGAGCGACGAACGTGCGGTGTCCACGGCCCAGGCCCTGATGGGGGAGGCGATGTTCACCGGCTGGGGCGTCCGCACGATCGACGCGCGCGCGGCACGGTACAACCCGATGTCGTATCACAACGGCTCGATCTGGCCGCACGACAACGCCCTCGCCGCGGCGGGGTTTGCGCGATACAAACTCGGGTCGGCTGCCGTACAGATCATGGCGGCGATGATGGACGTCAGCCACTTCGTCGACCTGCGGCGAATGCCAGAGCTGTTCTGCGGCTTCCGCCGGCGCGCCGACGAAGGGCCGACGCTGTACCCCGTCGCGTGTGCGCCGCAGGCATGGGCAGCCGGGACGGTATTTCTCCTCCTGCAGTCGTGCCTGGGCCTCTCGATCGATGCGCTCGCGAACCGCGTGTGCATCGATCATCCGCAGTTGCCGGCGTCAATGGACCAGGTCACGGTTCGCGGGCTTTCGCTCGGTGAGGGTCGCGGCGTGGATCTGTTGTTCGAGCGTCACGGCGCCGACGTCGCCGTCACCGTTCTTCAGCGCACTGGCGACGTCGTCATCACGATGCTTCGCTGATAAGGCACTAGGTGAGGTGGGGTCAGACCCCTGCCGTTCGGGGTCCGCCTCGGTTTCAGCCCGATGCGCCGTCTCTACGCCGGCGCTGCTCCCTGCGTTCCGACGTAGACGGAGTAGATCGACTGGCTGGCGGCCATGAACAGGCGATTACGCTTGGGGCCGCCGAACGTCAGATTGCCGCATACCTCCGGAAGCCTGATCCGCCCGAGCAGCTTGCCCGCAGGGTTCCACACGGTGACGCCGCTGTAGCCGAGCGCGCGCCCGGCGTTGCTTGACGCCCACACGTTCCCTTCGACATCGCACCGCAATCCATCCGGCGCGCACTTCACGTCGTCGATCAGACATTCGCTGAACAGTTTCCGGTTCGACAGCTTGTTGTCGGCGCCGACATCGAAGACATAGATCTCGCCTTTGCCTCCGGCGCCTGTATCGCCCGGTCCTTTGCCCGTGCTCGCGACGTACAAACGGCGATAGTCCGCCGAGAACGTCAGTCCGTTCGGATCCGGCACCTGGTCTTCCGACACGACCATGTCGATCCGGCCGCCGGAATCGACACGGTAGACATTCGTGGGCAGCTCACGCTTGAAGGTGCCGATCTCCGGAGGTTGACCGGCGCGGGAATTCAGTCGTCCGGCGGCGTTCGTTGGACCACCGCTGGCATCCGGCGCTCCTTCGTACAGCTGGCCACCATAGGGCGGGTCGGTAAACCAGATGCTGCCGTCGCGATGCACGGCGACGTCGTTCGGCGAGTTGAGCCGCTTGCCCTGGAACGACTCGGCCACGACTTTAATCGACCCATCGTGCTCGTATCGCACGACCCGCCGTGTCAGGTGTTCGCACGACAGCTGGCGACCCTCGTGATCGAACGTGTTGCCGTTGCTGTTGTTCGAAGGACTCCTGAACACGCTCACCCGCGCGTCGTCTTCGAGCCATCGCAGCTGGCGGTTGTTCGGAATGTCGCTCCACAGCAGGTAACGTCCCTGGCTATTCCACGCCGGCCCTTCGGCCCATAGCGCGCCAGTCCAAAGACGCTTGATCGACGTGTTCGCCTGCACGAGCGCGTTGAATGCCGGATCGACGGTCAGGACGTCCGGGTCGGTGAAGTACGTCGTCGGCGGCGCGTCGGGCCCGAAATCTCGGGGCGGATTCGAGATGACGGTCGGCGCGGCTTGTGGAGCAGGCCTGCCGCCCGACTGCGATTGAGCGAACGCCGGCCGGGCGGCGAGTGCGGCGGCGGCTGCTGCGCCGAGCGTCTCAATCAATGTGCGCCGTGAGATCTCGCGTGTCATGTGTCCGTCCTCTCGTCTGAAGCGGACACATCTTTACACAATCGCGATTCGCGATTCGCGGCTGGCGGCTGGCAGCTGGAAGCTGGAAGCTGGAAGCTGGAAGCTGGAAGCTGGAAGCTGGGAGCTGGGAGCTGGGAGCTAATTCTGACAGTTTCGATCGATGAACGCTTTCAGCGTGCAGCGGAGCTCTTCGGGCAGGTCTTCTTCGCGAATCGAACGGAGGAGGGAGACAGTCGACTGATAGGTCTTGAGCTGCGCCACGCACCTCGGGCACCTCGCGAGATGCTGCTCGAGCCGCGCATGAACCTCGGATGGCAGATTGTGCTCCACGAAGTCCGCAAGGAGGCCGACGAGGTCTGTGCAGCGGGGCTTGGGCACGTCGCGGCAGTTTACCTGACGCCGCAGTGCCATAATTGCCAAAATCGCCGAAATTGAATCGTTCGATTCAGCGAACGAAATTCTGGCAATTCTGGCAATTACGGCGATTGTGGCAATTCACTAAAAGTCGTAGCCGATCCAGACCGAGAAGCGCGGCTTGCGGAACCACTTGCTCCCGGACATCCCTTCCTGGATTCCCTCATACGCGAAGACGTAGTCCTCATACTGCTTGTTGAGCAGCGTCCGCCAGGACCAGTCGAAGTGGATGGGGAATCCCAGCGCGAACGTCTCGAGCCCCACTCCGTAGGAGGCGCGGCCGTCCACGAGCTTCAGCCCGCCGATCGTCTGCGGCTCCCCGTACACCGGATCGTAGGTCAGCGTCTCGTAATTCGGCTGGAACCCCAGCAGCGGCGTGACGGTGATGGGATCCCGTGTCCACACCTGCGTCTTGACTCCCTCGTAACCGGCGGCGCCGATATTCGCAAAGGCGACGCCGCGGAGGCCGCCGATGACCCCGATCGGCGTCAACGCGGCTTCGATGATCGGAAAGCGCAGCTCGCCGTTGAGGAAGAACGCCTTGTTGCCGAGGAACTCGAGGTAATCGTAGCCGCGCAGCTCTGAGTTGCCGCCGAAGTACATGTAGCCGGGGAATTCGCCCCAGCTCTTGAACCCGCGCGCGCGGAACGCGAGCACGCCGTTGGTCGCGAGCCGTGTGTAATGCCGCGCATCGACGTCGGCCGTTTGCCGCGACAGGAACTTGCCGAGACTCGGCGCGTATTCATAGCCGACGCGGACGGTGTTCCCGGCCAGCGGTCCGTATTCGCGAAACACCGTCGTCTCCTGCACGAACGCGACGCCGAACGGCATGAACGTCCCCGACGAGAACAGGGTTCGGCCGTACTGTTCGATCTGATAGTCGTTCGCGACTTGCTGCAATCCTTCGTCGTTGTACCCCTGCTCGTACTGATAGACGCCAGTCGACAGTTCGACGCGCGCGTAGCGGTTGAATGGGTAAATCCCGAACGCCGTCGCGCCACGGACCGTCTGGGTCGCGATGGCCTGATCCCGGCTGACGAACGCATACTGCTGGTCGTAGAGCAAACCGGGGTCGTAGCCGTAGTAGAACTGCGTCGCCGAGTACGCCTGCAGCGCGTACTGGAAGCGTCGTGACAGGTTCGTGTACGAGAACGACATCGTGCGGTACTGCGCCACCGACGATGCGAAGAGATCGAACTGCTTGTCGCCGAGGACGTCGCTGAAGGTGACCTGCGTCCCGCCGAAGAGGTCGCCGCCGCTGGTGACGCCGACGTTGACCGGGGGGCGCCCCTCGAGGAACAGCTTTTCGAACGTCCCCTTCTTGTGGATGTTCGACTTCACCAGCGTGTGGGTGACCGGCGGCTGGAAGTCGATGATCGGGCCGACGGTGCCGAAGTCGGCGCTGGCCACGGTGTGCAGCGGCTCGTCGCGCGGCAGCGTGTGGATGCCGTACTCGCCTTTGTAGTAAGTCACGAACGCGATCTTCGCGGGCTTGGCGTCGCGCAGCACGATCGGCGACACGTTGCCAGTCAGCGTGTCGGTGTACTGCTTCAGCTCGCCACTCTTCAGATTCAGCGTCCAGATGTTGTAGATGTTGCCGTTGCGCGCGACCTCCGGATCGATGGGCTGATTCGGATCGACCGCGGTCGACGGGAACACGATGGTGTCGCTGTCGATGAACTGCGCCCCGCCGTCGTCGTGCGTGCCGAACGTGATCTGGGTCGACTTGCCGGAATCGAGGTCGATCCGGAACAGCTTGTCGTTGCCGCTCACGCGCTTGAGGCAGAGCAGGAATTTCCCGTCGGGCGAGTAGGTCGGCGCGTAGTCGCCGAACGCGTCGTTGGTGACGTTCCGGACTTCCTTGGTGTCCAGGTTGACGATGAAGATGTCCGCCACCGCGCCGCGCAGGGCTGCAAAGGCGACCTCGCGTCCGTTCGGGCTCATATCGGGCGATTCGGGGCCGTCCACCGATTTCAGCTCGACCCGCTGCTCGATCTTCTTGGTGACCACGTTCTGGAGGACGAGCGTCTTGTTCTTTTCCGTGCGCGCGAAATAGGCAAGCCGATCGCCGGCCGGCGCCCACGACATCCACGACACCGCGTTGTTGCGGAAGCCGCCCGGCGTCGCGATGTACTCGTAGCCGTGATCCTTGTTGAACCCGCTCGTCAGGTTGCGAATGACTTTGCCGTCCTTGGTCGACATCAGGACGATGTCGAGCTCTTGGTCCTTGCGGTTGCCGGCCGCGACCGCCATCAGGTCGCCGGACGGGGAGGGCTCGATCGACACCACGACGGTGTAGGGGGTCTTGTTCCGCTTCGGCGCCAGGTCTTTGCCGTAGTCGGCGGGTCGTTCCTTGTCGCGGAATGGCTTGAAGCGATCCTTTAAATACTTGTCGAACTGCTCGTCGAACTCATCCGGCTTCAGCCGGAAGGCTTCCTCGTACGCGCTCTCGCCGCCGCCAATCACCGCCTTGCGCAGCGCGAACAGGAACTGCCGCAGCCCTTCCTTGCCCCAACGCGACTCGATGAATTCGAACGCCGCGTGGCCAAGGTTGTAGGGCAGCCGGCCGTCGACGAAGGCGACGCCCTCGAAGTCGCTCATCGACGGCACGATGTCGGCGATCGCCGCGTCGCGCACCGACATCAGATCGAACGGCTGCCAGTAGCCGGTCATGTAATCCGACAGCCCTTCGTCGACCCACAGCGGGAGGCTGCGGTGCAGCAGCGACCGCGGGATGATGTCGAACTCGAAAATGTGCGTCAGCTCGTGGGTGATCAGGCGATACAGCGCGTCCGACGGTTCATCGATCGGCAGGACCATGCGGTCACGATACGGCTCGGCGAACGCCAGCACGCCTTCCGGAAGCTCGCCGGGCTCGATGTTCTGCTGCTGGAATTCGCTCCCAGTCTTATAGAGGACGAGCGGCACCTTGAAGGCCAGGTCGTGCTTCAGATCGGAGCTGACCTGCTGATACGCGCTCTCCGCATATGAGGTCACCCGTTCGAGTTGCGTCTCGATTTCCGGGTAGTAGTAGATCTCGAAGTGATCCGTCTTGTAGATGTTCCACTTGAAGTCGTTGTAGCGGATGCGGTTCTTCCCGTAGTACGGCACGTACGGCGTCTGGGCGAAGATTTCCTGGACAGCACCACCCAGCATCAGGAGCGCCAGCAGGGCGATGCCCGTGGGCGCGAGGGTGCCGCGCATCTTGCGCGTGCGCATGGTTCACCTCGAAAAGCTGCAGCGAAGGAGCGGGCCTCGATGCTGCGCGAACGCGGCGACGTCAGATCGTCGGCTGCTCGTCGCCGATGTTACTGTAGCTAAGACGGTTGCCGCAACGACCGAGTCCCCGGCGCGGACAGTCGGTGGCACAGGGCAAAGACGCCGGGCCCGCTCGCAGCAAGCCATGTGCCCGCCGCCGAGGTCCGAATCCGCTGACATTATCCGCGGAAATCCGACCGCGTTGTCACCCCGGAGGAGCGGTTCGCGTCCACGCCAACGGACAGATCTCCGAAAAAACTTACAATAGAAGGAATAACGAGGCGGCCCGCCGGTGTTTTCTCTGACTGGGCGTCCTCGACAGACGTCATGGACGAGTTCAACCGGGAGGCGTTGTCGTACGTCGACAGCCTTTACGGCACGGCGCTGCGGCTGACGCGCCGCCCGGCCGATGCGGAAGACCTCGTCCAGGACACGTATCTGAAGGCCTTTCGCGCGGCGTCGCAGTTCCGGCGCGGCACGAACCTGAAGGCGTGGCTGTTCACCATCCTTCACAACACGTACCGCAACATGCGGCGGCACGATGGCCGGAATCCGGTGGAGGTGGACAGCGAATACGTCGATCAGGCGCCGCAGCCGGCGCACGAATACACGCCGGAGCAGCTGCTGACGCGCAACACGCTGGACGCGGACCTCCAGCAGGCGCTCGATGCGCTGCCGGAGGCGTTCCGCCAGGCGGTCTGGCTGCGCGACGTCGAGGAGCTGACCTACGCGGAAATCGCGCAGGTGCTCGATGTGCCGATTGGAACCGTGATGTCGAGGATTTCGAGGGGGCGGCGCGCGCTGTTCGAGCGCCTGCAACCTCGACGGGTGGCAACCGCCGAAGCGGAAAAGACGATGTGATGAGCAAGTGTCAGGACCTCGATCCGTTGTTCGCGCCGTACGTCGACGGCGACGTGGCGCCGGCGGACCGCGCCTCGGTTGAGGCCCATCTCGCGAAATGCCCGCCGTGCCGCGGCCGGGTGGCGGAGCAGCGCACCGTGCGCGCGGTGCTCGAAGCTCGCCGGCCTGCGCTGCGCGCCTGCGGCTCGGGCGCGCTGCACGAGCGGTGCGCCGCGCAGGCTGGCGCCCGGAACCCGCGGCGATTCCTCGGGAGCGCCACGTTCGCCAGACGATGGGTCCCCCTGTCGGTGGCCGCGACGATCGTGCTCGCGGTCGCGGGGGTGTTTCTCTTCAGCCCGAACGACAAGGTGGAGGCCCTCGCGACCCAGCTCACGGTCGACCACATGACGTGCTTTCAGTTCGCGCCGGAGCGGCTTCGCCACGCCGACGCGGTCACCGCCGAGCACGATTGGCTGGCGAAGCAGCGGTGGGACATCCGCGTGCCGGCGAGCTCCGCGGCCAACGACCTCGAGCTCCTCGGGGTCAGACGCTGCGGCTTCGGCAATAGCCGCGTCGCGCACATCCTTTATAAATGGCACGGCCAGCCGCTGTCCGTGTTCGTCGTTCCGCGAACCGTTCGCAACGCGCCCCTCGAGGAAGAAATCGACAAGTTCGGCCACGAAGCCATCATGTGGTCGGATCACGACCGGACCTACGTGATCCTCGCCCGGGCGCGCCCAGCGGAGCTTGCGCCGGTCGTCGGGTACGTGAAGGCTCACGCGCAATGACGTCAGCGCGCCGCGAGTCGCGGTTCGCGCTGGCAGCTGGCAGCTGGAAACTGGTAGCTGGAAACTGGTAGCTGGAAACTGGTAGCTGGAAACTGGAAGCTGTTATGAAAAGCCGATGGATCGCCGCCGTTGCCGCCGCGTGCGCGCTCGGACTACTCGTTGTCCCGTGGATGCTGCACCGGCCCGCGCGCGCCACCAACGGCAGCGATCTGAAGTCCACGCCGTCGAATACCCCTGCCGGCGTCGCGAACCTCGACCTGACCCTCACGGACATGAACGGCAACGACGTGAAGCTGGCCGACTACAAGGGGAAGGTGGTCCTGCTGAACGTCTGGGCGACGTGGTGCGGGCCGTGTCAGGCTGAGATCCCCGAGCTCGTCGAGGCGTACAACAAGTACAAGGATCAGGGTGTCGTGATCGTCGGCGTCTCGCTCGACGACACCGCCGAAACGCTTCGCGACTACGCACCGAAGAAACAGATGAACTATCCGGTGCTGCTGATGCGCGACGAATTCGACGAAGCGTACGGCCCGATCTTCGGTGTGCCGATCTCGTTCTTCATCGGCCGCGACGGCAAGATCAGCCGCAAGCATTACGGCCCGGTGACGAAGGAGGACATCGATCGGGAGATCAAGGCGCTCCTGTAGTATGATCCCCTAGGATGCTGAAAGGGTTCACGCACGCGCGGCTGGCCTGCGGTTGCCGCATCGGTTTCCGCGAAGGTGTCGAAGGCAGTCCGGTCACCGTCGTCGTCGACGAGAAGGGGCCCGGCTGTCCTCTGACCCTGCACGTCCGCGATCTGCCGCTCTTCGACCATCGCGAAGCGCTGCGACCCTCGACCCGCCTGCTCCCGCCGGAAGAGACCGAGTACGAAGAGTCCTGAACGGGCTCACTTCTCGCGCTTCGCTCTAATCTCGCGCGTTTCCCGTCCCGCGTCCGCCAGCGCACGCCGCAGCAGGAACTCGATCTGTCCGTTCAGGCTGCGCAGGTCGTCGTCTGCCCAGCGCTGAACGGCGTCGAGAACGTCGCGATCGACTCGCAACAGGAACGGTTTGCGTTCGGCCACCGGACGCCTATTGGTAAATCGTCCCGGTGTTGACGATCGGCTGGGTCGACCTGTCGCCGCACAGCACGACCAGCAGGTTGCTGACCATGGCGGCCTTGCGTTCGTTGTCGAGCGTCACGATGTCGCGGCGCGACAGCATGTCGAGCGCCATCTCCACCATCCCGACCGCTCCCTCGACAATGCGCTGGCGCGCGGCGATGATCGCCCCGGCCTGCTGACGCTGCAGCATCGCGTGCGCGATTTCCGGCGCGTAAGCGAGATGGCTGATCCGCGCCTCCATGACTTCCACGCCGGCCCGCGCGAGGCGATCCTGAATCTCGCGCTTCAGATGATCGGCGACCGCGGTCGTCGATCCGCGCAGCGACATGTGCGCATCGTCATGGGTATCATAGGTGTAGCTCGTCGCGAGGTTCCGCAGCGCGGCTTCGCTCTGCACCTTGACATAGTTGTTGTAGTCGTCGACCTCGAAGACCGCTTCCGCGGTATCGACGACGCGCCACACGACGACCGCCGCGATCTCGATCGGATTCCCTTCGTTGTCGTTCACCTTCAGGTGCGCGCTTTCGAAGTTGCGGATGCGCTGCGAAATCCGCCGCTTCGTATAGAGAGGGTTGGCCCAGCGAAGCCCGGCGTGCTTGACGGTACCGGCGTAGCTGCCGAAGAACTGCAGCACTTTGGCCTCGTTGGGGTTGACGACGAACAGACCTGCCAGCAGCAGCACCGCGACGGTGAGCGCAATCGCCCAGGCAGTCACGCTCAGAATGCCGGTGGTTTCGACGATCTGGTAGATGCAGAACCCGATCCCCGCCAGCAGCACGAGCAGCGCCGGCAGGCCTGGAAGCGCCTGAACTTCGCGTTCACGAATCATGGCTGCGACCTCCTCGCCTCGATAGCAAAATGATATCACTTCGATAGCTAGGTGTCAATACTGACGGGGTGGAGGTCGCGGAGGGGACGGAGGACGCGGGGAAAAGCGCTGGCGCTCACCACGGAGGAACGGAGTAACGGCGAAGCGCCTTTCTCCGTTGACTCCGTTTTCTCAGAAGCCGATGCGCAGGTCGGCGATGAGCGGCAGGTGATCCGAGGCCATCAGCGCCTGGCGCGACCGCGTGAGCGCGACGCTGCGCACCTCGACGTGGCCTTCGTAATAAATGTGATCGAGATGGAGCACTGGAAAGATGCCGGGGTAGGTGCGCCGCCGTTTGAGGTGCGCGTAGATATCGATGCTCTGGAAGAGCGAGCTGAGCGTGGTGGTGGCGAGGCCGCGCATCCACTCGTTGAAATCGCCGAGGATGACTTTCGGGCCGGTGACGCGCTTGTCGTGCACGAATCCGGCGAGCCGCGTTGCCTGGTAGCGCCGTTCGAGCACCGCGGTGCCCAGGTGGACGTTGTAGATGTGCAGACACGGGCCGCTGCCGAGATCGAGATCCGCGCGCTGGCAGGCGCGCGGCTCGCACGTGCGCCACGACAGGTCGTATTGACTGTGGTGGACGATCGGATAGCGGCTCAGGATCACGTTGCCGAACAGGTGGTTCCGCAGATGCCGCACCGACGCCATCACCCAGCCCATGCCCACCGCCGCGCCGATCTCCTCGGCCTGCCCCGCGCCGTTGGGGCCCGCCCCGATCACCTCCTGCAGCGCCACCACGTCCGCGTTCAACTCGCGGATCACGTCGGCGACGCGCGTCGGAATCGTGCGTCGGTCCATGCCGCGGCACCGGTGGATGTTGTAGGTCGCGATGCGGAGATCCACGTAACGCCGCGCACTCTTGGTTTCGCTCACTGCTGCCGCTCCAGGATCCAGATGAAGGGCCCTACGGTCTTTTCCCACAGCGGCCGCCGTTTCCACCGTTCGAGCGTCATCTCGGTGCTCGCCGCGATGTCGCGCAGGTAATCGTCGAGCAGCCGGCGCGCGAGCGCCGAATCGCGCATGGCGAGGTTGACCTCGTCGTTGTGCTCGAACGACCGGTTGTCGATGTTGGTCGTCCCGAGCACGCTCCAGAGCTCGTCGGCTACGAGCACCTTCGCATGGGTCATCGTGTCGCCGTACTCGTAAATCCTGATTCCTGCCTCGAGCAGCTGCCCCCACATCCGCCGGCTCGCCAGCCGTACCCATTTCTGATCGGTTCGCCGGCCCGGCACGATGACCGTCACCTTGACGCCGCGCCGGGCCGTCTCGATCAGCGCGCGGCGCAGCGCGTAATCGGGAAGAAAATAGGGTGTGGTGATGTAGACCGCGTGATCCGCCGCCTCCATCAGCATCTGAAACGTGACCCGCGATGCCGTCGCCCGATCCGATGGGGAGCTCTTCACGACGAAGGCGGTCGTATTGCCGGCGGGTTCGAGGTTGGGGAAATAATCGGGCCCCGTGATGATCTCGCCGCAGCATTCCAGCCAGTTCTCCGCCGCCACGCCCTGTAGCGCCGCGACGACCGGCCCTTCCACCCTGGCCATCGTGTCGCGCCATGGCTTCTGCCACTTGAGCCGTTTGAACGCGGGATACGCCCACCAGTCGGCGATGCCCGCGCCGCCGACGAACGCCAGCTTTCCGTCCACGACGAGCAGCTCGCGGTGCGTGCGGTTGTTGAGCCGCGCGAGTGAATACCAGCGCAGCCGCTGGTACGACTCGATGCGGCAGCCGGCCTTCCGCAGGCGCCGTACCGGCCGGCCCCACAGGCTGAAACTTCCGATGGCATCCACGACGATCGTCACGCGCACGCCTTGGCGCGCTTTCGACGACAGCTCGGCGACGAACTGATCGGCAATCCGTCCCGGCTGAAAGATGTACGTTTCCATGTTGATCGAGTGGGTGGCGTCGCTGATCGCCTGCAGCATCGCTGGGTAGAACGACACGCCGTTGGTGAAGACGGTGATCTTGTTGCCGTGATGCAGGGCGGCCTGGCAGGTCGATTGGAGCGTGTAGAGAAAATCGGGCGCGTGAATCGACGTCCGGTGGGCGAGGTGATAGTTGATGTGTGGGGTGAAGAGAAAAACCAGCACCAGCCACGCCAGGAATACACCCCCCGCGACCGACAGCCAGAACATCAGCGCGCCGGCGTCCGCTGAGTCAGTCCCATCGAGATGGGCGGCAGATCGAGGACGCACGCCGGGCACATGGAGATATCATACCCTCCATGTTGAAGCGCGCGCGGCGAGCGGCTGTGGTGCTCGCGCTGCTGTGGCCGCCCGCGTGCTCGCCGCCGCCCGATCCGATCGTGGTCGAGGACAGCGGCATCGTGGTCAGAAACAACACGGCGCGCGAATGGAAGAACGTGCGCGTCACGGTGAACGACCATTTTGTCGGCGGCGTGCCGCTGCTCGTCGCGCACGGGCGGATGAATGCGCCGCTCAGCAAGTTTCAGACCGGCTTCGGCCAGCGCTTCGACCCGTCGCATCAGGTGGTCTTCAAGGTCGAAGTCACGGCGACCGATTCCGGCGGCGAACCGGTGAGTCTTCGCTGGGGACGCGACAGAACGAGATAGGTGGCTATGGCTCTCAAGTCTGAATTCGAAGTGACCTGCCCCTGCTGCCAGGCGGCGCTCGTCATCGATACGAACCTGCGGCGCATTGTCCGGCACGTGGAGCCAGCCACGGGCGATAAGCCCGAGCTGAGCGATGCGCACCGGCTGGTCGCGGAAGAGGCGGCGCGGCGTGAGAACCTCTTCCAGCAATCGGTGGCCGCCGAGCGCACGCGCGGCGACGCGCTGTCGAAGCGGTTCGAAGAGGCGTTGCGCCAGGCGAACGAAGAGCCGATCACGAAGCCGACGCGCGACTTCGATTTGGACTAGTGGATTGCGGCGATGAAGTCGATTCCGGCGATTCAGTATCCGGTGAATTCCCCCGGCAGCTCCGTCCAGCGGTCCATGCGCCGGTAGTAGATCGGCTTCCTGCCGTAACGCTCGCGATACGCGCGATAGCGTCTTCTCAATCGATCGATGCGCGCATCTGACGTGTGGAGGCGGCGATGCGGCAGCTCCAGCAGCATGCGCTCGACCTTCCACACATTTCCGGCCGACAGCCGCCAGTCGTAGTTTCCGACCTCGCGCAGATCGGCCACGATGTAGCCGGTGATCCGTCCGCTGAAATCGATGTACTCGTCGACATAGCTGAGTGCGAGCGCCCGCGGCGTTGCGAATACGGGTTTTCGGCCGTGCAGCCCCGGATCGCGCGAACGTCCGACCGACCCCCACCGCCCGCGGTGCTGGTAGACGAACAGCACGTGATCGAGTTCGTCGATCGATTCGAACGACATCACGAGCGGCGGCCACCCGTGATGTTCGAGGATCACCGCAGCGGTCAGCGCCGCCTCGAGACAGTGGGCGGTGTGTTCGCGGATCACACCGCGGAACGTCCGCAGCGTCGCGCCGGCCGGCGCTGGCTCGGTGTTGTACGGAAGCGAGTTGAGAAAGCGCTGGACTTGCAGCGGCGTCCGCACCCGACCGAGCACGCGCCGCTCTTTCGGCGTGAACGCCGACAGCGGTGGCGCGACCGCGCCGATCGAAGCAACGTGGTGATCGATGCCCCGTGACGGGCGCACGCGGCTCAATGCGCCTGTCTCAAGGCCGTGAGGAGCTCCGCGGGATCCCACCTCGTGCCATCGAGGATCGTCCGCAGCCGTCCGCGCGAATCGATGACGGCGGTGCGCAGGTTGTGGGTGATGTCGGATGGGTTCGACGGTTCACGGATGATCGAGATGCCGAACCTCGACGCGAACGCGTCGATCTCCTGCTGCGCGCCGGTCGCGAAGTGCCAGATGCGCGGATCGGCGCCCGCGCGCCGCGCATGCGCGGCGAGGATGTCCGGCGTGTCGAAGGCCGGATCGAAACTGATCGAGAGCAGCGAGACGTGGTCGCGCAGCGCCGCATCCGAGAGCACCGACGACTGGATGGCTTTGAAGTGCCGATCCAGTTGCGGACAGAAGTCTGGCAGCGGACAGCGCGTGTATGTGAACGTGACGGCCAGAACCTGGCCCCGCCAGTCCGAAAGGCGGCGCGATCGGCCTGCTTCATCCGTGAGCTGGATGTCCGGGACCGCGTCCTCCGGATTGAGGATGCTGACGGGCGGCGCCGGGGACTGGCCGGTCAGTGCCGCGTGTCCGGTCCGCTCGATCGCCGCCAGGTATCCCGTCGCGTCCTTCACGACCAGCGTGGCCTTGACGACGTCTCCCGGCTGACAACAGTCGAGGAGGCTCGGGTCCTTCACGTGAAACGGCATGGTCATGCCCGGCATGAATCCGGGGATGTCGCCATGCTTGATGGTGATCTCCTGCCGGCCGGGATCGACGACGAGCACCTGTCCCTGCAGCTCGTACTGCTGCGCGCGTGAACAGGCGGCCGAGGTAAGAAAAACCGCGACGCAACAGGTAAAAACGGTACGCACCGTTTCACTCTAGCTCGACGGTGACATGCGGTAAAGCGGCCGCGGATGAGGCATTGTGCCACCCGGGGACGCGGCATGCATTCTGCTATACTCCCGCCGAATGGCGCGCTCGATATCGCGCGTCAGCTTCGAAGCGCAGCCGGTGACGGCTGCCTGGGGCAGGAGTAAGTGAGAGCATGGGCAGGAGACTCTACGTCGGGAATCTTCCGTACTCCGCAACCGAGGATCAGCTCACCGAACTGTTCAGCCGCGCTGGCAAGGTGGATAGCGTCCGCGTCATGCGCGACATGGCGACTGGGCGCGCCCGCGGATTTGCGTTCGTCGAGATGGGTACGGACGAAGAAGCGCAGAAAGCCATCAGCGA
>Ga0207674_10004849_pt1 | contig 16110 bp, 16 predicted proteins | sample KBSCornC72_FD_184303 | JGI IMG/M metagenome (GOLD analysis project Ga0207674, IMG submission 184303) | Corn rhizosphere microbial communities from Kellogg Biological Station, Michigan, USA - KBS Corn C7-2 (SPAdes) (version 2) | ecosystem: Host-associated > Plants > Roots > Rhizosphere > Soil ... | reverse complement strand
GACCGCAAGGTCGACTCCGGCTTCGCGCGCATCGTGCTGAAGCCCACCGCGCAGCCGGACGGCGTGCGCCACGTGATGGTGATCGAGCCGATCGGGCTGCAGATGCCGGCGCGCCCGGCGTCGCCGGATGACGGCAAAGCGTCGGCACCGAAGCGCGGAGGACGCAAGTGAGCCGGGCACGCCGTGCAGATGCTGCAGCCATGCCGTGCCGTGCGGATGGCATGGCTTGCGGGCTTGGCCGGGGCGGCGCGCCATGATCATGCCGCGCGCCTCCGACCAGCTGCTGCTGCCGGTCAACCCGCTGTTCGTCGCGCTGACTGTGCTGATCGCGTTCGCGATCAACTTCGTGCCGCTCGGGCGCAACCCGCTGATGCCCGACGTCGTTGCGCTGGTGCTGGTGTTCTGGAACGTGCACCAGTCGCGCCGCGTCGGCGTCGGCCTGGCGTTCTTCTTCGGGCTGATGATGGACGTGCACGACGGCGCGGTGCTCGGCCAGCATGCGCTCGCCTACACCCTGCTGAGCTACTTCGCGATCACGATCCATCGCCGACTGCTGTGGTTCACGGTGCCGTCGCAGGCGGTGCAGATCCTGCCGTTGTTCCTGGCGGCGCACGCGGTGTCGCTGCTGGTGCGGATGATTGCCGGCGGCATGTTTCCGGGCTGGCAGGTGCTGCTGGCGCCGGTGTTCGAGGCGCTGCTGTGGCCGATTGCCACATGGTTGCTGCTCGCGCCTCAGCGCCGCGCACCCGATCGGGACGAAAATCGGCCGCTGTAAGGTCTGAACCGACATGACGGAGCTCAAGAACGTCGAACAGGAGGTCTGGCGCTTCCGGATGCGCCTGGCGGCCGCGGCGGCGTTCGTGCTGTTCGCGTTCGGCCTGCTGACCGCGCGATTGGTCTACCTGCAGGTCTACAGGCACGACGAGCTCTCGACGCAGGCCGAGAACAACCGCATCACGGTCGTGCCGGTCGTGCCGAACCGCGGGCTGATCCTCGACCGCAACGGCATCGTGCTCGCCAACAACTACTCGGCCTACACGCTCGAGATCACGCCGGGCAAGGTCGACGACCTCGAGGCCACGATCGACCGACTGTCGAGCCTGGTCGAGATCCAGCCGCGCGACCGCAAGCGCTTCAAGCGGCTGATGGACGAGAACAAGAGCTTCGAGTCGCTGCCGATCCGCACCAAGCTGAGCGACGACGAGGTCGCGCGCTTCACCGCGCAGCGCTTCCGCTTCGCCGGCGTCGACATCAAGGCGCGGCTGTTCCGCAACTATCCGCTCGGCGAAGTCGGCAGCCACCTGATCGGCTACATCGGCCGCATCAACGAGGCCGAGCAGGAGAAGATCGACGACTCCGACGACGAGGCCAACTACCGCGGCACGCAGTACATCGGCAAGCTCGGCGTCGAGCAGAGCTACGAGCCGGAGCTGCACGGTGCGACTGGCTTCGAAGAGCTCGAGACGAGCGTCAGCGGGCACCCGGTGCGGCGCCTGAAGAGCAGCCCGGCGACGCCGGGCAATGCGCTGGTGATGTCGATCGACATCCGGCTGCAGGCGCTGGTCGAGGATCTGTTCGGCGATCGCCGCGGCGCGCTGGTCGCGATCGATCCGCGCAACGGCGAGATCCTGGCGTTCGTCAGCAAGCCCAATTTCGACCCGAACCTGTTCGTCGACGGCATCGACAGCGAGAACTGGAAGGCGCTGAACGAGTCTCTCGACAAGCCGCTGCTGAACCGCGCGCTGCGCGGCACCTATTCGCCCGGCTCGACCTACAAGCCGTTCCTCGCGCTGGCGGCGCTGACCTTGGGCAAGCGCACGCCGCAGCAGACGATCTACGACCCGGGCTACTTCAACTTCGGCAACCACACGTTCCGCGACGACAAGGAAGGCGGCCACGGCTCGGTCGACATGTACAAGTCGATCGTGCAATCGTGCGACACCTACTACTACATGCTCGCCAACGATCTGGGCGTCGACGCGATCCACGATTTCATGGCGCCGCTCGGCCTCGGGCAGCTGACCGGCATCGACGTGCAGGGCGAGTTGCGCGGCCTGCTGCCGTCGACCGAATGGAAGCGCAACGCCTTCAAGAAGAAGGAGCTGCAGAAGTGGTACCTCGGCGAGACGATCTCGCTGGGCATCGGCCAGGGCCAGAACAACTTCACGATGCTGCAGCTCGCGCAGGCCACCGCGACGCTCGCGGCCGGCGGCCAGCGCTTCAAGCCGCACCTGGTGAAGCTGGTCGAGAACTTCGAGACGCGCGTGCAAACGCGCAAGGTCGGCGAGGCGTTGCCGGCGCTGCCCTGGAAACCCGAGCACGTGGCGTTCGTGCGCCACGCGATGTACGGCGTCACGCAGGAAGGCACGTCGCGCGGCTCGTTCCTGAACGCGACTTATCAATCGGGCGGCAAGACCGGCACCGCGCAGGTGATCGGCATCAAGCAGGGCGAGAAGTACAACGCACGCAACATCGACGAGCGCCACCGCGACAACGCGCTGTACACCGCGTTCGCGCCGGTCGACGAGCCGCGCGTTGCGCTCGCGCTGGTGGTCGAGAACGCCGGCTTCGGCGCTGGCGCGGCGGCGCCGATCGCGCGGCGCGTGTTCGACTACGTGCTCAATGGCCAGTACCCGAGCGCGGCCGACATCGCGGCCACGCGCCTGGGCCAGTCGACCGTGCCGATCGGCCCGCCGCGCGCGATCGGCGACGTGCCGCTGCCCGGCGTGACGATCGACGGTTCGACCGCGTCGCTGACCCCGTTGACGCCGGTGGCCGCCGCCGCATCGGCGGTCGCCACCGCGGCCTCGGCGCCGCCTGTGCCGGCCTCTGCGGTCCATGCGGTGGTGCTGCGCGGCGCCGTCAGGCCGAAGCCGGGCAGCCCGCGATGAGCGCCGTCTTCGAGCAACCGTCGCCATGGCAGCGCATCAAGCCGATCTTCGTCGGCTTCGACGGGCCGCTGATCGTCGCGATGCTGCTGCTGGCGGGCGCCGGCCTCACGACCATGTACTCGGCCGGCTTCGACGCCGGCACGCGCTTCGTCGACCACGGCCGCAACATGCTGCTAGCACTTGGCGTGATCTTCATCGTCGCGCAGGTTTCGCCGCAGACCCTGCTGAAGCTCGCGGTGCCGCTGTACACGGTGGGCATCGGCCTGCTGGTCGCGGTCGCGGTGATGGGCGTGACGAAGAAGGGCGCGACGCGCTGGCTCAACGTCGGCATCGTGATCCAGCCGAGCGAGATCCTGAAGATCGCGATGCCGCTGATGCTCGCGTGGTGGTTCCAGCGCCGCGAAGGGCAGCTGCGCGTGCCCGACTTCGTGATCGCCGCGGTGCTGCTGCTGGTGCCGGTCGGGCTGATCGTCAAGCAGCCCGACCTGGGCACCGCGATCCTGGTGCTGTCGGCCGGGCTGTACGTGATCTTCTTCGCCGGCCTGTCGTGGCGGCTGATCGTCCCGGTGCTGGTGATCGGCGCGATTGCGATCACCGCGATCGTGGTCTCCGAAGACCGCATCTGCCAGCCCGACGTCAAGTGGCCGATGCTGCGCGACTACCAGAAGAACCGCGTCTGCACCCTGCTCGATCCGACCACCGATCCGCTCGGCAAGGGCTTCCACATCATCCAGGGCATGATCGCGATCGGCTCCGGCGGCGTCGATGGCAAGGGTTTCATGAAGGGCACGCAGACGCACCTCGAGTTCATCCCCGAGCGCACCACCGACTTCATCTTCGCGGCGTACTCCGAGGAGTTCGGCCTGGTCGGCTGCGTCAGCCTGGTGCTCGGCTTCGTGTTCCTGATCTTCCGCGGCCTGATGATCGCGGCCGAGGCGCCGACGGTGTTCACGCGGCTGCTCGCCGGCTCGATCACGCTGAGCTGGTTCACCTACGCGTTCGTCAACATGGGCATGGTCAGCGGCATCCTGCCGGTGGTGGGCGTGCCGCTGCCGTTCATCAGCTACGGCGGCACCGCGATGGTCACGCTCGGGCTCGGCCTGGGCATCCTGATGGCGATCTCGAAGAGCCGACGGCTGATCCAGAGCTGATCAAGCGTACCGCTCGAGCACCTCGTAGCAGGCCGCCGGCGCCGCGCGCGACCACACCAGCGCAAAGTCGTTCACGGCCCAACGCAGCGGCGCCGTCTCGTGCGGCGGCATCGCGTCCGACGCGCCGCGGGCCAGGGTCACGTGCGGCAGCCATTCATCGCGCCGCAGCGGGAGGCCAACCTCGCGCAGACACTGCGCCAGCCGCGCGTGCAGCGCGTCGAGCGCCGGCTGCGGGTCGGGCCGCAGCACCGCAATGCCGCCGGGCCAGACCTGCGGCGTGCGCAGCACCAGCTCGAACGGCTGCAGCGGCTCGGTGGCCAATGCGGCGCGCAACGCCTGCGCGCGCACCCCATCGAGCTCGCCCAGGAAGTGCACGGTCAGGTGCAGTCGCTCCGGCCGCGTCGGCACGCTGGCCGCGCTCCAATGCCAACGCCGCTGATGCTCGACGAGCGCGTCGCGCACCGCGGCGTCCGGCATCAGGCCGATGAACAGGCGCCGGGTCGGCGTCATCACGCGGCCGCGCCGGCGGCGCCGAGGTGCGGCGCGGCCGGCAGCCGCACCGTGAAACGCGCGCCGGGGCCATGTGGTGCCTCGGCATGATCGGTCAGCCCGGGCCGGCGGCGCAGGTTCGCGTCTTCGAGCGTGATCTCGGCATGGTGCTGCTGGGCGATCTCGCGCACGATTGCCAGGCCCAGGCCGGAGCCGTCGACATTGGTGCCGAGCGAACGGTAGAACGGCAGGAACACCTGCTGGCGTTCGCCCGGCGCGATCCCCGGCCCGGAGTCTTCGACCTGCAGCACGACGACCTGGCCGAACGGGTCGTCGATCACACGCACCGTGACCGTTCCGCCGGCTGGCGTGTACTGCAGCGCGTTGTCCACCAGGTTGCGGATCAACTCGCGCAGCAGCAGCGCATGCCCGAGCACGATCGGGCCCGGCGCGTGGCGCGCCGCCGCCGCTTCGCCAGGGCCTTCGAAGCCGAGGTCGATGCGCTTCTCGAGCGCGCGCGGCACGAAATCGCGCACCGTCTCGGTCGCCAGACGCGCCAGGTTGACCGGCAGCAGGGTCGACGACTGCTCCTGGTGCTCGGCGCGCGCCATCGCCAGCAGCTGGTTGACCATGTGCGCCGCGCTCTGGCTCGACCGCGCGATCTGCTGCAGCGAGGTCTTCAGCGCCTGCGGATCGCTCTGGCCGGCGTCGATCTGGCGCTGCGCCAGTTCGGCCTGGGTGCGCAGGCCGGCCAGCGGCGTCTTCAGCTGGTGCGCCGCATCGGCGAGAAAGTGCTTCTGCGCGCTCATCGACTGATCGAGCCGCGCCAGCAGGTCGTTGATCGCGCGCACCAGCGGCGAGACTTCCTCGGGGGCCTGGCGCTCGTCGATCGGGCTGAGGTCGTTGCTGTCGCGCTTGCGGATGCGCTGCTGCAGTTCGTTGAGCGGTGCGATGCCGCGCGCCAGCGCCAGCCACACCAGCAGCACCGCCAGCGGCAGGATCACGAACTGCGGCAGGATCACGCCCTTGATGATCTCGGTCGCGAGCCGCGAGCGCTTGCCCAGCGTCTCGGCGACCTGCACCAGCGGCGCTTCGGCGCCGGCCGTCGCGCCCTGCACGTTGACCCACGCATAGGCGACACGCACGCTGTCGTTGTTCAGGGTCTCGTCGCGAAAGCGCACTTCGCCGGGCAGACCGCGTTCCTCGTCGACCGGCACCGGCAGTGCGCCTTCGCCGCTGAGCAGTTCGCCGCGCAAGCCGAGCACCTGGTAGTAGACGTCGTCGGTTTCGTCGGTGTGCAGGATCTCCGAGGCCGCCGCCGGCAGCTTGAACACCGCCTGGGTGCGGCCGCTGTCGGCGCGCACCGAGACCTCTTTCGACAGCACCCGCACCATCTCGCCGAGCTCGCGGTCGAAGGGCCGGTTCGCGATGCCCTGCGCCACCAGCCAGGTCAGCACCACGCTCATCGGCCACAACAGCAGCAGCGGCGCGAGCATCCAGTCGAGGATCTCGCCGAACAGCGAGCGTTGCTCGCGCGGTCGCGCCTCGGAGTTGCTCAAGCGGCGATCTTCTCCAGGCAGTAGCCCAGGCCGCGCACCGTCGCGATCCGCACCGGCCCCTGTTCGATCTTCTTGCGCAGCCGATGGATGTAGACCTCGATCGCGTTGTTGCTGACCTCTTCGCCCCACTCGCACAGGCGCTCGACCAGCTGCTCCTTGCTGACGAGCCGCCCGGCGCGCTGCAGCAGCACCTCGAGCAGGCTCAGCTCGCGCGCCGACAGCTCGATCATCTGGTCGTTCAGGTAGGCGACGCGGCCGGTCGCGTCGAATGTGAGCGGGCCGTGCTTGATCACCGCCGAGGCGCTGCCCAGGCCGCGGCGCGTGAGCGCGCGCACGCGGGCCTCGAGCTCCTGCAGCGAGAACGGCTTGGCCATGTAGTCGTCGGCGCCCAGATCGAGCCCCTTGACGCGCTGCTCGACGCTGTCGGCCGCGGTCAGGATCAGCACCGGCACGCTCGAACCGCGCGCGCGCAGCTTGCGCAACACCTCCAGGCCGTGGAGCTTCGGCAGGCCCAGGTCGAGGATCACCAGATCGAACTCGTGCGACGACAGCGCCGCATCGGCCTCGGTGCCGCTGCCGACCTGATCGGCCGCGTAGCCTGCATTGCGCAGCGAGCGCAGCAAACCGTCGGCGAGGACTTGATCATCTTCGGCGATCAGGATGCGCATGCGGGTCTCCTTGGTGCCTCGACGACCGCGTTGCGGCGGCGTCGCCCGCTGCTGGCGGCGCGGGTGTTTTCGATTGTAGGGATGGCCCGCGAAACTGCGCGCGCCTACTGTACAAACATCCAGCTTTTGGGATAATGTTTTTATCTTTCAGGAGAACCGCTTGGACGCAACCGCCAAATCCGCCGCCTCGTCGCCCGCCGCAAGTTTCAACACCGAGAAGGCCAAGGCGCTGCAGGCCGCGCTCGCACAGATCGAAAAGCAGTTCGGCAAGGGCACGATCATGCGCCTGGGCGAAGGCGAGGTGATCGAAGACATCGAGGTCGTCTCGACCGGTTCGCTCGGCCTGGACATGGCGCTCGGCGTCGGCGGCCTGCCGCGCGGGCGCGTCGTCGAGATCTACGGCCCCGAATCGAGCGGCAAGACGACGCTCACCCTGCAGGTCATCGCCGAGATGCAGCGCGTCGGCGGGACCTGCGCCTTCATCGACGCCGAGCACGCGCTCGACATCGGCTATGCGCAGAAGCTCGGCGTCAACCTGCAAGACCTGCTGATCAGCCAGCCCGACACCGGCGAGCAGGCGCTCGAGATCGTCGACGCGCTGGTGCGCTCGGCCTCGGTCGACCTGGTTGTCGTCGACTCAGTCGCCGCGCTCACGCCGAAGGCCGAAATCGAAGGCGAGATGGGTGATTCGCTGCCGGGCCTGCAAGCCCGGCTGATGAGCCAGGCGCTGCGCAAGCTCACCGGCAGCATCAAGCGCACCAACACGATGGTGATCTTCATCAACCAGATCCGCATGAAGATCGGCGTGATGTTCGGCTCGCCCGAAACCACCACCGGCGGCAATGCGCTGAAGTTCTACGCGTCGGTGCGGCTCGACATCCGCCGCATCGGCAGCATCAAGAAGGGCGAAGAGGTCATCGGCAACGAGACCAAGGTCAAGGTCGTCAAGAACAAGGTCTCGCCGCCGTTCAAGACCGCCGAATTCGACATTCTCTATGGCCAGGGCATCAGCCGCGAGGGCGAAGTCATCGACATGGGCGTCGAGCACAAGGTGCTCGAGAAGAGCGGTTCCTGGTATGCCTACAACGGCGAAAAGATCGGCCAGGGCAAGGACAACGCGCGCGAGTTCCTGAAAGAGAACCCGGCGCTGGCCTTCGAGATCGAGAACAAGGTCCGCGAGGCCGCCGGCATCCGCGTGCTGCCGACGCCCGAGACGGCCGCCGAAGCCAAGCCGTCGAAGCTGAAGGTCGTCAAGGAATAGCCGACAAGGTCCGCGGCGTGGCCCAATGACACGTTCGCTCAAGGCGCGCGCGCTGCAGTGGCTCGCCCAGCGCGAACAAAGCCGCATCGAGTTGCGGCGCAAGCTGCTGCGTGCGGCGTTGGCTGATGATGCCGCTGCCACCGCTGCCACCGCTGCCACCGCTGCCACCGCTGCCACCGCTGCCACCGCGCACGACCCGCGTGACGCTGCGGCCGGCGAGGCCCGCGGCCCGGGCGACGCCGACACGTCGACGGCCGTTGCGCGCGTCGATGCGCTGCTCGACTGGCTCGAAGCGCACCAGTTCCTGTCGACCGAGCGCTTCGTCGAATCGCGCGTTCATGCGCGCGCCGCGCGCTTCGGCAATCTGCGCATCCGGCAGGAACTGAAGCAGCACCAGGTGGCGCTCTCGGCCGACGCGGCCCAGGCGCTCGCCGACAGCGAGCTGGCGCGTGCCTGCGAGGTGCGTCGGCGCAAGTTCGATGCGCCGCCGTCCGACGCCGCCGAGCGCGCCCGCCAGGCGCGCTTTCTCGCCGGCCGCGGCTTCACACCCGAGGTGATCGGGCGGGCGCTTCGGCAGGCCGTGCGCCCGGACGACGACCAGGGTGTCGCCGACGCCTGAGCCTGGCGAGCGAGCCGCGCCGCGATGGTGCAAAGCAGCATGCTACATTCGGCGGTTGATTTTCTGGCCGGCGTGCCTTGGGCGCTGCCGAGCCTCCGCCGCGCCTTCCTCCGATCCACCGCTGCCGACCTTCGAACGATGGCCCTGCCGACCGCCTCGCCCGAGCGACAGCTCAGGCATCGCCGCAGTATCGACGTGCAGATCTTTGCGCGCGGCAACGGCCTATGGGAAGTCGATGCGCGCCTGTCGGACGTGCGCAGCCAGCCGACCCGAATGGCGCGTGGCATGCTGCCGGCCGGCGCGCCAATCCACGACATGCTGCTGCGTCTGGTCGTCGACGAGCGGTTCAACGTGGTCGCGGCGGGCGCCCAGACCGATGCGATGCCGTACCCCGGCGCCTGCGAGACCCATGGCGACCTCTATGCCCGCCTGGTCGGCCTGAACCTGATGCAGGGCTTCCGTCAGGGCGTCAAGACACGCCTCGGCGGCGTGCAGGGATGCACTCACATCACCGAGTTGAGCCAGTCGCTGCCGACCGCGGTGGTGCAGGCCTTCGCGGGTGAAGTGATCGATACCCGCGGCGACGCCGACGGCAGCGAGCAACCATTCCAGATCGACCGCTGCCATGCGCTGCGTGCCGACGGCCCGACCGTCGCGACCTTTTACCCGCGCTGGTTCCGTCCAGCACCCAGCATGCCGCCGCAGAGCGGAACCTCCACGACCTCAGAAACCTGACCCACCGAGACCCACCATGAAGATCCACGAGTACCAAGGCAAAGAAATCCTGCGCCAGTTCGGCGTTCCGGTGCCGCGCGGCTACGCCGCGTTCAGCGTGCGCGAAGCGACCGAGGCGGCGCAGAAGCTGGGTGGTCCGGTCTGGGTGGTGAAGGCTCAGATCCACGCCGGCGGCCGCGGCAAGGGCGGCGGCGTCAAGCTCGCGCGCTCGATGGACGAGGTAAGCAAGCTGTCGACCGAGATCCTCGGCATGCAGCTCAAGACCCACCAGACCGGCCCGGACGGCCAGAAGGTGCGCCGGCTGCTGATCGAGGAAGGCGCCGACATCAAGAAGGAATACTACGTCGCCGCGGTGACGGACCGCGCGACCCAGAAGGTCGCGATCATGGCCAGCAGCGAAGGCGGCATGGACATCGAAGAGGTCGCCCACGCGACCCCCGAGAAGATCCTGAAGGTCTTCGTCGACCCGGCCACCGGCCTGACCGATGCGCAAGGCGCCGAACTCGCCGGCGGCATCGGCGTGCCGGCCGCCAGCCAGGCGCAGGCGATCGACGTGTTCAAGAAGCTCTACACCTGCTACATGGAGACCGACTGCTCGCTGGCCGAGATCAACCCGCTGATCCTCGAGGGCAACGGCAACATCAAGGCGCTCGATGCGAAGTTCAACTTCGACAGCAACGCCCTCTTCCGCCACCCCGAGATCGTCGCCTACCGCGACCTCGACGAAGAAGACCCGGCCGAGATCGAGGCCAGCAAGTTCGACCTGGCCTACATCCAGCTCGACGGCAACATCGGCTGCCTCGTGAACGGCGCCGGCCTCGCGATGGCGACGATGGACACGATCAAGCTGTTCGGCGGCGAGCCGGCGAACTTCCTCGACGTCGGCGGCGGCGCGACCGCCGAGAAGGTCACCGAGGCCTTCAAGATCATGCTCGGCAACCCGAAGGTCAAGGCGATCCTGGTCAACATCTTCGGCGGCATCATGCGCTGCGACACGATCGCCGAAGGCGTGATCGCCGCGTGCAAGGCCGTGAACCTGAACGTGCCGCTGGTCGTGCGCATGAAGGGCACCAACGAAGACCTCGGCAAGAAGATGCTGAAGGAATCGGGCCTGCCGATCATCACCGCCGAATCGATGGCCGACGCCGCGCAAGCGGTCATGGCCGCGCTGAAGAGCTGAGCGCCAACGGGCCCCAAGGAAAGAACACCATGAGCATCCTGATCAACAAAGACACCAAGGTCATCACCCAGGGCATCACCGGCAAGACCGGTCAGTTCCACACCCGCATGTGCCGCGACTATGCGAACGGCAAGAACTGCTTCGTCGCCGGCGTGAACCCGAAGAAGGCCGGCGAGAACTTCGAAGGCATCCCGATCTACGCCAACGTGACCGAGGCCGCGAAGGCGACCGGCGCGACCGTCAGCGTGATCTACGTGCCGCCGGCCGGCGCGGCCGCCGCGATCTGGGAGGCGGTCGAGGCCGACCTCGATCTCGCGATCTGCATCACCGAAGGCATCCCCGTTCGCGACATGCTCGAAGTGCGCAACCGCATGAAGGTCAAGGAAGCCAAGGGCGGCAAGAAGACGCTGCTGCTGGGCCCGAACTGCCCGGGCCTGATCACGCCTGACGAGATCAAGATCGGCATCATGCCCGGCCACATCCACAAGGCCGGGCGGGTCGGCGTCGTGTCGCGCTCGGGCACGCTGACCTACGAGGCGGTCGCGCAGCTGACGGAACTCGGCATCGGGCAGTCGAGCGCGGTGGGCATCGGCGGCGACCCGATCAACGGCCTCAAGCACATCGACATCATGCAGCTCTTCAACGACGATCCGAACACCGATGCGGTGATCATGATCGGCGAGATCGGCGGCCCCGATGAAGCCGATGCGGCGCGCTGGTGCCAGAAGCACATGAAGAAGCCGATCGTCGGCTTCATCGCCGGCGTCACGGCGCCCGCGGGCAAGCGCATGGGCCATGCCGGCGCGCTGATCTCGGGCGGCGCCGACACCGCCGATGCCAAGCTCGCGGTGATGGAGGAGTGCGGCTTCACGGTCACGCGCAATCCGTCCGAGATGGGCAAGCTGCTCAAGAACCTGCTGTAAGCCACCGGACGCATCACCATGGACTTCGGCTCTGGCGCCTACTGGGCAGCACTCGGTTCGATCATCCTCGCCAACATCGTGCTCTCGGGCGACAACGCGGTCGTGATCGCGATGGCCGCACGCTCGCTGCCGCCGCAGCAGCAGCGCAAGGCCATCATCTGGGGCAGTGGTGCGGCAATCGTGATGCGGATCGTCCTGACCCTGATCGCGGTCGAGATGCTGAAGTGGCCGTACCTGAAGATCGTCGGTGCGCTGCTGCTGCTGTACATCGGGATCTCGCTGCTGCGTGAAGACGAAGGCAATGGCGAAGAGCACACGCAGGAGGGCGGCATGATGGCGGCCGTCCGCACCATCCTGATCGCCGATCTGGTGATGAGCCTGGACAACGTGCTCGCCGTCGCGGCCGCGGCCAAGGGCAACACGCCGCTGCTGATCATCGGGCTGGCCGTCAGCATCCCGTTGATCATCTTCGGCAGCACCTTGCTGCTCAAGGTGATGGAGCGCTTCCCGATCATCATCACGCTCGGCGCGGCGCTGCTCGGGTTCCTGGCCGGCGAGATGCTGCTGACCGACCCGGCGGTGACGGCGCGCTTCGGCGAGCTGTCGCACGATGTCGTCAATGTCGCCGGCGCGATCGGCGCGGCGATCGTCGTCGTCGTCGGGCTGTGGCTGCAACGGCGGGCCCGGGCGCACGTCTCCGAGGCCTGACCCTTTCCGAGGCTTGACCCTACTGTGGGCATCTGACCTAGAATCGGGCCGAGAAGGGGAGTAGCTCGACTCGAATGTCGGCTTCGTGCCGGCGCAAGAGTTCAAGCAAGCCGTCAGTACGCGGCGTCTTTGCAAAGAGACGCAGCCGGTTTGCCAGGCCAGAAAACCACTCCATGCCGAGCAAGACCTTCGATGCAAGCTGCGTTGGCGGCGGGCTCGAAGGCGTCTTTCGACTCCCGACACCCGTTTCCATGCGGTTTGCACCGTTCGTCGTGCAACTCATCGTCATGGAGACCGCATGGAATTCCTCTCTGCCACGTGGCTTTCTGCCCTGCTGGCCATCGTCCTGATCGACCTCGTGCTGGCCGGCGACAACGCCATCGTCATCGCGCTGGCGGCGCGCCAGCTTCCCGCCCATCTGCAGAAGAAGGCGATCGTCTGGGGAACGATCGGCGCGATCGTCGTGCGCAGCGCGATGACGGTCGGCGTCGTCTGGCTGCTGAGGATTCCGGGCCTGATGCTGGTCGGCGGCCTCGGCCTGGTCTGGATCGCCTACAAGCTGCTCGCCCCACAAGAAAGTGACGGCCAACACGCCCCCGTGGCGACGACCTTCTGGGGCGCGATGAAGACGATCGTGATCGCCGATGCGCTGATGGGCGTCGACAACGTGCTCGGCGTCGCCGGTGCCGCCAAGGGCAGCTTCGATCTCGTGGTCATCGGCCTGCTGATCAGCGTGCCGATCGTCGTATGGGGCAGCACCTTGGTGCTGCGGCTGGTCGAGCGCTTTCACATCATCGTCTATGCCGGCGCCGGCGTACTCGCCTACACCGCCGCCCACATGATCGTCGGTGAGCCGCTGCTCGATGGCTTCTACGACGCCAACAGCGCCTACCGCTACGCCACCTATGCGGTGCTGGTCGTCGGCGTATTGACCTCAGGCTGGTGGACGGCGAGGCGCGTGCAGCACCACGCCGCCGCATCCGGCGCGCATTGAACCCCCCGAAGGAGACCCACGATGGAAAAGATCGCCGTGTTCGTCAATGACGCCGAGTTCGCGCGCCATGTCCTGCAGCCGATGCTCGACGGGGCCGAGCCGACCCACTGGATCCTCGTCGGCTGCCCGCCGGCGCTGACGCGCCACATCGGCCGCTGGGTCTCGCAGGCCGCGCGCCAGGCCTGGCGCGAGCGCTGGGGCGCCGAGGTGTTCGCACGCCTGGAACCCGAGCTGACGGCGCGCGCGGGCAGCCAGGTCGAGAAACTGCTGCCGCGCCGACCGCTGGCCGAGATCTCGGCGCGGCTGCAGGCGCGGCTGCCCGGCGTGCGGCTGCTCGATGCACGCCGGCCGAGGCTCGGCCATGTCGACGAGCCGTTGACGGCGACGCAGCCGTCGGCTGGCGGCGCCCGCGAATCCGGCGTGGTGGCCGCCGCGACCGGGCTGGCGGCGATGCTCGCATTGGCCGACTGAGCGCTGTGCTAACGTCCCGGCGCATGCACGCGCCGGGACGGCCCCAGGGGCAGAAACCGGGCGTGCGCCGCACCAAGGCAGCCCGCATGGCCAGGCATGTTCACTTGACCCGCACCGGGTCGCGCACCGACGCATGATGCCGGACGACGGATCGTTCGGTCTGTGGCTGGCCTTCGCGCTGGTCGCGGCCGCGGCCTTCGGCATCGGCTGGCTCATCGGCATGCGTCGCACGCGCGCCCGCCCGAATCGCCCGCCCGGCGCGCCTGACGCAACGCCGCCGTCGGCGCAGCAACGCGCGGTCACGCCCGGCACGGCCGCGGTGCCCGCAGCCGGCACGGCGCCGCTGCGTCCGGACCACCCCATGCTCGGCCGCTACCGCATCGACCGCGAGCTGGGCCGCGGCTCGATGGGCACGGTCTACCTCGGACACGACCCGCAGATCGGCCGCCCGGTGGCGATCAAGACGATGGCACTGAGCCGTGAATTCGAGGGCCACGAACTCGACGAGGCCCGCGCGCGTTTCTTTCGCGAGGCCGAGATGGCGGGCCGCCTGCGCCACCCGGACATCGTCGCGATCTTCGATGCCGGCGAGGAGCGCGGCCTCGCGTTCATCGCGATGGAGTACGTGCAGGGCCATGACCTGCTGCGCCATACCGCGCCGAGCCGGCTGCTGCCGGTGCCGGTCGTGCTGGAGACGCTCGCGCGGGTCGCGCTGGCGCTGGCCTATGCGCACACGCAGGGCGTGGTGCACCGCGATGTCAAGCCAGCCAACGTGATGATCGAGCCCGACACCGGCGCCATCAAGGTCACCGATTTCGGCATCGCGCGCATCACCGACGCCTGCCGCACCCGGACCGGCATGGTGCTGGGCACGCCGTCGTTCATGTCGCCCGAGCAGATGGCCGGGCGGCGGGTCGACGGGCGCACCGACCTGTACTCGCTCGGCGTGATGCTGTTCCAGCTGCTGACCGGCGCGCTGCCGCATCCGACCGATTCGATGGCGCAGCTGATGTACCAGATCGCCAACGAGCCGGCGCCCGATGTGCGCAGCCTGCGCTCCGAGCTGCCCGAGGCACTCGCCAACGTGGTCGCGCTGGCGCTCGAGAAGCGGCCCGAGATGCGCTATGCCGACGGCGGCCAGATGGCCGAGGATCTGCGCGCGGTGGCGTCGATGATGGCCGGCGAGGCGGCACCAGCGGCCGCCGCGCCGGCCGATCCGGCAGGTGCGGCGCAGACACCCGAATCGGGGAGTTTCGCCGCCACCGCGGAGTTTTCGCGCGTCGATCCGGGGCACAATGCCGACCACTGATCAGAGCGCTCATGCCCGCACGTGCACCGTCCATGACCCTTGAGTTCTTCAGCGCCACCGACACCGGCCGGGCGCGCAACAACAACGAAGACTCGGTGGCGGTGGACGAACCGACCGCCCTGGTCGTGCTGGCCGACGGCATGGGCGGCTACAACGCCGGCGAAGTCGCCAGCGGCATGGCGACCTCCTTCATCAAGTCGGAGCTCGGGCGCTGGCTCTCCGAGGCATCGGAAAACGCGACCGACGCCGATGTGCGCCGCGCGATGGACATCTGCGTCGACAACGCCAACCGCGCGATCTTCAACGCCGCCAACTCCAACCCGCAGTACGCCGGCATGGGCACGACGCTGGTGGTTGGCGTGTTCCGCGAGTCGCGCCTGCTGATGGGGCATGTCGGCGACTCGCGCGCCTACCGGCTGCGCGCCGGCCGGCTGAGCCAGATCACCCACGATCACTCGCTGCTGCAGGAGCAGATCGACTCCGGTCTCATCACGCCCGAGCAGGCGGCGTTCTCGGCCAACAAGAACCTCGTGACGCGCGCCGTCGGCGTCGAAGACACGGTGCTGCTCGAGACCCACCTGCACGACGTGATGCCAGGCGATACCTACCTGCTATGCTCCGACGGCCTCTCCGACATGCTCGACGACGAGAGCATCGCGCAGGTTCTGCTCGGCGCTGAATCGTTGCCCGAAGCGGCCGGCGGCCTGATCGATGCGGCCAACGACGCTGGCGGCAAGGATAATATTTCAGTGGTGCTGGCGCGGATTCGCGGGCCTTCCGGCCCGGCCCGTTCGTGGTGGCCGTTCCGCCGCTGACACCGCGCGAAGGCAAGCACCCGGGCCGGCCAGCAGATTCCTGAGCAAGCCGAGAATCAAAGACACGAGGTCAAGAAGCATGGGCAAACTGGTCGTATCGCTCGACGGTGTGGTGATCAAGGAAGTGCAGATCACCAAAGACAAGACCACGCTCGGTCGGCGCCCCTACAACGACATCGTGATCGACAACCTCGCCGTCAGCGGCGAGCATGCGGTGCTGCAGATGGTCGGCGCCGATGTCTTCATCGAAGACCTGAACAGCACCAACGGCACCTACATCAACGGCAAAGCCGTCAAGAAGCAGCTGCTCAGCCACAACGACACGGTCGAGATCGGC
>Ga0207674_10004844_pt1 | contig 16115 bp, 17 predicted proteins | sample KBSCornC72_FD_184303 | JGI IMG/M metagenome (GOLD analysis project Ga0207674, IMG submission 184303) | Corn rhizosphere microbial communities from Kellogg Biological Station, Michigan, USA - KBS Corn C7-2 (SPAdes) (version 2) | ecosystem: Host-associated > Plants > Roots > Rhizosphere > Soil ... | reverse complement strand
GCCTCATCAAGCGGTTCCGTCCGCGCTGCAACGTCGCGATGAAGCGGGACGCACGGCACTTCGCGTTCATCAAGCTCACGCGCGGACCGGCGCCCAAGCTGCTCGTCGTGCGCGGCGCCGGCGCCGACGACGCCCAGATCTACTACGGACCCTTTCACGGCGCGCAGCGCGTCGGTGAGGCGGTGCGCGAGCTCAACGATGCGCTCGGTCTGCGCGACTGCCGGCTCGACCAGCCGATGCACTTCGCGGATCAGTCCGAGCTGTTCCAGATCTTCCCGCGAACGCCCGGCTGCATCCGGCACGAGATCAGGAAGTGCCTCGGCCCGTGCGTCGGCGGCTGCACGTCGCGCGAGTACGACGATCGAGTCCGCCTCGTGCGCGCCTTTCTCGACGGCGCCGACGATGGACCGATGGAAGCGCTCCGTGCCGACATGCACGCGGCCAGTGACCTCATGGACTTCGAGCGCGCGGCCTCGCTGCGCGACAAGCTCCACCGCCTCGAGGGGCTGCGCGAGCAGTTCATCCGCTTCCGCTTCGCCGTCGAGACGCTGTCGTTCGTCTACACCGTGCCGGGCCACGAGGGCGACGATCGCATCTACCTGATTCGCCGCGGGCGCGTGCGCGGCGAATATACCATCCCCCGCTCCGAGCGTCAGCGCATCGAGCTCCTCGAGATGGTGCAGAACGTCTTCGACCCCATCGAGCGCGACACCACGCAGGTGCCGTCGCACGAGATCGACGAGCTGCTCCTGCTCTCGTCGTGGTTCCGTCGCTTCCCGGCCGAGCTCGCGCGCTCGCGCGGCGCGAGCGCCTTCGTCGCCGAGCCGCCCGCGCTCGACTACGATCCCGCGAACGATCCACTGTTCGGCGACGACGCGTCATCATCCGCGGCGTGATCGCGCGCCGCACGCGGACACTGCGACGCACGCGCGCGCAAGTGGACCACGTGCGGGTGCCGTACTCACCAGTTCTGGCGAGGCTCTTGCACCAAGTCGTCGGCGTTCGACTTCCATCAGTTCTCGCCGAGGCAGCCGATGACGACCTCGTGGCAACCGACGACGCTCGTTCAGTGCATCAGTGTGAATCCATGGCTCGTCTATCCAGGATGTGACGAGCCCGGCGGCTGTCACGACCTCACGCTGGGCCGCATCTACGAGATGCTCGGCGTCGAGGCCGACGGCGCGTTCTACCGGATCCTCGACGATTCGGGCGACGATTTTCTCTACCCCGCCTCGCACTTCAAGCCGATCTGAGCGCCGCTGATTGCGGTGGCGGGCGCGGCGCGGTAATTCAGGCGCCATGCGCCTCCGCCACCCCACGCTGCTCCTCGCACTGTTCGCCACGCTACACCCTGCGCTCGCGTGCAAGAGCGAGAGAGCGCCAGAGGTCGTCGCCGGCCCCGCACCCGATTCCTTCCGCGTCGCGCTCTCGACCAGCAAGGGCGACGTCGTCGTCGCGATCTACAAGGCGTGGTCGCCCCACGGTGCCGATCGCTTCTATCAGCTCGTCTCGGAAGGCTTCTTCGACGACCAGCGCTTCTTCCGGGTGATCCCGCAGTACATCGCCCAGTTCGGCGCCAGCGCCGACCCGAAGAAGAACGATCGGTGGGACGACGCGAAGATTCCCGACGACCCGCGCACGCAGTCGAACAGCCGCGGCACGTTGTCGTTCGCCGCGGAGGCGCCGAACACGAGGTCGCACCAGCTGTTCTTCAACCTGAAGGACAACCCGAAGCTCGATCCGCAGAACTTCATTCCGATCGGCCGCGTCGTCGACGGCATGGCGGTGCTCGACGCGCTGTACGACGACTACGGTGACACGCCCAAGTACCGCCTCGTCGCCACGCTCGGGAACGAGTATCTCCACCGCATGTTCCCGCGGATGGACTACATCAAGACGGCACGCGTCGTCGGCGCACCACCGCCTCCCGCGACGAAGCCCTAGCGCGCCTTCGCCCGCGCCCTCGCGCCGGCCTTGCCGCCGACTGATGCCCACACGGCGCGCTCGACCATCGTGGGCGTCCACTCCGCGCCGAGCAGGCGAGCACGCTCACGCAGCGCCTCGGCATACTTCGCGTAGTACGCCATCGTCCATTTCACCGGACCGAGCCCCGGCACCTCGCCGGCCACGAGCTCGTCGAAGAACGGATAGACGCTCGGCTCCGCGGCGGCGGCAAGCGCTGACGCCGTCGCCGGCCCGACACCGTCCAGCTTCGCCAGCGCGGCGACCGGCGCGGTCGGGTGTGGCGCACTGGCCAGGGCGGCGGTCGTCGTCTTCTTCACCGCCTCCGCCTCGTTCCCCTTCACCAGCACGAGGTTCGGAGCGCGCCAGACGCCGCGCGCCATCTTCCACTCCGTGAGCTTCACCAGCTCGGCGAGCGTGGCGTGTCGCGGGTGCCGCTTCTCGATCGCCGTGGGGAGCTCGTCGCGGTACCATGCGTCCAGCTCCGCCAGCCTGGTTACCCCCTGCGCCGCGATCACGGCCGAGTACGAGTCCAGCGCCTCGCGCCACGGGGTGAGCGACGACTCGAGCCAGAGTGACGACATGTCTCGCGTTCGGCCTGATGAACCTTCAGCTTAGGCGACGGGCTCGCCAAGCTTTCCTGAACGCCGGAGTCTATGCAAACGCCGAGGCTGACGGTACAGGTGGGTCGACTGGCTGGAGCGGTGTTCGTCCCGCTTCTCCTCATGAGCAGCGCTCGAGTCGCGCGTGCGCAGACCTCCGCGCCGACCACGCGAGATGGCTGGGTCGTCGGCGCGCTCGTTGGAAGGATTCGCGTCGCGGATGTGCCGGACGGTCATGGGACTGCGGTGGGCCTGGGCGCGACACGCTTCGCTCCGCAGCGACCGGGTGTCGATCTCGCGATCGTGACGATTCCACGACTGTTCCGCGAAGGCGAGATTCCACTGCACGCGCGCATGGGCGTGGCGCTTCCCGTACGATTGGGAGACGCACTCTATCTCGTTCCGGCCGTCGGAGTGGATGCGGCGGGCGTCGCGGGCGAGTCGGAGGGCCGATGGGTCGGGTACCACTGGGCCGCGCGCGCGCTCTTCGCCAGGCGGCAGCTCGGCTTGGAGGCGGGCGTGGTCTGGGTTCGTGCGGTCAATGCACCGAATACGCTCTGGCTCGCGGAGCTCGGCCTGATGCATGTGCCCTTGCCGGGGCCGCCGCGCCCGCGTCCCGCGTCGCCCGTCCCCGGCGAGATCTGACGCGTCAGTCGCCGAGGGGAACCAGCTCCACTTCCGCGCGCCCATTCACGATCGTCAGCCGCGCCACGCTCGGCTCCAGCTTGAACCGTCGCGCGCCGGCGGCGCCTGGATTCACCACCAGGCGTCCGCCAGCGCGCACCACGAGCTGCTTGTGCGTGTGTCCGTAGACGATGACGTCCGCCGAGTACCGCTCGAGCAGCTTCTCCGGCGTGGGACTTCCCAGCTCGTGGCCGTGGCTCACGTGCACCCGCAGGCCGCCGATCTCCCGCTCGATCGCCTCGGCGAGCCGGGGGTCGGCGGGCGCGTCGGTGTTGCCGTATACGGCCAGAACGGGCGCGATGACCTCGAGCTCGTCGAGGATCATGTGGCCGCCGACGTCGCCGGCGTGGAGGATCAGCTCGACTCCGGCGAGTGCGTCGTGCACCGAGGCGCGCACCATCCCGTGCGTGTCGGAGATCAGGCCGATGACGTGCGAGCCGCCGTCGCTCACACGTCCTCCGGCGATTCTCCCCAGCGCCGCCCGATCGAATGCGCGACGCCGAGATGATCGAGCACGCGCGCCACGACGAAGTCCACGAGCTCGTCGATGCGCGTCGGACGATGGTAGAAGCCGGGGCTCGCCGGCAGCACCACCGCCCCGGCGCGCGTCAGCCGCAGCATGTTCTCGAGATGGATCGTCGAGTACGGCGTCTCACGCGGCACGAGCACCAGCGTTCGCCGCTCCTTGAGCGCGACATCGGCGGCCCGCTCGACGAGCGAGCGCGATGTCCCCTGGCTGATCGCGCTGATCGTCCCCATCGAGCAGGGGCAGATCACCATGCCACGGTTGCGCGCCGAGCCGGAGGCGGGCGCGGCACCGCGGTCGCCGTCGTCGAACAGGGTCACGTACTCGTCCCACCCGTCGGCGCCCACGCGAGCGCGCAGATCGTCCACGGTCTCGACGTCCGTCTCGGTCCGCAGCAGCCGCAGCCCGTGGTCCGATACGATGAGCTGCACCGGCTGCCGCGCCGCGACGAGCGCCTCGAGCAGCCGCACCGCGTACGGGGCGCCCGACGCGCCCGTCACCGCCATCACGATCGGCAGCGCGCGCTCGCTCATCGTGCGCCGTGCGGGAGTGCCGTCCACGCGACGTACAGCCGGCCCGCGAGCACGAACCCGAACAGGAGCAGGCTGATGATCCCGTTCATCGTGAAGAAGGCGGCGTCGAGCTTCGAGAGGTCGCCCGCCTTCACGAGCGAATGCTCGTACGCCAGCAGCACGGCCACCACCAGCACCCCCGCCCAGTAGAGCATCGACGCGGTGGCGTCACCCTGATACGCGCCGATCCCCACGAGCGCGAGCGACAGCAGCGTCACCGCGTGCAGTCCGCGCGACACGACGATCGCGCCTCGCTCGCCGAGCGCGGCGGGGATGGAGTGCAGGCCATGTGCGCGGTCGAACGCGATGTCCGGCAGCGCGTACAGCACGTCGAATCCCGCCCCCCACGTCACCACCGCGGTCGCCAGAGTGCACAGCAGCCACCAGGGTTCGCTCCAGCGCCCCATCACGGCGAGGTACCCGCCCACCGGCGCGATCGACATCCCGACGCCGAGCGCGACGTGCGCGAATCGCGTGAAGCGCTTGGTGAAGCTGTAGAAGAACACCCAGCCCAGCGCGATCGGCGAGAGCAGCAGACAGAGGGGATTCAGCGCTCCCGCCGCCGCGATGAACACGACCGATGCCGCCGCCACCGACAGCCACGCCTCGCGCACGGTCATCGCGCCGCGCGGCAGCTCGCGCATCTGCGTGCGAGGATTGCGCGCGTCGTACTCACGGTCGACGATGCGGTTGAACCCCATCGCGGCGAACCGCGCGGCGGTGAAGGCGAGCACCACCCAGCCGAGCATCGCCCACGTCACCGTGTGGCGGTACGACGCGATGATCACGCCGACGAGCGCGAACGGGAGCGCGAACACCGTGTGCGGCAGCTTCACGAAGCTCGCGTACGTCGCGAGCCGCGAGCCACCGGCGAAGGTCTGTCCCTCGCGCGCACCGCCTGGCGTCGGCGCGGCGCTCGTCATGGCGTCGGGATGCCGAGCGATGGCCACATCACGTCCACCGCCCGCTTCGTCGCGTCGTCCATCTCGATCACCGGCGGCCACTCGCGCGTGAATCCTTCCTCGGGCAGCTTCCTCGTCGCGTCGATCCCCATCTTCGAGCCGTACGTGAACGCGCGCGACGAGTGATCGAGCACGTCCATCGGCCCCATCGTGAAGCGCGTGTCGCGCTCGGGGTCGATGTTGTTGAGCGCCACCCACCACGCCTCCTGTGGATTGCGCACGTTCACCCAGTCGTCGACGACGATGAGCACCTTCGCGAGCGACATCAGCCCCTGCCCCCACAGCGCGTTCATCACCTTGTAGGCCTGCCCCGGATATTCCTTCCGGATGCTCACGAACACGAGGTTGTGGAAGATCCCCTCGGCCGGCATGTGATAGTCGACGATCTCGGGGATCGTCAGCTTGAGCAGTGGAAGGAAGATCCGTTCCGTCGCGTGGCCGAGGTAGAAGTCCTCCATCGGCGGCCGACCGACGATCGTCGCCGGGAAGATCGCGTTCCGCCGCATCGTCACCGTCGTGACGTGCACCAGTGGGTAGAGATCCGCGAGGGAATAGAACCCCGTGTGGTCGCCGAACGGTCCCTCCGTCACGAGCGCCTCCGCGGGATCGATGTATCCCTCCAGCACGAAGTCGGCGTCGGCAGGCACCTCGAGGTCGCACGTCAGCGCCTTCGCCAGCTTCACCGGCTTCTGTCGAAGGAAGCCCGCGAAGATGAATTCGTCGACCGTGGGCGGCAGCGGCGCGCTCGCCGAGTACATCGACGCGGGATCCGCGCCGATCGCGATCACGACCGGCATCCGCTCTCCCCGCTCCGCCATCTCGCGCCAGTGGGCGGCGCCGACCTTGTGCCGCTGCCAGTGCATCGCGAGCGTGTTCTTCCCGAGCTGCTGCACGCGGTACATCCCGACGTTCCGGATCCCGCGCTTGGGGTCCTTCGTGATCACCATCGGGAAGGTGATGTACGGTCCGCCGTCCTCGGGCCAGCAGGTGATGATCGGCAGCTGGTCGAGATCCACCTCGTCGCCGCGCCAGACGACCTCCTGGCACGCCGGCGTCCCGGACTGCATGCGCGGTGGAAACTTCGCGACCTCCATCAACCGCGGCAGCATCGACAGCTTCCCCATGATCCCTTCGGGAACCTTGAGGTCCATCAGCTTCGTGATGCGATCCCCGTGGTCGTCGAGCTGGTCGACGCCGAGCGACATCGCCATCCGCGACATCGAGCCGAAGAGGTTGATCCCGACGGGAAAGCGCGAGCGCGTCCCGTCGCGAAGCACGACGTGCTCGAACAGCAGCGCGGGGCCGCCCCCGGGCTGCTTCATCACACGGTCGGCGATCTCGCACAGCTCCAGGTGCGCCTTCACCGGATGCCGCACGCGCACGAGCTCTCCCGCCGCATCGATGGACTGAATGAATTCGTTCAGCGTGTCGAGAGTCATTAAAAGAGCGTTGTGCGCGATGCGCGATGCGCGATGCGCTTTGCGTTACTGCGCGAACTACCGCGAGGTAGGGGCGTCCCGAGGCCTGGCGCATCGCGCATCGCGCAGAGCGCACTCACGGCTTCTTACCTACGTGGATCGCCGCGATGCCGAGCGACAGCGACTCCCAGTGCACGTCGACGAACCCCGCGTCGCTCATGTGCCGGGCGAGCACCGGCTCGGCCGGAAAATGCGCCACGGACCGCGGGAGGTACTTGTACGCCGTGCGATGACCGCTGATCACGCCACCGACGAACGGCAGCAGGTGATGGAAGTAGACGTGGTACAGCGTGCGCACGATCGCCGAGCGCGGCGTCGTGAACTCGAGGATCACGAACCGCGCGCCCGAGCACAGCACGCGGAACACTTCGGCCAGGCCGCGATCGAGCGAGGCGACGTTTCTGATCCCGAACGCCACCGTGGCGCCCTGCATCGAGCCGTCGGCGAGCGGCAGCTGCTGCGCGTCGGCCGCGACCGGCGCGAGCACGCTGGCCGATGCCTTGCCCTTCCCCGCCTGCAGCATCGGGACGGCGAAATCGGCACCGACGATGAAGCCGCCGAACCCGCGCTGCCGACTCAACTCCGCGCCCACGTCCAGCGTTCCCGCGCACAGATCGAGATACCGGCCGTTCGGTGCGGCGCTCCAGCCGAGCGCTCGCAGCGCACGCCGGCGCCACAGCCGGTCGATGTTGAGGCTGAGCAGGTGGTTCAGCAGATCGTAGCGTGGCGCGATCTGCTCGAACACCGTGCGTACGTACGCCCGCTTCTCCGCGCCGCCCTCGGCGGCCGCGTCGGCGACGCGCTCATCCACTTCCGTCTCGTGCATCGACGAAAGCTCGCCGCCGTCCTGAGCACGGGCAAGCGCGATGCTGGATTGCGCTCTGCGGCGCGGGTAGCTTCCTATCCGCTCGCGACAGCGCGCGCACGATGTCGTCGTGCGCGACCCCGACCAGCCTGATGCCCCACGCTCTCGACCTCGCGAACCTTCCCGATGCCGACGTCGTCGCCCTCGCGCTCGAGGGCCGCGAAGCCGCGCATCGCGAGCTGATTCGCCGATACGAGCGACCGGTCTTCTCGCTGGTCTTCCGGATGGTGCGCGACCGCGAGCTCGCCGAGGACCTGACGCAGGACAGCTTCATCAAGGTGCTGTCGCACCTCGATCGCTATCGGTCGGAGTTCAAGTTCTCCTCCTGGCTGTTCAAGATCGCGAACAACGTCGCGATCGATCATCTGCGCCGCCGGCAGCTCGATACGGTCAGCATGGATGGGTCGCCGCACGCGACGACCCCCGACGCGGTCATGGCCTCCGCGATCGAGCTGTCCGATGCCTCCGAGTCGGCCCTCGAGGAGATGGAGGCCAAGGAGCTCGGCTCGGCGATCGAGCAGGCCATCGCCCGGCTCCGTCCCGAGTACCGATCCTGCATTCTGCTCCGACACGTCGAGGGGCGCTCGTACGAGGAGATCGCCACCACCCTGGATCTCCCACTCGGCACCGTGAAGACCTACATCCACCGCGCCCGGCATGAGCTTCGCCGGGCGCTGGAGCATACGCGCGAATGACCCGTACGAGTCCCGAAGACCGCACCCGAACGCAGCCCGGAACGCCGTCTGAAACCCCCACACCCCTCCCAGCGTACGAGGGACCAGAGGCACCGTGAATCACAGACACCTGCTCCCCAACGAGATCGACCTTCTGGTCGACGGCGAGGCCGGCTTCGGCGTCGCCCCGCTTCGCGCGCACGTCGCCGAGTGCGACGAGTGCCGCGCCAGGCTCGACGACGCCATGATCGTCGTCGACGCCCTGGAGGCCCTGCCCCATTTCGCCCCGGATTCCCGGCTGGCGGAACGGGTCATGGCCCAGGTGCCCGTGTTCGTCCCGGCGCACGTCGCCGCGAGGGACTCGGTGTTCCGCTGGCTCCCGAGCGCGGGGCCTGCTCGCGCCGCCGCAGCGGTGATCGGGACGTCGATCGCCGGCCTGCTCACCGTCGCCATGGTCTGGCTCGCCAGTCGCGGCGACGCCGTGGTCTTCGCCACCGGCCTGTTCGCCGACCGCCTGCAGGCCCTCGTCCTCGGGACTGCCCGCGACGTCGTCGTCTCCGTCTTCGGCGAGTCGGCCATGGCCGCCCTCCAGGCGTCAGGGACGCTCGGCGTGATGGTCCTCGTGATCGGCTTCCTGGGTACCGCGCTCGGCACCGTACTGGCGCTCCGACGGCTCGCGACCGCGTCGTCGCGCCGGGCGTAGGATGCGTGCGCATCTACGCCCCCTCCTCGCCCTTCTCGCCACGCTGATCCCATCCGCCCTCTGGGGGCAGACGGGTGGGGCACGTGATCTGAATGGAGCGCTGGAGCGGCTGGCAAAGGGAGAGCAGATCGCCGGGCTGCCCACCGCCGACAGCGTCACGAAGGGCACGCTGACCGTCCCGGCCGGCACGACCCGAACGGGGACCGCCGTCGCCCAGGGCGCCATCGTCGTGCTCGGAACCGTCGAGGGGTCGGTCGTCAGTCTGGGATCGGACGTCACGGTCCGGCCGGGCGGCCACGTCACCGGCGACGTGCTGTCCGTCGGCGGACGCGTGCTCGCCGACAGCGGCCGGGTCGACGGCGAGATTCGCACGATGAGCACGCTCCCCGCGCTGCTCGATGCTCCGGCGCCGGTCGCGCGAGCGGCCACCCCGGTGGAGCGCACGATCGCCGCGACGAAAGTCGTCATGGGCAGCTTCGGCGTTCTCCTCGTCGTCGCCATCGGCGTGCTGCTCTTCGCCGGCCCGAATCTCCGTGAGGTCGTCGAGACGGTCGAGATCAAGTTCGCGCGCGCCTTCTGGGTCGGGCTCGCCGGACAGCTGTTGATCCTGCCCGGTCTCGTCGTGCTCTGCATTGCGCTCGCGCTCACGCTGATCGGCATTCTCCTCATCCCGTTCGCCATCGTCGCGTACGCCGTCGCCATCGCCGGCCTCGTGACGCTCGGCTTCTTCGCCGTCGCCCAGCTGATCGGCAGCGCGGTCTGGCGCGGCCGCGACGTCACGGAGCGGGCGCGCGCCGTCGGCACGCTCGTCGTCGGTGTGGCGATCTTCTTCGCGCTCTGGCTCCTCGCGAGCCTGCTCGTGTGGGCACCGTTGGCCGCCACGGTGATCCGCGCCGCCGCTGTCGCCGCCTCGTGGGCAGCGGTCACGCTCGGTCTGGGCGCGGCGATCCTCTCGCGCGCGGGAACGCACCGCCGGCTCGCGAGCGGAAGCCGGCCCGTCGAGCTCGCGGCGTGGCAGACGCCGACACCGGTCACCGGCGTCGTCGCGGCGCGCCGGCCGGTCGCGGCGGCCAAGGAGGCACGATGAGAGCCGGCGCCCTGCTCGTGCTGGCACTCTGTGCCCCGCTCCTCGCCGCGTCGGCGCAGGACGATCCGCAGTGGCGTTCGCTCGACGTCTCGCGGCAGCTGCGTGACAGCGTGCCGCAGCGCATCAAGGTGCAGTACGGGGCCGGCCGCGTCGACGTCCGCAGCACGGACGCGGCGCTTTTGTATGGGATGCATCTTCGCTACGACGAGCTGCGCGCCATACCTGTGCACCGCTACGACGCCGAGCAGCACAGCGCCGTGCTCGGGCTCGAGTCGCGAAGCGCGACCTCGCGCGTCGCGTCCGGTCCGCGTGCTCAGAGCGGCGAGTTGCGCCTGCTGCTCCCTCGCGCCGTGCCGCTCGATCTCGACCTGGAGTTCGGCGGCGCGGAAGCGATGCTCGAGCTCGGCGGTCTCTCGCTGCAGTCGGTGCATCTGGAATGCGGCGCCACCGATGCGACGCTCGGGTTCACGTCGCCGAATCGCGCGCACATGCGCGAGCTCAACGTCGACGTCGGCGCAGCGAGCTTCACCGCGCTGCACCTCGGCAACGCCAACGCCGACCAGATTCGCATCCGCGGCGGCATGGGTGAGGTCGATCTCGACTTCAGCGGCAACTGGCAGCGCGACCTCACCGTGCTGACGCGCATCGGTATCGGCAAGATGACGCTGCGCGTGCCGGACGACGTGGGCGTGCGCCTCGAGATCCAGCGCGTCGCTGCCGGGTTCGACCATGAAGGCATGGTCAAGCGCGACGACGCCTGGTATTCGACCAACTGGGACACCGCGTCGCGCAAGCTGCGCATTCGCGCCGAGACGGTGATCGGCGCCCTCGAGATCCAGCGCTCGACGCGTTGACGCGTTGACCCGGTGAGTTGGTGAGTGGGTGAGTTGCTTTGAGGGCTCGTCCATCGACCTCACCAACTCCCGATCCAACTCACCAACTCACCGTCTCTCTGGCCCGTGCTTTGCCCCGACGTCGGCCCATGAAGCTCAAGGGCTACGACGTCGTTCCGCTCGCCAAGAAGACCGTCAAGGAGATTCGCGACGATCGAATCCCTTCGCTCGCGGCGGAGACGGCGTACTACTTCTTCTTCTCGCTCTTCCCGCTCCTGCTGTTCCTCACGCCGATGCTCGGACTGGTCGGGAACGGGCAGCAGCTGATGGATTCGATGATCGGCCGGCTTTCCGGCACCATGCCCTCCGACACGCTCTCGCTGCTCCGCAACGTGCTCGGCGAGATCATCACGTCGAGCGGCAATGCGGGGATCATGTCGATCGGCGTGCTGCTCGCCGGATGGTCGGGGTCGAACATCTTCGGCGCGCTGATGGACGCGCTGAACATCGCGTACGACGTGAACGAGACCCGGCCCTGGTGGAAGAAGCAGATCCTGCGCATCAGCGCGCTGCTCGTCGCGGGCGGGGTCATGATCGTCGCCACGTACGTCTTTCTCGACGGCGAGCGCGTTGCGAACTGGATGGACTCGAAGTTCAACATCGGCGATGCGTTCGTCGTCGCGTGGACGGTGCTTCAGGTCGTCCTCGCGGTCGCGTTGCTCGTCGCCGTCGGCGCGCTCGTCTTCAAGCTCCTGCCGAACGTGCAGCAGCGCTGGCGGCACGTCTTCGTCGCGTCGACCGTCACCACGCTGCTCTGGATCGCCGCGACCGTGATCTTCCGGCTCTACGTCCAGCACTTCGGGTCGTACAACAAGACCTACGGCACGATCGGCGGAGTCATCGTGCTGCTGACCTGGATGTACTACTCGATGTTCGTCCTGCTCATCGGCGGCGAGCTCGCCTCCGAGCTGCATCACGGCACGGGCGCCGCGGAGCCGCCCAGGGGCGACGTGTACTTCGGGCGGATCGTGTCGGACTCGGGGCCCGGGACCCCGTCGTTGTCGGCGAAGGGGAATCGGGTGCGCTAGCTCACCGCAGCGGCAGCAGCGCCACGCCGCTGCCGCGCTTGAGACCGAGGCGCTCCGCCGCATTCCCATCGCGCACCGCGATCTCTACCAGCCCGCTCGAGCCGACGAGCGCCATCGGCTCGCCCTCGGCGGCGTCGGCATAGGTGCGGCGCAGCGCGAGCGACAGTCCGTTCACCTGCACCTGTCCGCCCCGCAGCGCCAGCAGGTTGGTCACCGCGTTCCCGAACCGATCGACCGTGATCACTTCGCCCTGCACCGCGCCGTCCTCGCGCCGCGTCGCCTCCGGCGTGCGGCGGATCACCGGATTCTCCTCCACGGCGCCCAGCGTCTCCAGCGACGCACCAAGCGCGAGCTGCGCCGCCGCGGGGGCGAACACGTCGCGCCCGTGAAAGGTGGGTGCCGCACCGGCAGGGATGCTCAGCGAGACGCAGCGCGCACCGGCGTACAGCAGCGCCGGCGACAGCACGCCATTGTCCGGTCCCACGAGATATCGCCCCTCGGTCGCCGTCGCCAACGCGCCGCGCGTGCTCCCCACGCCCGGATCGACGACGACGAGATGCACCGTCCCCTCGGGGAATCGTCGCCAGTACCGCGCGAGCGCGAGGCGCGCGCCGTCCACATCGTGCGGCGCGACGTCGTGCGCGACGTCGACGATCGTCGCACCCGGCGCCAGTGAAGCCAGAACGCCTTTCACCTCGCCGACGTAGCCGTCGGCCGTGCCGAAATCAGTCAGCAGCGTGATGAGCCGTGTCATCGGTCCCCGGGCCCCCGTCGGAGAGCGCTTCGCCTACGCGATCAAGCTCCGCTTCCAGCGCCCGGAGCGCCAGATGGCCATCATGCCGACGGCGCGGAGCAGCGCGGTGATGCACAGCGTCCACCACAGCCCATCGATCCCCCACCGCGCCGTCGCCCAGATCGCGAGCGGGATGCGGCTCACGGTGATGGCCGTCGAGGTCAGCATCGGCGGGAGCGTCGCCCCGGCCCCGCCGAGCGCGCCCTCGAGCACGATCTCGGCGCAGATGCCGACCTGCGAGATCGCGGCGATGCGCAGGTACCTCGCCCCTTCGGCGATCACGGCGGGATCGTGGCTGAACACGGCAGAGAGACGCTCCGGGATGAGCAGCTCGACGATGCACGCGAGCACGCCGAACAGCGAGCAGAAGGCGACGGAGATCCATCCCGCACGCTCGGCGCGGTCGCTGCGGCCGGCTCCCATGTTCTGGCCTACGATGGCCGCCGTAGCGGCGCCGCATCCCACGCCGACCATGTACAGCCAGCTCTCCACTCGATGCCCGATGCCGAGCGCCGCGAGCGCCGGGGTGCCGAACGGGGTCGCCGTTCGCGTCACGATCACGTAGATCAGCGAGAAGACGACGCCGGTGGCGGCCGTGGGCAGGCCAATGCGCAACACCGTCGCGACCGAGCGCAGATCGGGCCGGCCGAAGCGCATCACGCCGCGCCGGCCGACGATCGCGAGACCGAGCAGGAACGCGACGCCTCTCGTGCAGACCGTTGCGATCGCCGCGCCGGCGACGCCGAGCGCCGGTATCGGTCCCCAACCCACGACGAGGATCGGATCGAGCACGAGCGTCACCGCCACCGACGCGACGAGAAGCGCGAACGGCGTTCGCGTATCGCCGGCGGAGCGGAAGGCGGCGTCCACGGCGAAGAATCCGAAGATCAGCGGAGCCCCGAGCAGGTAGGTGCCGAGGTAGCGAACGCCGAGCGCCGCGACCTCCGATGGCGCCGACATCATCGCGAACATCCGCGGCAGCAGCGGGAGCCCGATCGCCGCGCAGAGCACGCCCAGAACGAGCGACAGCACCAGCGCGTCGCCCGCGACGCGCGCCGCCGCATCGGCGCGGCCCTCGCCGTGGCGGCGCGACGCCACCGCGGTGACGCCGACGTTCACCATCTCGGCCACCGACACGATGAGCCAGATCCAGAACACCGCGATGGAGACCGCTGCCAAGCCGGTCGCGCCGACCCGCGTGCCGATCCAGAACGCGTCCACCGACGTGAACAGCGTCATCAGGAGCGATGACGCGACGGCCGGCAGCGCGACGCGCGCGATCGTGCGCGGCAACGGATCGGAGACGAGGTGGATCGCCTCCCATTCGCTCGTGATGGCGACGGGGGTCAGCCCGTCGTGCGGCTCGAGTGGGAGAGACGCCGGGAAGGCGTCCCTCACCTTCTCAGGCGCGACCGGCTCCGGCGAGCGACGCGACTCTGTCGGCGATCGCACTGAGCGCTCGCGCTGCCGAGGAGCCCGCGTCGGCGGTGACGATCGGCGCGCCCGTGTCGCCGCCCTCCATCACGCGCGGATACAGCGGCACCTGGCCGAGCAGCGGCAGGTCGATCGCCTTGGCGAGCCGCTCGCCGCCGCCCGTACCGAACAGCGCCGTCGGCTTGCCGCAGTGCGGGCACTCGAACCAGCTCATGTTCTCCACGATGCCGAGCACCGGCACGCCGACGCGCTGGAACATCTTGGCGCCGCGCAGCGCGTCGCCCACGCTCACTTCCTGCGGCGTCGTGACGATGATCGCCCCGTCCACCTGCGTCGCCTGCACGAGCGAGAGCTGCGCGTCGCCGGTGCCCGGCGGCATGTCGACGATGAGATAGTCGAGCTGCCCCCACGCAACGTCCTGCAGGAACTGGTTGATGATCTTCATCACGATCGGACCGCGCCAGATCGCCGGCTGATCGGGCTCGATCATCATGCCGAGCGAGATGAGCTTCACGCCGTGCGCTTCGAGCGGAACGATCTTCTCGCGCACCACCGGCGGCGCGCCCGACACTCCCATCATCCGCGGAATGTTGGGTCCGTAGATGTCGGCATCCATCAACCCGACGCGTGCGCCGCTCTTCGCCAGGGCGACCGCGAGGTTCACCGCGACGGTGGACTTTCCCACACCGCCCTTCCCCGACGAGATGGCGATCACGCGCCCGAGATTTGGGAAGTGCTTGGGCGTCGGCGCGGCAGGACGGGCCGGTGCCGCCGGCGCCTGCTCCATCACCGGGAGCATTCGCCCCGCGCCGCGCGCCGGTCCGGCGGCGACCGCCTTCACGTCGAGCTCGACGTCCGTCACACCCGGCACGCGCGTCACCGCCTCGCGAACTTCCTTCGCCAGCGCAGGGTCGTCCTCGGCCGCGAGCAGCAGCGTCAGTCGCACACGGCCCGATGTCGTGGTCGCGATATCGCGCACCTGCTGGGTGCTGAACAGATCGGCGCCCGTGCGCGGATTTCTCAGTCGCGCGAGCGACTCGGCGAGACGTTCCTGAAGAGTGGAGGACATGAGCGAAAGATAGTCGGTGCGACCGGCACGCTCGCCCGTCAGCTTTTCGCCGACCCCGTCAGCATCGCCCGCGCCGCCTCGACGACGAGATCGCGCACCTGGTCGAGCGTCCCCGGGAGCATCGCGCCCGACGCCTTGGCGTGACCACCGCCGCCGAACTGCTTGGCGAATGCGTTGACGTCCGTTCCGCCGACGCTGCGGAACGACACCTTCACCTTGCCGTGGCCCAGGTCGCGGAAGAACAGCGCCATGCGCGTGCCGGCGATCGACCGTGCGTGCTCGACGATGCCGTCGAGATCCTCCGCCTTCACGCCGTGCTTCTCGAGCGCGTCCGCGCCCATCGTCAGCCACGACAGCCCGAGCGGCTCGTCCACCTGGAGCGTACCGAGGACCTCGGCCATCAACCGCACGCGTCCCGCCGGCGCCGAGGCGTAGATCCGCGTGTACATCTCCTCCGGGTCGACACCGTACGCCAGCAGCTGCCCCGCGACGGTGAGACAGCGCGGCGACGTGTTGCTGAACCGGAAGCCACCGGTGTCGGTCAGCATCCCCGTGTAGAGCGATCGCGCGACGGCCGGCGTGATCTCCCACCCCAGCACCGTCGCGAGATCGTACACCAGCTCCGCTGTCGCGCACGCTTCCGTATCGGTGACGGTGAGCGTTCCCGCCGGATCGCCGGATGGTTGATGGTGGTCGATCACCAGCTTGGGGATCGTCAGCGCGCGCACGGTCTCGGTGAGGTTGCCGAGTCGCTTCACGTCGCTGATGTCGAGCACGATCAGG
>Ga0207674_10004843_pt1 | contig 16116 bp, 18 predicted proteins | sample KBSCornC72_FD_184303 | JGI IMG/M metagenome (GOLD analysis project Ga0207674, IMG submission 184303) | Corn rhizosphere microbial communities from Kellogg Biological Station, Michigan, USA - KBS Corn C7-2 (SPAdes) (version 2) | ecosystem: Host-associated > Plants > Roots > Rhizosphere > Soil ... | reverse complement strand
GGTGCTCGAGGAAGCGCCGTCGCCGGTCATCACCAAGAAGGAACGGCACCGCATGGGCGAGACCGTGCGCAACGCCATGGCCGAGATGGGCTATCGCGGGGCCGGCACGATCGAGTTCCTCTACGAGAATGGCGAATTCTACTTCATCGAGATGAACACCCGGCTCCAGGTCGAGCATCCGGTGACCGAAATGATCAGCGACATCGACCTGGTGCGCGAGCAGATCCGCGTCGCCGCCGGCGAAGGCCTGTCGTGCACGCAGGACCAGGTCCACCTCCACGGCCATGCGATCGAGTGCCGGATCAACGCCGAGGATCCCGAGACCTTCGCCCCGTCGCCCGGCTTGGTGAAGAATTACGTCGCTCCCGGCGGCATGCATGTGCGCGTCGATAGCGGTCTTTACACCGGCTACCGCGTGCCGCCCTATTACGACAGCATGATCGGCAAGCTGATCGTTTACGGCATGACCCGCGAGGATTGCATCATGCGCCTTCGCCGGGCGCTCGAGGAATTTGTCGTCGAGGGGATGAAGACCACGATCCCGCTCCACCAGAAGCTGGTCCGCGATCCCGAATTTCAGGCCGGCAATTACACCATCAAATGGCTCGAGCAGTGGCTCGAACGGAGCCGGGGCGAGACCGCCTGACGCGCCTCACATTCGTTAACTTGGCAAGTCAGTTTCGCATTGGCACCATTCTCGCGCCTCGAAAGGGAGGAGGCGGGCCATGACCAGATTCCTCATCGAGAAGGACGGTGTCTATTATCTGACCACCGGCAAGTTGCTCACCTATGACCGCGGCCGCGCCGGGAACGACCAGCAGAAGAAGGACGATGTCGATCGCGTCGCAGCCGAGTTCGAGCGCATCTGCAACCTGCCGCACACTTGGCATAAAGCGGTCGAGATCTCCGATGCACAGTTCATCGCCGTCAACACCGGCCAATCGGGCTAGCTCGCGACCGCGACCCGTGCCGTGAGCCTGACCGGGCCGACGGATCCACTGCGTTCGCTCGGCGCGGCGGCCCTGTTGCCGGCGGCGCGCGCCGCGGCGGCAAAGGCCGGTGTGACCCGGCTTGCCGATATCACTCGGCTCGACCGGATTGGTCTCCCGGTCTGGCAGGCGGTCCGTCCGTGGAGCCGGGCGCTCACGGTCCACCAGGGCAAGGGCGCAACCGCGGCCGACGCCCAGCTCGGAGCGCTGCTCGAAGCCGTAGAAAGCCATGCCGCCGAGTCCTTTCGTGGCCAGGGCGTGCACTGTTCCTTCTCGGACTTGCCCGCGGAATCCCGGGCACCGGCGATCAGCGACTTCGCCGTTTGCCGGGACCGTTCGCCGTCCGCCGCTGCGTCCGTCCAGTGGGTCGCGGCCGAACGGATTGGTGCGCGGGGATCGATGTGGGTTCCGTTCGACTGCGTTTCCCTCAACCTGACCGAAAACGTGCCGTCCCCGTTCGACCGCGCCAGCAACGGTGTCGCGACCGCCGCGACGCGCGACGAGGCGTGTTCGATCGCCATCCACGAACTGCTGGAGCGCGACGCGGTTACGGAATGGCTGGCGCTCGACATGGTCGACAGGATGGCGTCAACGATCCGGCCGCAAACCGTCCCGTTTGCCTGGTACCACGAGCTTCGCCGCCGCATCGAACGGGCCGGCGCGCACCTGAGTTGCTACCGCGTGCCGTCTCTCACCGATACTCCGGTGTTCGCCTGCGAGATCAACGACGGCGGCAAGGACGCTCGGCCGTTCCGCGCGATAAACGGCCGCGGCGCGCATCCGTTGCCGGAGGTCGGGTTGTTCAAGGCCGTCGCGGAGGCGGTGCAGGGGCGCGTGACCTTCGTCGCCGGCGCCCGCGACGATCTGTTCCCGCACCTCTATTCCGCGGCTGAAGCAGCGGTCACGATCGCGTTCGGCCTGCCGCTGCCGACGGACATGGAAGGCGTGGATTTTTCAGACGTGGCGGACGGGCCCGCCAAGCTGGACGAGCTGGTCAGGGCGCTCGCCGATCGCGGCTATCCCGACATCGCGGCGATCACCCTCGCTCGCCCGCAAGGACTGTGGGTGGTTCGCGCGTTCGTCTGCGGACTGGGGTCGCTGACCCGGCGGCGACGGGCGCCGCGGCAGTGACCGGGCAAGCGGTGATCGTGTTCGCCGGCCCCTCGCTTCGGCCGAGCGACCGGCTGCGTCCGGGCGTCGAATGGCGACCGCCCGCGACGGCGGGCGACATGCTCGACCTGCTCGACCGGCCGCCCGCTGCGATTTGCCTGATCGACGGACTGTTCGACCGGTGCGCAGCGCCGTGGCACAAGGAGCTGCTGCTGATCATGGCGTGCGGCACCCGGCTATTCGGCGCGGCCAGCATGGGAGCTTTGCGGGCAGCCGAGCTTCACGAACACGGGATGACCGGCGTCGGCGCTATCTTCGAAGCGTATCGCGATGGCCGCCTGTGCGGCGACGATGAGGTCGCGCTGGTGCATGCGACTGAACCGCTGCGCTGGGCGCCTTTGACGGTACCCATGGTCGAAGTCCGCGCGACCTTGTGGCGGGCCTGCCGAGCGGGCCTGGTTGCGCCCGAGCGGGCGCGCCGAATCCGCTCGACGGTGCACGACATTCATTACGAGGATCGCGACTGGCCGACGATGGAACGGCATTGCGCGGCTGAAGCCCTCATCGACCGCAGCGATTTCCGACGCCTCGCCGCAATGCATGTCGAGCTGAAGCGGGCCGACGCCCTTCGCTGCCTCGACATTGCGGCGGTGGAGACCCGATCGCGCGCCCGCCGCTCGCCTCCGCTGACCTGCTTTACCCGCGAGCTCGCCCGGCAGCGCGGCGTCAGCTGGCCGCCACGGTTCGGCGCAGGGCAGCGAACAGCTGCTCGCCGCAATCCGCGCGAAACGGGTGATGCCACTCGACCCAGCTGATCAAGCCAGCATCGTTGGGGCCGCCGGGCTCGCGCCACGATTGTTCGAGGTTCTTCCGCCACAAGCCGTACCGGTCCTCCCAAGCGGCGATGCCGAGCTCTCCTTCAGCGACGATCAGGTACATCTCGGCCCAGATCGATCGCCGCGCCATCGCGCAGAGCGACAGCCGCGCGGCCTCGAAATCGCCGCGCAGCAGCGCGAGACGCCCCTGGTCCTCGTGAAAACTGTCGTCGGCGAAATGCTGGAGCTGCAGTCCCATGGCGAGCAAATCGCCGGCGCGATCGAAGTCGCCGAGGTACATGACGCCCGCGGCCACCTCATTCAGCCGCAGCGGATTGTATGGGTTGAGGTCCAGGGCCTGCTCCAGGCAGCCTTGAGCCAGCGCATATTCGCCATGGTAGAGGTGACAGAAGCCGAGCACCGTGTAGGCGTGAACGTTGCCGCGGTCCGCCGCGAGGCCAGCCTTGGCCAGCTCCAATGCGCGTGACCGCTCCTCGGGGCCGCTTGCGCCGAGCGCCGTCCAGCCGAAGTCCGTGTTGTAGAGGCGCACGAGCGGAGGGTAGGCCAGTCCGAAGGCGGGCCGCTCGGCGACAATGCGCTCGAGCTCGTCGGCAGCGTCGCGGGCTTCGGCCGCATTGGCGGCGTGCAGCGAGCGGCGCTTGGCGATGAGGTAGCGCTCGAAAAATCCGCCGCTTGCTTCGGGTAGCCCGAGGTCGATGTCCTGATCCATCGCCGGGAGGGCTGAGCCGACGATCCGGCGGACCAGCATCTCCACACCGCTGACTGAATCGTTTTCGGCGAGCGCCAGATTTTCCGACCAAACCACCCGCCCGTCCCCGAGTCTGCTGACTCGCGCGAGGATCTTTACGCCCTCCCCATTCGGCAGGAGGGTCGCGGACAGCCGATAGCCGCGGTCGCCGCCGTCGGGAAACGCCAGCGGGCCGACCGTTTCGCCTTCCGCCACCAGTTGGATTTCGCGAAACCGGGCGATGCCGGACAGGACTTCCTCCCGCAGCTGGCCGGCGCAGTGCGGAAAGCGCTCGTGGATCGCGGAATCGTCGAACCTGGCGACGAGGACGAGCGGCGGCTGGACGGACACGGCCCGCCCGCTCGCCTGCGTGCTCGGTCGGGACGGCGACGCCGGAGAAGCGGCTGGCGCAGGCTGACCGTCGACCGCGTCCAGCGCCGGCAGGAAACGATAGCCGCGCCCGTACACGCTCTCGATATAACGCGGCGTCCGCGATTCATCGCCGAGCGCCCGGCGCAGCTCCTTGATCACCGAGGTCAGCGCGGATTCACTGACGATCGTGCCGTCCCAGACGTCGGAAAACAGCGCCTCCTTGGTGAGCAGCCGGCCCTCTTGTTCGACCAGCGCGACGAGCACGCGATAGGCCTTGTGCCCGATCTTCAACGGGCCGCTCGGCCCGTGCACTCGCTCGTCGGCCCGGTCGAGGACGAAGTCGCCGAACCGCACACGGCTGCAGTCACGATCTCGGCACAGATCCACCGCTTTGCCCCTGTCTGCGGCAATTCCCTACCACGGAGGGCGGGCGATCACCAATCCGCCCGCTCGTAAGGCACGGAAAATGGAAGAATTGTGGAAAGATCGCGAACCAGCATCTTTCCCCGAGCGCGTCAGGATGTCGGGGCGGCAAGCAGCTAGATCGCTACTCGCCGGGCAATGGTGCCACGGCGACAAGAGGGAGACTTCGAAATGCTGCACACTAGCGTCACCGCGATCGCCGCCGTTCTGATGACCCTGAGCACCTTCAGCGCGACGCTCGTCATTCTCGACAACGGCCCCGCTGCGGTCGCTTCCCAGCTCGCCTGAGCGGGCTTGGACAACCGCAAGAGGAGTGAAGGACATGACCTTGACGCTTTGTTTGGGGACAATCTGCCGCTTGGTGCCGTTGATGAAAGTGGAGCGCTGACCTTGTTCGAGCCTCCGATCAGCAACGTGCGTCCCGTACCGGCCGGTCTCTTGCACCTGGAAGGGCCTCTCCCCTTCACCACCAGGAGCATGCGGCCGGCCGCATCGGCAGCTGCCCTTGGGCCGCGAAATGTTCAGCCGGAGCCAGTGGAAATCGAAACGGCGCGGCTGCGGCTGCGCGTTTACCGTCCAGGCGACCTTCCGGCGCTGGCGACGATCATGGCCCGGCCCGAGACCTTTCGCTATTCGGAGCGCGGCCCGATGGGCGCCGACGAGAGCTGGGGGAGATTGCTCCGGCACTACGGCCACTGGTCGCTATTCGGCTACGGCCTGTTCGCCGTCGAGGAGAAGCGCACGGGGGCCTTGATCGGCGAAGTTGGATTCGCCGATTTCCACCGCGGCTTCGGCCGCGACTTCGATTCCTTCCCCGAAGCCTCCTGGACGCTCGCCCCGGACGTCTGGGGCCGCGCCTACGCCTGGGAGGCGGCCACCGCCGCCCACGACTGGCTGCTCGAATGCCGGCAGGACCGCGAGACAGTGTGCCTGATCCACCGCGACAATGCCCGCTCGATCCGCCTGGCAAGGAGGCTCGGCTACCAAGCCTACGCCACGCGCCAATATCGCGGGTACGATGCTTTGCTGTTCAAACGGTCCGCTCACTAGCGGCAAACGTAGCGACTGGCATCGAAACCATTGCTTTTCATAGTGTCTTCACCATGCGCAGCTGATGGTTCGCGCTCGCAACGAGGGGCTCGGCGCAGCATGCTCGAGAACCAAGAGATCAGAGGCAAGCCACTCGTCTTGCTCGCCGCGGCGCTCGTCGCGCTGCCCGCGCCGGCGCACGCCGCCGACTGGCGCCTCACGGCCGCGCGTCACACCCGCTTCGGCCCCAGCCTCGCCTTCCTCGACCTGCGCTCGATCCGCGGCGGCGACGGCCGGGTGCAATTCACCACCCTGACCTTCTACGGCCGCCAGACCCGGCGGATGAACCGGGTGGCGGCGGCGGTCGTCGCCGATTGCCGGTCGATGACCTATCGCTTCCAGCACATCATCCTCTATCGAAACCAGCAGCCGCTCAGCCAGTGGCATTCCGCGACGGTGGTGCTCGCGGCGCCGCGGAGCAACGTCTACGACACGATCAGCGCCGCCTGCGGGGCCTCGGATGCGGGCATGCACGTCGAACGCGTCGAGAGCTTCGCCGCCGGCTATTTCCAGCGACGGTCGAAGCGAACCTTCGCGTCTTGACAGCGTCGCCCCGGACGGCGCTAAATGCCCGCGATGGGGTCGAGCGATTGCCCCATGAGGCGACATGCCGAACGATCGCGTCCCTGAACCGGAAAGGGCGCCCGCATGTCCGCATTGAACGCCATCGCTCCCGACAAATTGTTCCGCCTGATCGGCACCACGGCCTGCCCCGCGATCATCGACCTGCGCCGGCCGTCCGGGGCGCTCATCCCCGCCTCGCGCCAGCGCGATCCCGACGCGGTCGACCGCTGGGCCGGCCAGCTCACCGGCCCGGCGGTCATCGTCTGCGACGACGGCAAGCAGCTGAGCCCGGGCGTCGCCGCCTGGCTGCGTCACCGCGGGATTGACGCCGAGTTGCTCGAAGGCGGGTTCGAGGCCTGGCAAGCGGCCGGCTACCCGCTGGTCGATGCCGCCAAGCTGCCCGAGCGCGACCCGGACGGTCGCACGACCTGGGTCACCCGCGCCCGGCCGAAGGTCGACCGCATCGCCTGCCCGTGGCTCATCCGTCGCTTCGTCGACCCCGGCGCAGTGTTCCTGTTCGTCGCCCCGTCCGAGGTCGAATCGGTCGCCGCCCAGTTCGAGGCTGCGGCGTTCGACTTTGAAGGCGTGTTCTGGAGCCACCGCGACGAGCAATGCACGTTCGACACGATGGTCGAGGAGCTCGGCCTAACCGGTTTCGCCGCGCTTGAGCAACTGCGCGTGATCGTCCGCGGCGCCGACACTGCCCGGCCCGAGCTCGCGCCGCAATGTGCCGGCCTGGTCGCCGCCTCGCTCGGCCTGTCGCGCATGTTCGCCGACGACCTCGCGCAGCTCGACGCCGGGATGGTGCTGTACGACGCGCTCTACCGCTGGTGCCGCGACGCGACCGGGGAGACCCACGACTGGGTCAGCCACGCGCCCCGCTCGCGCGTCCGCGCCTGATCGTGGGCGAGGACACCCTGCTCCTCGATCGAACGACGATCGCGGAGTTGATGCGGCGGGAGGATTGGCTCGACTCGGCCGGCGTTGCCTTCGCCGCGCTGGCCGCGGGCCGGGCGCAGTCGCCGATGCCGATGGCGATCGATGGCGTCGGCGGAATCTTCCACGCCAAGGCCGCGAGCCTGACGCTCGACCGCACCTGGGTCGCGCTCAAGCTCAACGGCAATTTCCCCGACAATCGCGCCCGCGGCCTGCCCACGATCCAGGGCGCGATCCTGCTGTGCGACGGCGAGGACGGCCGGCTGCTCGCGATCCTCGATTCGATCGAGGTTACGCTGCGCCGCACAGCGGCGGCGACCGCACTTGCCGCTCGCTACCTCGCCCGCGCCGATTCGGAGACGGTGCTGATCTGCGGCTGCGGGGCTCAGGCGCCGATTCAGCTCGACGCCTTGCGCGGGATCGTGCCGCTCGGCCGCGGATTCTGCTGGGATCGCGATCCGGCAAGCGCGGAGCGGTTCGCCGCGGAGAGCGGACTGGCCGCGACCGCCGACCTCGCGGCGGCATGCGCCGAGGCCGACGTCATCGTCACCTGCACGACGGCGAGCGAGCCCTTCCTCACAAACGCCATGATCCGGCCCGGCGCGTTCATCGCCGCCGTCGGCGCCGACAAGCCCGGCAAGAGCGAGATCGCGCCGGACCTGATGGCCTCCGCGCTGGTGGTCTGCGACGTGATCGACCAGTGCGAGGCGATGGGCGATCTGCGCAACGCGATCGCCGCCGGGCGCATGGTCCGCACCGATGTCCATGGCGAGCTCGCCGAGCTCGTCGCCGGTACCAAAGCCGGACGAACCGACGCCGAACAGATCACGCTGTTCGATTCGACCGGCACGGGCGTTCAGGACGTTGCCGCGGCGATGACGATCTACCGCCGCGCGCTGGATTTGGACGGCGCTCGCGCGATCAACTTCGCCGCATGACCGAAATCCCGTTCCGCGAGGCGCTGCGGGTGTGGGCCAAGGTCGCGCTGCTGAGCTTCGGCGGGCCGGCGGGCCAGATCGCGGTCATGCATCGCGAGCTGGTCGAGGAGCGCCAGTGGATCGACGAGCCGCAATTCCTCCACGCGCTCAATTTCTGCATGCTCCTGCCGGGCCCCGAGGCGCAGCAGCTGGCGACCTACATCGGCTGGCTCAAGCATGGCGTCAAAGGCGGGATCGCGGCCGGCGGCCTGTTCGTCCTCCCCGGCCTGGTGGCGATTCTGGCGCTGTCGGTGGTGTACGCGACCTGGGGCGCGACCCCGGTCATGACCGGCCTGTTCTTCGGGCTCAAGGCCGCGGTCCTGGCGATCGTGGTCGAAGCGCTGCTGCGGATCGGCCGCCGCTCGCTCGACACGCGCCGGAAAGTCGCGCTCGCCCTCGCCGCCTTCGTCGCCATCTATTTCTTCGGCGCGCCGTTCCCGCTGATCGTGCTGGCCGCGGCGCTGCTCGGCTTCGCCGGCCTCGCCGGCGCGAGCGCGGCCGCCAAGGACGGCGCCGCGCTGCCGCAACGCCGCCGCTCGCTCTGGGTCCCGACGGCGTTCCTCGCTCTATGGCTCGCCCCGGTCGGCGTGCTGCTCGCGACTCTCGGGCGCGGCGACGTCTTCACCGAAATCGCCCTGTTCTTTTCGCGCATGGCGGTCGTCACGTTCGGCGGCGCCTATGCCGTGCTCGCTTATGTCGCGCAGCAGGCGGTCGGCCACTACCATTGGCTGAGCGCGCGCGAGATGCTCGACGGGCTCGGCATGGCCGAAACCACGCCCGGCCCGCTGATCATGGTCACCCAGTTCGTCGGCTTCCTCGCCGCCTTCCGCTCGGCCTCCGGCCTGCCGCCGCTCGCTGCGGGCGTGGTCGGCGGCCTGCTCACGACGTGGGTCACGTTCATGCCCTGCTTCCTGTGGATTTTCCTCGGCGCGCCTTATGTCGAGCGGCTGCGCCACAACCGCGCACTCGCCGGCGCGCTGTCCGCGATCACCGCCGCGGTGGTCGGGGTGATCCTCAACCTCGCCGTCTGGTTCGCCGTGCATTTCCTGTTCGCGGCAACCGCCCGGGTCGCGCGCGGCCCGCTCGAGTTCGACGCGCCGGTCGTCGCCAGCGCCTCCGTCCCAGCGCTGCTGCTGGCCGCCGCCGCGGCGCTCGCCATCTTCCGCCTCAGGGTCAGTCCGATGCTCGTCCTCGCGCTGAGTGCGACGGCCGGGCTCGCGCTGCAGCTGGTCGTTCCGCAACTGATCGGCTGATCCGCAAACTTTCGGCGGCCGCGCGCGTTTGGTTCGGTTAGGATACGCTCATGTCGAGCTACACCGGAACCGCGGACCGGCCCGACCAGGCCAAGGCTATTGCAGCCGTGGCCGCCGTGCACCTCGGCCTTGCCGCGGCGATCCTGACCGGGCTCAACGTGCGCATGGTCGGCCAGGCGGTTGAGGTGCTCAAGACCTTCAACATTCGCGAGCCGCCACCGCCGCCCCCCGAACCGCCGCCCCCACCCGCCAGCAAGGCGCAGAAGGCCCGGCTCGAGGAAGGAGCGGCGGGGAAGAAGGCCGAGCCCACGCCGGTCGTCGCGCCGAAGCCGCGGATTCCGGCGCCGTCGCCGATCCCCGCCGCCCCGATCGCCGGAACTGGGAGCGCGACCCGCTCCGGCGCGGCCAATTACGGGACGGGACCCGGGGCCGGCGGCGCCGGCAACGGCCCTGGCGGCGGCGGCTACGGCGACTTCACGGGCTACACGCCGGCCCGGATCATTCGCAGGATCCCGAACCGGGAATATCGCCGCATCTCCGCCGGCCGGATTCCGCAGGGAAGCGCTGCCATCCGGTTCCGGGTCGAACCGGACGGGCGCATGTCCAACTGCCGCGTGATCCGTTCGAGCGGCGATCCTTACGTCGATTCTTTCGTATGCGACGCGGCGATGCGCAATATGCTCTTCAGTCCGGCCCGCGATGCCAGCGGCCGGCCCATTCCCTATGAGATGAGCTACACGCCCACCTGGACGCCCAATCGCTGGTGGCGGCCCTAGCGCGCCGCCGTCGAACCGGTGTCGGCCCCACCCCCAAGCGACGCCAGCTTGGCCTTGTCGCGCCCGTAGACGTCGTCGAAGTAAGCGATCGTCGAGCCGCTCGGCATCGCCGTCAGATAGGTGATGAACACGGGGACCGGCGGGCTTAGCGGCACCGGCTCCTCGGTCCCGGCGCCCTCCCAGGTCAGCTCGCGATGGAACAGCCACTGGCTTAGCCGCCAGGCGTCCTCGAGCCGGACGCAGCCGCCGCTGTACAGGCGGGCCGCCTGCTCGAACAGCTCGCGCTCCGGGTTGTCGTGCAGATAGACGCCGGCCTCGTTGGGGAACATGAACTTGATCCGGCCCATCGAATTGTGCGGCCCGGGCTTCTGGCGAATCATGACCTCGACCTTGCCGTCGGCGACGCCCTTCCAGTCGATCGTCTTGGGATCGATCATGGTCGCGTCGCGAGTCCAGTCGGACATCACCTCGTAACCGAGCTCGTCGAGATATTTGAGGCCCTGCTTGAGGACCTTGGGCGCGACCCGCTCGGTCGCGAGGTCGGGCGGCACGTACCAGTACGGGTTGAGGCTGGCGAAGCGGATGTAAGCGGCCATCAGCGGCGTCGGATTCTTGGGCTTGCCGACCACGACGCGCATCGAATCGACCGGCTGGCGGTCGTCCCACATGTAGAGCCGCTGCTCGGCGGCGTTGACCATCACGAACCTGCCCTTGCCCGCCGGAAGCGCCCGGGCGCGCTCGAGGTTGAGCTCGAGCAGCTCGCGCTCATGATCGTTGGCATAGCGGTGGTCGACGACCGCCTGGCGGAGCTGGCCGTAGATCGGGTTCATCCAGCCCATGGTTCGGACGTAGCCATCGAGCGACGGGGCGGCGGCGGCCTGCTCCAGCACGGCGCGCGGCGTCGGCATTGCCGGGCGCAGCTGCGCGTCGACGTAGATGATGCCGAGGCTCGGCTGCTGCTTGAGGTCGAGGACGTAGACGGCGAAGGCCTGGCTGAACATCGCGTCGGCGCGTCCGATTGCCTTGCGCTTGCCGGTCGCGGCTTCGGTCAGCGCCGCCTCCAGCGCGGCGGTCCCGTAGCGATCCGCGGCGAGGCCGTCGGTGTCGGCGCTCTTGAGCAGGTCGAGCAGGGCGCGCGGCGCGTTGCCGGCGCTCGCCGAGAACCACAACGGCTCGCCGTGGCGGGCGGCGTAGAAGTCGCCCACCGCCATGCCCGTGGTCGCGGTGACCACCGGTGCCGGCGCGGCCGCGGCCGGACTCGCGGCGAGCGGCGCTGCGGCGAGCATGAGGCCCATCGCAATCGCACTCACCGGGCGAAAAAAGTGCGCCGGCCGACGGCCGGCGCACGAGCTACGCAAACTGATCACATTGTCTCCGCTAGGCTTAGCCGCGCTCGCCGCTGCGGGTCGGCGGCGGAGCCATCGGGGGCGGAGCGGACGTTGCCGGTGCACCCGGATAGTATTGGCCGTTCTGAACATATCCGTCTACCCGACCGTCGTTGTCCCGGTCGGCCCAGATCGCGCCGGCGACACCGCCGACTGCGGCGCCGATCACCGCGCCTTCGAGGACGCTGACGCCGGGGATCACTGCGCCGGCGACTGCGCCGAGCGCCGCGCCGCCGAGGGCGCCGGTCGCGACCCGGTGAAGGGTCGGGTCATAGCCGCTCGGGGTTCCGGAATAATATTGGCCGTTCTGGACATAGCCGTCGACATAGCCGTCATTGTTGTTGTCGGCCCACACCGCGCCGGCGAGACCGCCGATCGCCGCGCCGACTGCCGCGCCTTCGATGACGCTGACGCCCGGCACCACCGCGCCGAGAGCCGCACCGCCGGCCGCACCGACCGCCGCACCCTGAGCGATATCGCCATTGGTGCGGTTGGCCGCACAGGCGCTGAGCGCCACCGTGCCTGCCAGCGCAACGGCTAGAAATGATTTACGCATGGTCTTTCTCCCGTTCTATTGAGCTTGCTGGAACACACTCCCGGGATCGAACGCCCCCATTGACAGAGCATGCCACGACGGAGGAACGACGATAAAGCATCATCGTTCCGCAGCCGCGACAATGCTTTTTGCCATTTCCTCCAACTGCTGATTAATCACTGATTTAACTCGCTGAATCCAAGCCGGTAAATGGAGCGACATGAAAGCGACAATTTATCACAATCCGCTGTGCGGAACGTCGCGAAAGGCGCTCGAGATCCTGCGCGATTCGGGCGCCGACGTGTCGGTCCACGAATATCTCAAGGATCCGCCGTCTCGCGATGAGCTGGTCCGGCTGTATCAACGCGCCGGCCTGAGCCCGCGCGAAGCGCTGCGCGCCAAGGAGCCCCTGGCTGGGGAGCTGGGCCTGACGCGGCGGGACGTGACCGACGACGAGGTGCTCGACGCGATGGTCGCGCATCCGATCCTGATCGAGCGCCCGCTGGTCGAGACCGGCAAGGGCGTCCGCCTGTGCCGCCCGCAGGATAAGGTCAGAGAAATACTCTAGCCCGTCACCCCCGCGAAAGCGGGGGTCCCGCTGCCTTTCCGCCGCCTGAAAAAGCGGGATTCCCGCTTTCGCGGGAATGACGGATAATCGCCCCATGAGTCGCCTCGACCCGCGCCTGCTCCTCCAGGGCTATGCCAACGGCATCTTCCCGATGGCCGACAGCCGCGACGCGGATGAGCTGTTCTGGGTCGAGCCGCGAACTCGGGCGATCATCCCGCTTGAGCGCTTCCACGTCTCACGCTCGCTGCGGCGGACCATCCGCTCCGGCCGGTTCACCGTCACCCACGACCGCGATTTCCGCGGCGTGATCGCCGGCTGCGCCGACCGCGACGAGACGTGGATCAACGCCGAGCTCGAGCGCGCGATGCTCGCGCTGCACGGGTCCGGGCACGCGCACTCGATCGAGGTCTGGCGCGACCAGGAGCTCGCCGGCGGCCTCTACGGCGTCAAGCTCGGCCGGGCGTTCTTCGGCGAGAGCATGTTCAGCCGGGCGACCGACGCGTCGAAGGTCGCGCTCGCCTGGCTCGTCGCCCGCCTCAGGGTCGGCAATTTCACCCTGCTCGACTGCCAGTTCATGACCGAGCATCTGGCCTCGCTGGGCGCAGTCAGCATCCCGCGCGAGGCTTATGTCGCGTTGTTGGCGACGGCGCTCGGGGGAGCTGCGGGCCCGGCCGGGGGCGGCTCGGTCGCCGGAGTTTCGGCCGCCGTGCCTGCCGCTCCGCCCGACTTCCTCGCGCTCGACAGGTTGCTTGAAGTGACCGGCGCAGCCGGGGCCGGCGGGCCGGCCGGGTACGTCATCTCGCAGCTCTTGGGCGAGACATCGTAGACCGGGTGCTCGACGACGTTGAGCGACGGCGATTCCTTGTAAAGCCAGCCGGAAAAGACCCGTGCCCAGCGCTTGTCGGGCTGCTGGACGTCGACCTGGACGAAGGCCCCGGTCAATTTCTCCTCTTCCCACGGCGCAGTCGCCTCGCACGCGCGCAGGCGCACGATCACGTCCTTCCAGCGGACCGACTGGCCGGGATGGAGCGAAACGTTCTGGACGATGCCGTTGCGCTTGTTGAGGATGCCGAGCGCGGCCACCCGCTGCCCCATCGGGGTCACGCCCGGCTGATTGCCGCCGACCGGCGCCGCGGAGTTGCTGATCACCGGTTTGGACGGATTTTCGTCGCCGCTCTTGCCGCAGGCGGCGAGCGCGAACGGCACCAGGACGAGCGCAGCAGCGAGCGAGCGCACGTCTACTCGGGAATCCAGGGCTCGTAGTCGCCGGTCGACGCGGGCCGAATCCGGCCCGAGCCGAGCGCCCCGTCGGGCCGGAAGGCGGCCATCGTGCCGGTAAGGTTGGGGGTCGGCTTGGTCTGGAACTTGCGGACCGGCGGGAGCGATTTGTCGGGCAGGTCGTCGATCGTCCCGCGCAGCCACGCCTGCCAGGCCGGTGGGACCCGGCTGCCGTCGTTGGCGCCGGCATAGATCACCCAGCGGCGCCGCGGGTCCTTCTTGTCCTGGTAGTAGAGGTTCCCCGACTCATCGCGCCCGACCTCCTTGCCGCGGCGGCGGGTGACGATGCTCGTCCCCCACGACGCGCCGTTCCACCAGGTGAATGCGTTGGCCAACCATCCCATGATGCGAACGCCTCTGCCGCGTCTGGCCCGGAGGCGCAAGGCGCCGCGTTCCTCCCCATCGCGTTGCGATGGGGAGGGGAACCATGCGGAGCATGGTGGAGGGGATCGAAGTGCGCAGCATGCCGGGGGCATGCCGATAGCGCGAGATCGGACGCCAAAGGCGTCCGTGGGGCGCCAGCGCCTTCTACCCCTCCACCATTCCCTCTGCGGGGAATGGTTCCCCTCCCCACGAGCTGCGCTCGCAGGGAGGAAATCAGCGCGTCCAGTCCACCCGGTCGCCTTCGCGGATGCCGAGCTCGGCCGAGCGCCCGCCGCGGATCTCGAGCACGGCCGCGATCGGCTCGCCCGCGGGCACCGGATCGAGCGACTCGGGGACGCCCTGGGCGATCCGCGCGATCCGGCCGTCGGCGCGGATGAAGATCATGTCGAGCGGGATCAGGGTGTTCTTCATCCAGAACGACGCCGGGAAGGGTGGATCGTAGGGAAAGATCATGCCGCGATCAGGTGGCAGCGACCGGCGGAACATCAGACCGATTTCCTGTTGGTCCGGCGTGCGCGCGATCTCGACCGTGAAGCGGTGAGCGCCGTTCGCCGAATGAATCGTCAGCGGCTCGGTCATCAATCCGGCCTGCGCTCCGGCGCGGACCTCCGCGGCCGTCGGGGTTTGCGGGCTGCACGCCGCGACCGCCACCGCGAACGCCACGCCCAGTCGGGTCAGATGTCGGCTTCGCGCAGCTCGGTTGCGGTCAGGCCCTTGCCGCTCGCGGCAATCCGCGCCTCCAACCTCTGTCCCGGCTGCAGGTCGCCGAGATGCGACTGCCGCACCGTCTCCATGTGAACGAACACGTCCTCGCCCTCCGCTCCGAGGCGATTGACGAAGCCATAACCTCTGACGCGGTTGAACCATTTGACCTCCACCGACTCGAACTCGCCGGCCGCATCCGCGAGTGCCTTGCGATCGGCCCGTTCGGCGGCCGGAATGGACGAGCGCGGCTGCTGGGGCAAGGCCGACGTCAGGTCGATCGCGAGCACCTTTTTCGCCTGCAGGCCGCGATCGAGCCGGACCGGCACGCATTCGATCGTCGCGCCTTCGGGAACGCTTCTCCGGCCGTGTTCACGAAGGACGCTGAAATGCAGCAGGATGTCGCCCTCGAGCTCGTCGCTGACGATGAACCCGAACCCGCGGGTCGCGTCGAACCATTTCACCTGACCGGTGACCGGCGGCATTTCGGGCACGGAAGCGGTCTCGTCCGAAGGCAACTCGGTCCGAGCCTCTCCCCCTGAGGGCTTGGAGCTGGCACGCGCCACGTCTTTTATTAGCATCGCCCCGTAGTGTCGGCAAACCGACTTTACTGCAAGACCAGGCGAAGCTCCTCGCGGTCGACCTCCTGCCCCGCGGCCATGCGCACGATCGCTCTGGCCAGCGCCATGTCGTGCCCTGCGCGGACCATCGCCGCGAGCGCTTTCTGCCGTTCCGCGGGATCGTCGATCGTCTGCGCCGCGAACGGACCGAGCCTGCGCCGCTCGGCGAAGCGGAGCGCGGCGGAGACCGCGTCGGCGTCGGCAAGCTCGAGCGCCGCCGCGCCGTCGGCCTCGCCGATCCCGGCCGCCCGCAGCGCCTCGCCGAGCCGGCGCTTGCCGTAGCCGCGGCCGCTCAGCGCGCGCGCCTTGGCGAGCGCGTAGCCGGAATCGTCGACGTAACCGAGCCCGGCGAGCCGCTCCGCAACCGCCTCAACATCCGGCGGCCGGGCGCCCTCCCAGCCGCGCTCACGCAGCTTGCGCTGAAGGTAGGAACGCAGCTTGGCCCGCGTCGTCGCGAACCGCCCGACATAACGCAGCGCAATCTCCCCGAGCTTCTGCTCGTCGAGCGGCGCGGGCGACCGGCGGCGCGCGGAATGTGCCATGCGCCGATCTTGTGCGATATGATTGGCGGTTTCCAGCCAGTTATCGGCGA
>Ga0207674_10004842_pt1 | contig 16117 bp, 14 predicted proteins | sample KBSCornC72_FD_184303 | JGI IMG/M metagenome (GOLD analysis project Ga0207674, IMG submission 184303) | Corn rhizosphere microbial communities from Kellogg Biological Station, Michigan, USA - KBS Corn C7-2 (SPAdes) (version 2) | ecosystem: Host-associated > Plants > Roots > Rhizosphere > Soil ... | reverse complement strand
GCATTGCCGCCAAGCAGAATGTCGGTACCGCGGCCTGCCATGTTCGTCGCGATCGTGACCATGCCCACGCGTCCTGCCTGGGCTACAAACTCAGCTTCGCGCTCATGCTGCTTCGCATTGAGCACAACATGGCGTATGCCTTTGCGCTGCAGGATTGCGGAGAGCCGCTCAGACTTCTCGATCGACACCGTGCCGACCAGTACCGGCTGGCCTGTCTCGTGCAGCTCGCCAATATTGTCCGCCGCCGCCTTGAACTTTTCCTTCTCCGTCCGGTAGACCACGTCGGCGTTCTCGACGCGGAGAAGAGGCTTGTTCGTCGGAATAACGACGATTTCGAGTTTGTATATCTTTTCGAACTCGGCCGCTTCCGTTTCGGCCGTACCGGTCATGCCGCTCAGTTTCTTGTACAGGCGGAAATAGTTCTGGAAGGTGATCGTGGCAAGCGTCTGGTCTTCCTTGCGGATCTTCACGCCTTCCTTGGCTTCAATCGACTGATGCAGCCCGTCTGACCAGCGGCGGCCCGGCATAAGGCGGCCCGTGAAGGTGTCGACAATGATCACCTCCTTGCCGTCTGCGCCATCCTTGACGACGTAATCCACGTCCTTCTTGTAGAGAGCGTGCGCCTTGATTGCCGTCTCCACGTAGTGCTTGAGTTCCCAGTTTTCGGCGCTGGCAATGTTATCGATGCCCAGCTTTTCTTCGATAGTTACCCAGCCTTCGTCGGTCACGCCGATGCTGCGATGCTTCTCGTCCACGACGTAGTCGCCGGTGAATGTCTTGCCTTCCAGCGATTCGGTCTCCTCGCCGCGTTCGAGGGCGGGAATAATCTTGCGCACACGCTCGTATTTGTCCGTGGTCTGGTCCGTGGGTCCGGAGATGATCAGCGGAGTACGCGCTTCGTCGATGAGGATCGAATCGACTTCGTCCACGATGGCGAAATAGTGGCCGCGCTGCACGCAATCCTTGATGTCGAACTTCATGTTGTCGCGCAGGTAGTCGAAGCCGAACTCGTTGTTGGTGCCGTAGGTGATGTCCGCGCCATAGGCCGCGCGGCGCTCGTCGTCGCTCAGATCGTGGACGATGACGCCTACCGTGAGTCCGAGGAACTCGTAGATCTTGCCCATCCACTCGGCGTCGCGCTTTGCGAGGTAGTCGTTAACGGTGACTACATGGACCCCATGCCCGGCGAGCGCGTTCAGATAGCAGGCAAGGGTGGCGACGAGGGTTTTGCCCTCGCCTGTCTTCATTTCGCTGATCTTGCCGTGATGCAGCACCATGCCGCCGATGAGCTGCACGTCGAAGTGCCGCATATGCACGGCGCGCCACCCGGCCTCGCGAACTACCGCAAACGCTTCGGGCAGAATCTCGTCGAGCGCCTCTTTCTCCGCCTGCTGGCGAGCGTCAGCATCGGTGATCCCTTCCAGACGCGCAGCAATCCGGGCGCGGAATTCGGTCGTCTTCGACCGAAGCTGCTCATCCGACAGCTTTTCAATCTCGGGCTCCAGCGCGCCGATCTGCTGCACCACGGGCAGCAGCTTTTTGATGACCCGCTCGTTGGCGGTTCCAAATACTTTGGTGAGTACCTTATCGAAAACCACGGAAAACTCCGATCTTCCAGTGTGAATGTCTTGTATCGCCGGCAATCAGGCCGAGGAAAAACAGCACTCGAACTCTGTGCGGCTGCCGAGGAAAATCAGACGAGAGCGGGAGGAGGGCGCTGGAAGAGCGCAGAAAGCAAGGGAGCAGCTGGCGCACGGCCGAGCGATCGGACCGGAGCAGCTGAGAGGGTCAGAGGCGAAACCAGCCCAATAAACAGCACCGGTAACATCGCAACTAAAGCACCGGATCGGCTGTTCCGCAAACTCGTGTTGCTCTGATAACGAGAACCGATGCTCGCAAACCGCAGGGAAGCCGAATGGGCGCCCGAACTCTGACTGTGACTGCGAACCAGGAACTCGAATACCGGGTGAGCATAGCCCTTCGAACTCTGACGGCCCGCATCGGCTGCAGCAACAGACGTGAACGCGACGGCGGCAATCGCCAGCCACATCCACGCTGCTCTATTGCGAGTTCTAAGAGTCCTGGGCATAAGCCTACATCTCATATTCTGCCACAAATGACAGCATCGAGGGCGGCGCGCCGGCTCTGCGGGTGCCTGCAAAACTCATTTAAGCCGCAGGGAAATCCTCTCAACCCTTTCTCCGCGTCGTATGCGTCGCAATTGCCGGAGCAGGTGCTTGAGCGGAGACTCAGGATCGCCGCTTTCGTCCTCATCGACATCCTCCCGCTGGCGGATCTGGGCTTTGGCAACCTCGACAAGAGCAGGCCGATAGATGATGGAGAGCGGCAGAAAGGCGAAGCCGATCAATGCGTTGGAGGCTACGATGCCGATCCGCCGACGGCTCCGCCGAGAGGTCGTCCGGCCCGAGATGGAGAGCCTGATTCTTTGATAGACAAGCGCAATCGTCACCAGAACGATGGCAAAAACAGGCAAGGCGAGCGCGATCGCTACGCGCGAATCCAGATGAGGCATGAGCACTCCTCGGCAGCACTGATGGCGCCGCACGACGGAAGGGAAACGGATCGAACCGGATGACGACGCTTGTCTCGATGACAAAGCGGGTCAAAATGAGCGGAGTGTTATGCGAGGCGGGCGGGAGGAGGACGCTGGAACCATGGCGCAAGCGCGGGTGCTTCCGGCGCGTGTCCGATTCTCAGAACAGCCACAAGGCACTTAACAGCGAATGGAGCGATCAGACCGTCAAAGAACACCGGCAGAATCGCAAGCCACCCCTGCTGGTCTGCAGTATTCCCCGCATGGGGCAGCAGGAGGGCGATCACCGCGATTGTGATTGCCGCGACGGCGATCCAGAACCAGGCGCGCTTTGGGCTGAACGCATTCACTCCAGGTGCAGCGAGTATAGCAAGAACAGTCGCCAGGAATCAGTGCCCAAAGATCAGCGACTTGGCTCATCGTAATTTTGGAATCTTTCCGCATCAGGCCGAATCCGTTGATGCGGAGGGGTTTGATGGCGGACAAAAACAATGCGGCACTGCGGGAGCACCTGGTGAAACTGTTAACCGAGGCTCAGGCACACACGACATTCGACGACGCAGTGAAGGGATTGGATCCGGAACTGTACGGTGAGGTGCCGAAGGGCGCCGAGCACTCCCCTTGGCAGATTCTCGAGCATCTGCGAATCGCTCAATGGGACATTGTCGAGTTCTCGCGAAATGCAAAGCACGCATCGCCCAAATGGCCGGAGGGCTACTGGCCGAAGGAGAATGCCCCCGCAGACGAGAAGGTCTGGAACAAAAGCGTGCGCGCATTCAAGCGCGACCTTGAGGAAATGATCGACCTCATCCGCGACGAAAAGACAGACCTGTTCGCAAAAATTCCCCATGGCGAAGGCCAGACCATTCTCCGCGAAGCCCTGCTCATCGCCGATCACAACGCGTATCACGTTGGCCAATTGGTTCTGGTGAGAAGACTGCTGGGAGCGTGGGGATGAGGCCAGTTTCATCCCGCCAACCCGAATGCGCTCCTTATTTTCGCTAGAAACGACTTGATTCGCGGTCGCGCATCTCCCGGCCCTAGCGCCTCGAACGGCACATAACCTCGATAGCCATGTGCGTCGATGAGAGCCTTGATCCGGCCAAGATCAACAGGTTCAGGCTTGCCGTTGCGGCCCACCTCTTCCTTGATCTGCCATGACACCGCGTAGGGTAGCAGCTTCTCGATCTCTTCGTACGGATCCCCAGAGCGAAGGCTGCCGATATCCAGAATGCAGCCGAACCACTCGGAATCAACGGCTTCGATCACCCGGATCGTCTCGGCCGCCGTCTTCAGAAAATCATTGTGCTGCTGCAAACCGACGACCACCCCGTGCTCTTTCCCAAAAGCAGTACACTCCTTGAAGTCAGCCACCATCCACTCGAGCGCTTCATCGAACGTGTGCCCCGCAGGCCGCTCGGGGCCGGAAAAGACGCGGATTACCGGCGCGCCCAGCTTGCTTGCGACAACGATCCAGTCCTTCACCATCTGCACATCGCGCTTCCGCGCCGCCTTATCCGCCACCGCAAAATTGTTGCGCACTCCTGTGCCGCTGATTGCAACGCCGTTGATAAAGGCGGTTCGCTTCAGCCCATAGACATACTCATCCGGCGGAGCCTTCGGATACCCGGGAAAGTAGTACCCCGTCGCGTCCAGCGCATCCACGCCATTCTCCGCGCAGAATGCCACTGCGTCCGCCAGCGTCATCGATCCCGCTTGCAGCGGTCCGTTGAACGAATAGGCATTCAGCCCCAGCTTCAGCTTCACGCCGGCCTTTCTGGAGATCGCTTCAGAAGCACCAGCAAAGGCACCTCGAAGAGCAGTGGCTGCAACCAATGCCGGGGGACCAGCGAAAAATCTGCGTCGATTCATCATGAGCTTTTTGACCCTGCTGCATTCTATGTGTCATTGCCGCACGAATCAAAGGCGCGACGCCACAATGCACAAAGCAGGTCCGTCACCACAAACAAGAGCGGCGCAGAGCGGTTCTCTCTGCGCCGTCGTCGGCCAACCAGGGGAGGATCAGCTGAACCTCAGTGAAGCGACGGTATAACGCCCGGCGCGAACAGATCCGACAAGTCATTCGCGTTGGCAGCATCGCCGAGAAAGGGCGAGTCGCCGCCCGACGCCCTAACATGGAAAATCTCCTGCATCGTGCGTAAATCCGACGAGTGAGTCATATCCACCTGGCTTGCGTAAGGCAGACCAGCTTCGTTCGGGTGCGCGAAATCGGAGATCACGATTTCGGGAATCGTGTGGTTGAAGTCATCGGCGTTGTCGCCTGACTCACCATCTTTTTCGGTCTCATCCCACCAGAGAATGATCACTCCGCCATCCTTGTATGCCTTTGATGACATGATCGCCGGTACGAGCTTCGCGAGTGCGTTATCGCCAACCTTCAGCTGCGCGGCGTCTCCCGTGAGGCCCGCGAAGCCTCCCGTTAGCCCGCTGTGCTGGTCGTTGTACTGGTTCGGCGTGATCCATACATAGTCCGCGACATCGTTGTTGTCGAGATCGACCTGAAGCTGCTGAAGCGGCGCATAGTTTCTGCGCAGCGGATTCGAGGTGCTTGAGTCATTGCCGCCATTCGTGTCCATGAAGAACACCATCGGATTGTGCTTCGCCGCATAGTTGTATTGCAGCGTGTCGTTGTAAGCGTTCAGAAGGCTGTTCGCGTCGAAGAAGCCGCTGTGACTCGTGAGCGGAACCGTCCACTCGCTCTGCGGCAAAGGAACGTTGGTCACCTTGCCGTTCACGCTGGCTAGATCAATGTCCTCCTGGTATGACTTCCAGGTGCGGCCCTGCTTCTGCAGCAGCGCAGAGAGATGCTGATCCGTGCTCTGCACATTTGAGGGGTAGGGATCAGCGTCGTTGGCAATGCCGAAGTTGGTGCCTGCCTCTGCCCAGATGTAGTTGGGCTCCGAAGGATGAATGTGTGGGTTGCTGCCACTTTGCGTGGCAAGCACGTTGTGATACGACATGGCATACGCGGTATGTTGGCTGATGTTCACCGGCTTGCCATTGATCCACGCCACAGCCGTTCCGTTCACGAGGCTGTTGATGAACGGATTAGCCGGATTCTGATAGATCTGCTGGATTTTGCCCGGCAGTTGGGCTGGTTGAGTCCAGTTGTGGTTTTCCATCGCAATGACAAAAACGTGTTTGATCTGACGGCTGTCGCGATCGCCTTGATTGTCGTCGTTTTGAGCGAGCGCGCTGGCCGATGCGAGGGCAGCGGCGATTGCGAGCCCTGCAAGAGGGCAAAGTCGAGCGATATTCAGCATGTAGTTCCTCAAGGGTTGGGGAATTGCGAGGAGCAGGCGAGATTTCGTCACGGATCCTCCCGGGGCAAACGTCGCCATCAACTCTCCGCTTCGAGATTCGTAACAGGCGATTGTTTCGATCAGATGATGGTGGTGTTAAAGAGCCGCATAGATTCCAGATTGTGGTCGCATCTCCGCACGACTCATCGAAAACAGCGCGTAGACATTGCGAGAAGCAAAGGAGTTGAGGCGCGGGAACAATCGTGTGAAATAGATCTCTTGACAGCATTTCTCGGCCGTGACTATACTCCCGCCGTGTTTGAGTAAATCGCATTACTGAGGCCAGTGATCCGATTGCACTCTCCCCAAGCACGATCCTCCGCGATACAAAAGCGCGGGGCCTTCTGGGTTGACACGAAGAAAAGAGGAGAACCGCCCCATGCTTCGTCTTTCCGAAGTGATCAGGAAGTCTCTGCGCCAAAATCAAATCGCATTCCAGCTCTGCTTCGTTTTCGCGTTCGCAATATCCTGCGTCGCGCCGCTGCGTGCCCAGGTCGTTGCTACTTACGACTTCGAAGACGGAACAGCGCAAGGCTGGACATCCTTCAACGGCGCCACAGCCCCGGCTTCGACGACTGCCGCGGCATACTCCGGATCACACAGCCTGCTTACCTCCACAGGCTCAAGCGGGCAGGGCGGCCCGTCAATCAACGTAGGCTCCGTGCTCCAGGCTGGTGCCAAATACACCATCACCGGATACGTGCGCCTCACCAGCGGCGAGACTGCAACCAATGCAAACTTCACCATCAGGAGAACCGACGCCAGTTGTTCCGGCGGCACGTGCTACGACACCATCGGTGCATACCAGACTGCTGTGAACGATTCCGGATGGGTGGCCATCGGCGGTTCCTACACGGTTACGACCACAGAAACCGGCTTGACACTCTATGCGCAACTTGTTGGTGCGTCGACCACGCAGTCGTTCTATCTCGATGACGTCGTGATTACGCAAACCGCCCCTCCGCCGGGCGGAACAACAGTTGCGCACTACACGTGGTCCGATGGCGGGCTCGATGGATGGTTCCCGTTCGGATCGGCCACGCTTACAAATGCTACGCCCGCTGTGCAGGATCCAGCAGGCGATACCAACGCACTGCTCACCACAAACAGGACAGCGGGCTACATGGGCCCGGCCCTCGATCTGCTCAGTTTGAACCTGTCTGCCGGCGCAACCTACCAGGTAACGGCCTACGTGCTTCTCGCCGCGGCCGACAGCGCTAATCCCACAGTTACGCTTTCCACCAAAACAGCCGACTGTGCAACCACCGGCGCATATGCCAATCTCGCAACATCTGGTCCGTTGTCTTCCACAACATGGACGAAGGTGCAGGGCACTTTCAGCTTCAGCAACCTTCCCGGGCCGCCCACGTCGCTCACACTCTATGCCCAATCGAGTAGCGCGACGGATTCCTTCTATATCAGCAATGTCACCATCAGCCAGGTCGCTCCGCCTCCGCCTGATCCAAGCCAGCAGGACAACAGCGGCATCAGCACCACCTTTGAAGATGGCGGCCTCGATGGCTGGAGTTCGCGATCGGGCTCCTCGACCGTCTCAAACGTCAGCGGCGTTGCGCACACTGGCAACAATAGTCTGCTCACGACAGGCCGCATTGCCAACTGGGATGGACCGCAGATCAGCGTCAGCAACAAAATGTACCCCGGCTCGGTCTACAACATCAGCGGCTGGATCATGCTTCAGCCGACCGATGGTACGAACCACACCATCAACGTCAGCTTGCAGACCACGCTGAATGGCAACACCAGCTACCCCGGCGTCAGCGGATATCCCGGCATCCCCGTTCCCGCCGATGGCGCGTGGCACCAGATCAGCGTGATGGCCTACAACATGTCGAGCCCTTACGATCAGGGCGCGGCGTTCCTCTACTTCCAGACCGTGCCGTCCTCAGGCAATGACCTAGTCTCGTTCTACATCGACGACTTCCAGGTCTCGTATGTGAACCCGCCGCAAATCCAGAAAGACATCCCCTCCATCTATCAGACGCTCTCGCAGTTCTTCCCCATCGGCGCGGCGGTCGATATGACCGACATCTCAGGTCCGCATGCGCAATTGCTCACCATGCACTTCAACAGCATCACCTCCGGCAACGACATGAAGTGGAGTTCCGTCGAGAGCACGAAGGGCACCTTCAACTACGCGAATGCCGATGCGCAGGTCGGCCTCGCGCAGTGCGCCGGCATGCGGGTCCGCGGTCACAACCTGGTCTGGGCAAACGGATCGCAGGTTCCGTCCTACGCAGCAGGCGACGGCACAAACTCCGCCGCGAACCAGGCGCTTGTCATCGACAACATCCGCGAGCATATCAAGAACGAGGTGCAGCACTTCGGCACAAAGGTGTACGCGTGGGATGTGGTGAACGAGCCGCTCGATCCCAGTCAGCCCGACTGCCTTGTTCACGGGCCGTTCTACAACGTGCTGGGCCCGAGCTATCTCGACGTGGCGCTGCAAGCCGCTCGCGATTTCGCGCCGGTCGGAACGAAGCTTTTCATCAACGACTACAGCACCACGAATTCAGATCGCCTCGCCTGCCTTGTGAAGGTCGCCGCCGATCTGAGATCAAAAGGTCTTCTCGATGGCGTCGGACACGAGATGCACAACGCCATCAACTATCCTTCTGTTCCGGCCATTGTGAATGCGATCGAGACAGTTGCGAATCAGGTACCGGGAATTGATCAGCAGGTCACCGAACTCGATGTCAGCATCTACAACGCGGGCGATACTAAGACGAACTACGGAAACAACCCGCCTCCCGCGGTGCTCGCCGAGCAGGGCTGGCTCTATAAGTCCTACTTCGATGCGTTCAAGGACCTCAAAGATAAGCTGAGCTCCGTGACCATGTGGGGCATGGCGGATGACGATACGTGGCTCGACAGCTTCCCTGTAACGCGCAAGGACCGCCCGCTGCCCTTCGATACCGGATTGCAGGCAAAACCTGCCTATTGGGGCATAGTCGATCCGACGAAGCTGCCAGGCTATGGGCTGAAGTTTTCCGCTACGCAGAAATCCGGTACCGGGAACACGCGCACCATCACCATCACGGCAACAAACGGCAACGTCGGCCCTGCGTACGCAACCACACTGAACGGCTTCACGCTCACACAGACAGCTGGACCCTCATGTACGCCCAGGGTCACAACTGGAAGCACACCGGCCGTGCTTGGAGATCTCGCCGTGAACGCGTCGGCAAGCGCGTCATTCACGGTGAATATCAGCGGCTGTAATCCGCTGGCGCAATTCAAGCTGAGCGTCCCGTGGAGTTCAGCGGTCTACGACACGGGAACCTTCGTGACAAATCTCGACTTCAATCGAGGCAGATAAGCGGGCACTCAAGAAGGCGGCGGACGATCAAACATCGTCCGTCGTCAAGCCGCGCCGTGCAAAGCAACCAGCCGCTCTGACACGGCTTCGACAATCTGCTCCTGAACCTCATCGATGCTGAGATTGCCTTCGATCACGACCACGCGGTCCGGCTCGCGGCGCGCAATCTCGCGATACTTTTCCCACACGCGCCTGAAGAACTCGCCCTGTTCCTGCTCGAATCGGTTCTCGTCATGCCCGGTTTTCGCAACGTGCTTTTCGTTTCGGCGCCGGGCGCGCGCCAGGCTCGCTTCGAGCGAAGGAAGCAACAGCAGCGTAAGGTCCGGCTGAAGGTCTCCGCAGACAAGACGGTGAAGCGCAAGCACGCGCTCTGACCCGAGTTGGCGGCCTCCCCCCTGGTACGCTTCCGTCGAATCAGTAAAGCGATCGCACAGCACGACCCGTCCCGCAGCCAGCGCCGGCTCGATCACCTCCTCGATTGCCTGAGCGCGATCGGCGAACATCAGCGCCATCTCCGTCATCGGTGCAAGCGGAGTCGAGCCAGAGTCCAACAGCAAGCCGCGGATACGATCTCCGGTCCCTGTCCCGCCTGGCTGTCGCGTGACCACCGTTCCGATGCGGCGCTTTTCCATCCACGCGGCCAGTCGCTTGATCTGTGTCGTTTTGCCGGAGCCATCCAGGCCCTCAAGCGTGATGAACAATCCCCTCGGCATGGGCTGAGTCTAGGCTGTGACCCCGAAGAACCGCAAGGACTTACCTGGTGGACCAATCGTCTTCTGTGCTTGGTAACCGTGACCACAATCCTTCCCTTGTGTTACAACAACTCGATTTCAGAATCCGGCGGAACAAGAACGATCTCAGCGATCTCTTTGAAAGAGCGTTCCACTGCCCGGGAACAAAGGCCTTTGAACTGAAACTCTTTCATCGAAGCAGTCACTATTCATTGGAGTACCTGATGTTCAAGCTATCTATACTGAAGCCGCTCAGCCTCGCTGTTACTCTTGCGGTTGCTTCTTCTGCCATCGCGCGCATTCATGCCCAGAACCTCACCCTCGAAGGCCAGACCGGCGGATTCATTACTCCCACTGCCTACGTAGTCCTAAGCGAGAAGGGCCACACCTGGTCGCATCCAGCCGTCGGATACCACTTCGTGAATGCATCAAAAGTCATCGGCTACGTCCACACATTCTCGATCGAAGAGGGAATTGCGAACCGGTTCGAATTTGGCTACACCCGAAGCGTCCATACCAAAGGCAACGATCCTACCTTCAGCCATCTGTGGGACTACTCCGGCATGAACGTTTTTAACGGCAAGGTCGTCGGAATCAGAGACGGCCAGTTCGGTCCGTGGACTCCAGGGATTGGCGCAGGTTTTGTAGTGCGCACTAACGACAAGTTCGTAAGCGGCGCGTTGAACGAGCTCGAGACCGGCAAGCTGAAGTCCTACACCAATGGAGACATCTACGTCGCCGTCACCAAGACATGGCTACACCCGCCTGTGCCCTTTCTCATAAACCTCGGCTGGAAAGCGACCAACGCCTCCATCTACGGTCTCGGCGGGCAGTCCACGCGGTTCGGCGGCAGGCTCTTCGGCGGCCTCGGCATCCCATTACCTCTTGGTCACAACGTCGCCGCTGTGCCTGCCGTGGGCTTCACGCAGGAGCCGCCGCAGGTTGTGAATTTGAAACCGATCCTCTTTCCTCCGGGCGCGGGAGCGCACATTCCAACGACGCTGGATTATGCAGTTCGCGTCACGCAGAAAGAAAATCCCCACTTCGCCTTCGATATCGGAGTGGGTCATGTCGCGGGCGTTATCGGAACCACCGCCGTGCGCACTGGTGTTCCCAATCCGCCGTTTGTGCTGGTTCCCATTGACCTGAAAGCCAACACCGTTGTCGGAACCGGCCTGAGCATCCGCTACTGATCCTCCGGATCCCCCGCAACCCGCGAGGGCACGCGATAACTCGTGTGCCCTGTGCAATCTACTCCTCACGGCATAACTAAAGTGACCAGGCCGGCTGCAACTTTCCCTCGTACTCAGGGTTTATCCCTGCATAGTCTGAATATTGCAGCGCCGTCATGATTAGGCTCAAGACTGCGGCTCATTAGTCAGCAAGAAGACTAGATATTTTGAAGGAGGATTTTTATGCAATTACTCCGAAAATCCCGGTGGATGCTACTCGCATTCCTGCTTTCTCTTGTTCCCGCATCCTCTTTTGCGGGCGTTCTAATCAGCGTGAATATCGCACCGCCTATTCTTCCGGTCTACGAACAGCCGCCGTGCCCGGAGCCGGGCTGGATGTGGACGCCGGGATACTGGGCCTACGGTCCTGATGGCTATTATTGGGTGCCCGGCGCGTGGGTACCGGCACCATACGAAGGCGCGCTCTGGACTCCGCCCTATTGGGGCTGGTCCGGTGGTCTCTACATCTTTCACCCCGGCTACTGGGGACGCCACGTCGGATTCTATGGCGGCATCAACTACGGCTTCGGTTACATGGGCGTCGGCTTTGCCGGTGGATACTGGCACGGACACGACTTCCTCTATAACACCGCTGTGGTTCGCGTGAACAACGTTCACATTCGCAATGTCTATGTAGACCGCAGAATTGTGGAGCGCAATACGATCGTGAATGAGCGCCGCGTCTCCTTCAATGGCGGACATGATGGAATCCGCCACGATGCCCGTCCGGAAGAGCGCGAGGCCATGCGCGACCGACACATGAGCGAGACCTCCATGCAGATGCACCACATGGAGGCCGCGCGCAACGATCGCAACTTCTACGCGCGTAACAATGGCGGCCATCCGCAGACAGTCGCTGCGGAACGCCCCATGGGCTTCCATGGCCACGAGGGCAACAACCGCCCGCAGACTTTCAACAACAACCGCGGACCGCAAAGCCAACCGGAGTTCCAGAAGCGACAGGAACCGGTTCGCAACATGCAACTCGAACAACGCGACAATCAGCGCAACAGCGATCGCGGTGCTTTCAACAACCAGCCCCGTCCGCAGCAACAGCAGCGAGGATTTGAGCAGCGTCCGCAGCCGCAGCAGCGTTCATTCGAACAGCCGCGTGGCAACTACCAGCAGCCGCACGGGAATGCTCAGCCGCGGAATGAAGGACGTTCTGCGCCGCAGGAACGCGGTGGCGGCGGAGGTGGACGTCCTCAGCACGAAAACAAGGGACACCACTAGACAGTACGCAGCAGCGTCTTATGAAGGCTCACGGTTTCCGCCGTGAGCCTTTTACTTTGGAACGCAATTCTTCGAGCAGTACTCAGGCAGTTGCCGAACGGATTCCTGCGAGCTCCACTTCCAGTCCGCCAAAATCCGGATGAAGATTCTCCCGTATCCGGTATGCGATGTCGATACGCGTACCCTGCGTGAGTCCCAGTTCGGCTGATCTTCCCGCCATATCCCACCCCACTGCGCGTGTGGCGCCGCTTCCATCGTGCGCGAGTTCAAGCCGCAGGTGGCGCTCCTTCATGATGCGCGGAGCCGACACGAGCCTCGTATTTCGCGCCATGAAGATGGGCTCAGGGTTCCCGTGTCCCAGCGGCTCCAGCTTGCGCAGCCAGCCCGCGAGCACCGCTGTCACTCCATCCAGTGCGAGTTCCGCGTGAATGTGCAGATCGCGCTCTGGTTCACGCTCAGCAAGCCGCTCAGCAGCGCAATCCGCGAGCCGCCGCTTCAATTCCGGCACAGCTTCGGCAGGAAGCGCAAAGCCTACCGCAAACGCGTGTCCGCCAAACCGCGTGAACAGATCGGCGCACGTCTCGATCGCCGACAGAAGATGGAACTGATCGACTGATCGACCTGACCCGTGCGCCACCCCATCTTCCACGCTGATCACAAGCGCCGGCTTGGCTGTCCGTTCCACCACACGAGAGGCAAGGATTCCGATTATTCCGCGGTGCCATCCATCCCCATCCACCACAACCATGCGCGCTGCTGCAAATTCAGGATCGGTTGCAAGCCGGTCCTCAATCGCCGCGAGCGCCCGAGCCTCTGTCTCCCGGCGATCGCGATTGAGCCGGTCGAGCTTGTTGGCCAGTTCCGTTGCCCTCGCCTGATCGCGCGTGCAGAACAGCTCGATAATGTCGGAAGCTACATCCATGCGCCCGGCCGCGTTGATCCTCGGCGCGAGTCGAAATGCCACGTCAAATCCGGTCAAGGGCTTCGATGCCGGATCGAGCTGAGCAGCGGCAAACAGCGCACGCAATCCCGCACCGACCGGACGGCGCAGTTCGCGGAGCCCAAGGGCGGCGATCACTCGATTCTCGCCTTTCAGCGGAACCGCATCGGCGATCGTCGCGATCGCAGCAATCTTCAGGAAGCTGGGCAGAAGCTTGTCCCGCGTCCGCGCTGCATCGTGGCGCTCCAGCAGAGCCTGCGCAAGTTTCAGCGCGATTGCTGCCCCGCAAAGCGACTTCTCCGGATAGCCGCAACCATGCTGATTCGGATTCAGAATCGCAAGCGCAGCCGGAAGCGCATCATCCGAACGCGACAGGTGATGATCAGTGATGATCAGGTCGAGACCCAGCTTTCGCGCAGTCTCCGCCTCTGCAAATGCGCGCATGCCCGTATCGACCGTAACCACCAGGCGAATACCTTCTGCATATGCCGACTCCAGCACAGCCGATTGCAACCCGTACCCTTCGCGAATCCGATGCGGAACATGGAATCGCACCGTTCCACCCAGCATCTCGATCGCAGTTTTCAGCAGCACAACTGCCGTCGTCCCATCGACGTCGTAGTCGCCATAGAGCAGAATCGGTTCCTTGCGGAGGATGGCTGCTTCAATCCGCTCGACCGCCGGCTGCATCCCGAGCATTCGCAGCGGATCATGAAGGTGCGCGATATCAGGATTAAGGAACGCGAACGCTTCGGCCGATGCCGTGATGCCACGCGCGACCAGCAGTTCGGCAAGCACCAGCGGTATGCGTGCTGCCGCCGCCAGCTCCTCAGCCTCGCGCGGATGCGCCTCAGCCAAGATCCACCGTTGACGTGGAGCAGTAAGGACTGCGGGCGAGTTCTGCATTGCGCCGGCGGCGCTCACCGTACTTACTCGTCCTCTTCGTCGTGTTCGTGATCGTCGATGACGATATCGTGAAAGCTGTCGATATCCTCGAGCAGCGACTGAAAGCGCTCGTACCACTCTGTCGTGGTCTCGTGCAAAATCACAATGCCCTGGTGAATGAAGCCGAGCTGAATGTAACCCACCATGCCGGCATACTTGCGCAGCCACTGCGCTTCGACTAATTCAGTGGCTTCCTCGTCCGGGAAATTCATCTCGCCCGCTTCTTCAACCAGCCGGTCGAGTTCTTCCCGCTCGAGGCGCATCTCGCTGAACGTGACAAACGGCGCGCCCACCCGCTTCGCCATCTCCACGAAATCTTTCCATGAATCAGGATTGTCCTGACCCTCCCACACGATGGAGGGGATGTCTTCCGTTACATATCCCGGAAGACGGACGAGCCCATGGCCTTCAATAAAAGCCACCATGTCGTCCTTGAGCGACAGTAGATTGTCCGTACCCATAGTCAAGCAATCATTCTCTCACTTGGCCCTCGGCCAAGACCGGTCAAATGTGGGAAAGTTCCCCGGCAGAAATCTGTAGAGCCTTTTCAGCCATCGCGGACCTGTAATCTGGATCTGGAGGTATCGTTTGCCAGTTTTCAAACACCACGTTTTCGTCTGCCACAACGTTCGTCCAGAAGGCGCTCCCCGGCCCTCGTGCACCACTGACGGCAAGAGCGAATTGCACACCCAGCTACAGCAACTCTCCAAAGCCGCTGGTCTGGGCAGCACGGTTCGCATCAACAAATCCGGATGTCTCGACCAGTGCGAACATGGCCCAACGGTCGTTGTCTATCCCGAAGCCGTCTGGTACGGCCACGTCAAGCCGGAAGATGCCGCTGAGATCATTGAGGAACACCTCATCCATGGCCGTCCAGTCGAACGGCTCCGCCTCGCAGAGGAGTGCATCAACACCAAAAACTGCCCCCACCGGGTGCAGTCGTAGTTCAGAGTTCGTAGTTCGCAGCGCGGAGATCACCTCGGCAAAAACTCTGCGGCTACGAACTACCAGATACGAACTGCAAACTGGAGACCCCCCGCAATATACACCTGCCGGGCCGATGCGTTATCTTTATTACTTAGCCCATGATCTTTTCTCGCGAATACATTGGGTATCTCGCCCGCCGCACGGTCAAGCACCTCATCGACGCCAAAATGATCACCACGAGTGACTTGAAGGCTACGGAGGCGCGCGTCACCGAAGGCCTCACCGATGAGCTCTCGCTCGAGGACCGCATCAACGAGGAGGTACGCGTCATTCTCGAGGCCTACTCCGAAGAAATGCGGAAGTCCGGCGCTCAGTACCAGGAAATGTTCAAGAAGGTGAAGACCGAGCTCGCGAAGAAGTACAAGGCGGTGCTATGAGGATCAGCCGCGACAAGCTCAACAAGCTGGCTCACACCGTTGCCGACACCCTCGCCGACATCAACGAGGTAGGCTTTATGGAGGATCGAAACACCATTCGCCAAGAAGCCCGCAAGGCTCTCGAAAACCTGCTCGCGGAAGAGGCTCGGATCGACACCGCGGCCCGCCAGAAAATCGCATCGCAGCGAAAAATCATTCTCGAAGGCTCGCAGGAGTGGGAGATTCTCTACCGCAAGTACTACAACGAAGAAGTGCGCAAACTGGGCATCTAGAGCCGCTTGCCACGGGCCCTCGCGTTTTGCATACCGTTCATAGTTTGATAGATTAAGAGAGCGGCCCGAGTGGCTGCTCCCTCCAGGTGTGGCGCTATCGTCTAGGGGTTAGGACGTGAGATTCTCAATCTTAAAACCCGGGTTCGATTCCCGGTAGCGCTACCAGATATCTGACGCTAAGGCCCG
>Ga0207674_10004841_pt1 | contig 16117 bp, 14 predicted proteins | sample KBSCornC72_FD_184303 | JGI IMG/M metagenome (GOLD analysis project Ga0207674, IMG submission 184303) | Corn rhizosphere microbial communities from Kellogg Biological Station, Michigan, USA - KBS Corn C7-2 (SPAdes) (version 2) | ecosystem: Host-associated > Plants > Roots > Rhizosphere > Soil ... | reverse complement strand
CCGACCTGTATTTTCGCATCCCCGTCGATCGCACGGTGACCATGGGAAGCCCGATCGTGCCGCCCTCGATCAGCGCGATCGCCAGCGACGGGGCGCTCCGACTCCGCGCGCGATTCGTGCCGCAGGCGGACTACGACAAGCAGACGTCGGTGGTCTATCAGCAGCCCGCGAGGAACGCGGTCGTTGGCGTCTCGATGACGCCGGCGTACGCCGCGCTCAGCGGCGGCTACGATCTCGATGTTCCGGATCTGTCGGCCGTGACGGGCTTTGACGCATCCTGGGGGCTGCGGCCCGGCGTCTCGGTCACCTGGAATGCGATCCGCTTTGGAGGGACGTTGCCGATCGGACGGAACGCCGTTCCGGTGGATGGCGCGACGCGACGCACGAGCACAACGCAGGACACGATCACCTTGCCCTGACATTGGATCGCCCGGACGTTAGGCGGTCGCGTGGGACGGTGTTGGCGTGCCTGTCCGTCAACGAGCCGATCCGCCCCCGGCACGCGCGCTCACGCGAAACGCCCAGGTGGCCAGGGTGCCCACCACGACCGCTGCGACGACCGACGCCCATATCGGCACGTCCACGCTCGCGACCCGCACCGGCCACCCCATCACCACCCGCAGCACCTGCACGCACGTCAGCAACGCGAAGAAAAGCCCCGAGACCATCGTGTAGCGCATAACGCCTCCACTGCAAGGAATGTCGTGGTATCTGGCTCACCACGGATCGAAATCAGCCTTCTGAGTTCCGTGAGCGCGGCTGTACGTACCGCGCACATACCGCACCTGAAATCGGTGTCCCGCCAGGTGCAGGGCATGTGTCTTCAGCAGATCGATCACCGACACATTGTAGCGGGCGAAATAGCTCAGCTGCCGCGTGAGATCGCTGTCGTCGAGCTCCGCGAGGCGCGTCCGATATCGCGTGCGGGCCGCGGCAAAGCGAGCGATTAGTTCCGGAATCGTCCCCACGACGTAGGCTGTCGGATCGCGATCGAGGAGATAGCGTCCTTCCGAGCGCAGGGCGTCATGGGCCCACTCCTCGAACCACGCGAGGTGGCCGACCAGCCAGCGCACGTTGTTCGCCGCGGGGTGCGGGCGCCAATCGGCTTCGGTTTCGGTGATGCCGGAGAGGTTGCGCTGTAATAGGCTCCACATCTGCTCGTCCATCTCGTCGAGCATTTGGACAGGTGCGATCATGGCGCTCCCGGGGAACCTGGAGTTGAAGACGAGATCTGTGAGGGGGCGCACTCGGCACGCAGATGTAGACGTCAAGATTGCGCGACGACGGCCATCGTTTCGCCGAGCTCGGGCGTCGACTCGAATGCGCGCGCATCCGGGAGGATGGCGATTCCTCGCCTCCGCGCCTTCGGCGCTCCGTTCGGAATGACACTTTGGCGTCGGTCATTTCACCGTTATGCGTCGTCGTGCCACCTCCGGAAGCCGCGTGACGCTCAGGAGACGGCCGGTCGCGAGCATGACAGCGTCGAGTCCCGGGTTTCGGTACGCGCCGCTGCGCCCGAACATTGTCGCATGATCGAGCAAAACCGATGAGTCGGATGAGCCGCCTGTGGCTTGTGGTCGCGCTCGCGACACTCGTCACGGGCTATCCCGATGCCCTCCAACCTCAGGGCCTTGCCGGCGCGGCGGCCATCGGCGTCGTCACGCGAAGCTCCGGGCAACCAGTCCCTCAGGCTCGCCTCGTTCTCCGGAACGCGAGCACGGGGTTCACGCTCGAGCACCGAACGGGCTCGAACGGTCGATTCGCATTCGAGGGCGTTCCGCCCGGCGGGCCTTACGAGCTCCGGGCGTTCGCCCTCGGCCTCGATCCCGCGCGATCAGCCCGCACGTTCACGCTGGCGCTCGGCGACCGGGTCGCGATCGACCTGGCACTCCCGGAAGAGGCGACGTCAGTCCTGCCGACCGTCGGGGTTCGCACCGATCCGCATCGTGACGAAGGCGGGCCGTCGTTCGCGATGCCCGATGAGCTGGTCCACGGCCTTCCGCTCCTGAGCCGCAACTTCGTTGGGCTGTTCGCCACCATCCCCCAGGCCATCAATTCTCGGGGGACGTACTCCGTCAGCGGCCAGCTTCCGGCCCTGAACGCGATTCAGATCGACGGCGGAATCGCGAGCGACGTGTATGGCGTGACACGAACGCCCGGCGCCAACGCGGGTGCCAAGTCCATCTCGCTCGAGGCGCTCGACCAGATCCAGGTGCTCGTCGCGCCGCTCGACGTGCGACACGGGGCGTTCACCGGTGCGCTCATCAATGGTATAACGCGGTCGGGCACGAACCGGTGGCAGGGGAGCGTGTTCACGTCGGTGCAGGACCAGGTACTCGTGGGAAAGGACACAGCGGGGACACGCGCGAGCGGATTCGACTTTCTCCAGTACGGCGCGACGATCGGTGGCCCCATCATCCGGGACAAGCTGCACCTGTTCGTCGCCGCCGACCTGCAGCGGAGGCGCACGCCGTATATCGGGCCGGACGCGCGAGACTCGGCGACCGGCATCAGCTGGGCGACGTCGACGCGCGCCGCGGATGTCTTCCGCACCGTCTACGGGTTCGATCCAGGGGGACCGGAGCCGCCCGTGCTCAGTCAGCCCGATCGATCCGTGTTCGCAAAGGTGACCTGGCAGCCGTCGAGCCGCCATCGTGTCGAGCTGTCGCACAACTGGGTGGACGCGTGGGATGAGAATCTCTCGCGCACCCCGCGTATCCAGACGTCTCGTCCGGTTGGCTGGCAGCTCTCGCGAAGCGGCATGGTCATGTCGGATGTGATTCATACGACCCGGCTCCACGCCACGAGCGCGTTTGGCTCGTTAGGCAACGAGCGCAGTGCCGGCGTTCAGACGACGGACGAGGATCATGCCTCGACGCTCCGGACACCGCTGTTTCTGGTGCAGGGGGATTCTGCCGGGAGCTATCTGGCGGGAGGGTCGGTCGGTAATGCGACCGGCACCGTGCTCGATCAGCGCATGGCCGAGCTGACGGACAACGTCACACTTTCCCTCGGGTCACACGAGCTCACCGCGGGCGCCCACGCCGAATGGTATCGGTTCACCGACAACTTTTTCCCCGGCTCGTGGGGGATATGGACATTTCCGAGCGTCGCGGCGCTCGAGCAGAAGCAGCCGAACTCGTATCAGGTCGCCTTGCCGCTCCGGCTACCAGCGCTTCCTCTGGCGGTACGACGCGCCCACCGAGGCCCACCGGCACCTCGTGGAAGAGACGCGGTCGGCGCTCGTTAGGCTAGGCCCGGGTGGGTGGGGCGAGCGCGCCCGGTAACGTAACAGGTCACTCCCTCGTGGCGATCTTCGTGACGCCGAACACCGTGGCGGTGCAGGGCGCGAGGTTGATGGTCCCGACTGCGGCGGTCGCGGACACGATCCTGCCGGACACGGCGACGCCGTCGGCACTGGAGTACGAGAACTCGCCGTTGGTCACTGGTAGCGGTGGTACGAACGTCAATGTCGCGTCGAGATCGCACGACACACTCGTCAGGCGGTCGCCCTCGATGGTGAACAGGATGGGAATGTCCTGGCCGGCATTGCCGAAGCCTCCCCACGATCCGTTGAAATCGAACGATTCGGGTGGGGCGTACACGTACCCTCCAGGCAGGGTGGCTACCTCGCCGCGCGAGCTCCTCACGACGACGTCCACCGGGCCACTCGCGTGGGGTCGGCTGTCGAGATACATGACGGTGCCGATCTCGTCTCGCAGGTCGCGTCGAACGCCTAACGTGATTCCACCGAGGGTCACGTTGGACACGGACTCGAATCCAGTCCCGATAATGATCAGGGGCGTATCGCCTCCGGTTGACCCCACGTTTGGCGAAATCGAGACAATAGACAGCGGCGACGACGGCGGCGGCTCCGACGTGGACGGAATTGTCGGAAACGTCGAATAACCCGAGTCGCTACACCCGGTCGCTCCTTGGAGGAGCACCAGAACAGCCACCGTCGCTCGGATGTGGCTGACCAGCCAGCCGCACCGCGTCGATCTCGTTCCGGTCCGATATGATTCTGTGGTTGAAGGCATAGTGTATCTCCCTGTCGTTGCCGCGAGCCCGTATGGCTGGGGTCGTCGCTCACGTCAGAGAGTCCGGCCCGAATGCGGAATGTGATGTCAATCACATAGACGGCCGCGTCTCACCCGTTTCTTGCCGGGTGCCGCCGGTTACGACGCAAACGGAGGAGGCGAGGCCGCGTCGGCGGCGGACGGCGCTGACCTAACGACAGACCCGTCGGTGTCGAACCGGGAATGGATGCCGGCGTGGAGACGCGATAGGTTCACCCAATGGCTCCTCTGGGCACGCTCATCTACGGATCGAACGGCGACACGGGCCGGCTCATCGTCGCGCGAGCGATGGAGCGCGGCCTCCGCCCCATGCTCGCCGGCCGAAATCGCTCGAGACGAGGGAAAGGCCAACGCGATCATCGAGTCGGTCGCCTACCTCGAACAGGGCGCGTCGCCGAGGCGTTGGGGCACGATGCGCTCGCGCGCACCTACTACCAGCGCTTCCTCTGGCGGTATGACAAATCCTCCGAGGCGCACCGGCACCTCGTAGAAGAAGCGCGGGCCGTGCTCGTTAGGCTCGGCCGGAGCGGTCGTCGTGAGCGCGTCCGGTGAGCTAGCCGACCCGGACCGCGGCGATCGTACCAGCGACGGGCGCCGCTGATGACGTCCGGATTCCGCCTCTAGTCTCGGGGATCAGGTAGCAGCATGGGCGGCGGCCGGCGCTCGATCGGCCGACCCTGGTCCAGGAGGAGACACGGCTGTTCGAGGTCGACCGGCCGACCGGTCGGCACCACGCAGTAGCGGCGGTACACGGCCGTATCCGTGAACACGAAGAATGCTGTCGCGCTCCCTCGCGCCACCGACGCCGGCTCGCGCGTCGGCCGAGTGCAGCCAAGCGGCAGCGTAGCACACGCACCAGTGGTAGCGAGCACGAACACGCAATCCCTCGACCGCATGACACCTCCGCGTGCTGACGACCGCGAGCTCCCAAAAGGAGCGCTGTAGTTCATACGCACTACCCTTCGCGATCGCTCCACGATTTACTGGCCCTTATTGGCCAGTCCGGCGAGGCGCCGCTGCGCGTCGTTCACCGTTGCCCGGAGCGGGGGGTCGGGCTCCCGCCAGAGCGCGAGAAAGCGACGATACTGCGCTGCAGCCTTCTCGGTCTCGCCTCTCGCAGCGAAAATCTCCGCCTGCCGCAGATGGCTCGGCGCGAGGTACACGAGCTCCGCCGGCGAGCCCTGGAACGATGTCTGAAACCACCGCAGGCCCTCGTCGTAACGCCTGAGCGCGAACAGGGATTCGGCGCGCAGGTAGCGCGCGTGCTCCTGCCCGTATTCGCGCACCGTCGCGAACACCTTCAGGTATACGAGCTCGAGCGGGATTTCCCCCTGCACCGGCTCGAGCAGCGACAGCGCCTCCGCGGGTCGTCCGTTGCGCAAGGCGATGTCCGCCTGTGCGGTTCGCACGAGACCACGGCAGACCGCGCTAGCCGCGGCAGGCGCGGGCAGCGAGTCGAGAGCGGCGGCGTAGCGAGCCCCGGCCGCGGCGTCCCCGAGTCGTGAGGAGAGAAGGCTGAGAAGGTAGAGGCGCAGGTGCGGGCGCAACCGGGCGCTGAGACTGCCGGACGCTTGCGCCGGCGTCGAGCTCGAGTCGGAGCGCTCGACTTCGGAGCGGATCATCTCGAGGTCAGCGCGGGGCACCTCCATGAATGGGAGCGTCGCGGCGATCGCGCGTTCGAGCTCCACCGCGCTCGCGCCCTCCATCCGCCTGGCCTTCTCGAACTCGATGTTCGCGTTCGTCCATTGCCCGCGCGCGACGTCGAGCCAGGCGAGGAAGGTCTGCGCGCCCAAACGGATCGGCGGCCTGCGACGGTCAGCGAGGTCGAGACGCGCTAGCGATTCGGCGGCGGCGAAGTCCTCGCGGAAGGTCGCGACGTAACGAGCGCTGATCTGCGACTGTCGACTGTCCGAAACAGTCGCTTCCTGAATGAAGCGGGCGCGCGTCGCAGAGTCGCCCCGTGCGAAGGCGGGGAGGAGGCGCATGCTCAACGGTGCCTTGGCGTACCGGCTGAGCATCGCGTCGATCGCGTCGTAGTCTTCCTCGCGCACGGCGAGGTCCCACATGGGTCATATGGGTCAGAGAAAGCCCGGGTCGAACGCGAGCACCCGGTCGAACAGGTCTCGCGCTTCTCCGCGGGGCCGACCCCGCAGCGGGTTGTACTGAAACATGACGTCGGCGAGCTGGAACTCCGCCTCCAGGTCGTCGGGGAAATCCTCCAGGATGGCGCGATACAGCTTCTCCGCTTCGTTAGGCGCGCCTCGACGAAACGCCCCGTATGCGGTCAGCAGCCGGCGATCGCGGTCGCCGAGTCGCTCGCTCGACGAGAGCGCTCGCTGCACCGCGTCGGACGACAGTGCCGTTCGGTCGGCCCACCCGGCAGCTACGGCGAGCCGGTAGTGTGCAAGTGCGAACGTGCTGTCCTCGGCGATCGCACGTTGGAACCCGGCGATTGCGGTGTCGGGCTTTCCGTTCCGGAGGTTGCGCTCGCCGTCGAGGAATGCCCTGAGCGCCGGCAGCGAGCGCGTGGTCACGGCCGCCGTTTGCGTTAGGCGGAACACCGGTCCGGGGCGGCGCTGGACGATCAGCTCAGCGGACAGACGATCGACCAGTTGAAGTATTTGCGCCGTGTCGCCCTCGACGGTCACATGTGCGCCTGGCTGCGCCTCTTCACCGTCCTCGTGGAGCGATGCCTGAATTCGAAGCGTTGGCCCGATTGCCACCACACTGCCGGTGATGTACGTGCTGGCACCGATCTGGCCAACCACGTCGCGTCCTCGTCGTGCATCGGCAGCGCTGCTCGCGACGCCACTCCTGGCGAGGGCCGAGAGCACCGTTCCTGGATCGACGGCCTGCAAACCATCGACTCCATCGAGGTTTCGGCTCAGGAGGTCGACGATGCCCTCGCCGAGGTAGGCGAAGTGGTCGCTGCCACGCACGGAGAACGGCAGGACCGCGAAACGATTCGTCGACTTGTCGGCACCCGGCCACATCCCGGCTCGGCTCGCACCCCACCCGATAGCGGCAATGGCTACGGTCGCGACGAGTGCGGCCAGTATTCGCGTGCGTGCCGGGAGCGATCGACGCGATGTCGGCGTCGGCACCGGGTCCGTGACCGCGTGCGTCGGCAGCGCACCCTGGGAGGCGATTCCCTCGGAGAGCGTCGGCTCCGACAGGGCGCTCGCGAACTGCTCGGCCGTGGCGAAGCGATCGGCCGGCACGCGTGCCAGCGCCTTGCGCACCGCCCACTCCAGCCGCGGCGGGATCTCGTCGCGTGTTCCGGCCAGCGAGGGCGGGGGTCCGGTGAGCCGGCGCGCGATCATGGCCTGTGGGGTCGGCCCCGTGAACGGCGGCTCGCCGGCGAGCATCTCGTAGAGAACGCAGCCTAACGAGAAGATGTCGCTGCGTCCATCGACCTCGCGCTCGCCCGTGGCCTGCTCGGGGCTCATGTAGGCGGCGGTGCCGAGGGTGATCCCCGTGCCTGTGAGCCGATCGGCGGCGGCCACCGAGAGCGCTCGCGCGATCCCGAAGTCGCTGACCACTGCGTGTCCGGCAGCGAGGAGAATGTTCTCGGGCTTGATGTCGCGATGCACGACCCCGCGACCGTGCGCGTACGCGAGCGCGCCGGCCACCTCGCGCGCGATCCGCAGCGCATCGTCGATGGGGAGCTGCTGCTCCCGCACGAGCCGGTCGCGCAGCGACTCGCCCTCGACGAATGGCATCACGTAGTAGAGAAGACCGTCGGCCTCACCCGAATCGTGCAGGGTCAGGATATGTGGGTGCGTGAATTTCGCGGCGATCTCGATCTCGTGAAGAAACCGCTCCTGGCCGAGCGCCTCCCCGACCTCCGGGCGCAGCACCTTGAGCGCAACCAGGCGGTGGTGCTTTCGGTCCTCGGCGAGCAGCACCCGCGCCATGCCGCCGTGGCCGATCTCGCGATCGATCGCGTAGCGGTCGGACAGGGTGAGGCGCAGACGCTCCACAAGGTCAGGCATGTTCGACCCTTGGGCTGGTTGGCGCCTTACGTTAGGGACGAGGCGTCATTGCTGCTAGAGGCCGCCGCCTTCAGAAGGGGCGCCGCGTCGCATCGAATCGCCGGCGTTGTGCTACGGGCGAGCGAACTCGGGGATGCGAAAACGCTTGCGATAGGCGCCCGGGGCGAGGCCGGTCGTACGCTTGAACAGGCGCCGGAAGAACGCCGCATCCTCGTAGCCGACCCGCCAGCTGATCTCATCGACCGAAACGTCGGTCCGTTCGAGACGCCGCTTGGCGTCCTCGATGCGCAATCGCTGCACGTAGGCAATCGGAGTGAGCCCCGTCGCGGTCACGAAGCGCCGTTTGAACGTGCGTTTGGCGAGCCTCGATCGCTTGATCATCTCCTCCACGGGATTCGCGATCGAGAAATTCCTGCTCAGCCACTGCTGCGCACTCTGGATCTCGGCGTCGCCGCGGTCGCTCTTGCGCTCGAAAATGATGTACGGCGTGAGCCCGTCCTGATGCCATTGCAGCGCGAAGAGGCGGGCGACCTCCTGCGCGGTGGTGGCGCCGGCGTAGCGCGCGATGAGATAGAGTGCCAGGTCGTCGACGCGCCCGAGCTCACCAGCTCTTCGCGCAGACCGCAAATCACCAGCACACGCTCCGGATGAATCGCTACAGACGGATACGCGGCCGCGAACTCACGCGCGTAGCCGAAGTGCACCGTGGCGTCCATCCCGTCGTACAGCCCCGTCTCGCCTAACAAGAAAATTCCCGAGCAGGCCGAGCAGATCACGGACGTGTTCCGCAAGGCGGGGTTCACACGCTTTCGCCGCGCGGCCGAGTCACCCTTCAACCCGATTCTCGAAGCGCGCCGCTGACGTCTGACGCGGTGTCATCATAGATCTGCATGAGGCGCGGGCGGGTCGTCGCCCGCCCCGGTGTTGAGGCAAAACGGTCATCGTTAGGCGAACCGCCGAGCGCGACGCTCACAGACCGAACTGTCGCAGGTGATGATCCGTGTGTTTGTACGCCCAGCGCTGCCGGTCGGCCACGGACATCAGGCCAAAGAGCCCGTGCGCGACTTCCAGGGAACCGGGATGCGTCGATGCCAGCGCGTCGAGTCCGGCAATGAGTCGAGCTTTATCCGCGACAGTCAGAGGGGCGAGTACCGTCGATGCGCGGGTTGGGGTGGGGATTGGTTTCCCCTTGCGTTCATCACGCCCGGCCGATTCAGCGCAATCGGGTCTTTGCTTCGGCAAAGAATGCCGACAACGTCGGCGCGATTTCTACCACTCCCTCCGCAAGAATGAGATCTGCGTCTGTCCCAACGTCGTGATAGATCTGGACAAGGGCTGGATCGTCGCCCGTCCCGGTGTTGAGGAAGTACTGGTCACCCGATCCGTGTGCGCAACCGCCAACGCACAGGAAACCGTGCCGCAGCACCGCAGTCCCCGGATACAACTCGAGTGATTCCGTGGAGATCGCGTCGGGCCCCAGCCACAAGAGCCAGCTGATGTCGTCGTCCTCGGACGCCACCGGCGCGACGACGCCGAGCTCGAGGCCGATCAGAGGTACCGTCGCAAGCAGTTCACGATACCAACCCGGGAGATGGGCGCCGAGGGCACCGCCAAGCCGGTCAAGGTCCTCCGCTGGCGCGAGTTTGCCGGCCTGGTTGTCACGTTCGGCGCGCTCTACCAGTTCCCGTGCTGCAGTCAGAACGTTCCGATTCATCGAGCTGTAACCATTGAAGGTGCTGAAGTAACGTTCGCGCGCGGGCTCGCCGGCACATCACCCGCGCGGCGTCGCCGTGTAGAGCGTGTGCATCGGGCCCACCGTGTCGTGCGCCCGGACGTGCAGCGTCCTGACGGCGAGCCCCGCGTCGCGTAACGCGCCTGCGAACCCCGGGTCGTCCCCCACGGACCAGTACACGATCGACCCGCCGGCGCGCAGCGCGGCCACCGTGACCCCGATGCCACGCGTTGCGTACAGTGGCGTGTTCTCGGACATGAGCATCCCATCGGGGCCATTGTCGGTGTCGAGCACGATCGCGTCGAAGGCGCCGGGGTTCGCCCGGAGCACGTTGATCACATCATCGTGCACCACACGGACACGTGGATCGGCCATCGCCTCGGCGGACAGGCCATAGCTCGGTTCTGCATTCCACGCGATCACCTCGGCCAGGAGCTCCGCCACCACGATCTCGGCGTCCTCGCGGAGTTGCCGGAGCGCTGTTCGAAGCGTGAACCCCAGCCCGAGGCCGCCGATCAGCACTCGCACTCGGGGGACCTGCCGAAGCGGAGCGCAGGCAACCTCGGCGAGCCGCTCCTCGGAGAGGTGCCGGCGGGTCGACATCAGCTCCACGCCATCGGCGCGGATGAGATACGCGCCGTCGTGCCGATACAGCACGAGCAGCGTCCCATTCGGCGTCCGCGCCTCCGCGAGCCGCTCGAGACGCTTCATCGTTAGTAGCCCGCCGCCATCCCGTCCTTCCGCGGGTCACTCCCGGCTGCGAACCCCTTGGGCAGTCGAACGATCGCCTGCGCTCCGCCGAACGCGACCGGCGGCTGATCGATAAGCACATGGCCCATCGCCTTGAGCGCCTCGCGCACGGAATCGGTCACGGGCGTCTCGAGCGCGACTCGCAGCCCGTCGTAGTGCCGGAACCGCGGCGCATCGATCGCCGCCTGCAGGTCCATGCCGAAGACGAAATAGTTGATCAGGAACTGCACGTGCCCCTGCGCCTGCACACCACCACCCATGAGCCCAAAGCTCATGTACGCCTGCTCGCGTCCGTTCACGGTTTGCGTGACGAAGCCCGGAATCAGCGTGTGGAACGGCCGCTTTCCTGGAGCGACTGTATTCGGAAGACCGGGCGTCAGGGTGAATCCCGCGCCGCGATTGTGCAGCGCGAAGCCGGTGCCCGGCACCACGATCCCCGAGCCGAAGTAGTCGTAGTTCGAGTTGATGAACGACACCATGTTCCCCTCGGCGTCGGCGGCCGTGAGGTAGACGGTCTCGCTCTTCGTCCGCGCCAGCCCCGGATCGACGCGCTCCTGTGCGCGCGTCGGACTCATGTGACTGCGGCGTTCGGCGATGAACTCGTCGGTGAGCATCTGCTCGGCCGGCATGTCGAGATGGTCCGCGTCGCCGACGAAGCGATCGAGGTCGGCGTAGGCGAGCTTCTTGGCCTCGATGAGGTGATGCAGGTAAGCGGGCGAGTTGTGCCCCATCGCCTTGAGGTCGTACGTCTCGAGAATACGCAGCATCTCGAGCGCCGCGATGCCCTGATTGTTAGGCGGCAGCTCCCACACCCGGTATCCGCGGAATGGCACCGAGATCGGCGTCACCCAGTTCGGTGCGTTCTTCCGGAGGTCGTCGATGGTGACGAAGCCGTCGAGTGCCTCGAGCCGAGTCACGATGCGCTGACCGAGTGCGCCGCCGTAGAACGTGCCGATGCCGTTCTTCGCGATCTCCTGCAGCGTCCGCGCGTAGTCCGGATTCTGAAACCAGTCGCCGGCCTTCGGGGCGTGTCCGCCGGGGAGAAACGTGGCGGCAGCCGCCGAGTCTCGCTTGAGAAAGTTCGTCTCGTTCGCCCACTGTGCGGCGATGATGGGCGAGACGGGGAAGCCGTCACGCGCGTACGCAATCGCCGGCTGCAGCGCCTGTGCGAGGGTGCGCTTTCCGTGAGTGCGCACGAGCATGTCCCATCCCGCGAGCGCGCCGGGGACGGTCACCGACATGACGCCCTGCTGCGACCCGGAGCGGAAGCCGCGCGTCTGGAGCGTTTCGCGCGTCATGCGCGAGCCGGCGCGTCCACTCGCATTGAGTGCGATGAGCTTCTGCTCCCTGGCGAGCCAGACGATCGCGAACATGTCGCCGCCGATGCCGGTCATGTGCGGCTCGGTCACGCTCAGCACGGCAGCAGCGGCGACGGCGGCGTCGATCGCATTCCCGCCCTGGCGTAGCACCTCGAGGCCAGCTGCCGAGGCGAGCGGTTGGCTCGTTGCGACCGCGCCGTTGGGGGCATAGACGGTGGATCGGGCGGCCAGGGTGGTGGGCCGCTGGGCCTGAAGCGCGACAGGGGCGGCGAGAAGCGCGGTGAGTGCGCCGGCGGCAGCGATCGGGCTGAGTCGGGTCATCCGGACTCCGGCGGAGTGGCGTGAGGCGGCGACGGATGGTCGCGCGGATGAGGAAGCTATGGCAGCGGACGGATCACTGCACGCACGGGCAGGCCTACTTGATCTCGAACACGTCCACCATGCCCATCCGAATTACAGGGTAACCCCATTCGGGCCATCTTCCGGTGTGCCACAGCCGGCAAAGTAGCGGCCGGGCGCGATCCCTCCGCGAGGAGGATGCGACTCATGCCCCCGCCGAGCTCGCGGTCGATGCGATAGCTGCCGTCGAGCTGGGTGAGCAGGTCTTCTAGGAGACCTGACACGGGCGTCTTGAACCGGGTCGTGAGCGGATGGCGATTCTACGAGTTGAGGCGCGCCTCACTCGATGCGCGTGGCCGCCTAACGTTTCACATGCAACTGCAAAACGTTACGTGGTACGCCGGGCCCTGAACTGCCCTTCCAGCGTCCACGTGCGCCCGTCCGGATTGAGCGCCTCGCCGGTCCATCGAAACGAGTCGCGCGTAATCTCCGAAAACGTCCAGCGCGTCGTCGTCCCGTTCGGGCGCGTGCCGATCTGGACGATGTCGCTGCCAACGCGGCGCCCGACCTGACGCTCGTAGTGAGCGCCCGCGGGGTTTGCCCACGTGATCTGCCACGCCTCGATCGACGGATCCCAGACGCGGAGCGTGGTTCCGTACATGTTGAACTGCTTGTCGAGCCGCGACGTCCGGTCCTGCACGCGCGGCATGATCCAGACGTCCTGAATCGCGCGGCCCTCGAGTGCCCAGCCGAAGTGGGCTTCCGCCTTCAGTCGCTGGTCGGATACGTCTGTTGCCCAGTAGGTGAGCACGTCAAGCTCCCAGCTGCCGACCAGCCAGCCGTAGATGTCGGCCTCCTCGGGTATCTCCGGCGCGCGGCTTGATGACGCGAGCAGAATGCTTCGCTGATCGAGCGTGTCCACGGTCTGTTGAGCTGCCATCGAGAGCCTCCCGTTCTTCGGACTGAGCATTGCCGCGACGGTTCAACGTTCGGTCGTCGTGCGCGACAGGCCGATACGGGCTGCAAGAAGTCCGCCGATCGCGTGTACTCGGCGGGCCCTCGGAGTGCCGTCGATACGGTGTGATGCGACGATACACGACCTCGAAAGCGGCGGTCACCCGTCACTTCGCCGCGCCGGCCGCGGGCGCGTCGGGCAAGGGAGCCAGCGGTGGTTCGAAGTCGAATCCGAAGAGCTTGGGGTCTGCGCAGATCACCGCCGCGGAGACGACCCGGAACACGTAGTTGTAGGTCTCCGCCGGAATCTCGCGCCGGTGCTTTTCGAGCACGGCCCAGAAATTCCGCTGCGCCGGCGACAGCGGGAGTGACCGGATCAAGCGAAGCAACCGCGTCTCGCCCATGTTGTACGAGGCCATGACGAGGAGTCCCGACGCCTGGGCATCCGTCGTGTAGAGGTCCTCGAGATAGCGCGCCGCAGCCGTCGTCGACTTCGCGACGTTGTGTCGTTCATCAGTGGGATCGAACAGTCGCTCGCCCTGCAGCGGACCGAGTCGCAACCCGTACGCCTCGGCCGTGGGCGGGATGAGCTGCCACAGTCCCTTCGGCACGCCGAATCGCGTCGACGGACCAATGGCCTTGCGATCGAAGCTGCTTTCCTGCAGCGCGAGGTAAAAGAACTCTCGCGGCAGGTGGTGTTGCAGCAGGATATCGGACACCTGCGGTCCCAGGCGCTCCGCGTTCGCGCGCGCGACCCTGGACCGAAGATCTTCCGCGTTCCACTTCTTGATGTACGCGCGCACTTCATCCACGAAGCCGCGAGGCACGGTCGCTTCGGACTCACCCAGCCGGTGGACGGTCCGGTAAATGAGCTTGACGTCCGCGGGAGTTCGGTCGCTGTAGATGCCCAGCGTCTTGACCAGGTCCTCGTACTGGGCCTCGAGGCGGGCCCGGTGTTCCTCGACGGAACGATCGGGCCCGCTCTTCGCCTCCAGGCGTCGCACATCCAGCTCGAGCGACTTCATCGTGTTGAACACATCGCCGGCGGCCGCGCGCAGTGCGCGAACGCGTCGCACCTGCCACACGGCGATACCGCCCGCCCCGACCGACAACACGACGAGGATCGCGATCGCGACGCGAAGGTGGCGGATGCGCATCAACCAGGAATGCGTCTCCTTTTCACGTTGTTCCTTCAACGCCGACCGGATCAAGCCGGTGCGCGGCGACATGGCAACGGGCACATCGTCCGCGAGGTACCGGTTGACGATGTCCTCCGCGAGCACCTTCCGGGTCCCGCCTCGTGCGGAATAGCCGGGTATCGTTAGGCGCAGCTCGGGACCGCCGGGACCCAATCGCGCCACGGTCTCGGCGCCCAGGGGTGCGCGAGTGACGCGCTCGCCGTCGATGAACGTCCCGTTCGTGCTGTCGAGGTCGACGATCTCCCACACCTCGCCGGTCTTCCGCAACTCGAGGTGCTCGCCGCTCACCAGGTCGCTGCTGATCACGACACCGTTCGTCTCCGCACGACCGATGCGAACCGTTTCGGAGAAACGGAGAATCTCCGTGCGCTCCGGCGTCGCTACGAGTATCTGGCTCGACATGTCGCTCCGTGGCGGAGACTGGGCGCCGCAGAGCCGTCAGGGGCGACGGCCCGGCGGATGGCCGTGACGAGCTGGGACAGCGTGCGGCGATGACGCGACGGGAACGCGCGTCGTTAGGTCGTCACGTAGCGGCGCGCTTGAGCCAGTCCCGGACCCTGGCGCCCGTGGTGCTGAGGTCCTTCGCGTGTGCCGTAGCGGACTGGCCACCCAACGTGAGCGCTCCAGCGGAGAACTTCAGCAGACTGCCAACCGTCTCGTCGCTGCTACTGAAGGAGAACCCTGCATTTCTCACATACTCCGCCCCCCACACCTTGAGGGAATCCAGGTGCGCCGCGCCGTCGCGAAACGCCTCCGTGGAAATCGGATTGCCGTCCTCCTTGAACATGGACAGCCACGACATCTTGCTGCCGCAAATGCCGCTGTTCAACGTGAGCACAGCCAGGGCTGGCGCGATGAGCGCATGCTTCCGGTAGAACTTGCCGAACGCGAACGGTTGGAGGTGAATCGCGTCCGCCCGCGTCCTGTTCCGCCAGTGCTCGGCAGCCTTCTCGCAGAACTTGCGCATGTGCGTCACTTCGAACAGTCGAAAGATGATCTTGGCGATCATTTCGGCGGCGGCGACCACGATGCCCACGATCAGGCCCGCTCCGGCCGTTCCGGCCGCGACGCCGATATTGGCCGCCCCCTTGAGCAACTTCCACAGTCCTTCGCCAATGTTCATGTTCATGCCGCGGAGGATCGCATCGCTCACGGCGGCTGGATGACCCGACACCAACGCCACGTTCTGGCCGGACTTCCACGCCGACACGCGCGTCATGACGCTGTCGACCGTCAGAATCGCTCCCTTGGTCGTGTCGACGACGCCGGACACAACCCCGGCCTGCGTGGACTCGAGCACCATGGTACAGACGGAGTTGAGGATGCCGGTCACCGCCGCGGCTGGCAGCTCACACTTCCATGTCTCCTTCAGCTTTTCGATCAGCTTGTTGACGAACTGGGTGAACCAGTTGCGGATCGTCACTGCCCACGTGTCGAGCGTCGAGCGCATCGCCGGTTTCACCACCGTGTTCAACGTGGCGGTCCAGCTGCCGTCGATGATCGGCGCTCCGACCACCATCACGCTCTGCATGGAGGCCCCGGCCTGCTTGGCTGCCAGGTCGCCGAGTCCTCCACCCCATGCCTTCGTGACGTCGGCACCCGCGAAGGAGAGGGAGCTCCCCATAACCGCCAGCCCGCCCTCGAGAATGACGTTGAAGAGCTTGGGATTGACCGACACATGATTGAAGAGATACAGCACGCCGAGCCGATCGTGGATCAGCGTCTCGTGCATGTAGTCGGGAACGAGTCC
>Ga0207674_10004837_pt1 | contig 16127 bp, 26 predicted proteins | sample KBSCornC72_FD_184303 | JGI IMG/M metagenome (GOLD analysis project Ga0207674, IMG submission 184303) | Corn rhizosphere microbial communities from Kellogg Biological Station, Michigan, USA - KBS Corn C7-2 (SPAdes) (version 2) | ecosystem: Host-associated > Plants > Roots > Rhizosphere > Soil ... | reverse complement strand
GATAACTCGATCCCGCTGGAAAAGCGCAAGCAGCCTAAGTCCAAGCCCCGCAAAAACTATAACTGGGAGGCACTATGAGCAGGAAGAGTGAAATTGTGGAACTCAAGGGAAGGATTAAAAAACTAGAAGCCCAGGCTAAGTATCTAAACGCCCCCTACGCCATCTGGAATGAAATAGAGGAATGTTGGATGTTCTTCCCGGTGCCGCCGTTAAAGAAGAAAAAGATAGGGACTGTATTTTATGGTGACGGTTACACGCTGCTTGAGGAGAAAGCGATATGACCAATTACGAATCATTCCCCATCCAATCAGAATTCCGTGATGACCTACTTACTAAATTAAACGAACTAGCCCAAAAAGGCGGTAAAGCCGCGCTGGAAGGGGTAGAAGTCGAAGTCGAGCTAATTAACGAAGGAGAAGATTGTGAGTAAAAAAGTGAAAATCCAGATAACTAGCTGGTTAAACGGTTCGGTACTGTTCGAATATGAATCCGTAGACAATACGATAGCCAAAACTCTGGAGAAGGCGGTTAGTAAAGATGCCGACCTACGCTATGCCAACCTAAGCTATGCCAACCTAAGCTCTGCCAACCTAAGCTATGCCGACCTACGCTATGCCAACCTACGCTATGCCAACCTAAGCTATGCCAACCTACGCTATGCCGACCTACGCTATGCCAACCTAAGCTCTGCCAACCTAAGCTATGCCGACCTACGCTATGCCGACCTACGCTATGCCAACCTAAGCTATGCCAACCTACGCTATGCCAACCTAAGCTCTGCCAACCTAAGCTCTGCCAACCTAAGCTATGCCAACCTACGCTCTGCCAACCTACGCTCTGCCCTAACGCTTATGGGGTGTGCGCTGCGGGGATGCAAGCTCAAAAACCTACCGCCGCAGTTCATCAACATCTGCTCCCGCGATATGCTGTTTATCTTCAACCATCTCAAGAAGGAATTGCCGGGGCTCAGGAAAGCTTTAGTCGAAGGCCGGGTCGACGGTTCGCAGTACGAAGGCGAATGCGCCTGCCTTATCGGGACGCTGGCTAATTTAGACGGCGGATTAACCGAAGTCTGCTCAGCCATCCCCTATTACGAGAAGGACGCAGCCAACCCCGGCGAGACCTGGTTCCTGGCTATCTCGGAAGGTGATACGCCCAAGAATAATGAATTCTCCAAACATGCAGTCATGCTGATAGACACGATTCTCAAACCGAAGAAGGTTAAGAAAACCCCTAAGAGTAATCAGGAGGAGCAATAAGATGAGATTTAAAGACGAAGATGGCCGGGAATACGAGTTGATAAAGATAAAACGTGAGATTGTATCTCCAGAAATATCCTACATCGACCACGAAGTTTACGCCCTACATCCAATCATAGAGCCGAAGAAATGGGAGGTAGGCATGATAACTTTTATGGCGTCTAACCCTAATATAGGAATTGACTTAGGCGGCAGCGACTATCCCAAAACTATTTCCGACGACCAAGCCGAGCTGATAAAAGAAGCGGTTGAGGAGTTGATGGATAATATCCTTTCACCCGAACAGATCGCCCATAACTGCGACGCTATGTTTAAAGCCCGTAAGGCAATGGCAAAAGCAGTCAAGCTCCAGAAGGAGGAATCATGAAGTTTACAGACGTGAACGGCAAAGAATATGAAATGATTGGTGCAGACGGAAGTGGAGTAGTTAAAATCCGCCCAATCCAAAAGAAGCAGTGGGAGGTAGCAGGGCTTGATACAACAATCGCCCTAGCAGTAGACTCCGCCACCCTAGAACAGATGAAGGCTATTAAAGACTGCGTTACTGCTCTAATGGAACATTTAACCAAAGATGCTAATAAATGGCCGTATGGCTCAGAGTTCAATTCAGAGTTTTTAGGCAGAATAGACAAAGCCAGAGAGCTTTTAGAGGCAGATAATGGAGAAGATACAAAATGAGTGATTTAAGCGAATTGATTAAACGATTTGAGCGGGATTATGACCAATACCTAGCCGAGTGTGATGTATATGATGGAGCCAGCTTTACCAGCCACAGAATAGAATTTGAAGCCAAGTTCAACGCCATCATAGCCGAACAGACAAAGAAAGCTTTTAGAGATGGTCAATTGGACTGTCAGAAAGCTGGCGACCCCACCAACCATGTTCACTTCAAAGAAGCCGTAGCCGAACAGAATCGGTTAGTTTTAATAGACCTCAAAGAAAACCATTCGGGGAATGACGACTACGGCCAGCCTGTTGTAACTGTCCAGGAAATCGACAATGTTCTCCGTGCCCTTAAATTAAATAATGGAGGCGGTGATGAGTGAATTTTGCATAAGCTGTCTTTGCTGTCTAGCACTACCATTGAGCGATTATTGCGAGAACTGCATTAAGATGCCCGGCCACTCAGAACCCCAAACCTTAGAGGAGAGTGAAGTAAAATGAGCAATTACTACTGCCGATACTACAAACGCTGGACGACTAATAATAACGGCCTGTGCGGAATGTGTGGCGGCCGTATTTACGCCCCTAATAAGTTGGAGGAGTCAAAATGACCTCCAAAGACTCTATGAACTGGATAGAAGATTTAGACTGGCTTGATAAGAATCTCGGACATTGGATTCACATGTATACGTCTGGCCTGTCGACGGCAAGAATCAAGCAGGAGGCAGGACGCGCCATCAAAGAACACTTTAAAATAGCCGAAGTTAAGGGGCGCATTGATGAAGTAAAGCGAGCTTTTCCCGATAAGGCTAAGTCTCGTCAGTATTTCCCGGAAGAATGGTGGCCGCTGTTTGATAAATATATTGAAACACGCACAGCCGAATTAGAATCACAGTTAAAGGAGCTGAGCGATGAGTAAATGGTTGTGTGAAAACTGCCATAAAGAGGTTCGGGTGGTAGGTGGCGATGAGGGAACTAACCATTGGCACTGCGACAGTTGCGGAACAGCTGTAAATGCTTATCAAAGCCCCGCCCCACAGCCTAATAACAAAAAACAAACTAGCGATAAGTGGATGGCTGAGCTACACCCAACTGAAAAAATATTAGACCCTGACGGATGGGATAGGCGGAACTTCACGTACAGCTTTTACGAAGAAGAAATTACCGAGCAAGAGTTTAACCATCGTTTTATGATGTCAACGATTTCATTCCAATCCTTTAAGGTAGAGCTTAATAACATACCAAGCGGCGGCAACTTTAATCGCAAAGCCGATGATATCCCAATAGCACAGCCTAATAATAGAAGAAGAGACATGAAAAAGGCTATCGTGACAACCATCTCTCAATATGAGGTTAAGATACTATCAGCTAAGGACTGGTCAAGATGCATGAACGGCTAGCCATATATAAAAAGCTCTATGGCATTAAATGAAAGGAAAGAATATGAAGATACAGATTTCAAGGCATCACGGCAAAAGCTTTAGGGTTGACCAGTTGAAGAAACTTCTAAAGCTTAATGCGGCCTAATCAAGCTGGGTGCCAGCTAAAGTGTCTTGGGATGGAGGAGGAAGCGGAAGCTCCAAGTCCACCGGTGAGCAGCCCAGTAACGAGTGCATCTGCGATAAACGCCCTAGTGTCTAGGCCAGGTGCACTCACCAGTGCTGAGCTGTTTAGGAGTAAGGAGATACCGGTTCAAGACGAGAGTCGCCGTTGGCCTGAAACAAACAGCTTGGCACCGGGCGCATCGGCACCGTGGTTTTAAAGCCACATCAGCGGGTGCGTTCAACCTTGAGCCTACGGGTCTTTAAGACCTGTTTTGAGCTGTCAGGTAGGCTCAAGAAGGTGGCGGGGAAACGTAAGCAAGTATCTTTTGGTGAAAGCTTGGCGGTAGAGAATCACCGCACCCGCCACACCAGATTAATTAAAGGAGGATGTATGAAAATACGAAGATTCAAAAGTGTAAGGTTCGAGGGCGATTGGGAATACAATTTTATCGGTAAGAAATGGAACCTGCGTATCGGCCGAAGCCAAGTAGCTCTGTGGCACAATAACGAACGCCTCATAGGATGGACAAGATAATGGAACCGCAGGGATTCACCGCCAACCCACTTCATATAATGGATGACGAGGAGCTGATTAGCAGATTTAAACTGGTTGACCTTGAATCGCCAGAATTCAAAGAATATCGTCAAGAGCTTCTGTATCGGCTTAGAAAAGCTAATCTCGACAACTGGACACCACCAGCCCGCTTAGCCCCTAAATCTAATTAAGAAAGAGAAGATATGCAAATATGCCCAGTATGCGGAAAACTATTTGGAAATGATGGAACAAGACCGCATCCGAATCACTAAGAAATAAGCCCATAGGAAGGATAGATGATGGAATACCCACAAATTGTAAAAGTATATTGTTCTTGGCATAAAGTTTGGCTGAACCCAGGCGAAAGTTGTAAGTGGTGTATAGGAATAACTACTCTATGCTGAATAAGCCCATCGGTTGGCCGGTAGTTTCTGCTTGGAGCTTGCTTGCGGAAGTCGGCCATCCAATGTGCTGATCCAAAGAAAGGAGTATATTAAAACCATGAACCCGCTTCAACAACCAATCATACATAAATCACCACATGAAGCCCTGCTCTTCTTAAAAGCGATAAACAGCGGCAAGATTAAGATTCAATCTCCTCCAGCAGCGCCGGACACTCCTTCATAATCCTCTCCAATAACCGGTCTACCCTCTTAGGTCCGTGTTCATGGAGCTCGCCGAATACTATTGGTTCGTCGCAAAGGAAGCATCTCATGAGTCCATTATAAACCAACGGGCAATAACATATAAAGCAATAATCTTCTTGATTTTTCAAGTTCTGTCTGTTAGCATAAGCATTAGTAATACTCAACCTCTCTTAGAAGGCTCGTCTTAATCACAGCAAGCGCGAACCTCGTTCTTATACCTTGAAGTAAAGGTATTACTTAGAAACGCCTCTAAAAAGGGCTTTCTAAGGGCGGTGGAGTTTTAAATAAATGGGAAACATATCTCGCAGACCTAAGAAATACCGGACGTATCTATTAGAGTCGGCCCAACACAACCAATCCATCATTGATAAATACGGTATGCCGCCCAACGCCAAACCGCCTGAGCTGCCAGAAGATGTCATAGAGCGCGTTATAACCAAGATGACCCCGAAACTTTGGAACAGGAGCTTAAAGTGAAATATTCTAAAAAGGTCTTATTAGCCAAAAAGATGCTCACTCGCAGAGAGTTACGCAGTGGAACACCAATCTTCCAGTCGGCGGCCTGGGAAGCCCGCAAACAGGCCATAAGACTGAGAGTTCTATCGCGCGAAGAAAAGAGCCGAGCATGATCCAAATACTTGCTGAAATTAAAAAAGCTTCAATGCGTAAGAGCGCTTCCGGCGACAGCGTCTATCAGCTCATCTTAGAGTGCGAGGACGACCAAATAATGGACTTAGGCAAGCTCCTGGCACAAACATTGGTAGTAGTAACGATTACTCAGGAGGGCGAAGATGAATGAAGAGGTTAGGCGGGCTCTGTTACGAGCCATTAATTGTCGGGTGCCAGCTAAAAAGATTATCCAGTGGATTGACGAGTATTACGAAATGCATAAGGAAGATGATGGACTTTAGCTCACTTTATACAGAGAAATCCTACGCCCTGGATATTACAGGCCACAAGGCCAAAGGCCGCACAATCGAAGAAAAGGCCGATGATCTAGATAAATATATCAACCAGGAGGTCAAAGCCACCCAGTCAGTCGTAGTCAGAGCCTACCCCGACAAGCTGAAGATGACCGTCAAACAATACCGCACCCTTGCAAAACAAGAATCAATGCTGCACCAGGAGTGGGAAGGCCAAGAGTATTATCTTTACCGAACTAAATATAACATCATGGAGATTGAAATTGTCTAAACAATTCATTCAAATCCAGGTCAAGGAAAGCCAAACAATCAGAATTATCTATCCCAACAACTATTTAATTCGTATAGGCGCAAAAAATGGCTAAACCGAAAGGGAGACCAACAATATACACAGAGGAGTTAGCTGCTAAGATTTGTTCTGAAATATCATCTGGTAAATCTTTAGTTAAAGTCCTCAAACAAGAGGGGATGCCAGGCATGACCCAGGTTTATGTTTGGTTAGCAAAGTATGAAGATTTTGCGAAGAACTACGCGCGCGCATGTGATGAGCGAGTCGAGACATTGGTAGAAAAAGGCTTTGACATTGTAGATGATGGCACAAACGACTATGTAGAAGATAACTACGATAAAGGTAAAACGCCAGGTTATCAGTTAAATGGAGAGAATATCCAGCGCTCCAAACTGAGAGCAGATTATATCAAGTGGTACGTATCTCGGATGAAGCCCAAGAAATATGGGGACAAAATAGATATGACTACGAATGGGAAAGATTTACCAACTCCAATATTGAGGCTGGAGGATGTTAACAAAGACCAAGCCTCACTTTAATACCGGCAGAAGCCCCTGGAATAAAGGTAAAAAGGGCGTTCAAATCGAGGTTAGCCATTTTTGTTGAGACAACGGCGACCAAAAGGATTAAGGAGCTGCACAAGCGCGTCCGTCTTGTAGCTGGGGGAACAAGTGCCTCTAAGACCATATCAATCCTGCTTTATCTTATCGCCCGCGCCCAGACAGACAGACGCCCTACCCTGACTAGCGTAGTCAGCGAATCCTATCCACACCTAAAACGAGGAGCAATCAGGGACTTTTTAAACATCATGCAGACCCACAGGTATTTCAACGACGGCAGATGGAATAAAACGGATGCTACCTATACCTTTGAAACCGGCAGCCGGATTGAGTTTTTCTCTGCTGACCAACCAAGCAAAGTCCGAGGCCCTCGCCGCGATAGATTATTCGCCAATGAGGTTAACAATATGCCCAAAGAAGCCTGGGAACAGCTACTTATCCGTACCCGTGAGTTAGCCTTCGCTGACTGGAACCCCACCAGTGACTTTTATATGTATGAGGATTATGGACTGGAAGATGAATCCACAGCATCAACCACACACCCTGACACAGAATTTATCATCTTAACTTATAAAGACAACGAAAGCCTAGAAGAGGCGATTGTTAGGGAGATTGAAAGCCGCCGCTTAAATAAAAGCTGGTGGCGGGTTTACGGCGAGGGCCGACGCGGTGAAGTCGAGGGTAAGATTTATCGGGGCTGGCAGATTATTGATGACGTACCGCACGAAGCCAGGATAGTCAGCCGAGGCCTGGACTTCGGTTATGCACACGATCCAGCGGTCTTGGTCGATGTTTACTACTATAACGGCGGTTATATCTGCGATGAGCAATTCTATCGGACCGGCATGAAGAATAACGATATCGCTAATTACATAAACAACTTGCCAGAACCCCAAACACTAGTCACAGCCGACGCTGCCGAGCCAAAGAGTATTGATGAGCTTAGGATGCACGGCGTAGGGGTAATTGAATCAATCAAAGGTCAGGGCTCACGACACAGGCGGATTGACTACGTCCAGCAACAGAGGATCAGCCTGACTAAATCTAGCACCAACCTTATCAAGAGTTACCGCAACTATATGTGGAAAACCGACAAGGACGGAAAAATCCTAAACGAACCCGACCACTTCTGGTCTGACGGCATGGACGCGCTTGGTTACGGGATTGAGAGCCAGCGCCCCAAGATTCAGAAACCCCAAAAGAAATCCGGTAACCTAACCAGCTTATGGCACAACTAAAGGAGAATCATGAAACCGAAGAACGGCGTCCATAAAACCACCCAACTACTTGATGATTTAGGCTCTACTGTAGCGGTTGAGCGCACGTACCACACTGACGGTATCTTGTCCCGGCCGATTAGACATTACTACGAAATCAATTATAAAGTCTCCTCGCCGACCGAAGAACATGCTGCTTATCTGAGGTTCTCTGACGACATCCACGCCGATAAGTCTAAGTTAGACCCAGCCTGGCGGATTGAACACAGCAAAAAGGGCGATGAGCGCGGTTATTACATCTGCGTGGCTTCATATACGGTGTTGGAATACTAAATGAGTGAAGAAGAGATATTGGCCGGCGCACTAGACGATATCATTGCAAGTATTACATCATCGGATAATCTCATAAAAGCCCTCAGAGAGTTTATAATATAAGGGAGCAACCCGGATTGCCGGGGCTACTGATTCTGCGTTTCTCCTGGTACCGGGTTTTGCGCAGTTGACGTGGCTTCTCGTAACCCGCTTTAGTTCCCTGAGGTCGCAAGACTGAAGCAGACTGAGGCGGGTTGCGTCATTTAAGGGTTATTTTCTCTAAAAAGCTGTTATAATTATAACCAAAGCATAAGCCACCCAACTAAGTACGGAACTTTTGCCAGAAAGACCGTACTTTTTCATTGGCATTCTCTTATTTAACACCGCAAAACATTTATCGGCACTACGAAAGTGCCAAACAATACACGCTTGAGCTCACCCAGCCCTTCTGGGAGTTTGAGCGGATTGCTAGGAACCGCCCGCATGACGGTATCGACCCGGCATATCCTAAGACCACTGACGGTACGGCCGCCTCAATCGTCCAAAAGACCCCAAAGCGGGTAGTCCAGCAACTGCCGACCGGCAAGATCAAGAGCGACCAGGGCAACGAGTGGCTCGACATAGTCGCCCAGTTTATCTTTACCAATAAAATCCTTCCTTACGCCAATGAGGACTATGGGCTGTTTGAGAAATCCCACCTGATGATCGAGGGCGGCCTAACTTACGGCTTCTCAGCTTCCTACACACCGTTTTTAAACCATGACGGGTACTTTTGTCCCGATATGACCATCCCCTACTGGGGAGATATTTTTATTCAAAAAGGCAAGAAGAGCGGTTATTCCTGCTCTTATGTATTTCTTAGAAGTTGGTGGCAAAAAGCTGATTTAGAGGCTCTAATTGATTCCGAAACCAAACTGTCTAAGGATAAGGATTATGAGTCAACCTGGGACCTAGACGCCCTTAAAGACGTGCTTAAGGCCGAATCAGCCAAAGACCCCCAAGCCACCACGCCGCATGAGCGAGAGCGCTCGGCCGAAACGACTGGGATTGAGCTGGTAACAGGCTTCCAAAAAGGCGTTAAATCCAAGTTCTACACCTTCAATGTCGCTACGCGCAAGATTGTGCGAACCAAGATAAATAAAGACCCTAGAGGCAAGTTACCGATTGATTGGCTTTATGGCGATATAGACGGGGCCAACCCTCTTGGACGGGGGATTATCGAGCTTATCGGTGGCCTGCAGAACCTGATTGACTCTCAGCAGCAGATGTTTGAGTTCAACCGGGCGTTAGCACTGGCTCCTCCCGTAATTAAATATGGCAATATCGGTGACTTCTCATATTCACCTAATGCAGTTATAGAGGCTACCAACCCCGCCACGGATAAGGTCGAGCCACTGGTCATCGATACGACCGCGATCGCTAACTACCCGCAACTTTATCAGCTTCACCAATCACAGATGTTTAATCTGGTAGCCCCCCAAAGTACTCAAATCGCCGCGGGAGAAGGAGCTATTACCCAAAGCAAAACCTCGGCCGGGGTCAACCAGCAAAACGCGGCCCTTTCCGTAGATGATAACGCTATTCGCAAGCGCTTTGAGTCCTGGTTCAGGAACTGGGCGGAAACCGCTGTCAACTTGTATTTCGGCGAACGTACCGGCAAGGAAGAACTACAGCTGGATAAGGAAACTGCCCAGCGGCTCCGTGAACTGCCTGATTTTGACCAATCCCTGCTTTCCCCAGACAACAAGATACTAATTGATTACGACAGCGCCACGCCAGTCCTAAACTTCCACGTTGACCCCAACACTACCTCAGTAGCCGATAAGGCTCAGCAGGTCCAAGACGCCGTCCAGATACTCGATATCGTCATGAAATACCCAATGCTAAACGCCAGCTTCGGCGGTCCGATTGACGTTGATGTTCTGGCCCGAAGATTAGTTGTTAACTCCGGCATTGACGATCCGGAACAGGTTGCGCCCGAACCTACTGAAGCCCAGAAGAAATCCAAAGAACTGCAAAAACAACAGGTCAATCCGTTCTCACCAATGTTTGACAAACCATCTATTAGGATCGACTACGGAGACGTTGAAGATCCTCAGAGCCGGGCCAAATTACTTGAGTTGGCTGGCGCACCTCCTGCCGCTCCGTTGGCCCCAATGTCACCGCGCGTAGCCGAAAGCGCGGCTAAGGGCGTGGCAGCGATCGAACCCGAAGAAGCCGGCCAATCATCCCAACCAACCGAAGCCCCGATTGATCTGGGCGATATCTACAAGGGTACAACCGACCCAATGGTTAAGGCCGAAATCGAAGGTATGGCCGGACTCCATCCCCGCCCAGCTCATGTCGCCGGTGAAGTTGTATCAAATACAACTGAACACGCGGCCAACGTCCTGAACAACTTAGGCCAAGCCAACCAGGTGCTTAATCCTCCGCAACCACCGGCCCCAGAACCAGTTGAGGGCCAGCCAGCCCCTCCCCCGGCACCCCCAGCTCCACCGCGGCACAATCCCATAGATGAAAAGATGCGCGAAGTCTTAAAACGACTTGGCTTGTCTGATAACGCCATTGAACAAGCGATTGCCCAGCTGGATTCCGGCGCGTCACCGCAGCAAGTTCTACAAGGACTAGGAGTTAACCAATGAATGACAACATTTATCCGCTAAGCGGCCAGCCCTTTGCCCTGCGGCCGCCCCAAAAACAGATAGAAGAGCGCAAAGAAGAGATCGCCAAGACCCTAGACCAGCTTCCGCTAATTAAAGAGGTTATTAGTCGGCTTGACACCAAATTAGCCGCCACCGACTCAGTCAAAAAAGCCCTGGAAGTATCCGATAAGTATCAAATCAGCCGGGAAAATGCCCTGATTGTGCTGGATATCGTCAACCAACAGCTAGCTACGGAGAGGAGTTTTCTTCAGACCAAAGTTGAACAAGTCTCCCAGAGATAGGTTGCTTGCTGGGCATCCAAAATAGGTGCCTGGCAAGGAGTCCAGCTCACAGATTCCCGCCCCTCCAGCGCATGGAAGTAACTAATTAAGGAGACGCTATGGCTAAAGTAGCCGACGCTGTAAAAGAGGACGAACAGGTCGCCCCCGCTGAATCAGCACCAGTGAACACAAAAGTAAATGAACCTGTTGATGGCGATAATTCGCAAGTATCTGAGGATAAGGACATCATGGAAGCCACGCTCGACGAGCTGGAAGAAGATGCTCCTGAAACAGAAGGCGAAGCCGAGGAAGAAGCACCAGCCGAAACCGAAGCCGCCGTAGAAACGACTCAGCCGCAAGGTGAAACAAAACCCCAAGAACCTACACAAACAGAGGAAAAACTAGCCCCTAAAAGCGAAAATCGGTTCCAGATTCTTGCTAACAAGAATAAAGACCTTGAGCAAAAGCTATCCGATCCGTCCTTTTTGCAACAGCAACTGGAACGCTTAAAACTGCAGGAATCTCAGCTCGCATCTGAACAGGAGCTATTAAACGAAGTTAATCCCGAAACCGGCGAGTATTACACCCCGCAAGAGGTGGAACGGCTCGCCTTCGCCCAGTCACGGGAACAAAGAGCCCAAGTTGTCGCTCTGGAACGCTACCAACTCGAAGTTCAACAGAACCAAGAGCTAATAGCTAACGAAGCCACCAAAGCTATCGAGGACTTCGCTATCTTCAACGACAAAAGCCCAGAGTTCAAACCCGAACTCGCTGCCCAGCTCAATGACTTGATAGATAAAAGCCTTATCCGCGAAGAAGGAACTGGGACAATCATCGGGGCACACCTTTCACCCTACCAATTAGCAAAAACCATCGCTGACGCTACTCAAGTGAACGCCGCCAAAATGCAAGCCGAAGCCCAAAAAGCAAATGCAAAGATGCTGGCAAACGCTGACGTCCCGGCTGGCGCAAGCAACGCCTCTAAAGCGAAAGTCGACCCAGATTTGGCCGCTTTCGATGAAGAGGCGGGACTGTAGCTTCAGTCTAACGAAAGGAAGATACAAACATGGCTGTTAACTTAGCCTCAAAGTTTGCAAAAAAGACTTCTGATCTGATGGTGTTGTCCGCAAAGACCAGTGGCATAGTCAACCAGAACTGGGATTGGGACGGTGTAAACGCGATTAACGTGTACACCCTGTCTGATCCTACAATCAACGACTACGTCGCTAACGGTGCAAACCGCTACGGCAACCCCTCAGAAGTCCAAGACACCAAACAAACCTTCACCCTGTCGCGTGACCGATCTTTCTCAGTCACTATCGACAACCTAAACCTTCAGGACACCATGATGGTCCGCCAGCCCGGTAAATACCTGGCCCAGGTCATCAAAAACAAAATGGTCCCTGAAATCGACACCTACCGCATAGGTGTTTTGTTCGCCGCCGGCGCTACTAACGGCTCTCGCGACGACATCGTAGCCGATGCTGCTACAACTTCAAGCAACGCTTGGAGCAACTTCACGGCTATCAACGCCGACATATCCGACCACGAAGCTCCTGAGAGCGGTCGCGTCGCTTTGATGACCGCCCAGTACTACAACTTCCTGCTTCTTTCAGGCTTCGTCCTGGCTTCCAACGCTGGTCAAAGCAAGAACGAGAGCGGCGATTTGGGTACTGTTGACGGCGTAAAAGTCGTAGTAGTCCCTTCTGGCCGTATGCCCAGCAACAACGACCTGATAATCACTCACCCGAGTGTCCTGGTCGCCCCCGAGAAACTTCGTGACTATACCATTCACAAGAATCCTCCTGGCATCAACGGTTACCAGATCGACTACCGACATCGCTATGACGCTTTTGTGGACACCAACCGCTTGAACGCGACTGGCTTCCACATGACCGCTTAGTTCTGAACTAACAAATTTTAAGGAGTAATAATGGCAAATCTAACTTGGCAAGAAAAGCTTGAAAAGGGTTTACCCCTAAACGAGCTGGAACGAGTCAAAGAGGCCGCTGAACGTATCACACTGCGCCGCATCCGCGATGCAGAAGAAGACGCTAAGCGTGCCGCCGAGCGTGCTGGCGCATCCGTCAATTCGCTTGAACCAAAAGAAACATCGCCAAAAGACTCAAAGAAAGGTAACTAGTTGGAAGGAAACATAACACGCCAACGTAGATACGCCCTCAAGAAAAGGGCCGAAGTGCTAGAAGCACTCGGAAATCAATGCGTTGTTTGTGGGATAACCGACCCCCGTGTTCTGCAAATAGATCACGTTAATGGCGGAGGTACCCAAGAACATCGAAAGATTAAATCAAGAACCATCTTTTTAAGAAAAGTTCTCGATGACCAAGAAGGACTCTACCAACTGTTATGCGCAAATTGTAATTGGATCAAAAGATTTGAGAACAATGAAAACCCGACCAGGAAACTTTAAAGAAAGGTAAACAACATATGGCTAATGCAGATGTTAACCTCAGTGGCTTCGGCTACAACCAGGTTACCGCAGTAACCGGCAACAAAACGCTGGCCGCAACTGACTGTGGAGTTGTCCAAAACGTGACTGCTACCTGTACTGTAACCCTTCCTGCCACCGCTGTCGGCGATGTACACATCGTCCGCGTCGGTGCAGAAGGCATCACCGTAACTGTAGCTCCTAACGCCGTAGACAACATTCGCGGCAACGGCTTTACCGCTGCTGACAACAAAGCCGCTATCGCTACCTCCCTGCCCGCCGGCTCATTCATCAAGCTCGTCGCTGATGGTGCTGCTGGCTGGACGGTTGACAGCGTCCGCGGAGTTTGGACTCGCCAAGCTTAACAACTAATTAGGGGTGGTTTAATCCACGATTAGCTTAATCGTTGAGGCTAACGGAATAAAAACCGCCCCCTCCAAGGAAATCAAATGACAAGAGTATATACACCACAAAACATCACAACGGCCACCACTACCACCGTTAAGAGCGGTGCCGGGATACTCGGAAAAATCGTGGTCAACGCTACGGCTGCCGGCTCTATCACGGTCTATGACAGCCTGACCGCTTCGGGAACCAAGATCGCCACCATGAAAGCATCTATCGGAGAGGGTTCTTACTCATTCGATGCCGCTTTCGCCACTGGGCTAACTGTCGTAACAGCCGCCGCTTCGGACATAACTGTCTGCTACAACTAGGAGTCATTTAATGGCATACATTGAACCTCCTATCAAGATAAAGCCCTCTCATAGAGGCAAGTTTACCGCTTGGGCTAAAGCCCACGGTTTTTCAAGCGTCCAAGCCGCCGCTTCGGCAGTTTTAGCTAACAAATCGGCTTATTCGCCAGAAGTGGTCAAGATGGCTAATTTCGCTAGAAACTTCGGAGGCAAGTAATGGCACTAAAGATCAAAGATTTAGTCAGAGGCACCACCCGTGCTATCAACCTGACATTCACAGCCGAGGACGGCACTCCGCACGATCTGACCGGCGGGACCGTGTTCTTCGTAGCCACATCTGACGCTAATCCCTCCAGTGACAGTGATGCGGCCATCGATATAACGCCTGTTACGAGCCATACGGCCCCAACACTAGGACAGACAAGGATTGTTCTGAGCGCGGCACAAACGCGAATCGCCCCAGGAACCTATAATTTCGGCGCACAAGCTGTCTTGGCTGATGGGACGGTAATCGAACAGACCGGTAAGTTCAAAGTTCTGGCAGATTACGCGGTAAGCACCAGTTAAGGAGGAATATGGAAACAATCAAAATCGAAGGCAAGCACTATGAAGTCACCGGATACGCCGAGGACGGCTTGCCAATCATCAAGGGAGAAGCCGTATCGACCCAGGACGGGTTCGATGAGGTCGGCAACCCTAAAGTAAGTGTAAATATAACAGTTCCCTCGGTTCCAATCGGGGTAACACCAGGAAAGATAGAATAATATGGCAGTAGTAACTAAAATTTATCCCAACTACCTCAACGATATGCTGACGGCAACGGCGGGGTGGACAACCCAGACGGTCAACTGCGCCCTTTTCAGCGCATCGACCTTCACTACCACCGACACCGCTTACACGACCAGCGGTACAGAGGTAGCTAACGCCAACGGCTACACGACCGGTGGTTTAGCGGTAGGCACAAGGACTCTAAGCACGGCAACCACGACTATCCAGCTCGCCAAGATAACCGGCGCGGCCGGCGGCGGTTCGGCTGGCACGACCACTTGGACAGCTACCGGAGCTGGTTTCTCAGCCGTAGCCGCCAAGCTCTACGTTGTCGCAGGACACCCAATCGCCCACATCGATTTCGGCGGAACTCAGACTGCATCAGGTGGCGGTACTTTCGTAATCACATGGGACGCAACCAACGGCGTATTTAACTTAGCCTCAAGTTAGTCTAGGAGGGGGACGATGTGTTCGACTCATCCTACTATGACAAGATATGGGGCACAGTTCACCGGCACGACTATTGTAAGACGCTAGCCGATAACCTGATTGCTAAATATAATCCACGATCCGTGCTTGATATCGGCACGGGTTGTGGCTATTTAGTCAAAATCTTAAGAGATAAAGGGGTAAAAGCTTATGGGTTGGAGATATCAGAGTATGCAGTTGCTAATTCGCACGGAAATATCTTGGTTGGAGATGTCCGTGACCTACCATTTTCCGATAAATCCTTTGACGTTGTCTGCTCGCAGGGGCTATGGGAATATATACCCGAATCAGATATAGCCAAAGCCTGGAGCGAATGCTTAAGGGTAGGCAAAAACCAGGAACATAATATTGATACTACTAACGACCAGTCAGACTGGAGTAAGGAGTTTGTGACTCATAAACCGGCTGAATGGTGGGCGGAAAAGCTGAGACAGCCCAAAGTCCTAGTTGCTTGTCCGAACCACATCGTCAAAGAGTATTCATTCCAGCGATGGATAGATAACGTCAAGAACTTAACCTTCCCGAACTACGACATCCTGGTAGTAGATAACTCTCCTAACGGCGAGCTGATTGAGAAATACGGCGACCAAGTGCCGATAATCAAACTGCCGACTGAGGGAATAGAGCACCTATCGGTAACACGCATGAACCGCTCAATGGAGTTGATTAGACAGAAGTTCTTAGAGGGCGGTTATGCACACTGGATGGACATTGAATCGGATGTCATCCCCGAATCAAGCGTTATAGAGAAGCTCATGAAGCTTAAAGTTGACTGGGCTTCTCACGCCTATCCCGCGAGAGAAGCCCAGTCAACTTTAAGCTTCATGAGCTTCTCTATAACGCTAAAAGTTGAC
>Ga0207674_10004834_pt1 | contig 16137 bp, 16 predicted proteins | sample KBSCornC72_FD_184303 | JGI IMG/M metagenome (GOLD analysis project Ga0207674, IMG submission 184303) | Corn rhizosphere microbial communities from Kellogg Biological Station, Michigan, USA - KBS Corn C7-2 (SPAdes) (version 2) | ecosystem: Host-associated > Plants > Roots > Rhizosphere > Soil ... | reverse complement strand
AGAGGGCTTCCATCGACAGGCCGGCATACTGGTCGCCGGCGAAGAGCGGCTTGCCATCCTTCCAGATCGACTGGTGGCAGTGCATGCCCGAGCCGTTGTCGCCATAGACCGGCTTGGGCATGAAGGTGACCGTCTTGCCGTAGGCGTGCGCCACCTGGTGGATGACGTATTTGTAGATCTGCACGTTGTCGGCCGCCTGGATGATCGGCGAGAACTTCATGCCGAGCTCGTGCTGGGCCGAGGCGACCTCGTGGTGGTGCTTTTCGATCGGCACACCCATGGCGCCCATGGCGGCCAGCATCTCGCCGCGCATGTCCTGCGCGCTGTCGAGCGGCGGCACCGGGAAATAGCCCTTCTTGAGACCGATGTGATGGCCGTTATTGCCCATCTCGTAGTCGGTGTCGTTGTTGGAGGGCAGTTCCGACGAGTCGACCTTGAAGCCGACATTGTAGGTGGTGTTGGAATACTTCACGTCGTCGAAGATGAAGAATTCGGGCTCGGGCCCGAAGTACACGCTGTCGCCCAGGCCTGACGACTTCACGTAGCCCTCGGCCTTCTTGGCCGTGGTGCGCGGATCGCGGTTATAGGGCTGGTAGGTCAGGGGCTCGAGCACATCGCAATTGATGGCGAGCGTGGAGGCGCCGAAGAACGGGTCCATGTAGGCCGAGTTCGGATCGGGCATGAGCACCATGTCGGACTCGTTGATCGCCTTCCAACCGGCGATCGAGGAGCCGTCGAACATCGTGCCCTCCTCGAAGATGTCCTCATCGATCATGGTCTGGTCGAAGGTGACGTGCTGCAGCTTGCCGCGCGGGTCGGTAAAGCGCAGGTCGACGTACTTGATCCCTTCGTCCTTGATCTTCTTGAGAATGTCGTTTCCAGTCGTCATGGTTTTCCCCGTTAAAAGTCCTGGTTTGCTGAGGCGAGAGCGTTAGAGCGCGTCGTCGCCGAATTCGCCCGTACGGATACGGATTGCCTGCTCGATCGAGTAGACGAAGATCTTGCCGTCGCCGATGCGGCCAGTTTGCGCGGCGGTGCGGATGGCCTCGATCGCCTTCTCGGCGAACTCGTCCGGGCACACCACCTCGATCTTCACCTTGGGCAGGAAGTCGACGACGTATTCGGCGCCGCGGTAGAGTTCGGTATGGCCCTTCTGACGGCCAAAGCCCTTGGCTTCGGTGACGGTAATGCCCTGCAGGCCAACTTCCTGCAGTGCCTCCTTCACCTCGTCGAGTTTGAACGGCTTTACGATAGCCTCGATCTTCTTCATTCAGGCCTCCACTCGAACCCTCGCGGGTCTCGCCCAAAAGCATGCACGGGTCATGCCAGCGTTACGCCAGGGCTAATTTCATCTCTGTTTGCAGTGCGTTGGACGGATGATTTCATAAATCGAGTCATCTCAATACCAAGGCGCGTGCACAAACAATGTGCACTGTGCCTGTGTTCCGGTCAAAGCCAAACCAGTTGGCGGCCGGGGATGCAAAAGGAATGGGCGATTTGGTCTGCGCCAAGCCGTGCGCGACCGCCGCCACTCTGCCTTTGACGGAACATTTAACATCAGATAGATGCACGCAGCCCGGCCGATGGGCGGTTGCGGGTGTGGCGAAACTGGTAGACGCAACGGATTTAGGTTCCGTCGCCGCAAGGCGTGGAGGTTCAAGTCCTCTCACCCGCACCAGTACGCCGAGTACCCCCGCCTTGGCCACGATCGAATTGGATGGATTGTTGAATGCAGGTCACCGAAACCCTCAATGAAGGCCTGAAGCGCAAGCTGAGCCTGGTCATTCCAAAGAGCGACCTGACCAGCCGCCTCGAGACGCGCCTGAGCGAGCTTCGCAACCAGGCCAACATCAAGGGTTTCCGCCCCGGCAAGGTGCCGGCGACCCATCTCAAGAAGATGTACGGCAAGTCGGCCATGGCCGAAGTCATGCAGGACGCGATCAACGCTACTGTCGGCACTGCGCTGACCGAACGCTCTGAGCGCGCCGCGACCCAGCCCAAGGTCGACCTGCCGGAGGACCAGACCACCATCAACAAGGTGCTCGACGGCGAATCCGACCTGAAGTTCGACGTGAGCTATGAAGTGCTTCCGGCCGTTGCGCTGATGGACTTCTCCAAGCTCAAACTGGACAAGCCGGTGGTCGAGATCACCGACGCCGACGTGCAGAAGGAAATGGAGCGCGTGTTCCGCCAGAACCGCGGTTACGAGCCCAAGCCCGATGATGGCGTCGTCGAACAGGGCGACAATCTCGGCCTGTCTTTCGTCGGCAAGATCGACGGCAAGCCATTCCCGGGCGGCACCTCCGACCATGCCCACCTGATCGTCGGTTCGGGCGAGTTCATCCCGGGCTTCGAAGAGCAGCTCGTCGGCATGAAGAAGGGCGAGACCCGCGAGGTCAACGTGACCTTCCCGGCCGACTACAACAACGCCGAACTGCAGGGCAAGAAGGCGACCTTCGACGTCACCATTCTGCACATCGATGCGCCGACCGCTGGCGAACTCAATGACGAATTCGCCTCGCGCCTTGGCCTCGAGAATGTCGACGCCCTGCGCACCGCCGTGCGCGAGCAGATGACCGCCGCGCTCGACTCGATGAGCCGCCAGGCCATCAAGCGGCAGATCCTCGATGCGCTCGACGAGGGGCACAAGTTCGCCGTTCCCGACCAGTTGGTTGATGCCGAGTTCGAGACGATCTGGCAGCGTGTCGAGCATGAGGTGAAGGATCACGGTCGTTCGTTCGAGGACGAGGGTACGACCGAGGCCGACGCCCGTGAGCAGTACCGCAAGATCGCCGAACGACGGGTGCGCCTTGGGCTGGTCGTGGCCGAAGTGGGCAACACCAACAAGGTCGAAGTGACCGAGGAGGAGCATCAGCAGGCGCTGATCGCCGAGGTGCGCCGCTTCCCCGGCCAGGAACAGCAGGTCTACGACTACTACCGGAAGAACCCGCAGGCTCTGGCCGGCCTGCGTGCACCGGTGTTCGAGAACAAGGTCGTCGACTATATCGCCGGCGTGGCGACGCAGACCGACAAGAAGATGAGCCGCGAAGACCTGGCCAAGATCATCCAGGACGAAGGTGACGACGTTCCGGCCGAACACCATCACGACCACGATCACGATCACTGAGATCGTGTGACAGTCTCCAAGGCCGCCTCCGGGCGGCCTTTTCATTTGGGCTGAACAATGCGCCTCGATCACGTGCAACTGGCGATCCCGCGCGGGAGTGAACCGCTCTGCCGTGCCTTCTATTGCGAGCTGTTGGGCTGGCGGGAGATGGAAAAGCCGCCGAACCTGGCCGCACGCGGCGGGCTCTGGCTCGATGTCGGCGAAGGGCAGGTGCATCTGGGGGTCGAAGACGATTTCCGACCGGCTCGCAAGGCACACCCAGCCCTCCTGGTTACAGATCTCGACGCCCTGGCGACCAGGCTGCAGGCCGCGGGCGCGGCGATCTCCTTCGACGACGCGATCCCTGGCGTCCGCCGCTTCTACGCCCATGATCCAGTAGGCAACCGGCTCGAATTCATCGAAGATCGCGTTTCATGAGCGACGAGCTTCTCACTCCCGCAGAAATGTCCCGCGCCGATCGCCTGGCCGAGGCGGCGGGCATCCCCGCGCTGACGCTGATGGAGAATGCCGGGCGGGCGGTGACGAGCGAGATTCTCCGCCGTTACGGCAAGCGGCCGGTGCTCGTTCTATGCGGGCCGGGCAACAATGGCGGCGACGGATTTGTGGTGGCGCGGCAACTCCGCGACGCCGGCTGGAAGGTGCGGGTGGCTTTGCTCGCCGACCGGTCGCGGCTCAGGGGCGACGCGGCGACAAACGCCGACCGATGGGGAGAGACGGTTGGGGCCGACGTCGGTGATGCCGGGTTGATCGTGGACGCCCTGCTCGGGGCCGGCCTTGATCGCGACGTTACGGGGGAGATGGCCGCGGCCATAACGGCGATCAACAAGAGCGGCCTTCCAATCGTCGCGATCGATGTCCCTTCGGGGATCGACGGGACCAGCGGCGAGGTGCGTGGTGCCGCGATCCGGGCCGACGTTACGGTCACCTTCTTCCGCCTCAAACCTGGACACCTTCTGGCGCCCGGGCGCGACTTGTGCGGTGAGGTGGTCCTCGGTCAGATCGGCATTCCGAGTTCGGTGCTGGTCGAGATCGGTCCGCGCACCTGGGTGAATGGTCCTGGCTTGTGGTCGATTCCGCACGTCGCGCGCGAAGCGCATAAGTACTCGCGCGGACACTGCGTGGTGGTGTCGGGCGGGCCGCTGCAGACCGGTGCCACGCGGTTGACCGCGACCGCAGCATTGCGATCCGGCGCGGGGGCAGTGACCCTGGTCGGCGACCGTGAGGCGTTGATGATCCACGCCGCGCACGTCACCGCGGTCATGCTGAAACCGTTTGCATCGGACGACGAGTTCCGCGGCATTATGAGTGGCAAGGTCAACTCGGTGGTTATCGGCCCCGCCGCCGGAGTCACGCCAGAGACGAAATGGCACGTCCTCGCTGCGCTGCAGCTGACGCCGGCGGTCGTCATCGACGCCGATGCGATGACGGTGTTCAAGGACGATCCTGAAACGCTGTTCCAGGCGATCCGGGCGCGTGCCAACCGTCCGGTGATCCTCACGCCGCATGAAGGCGAATTCGAACGGCTGTTCGGCAAGCCGCCCGGCAGCAAGCTCGAGCGCGCCCGCCAGGCGGCCACCCGTTCGGGCGCCATCGTCATCTACAAGGGCAGCGACACCGTAATCGCTGCGCCGGATGGGCGTGCGGCGATAAACGGCAACGCGCCGCCGGGGCTCGGTACGGCCGGCTCCGGCGACGTCCTCGCGGGCATCGCGGGTGGGCTTCTGGCCCAGGGCATGGCCGGCTTCGAGGCCGCCGCCGCCGCCGTATGGGTGCATGGCGAGACGGCAAACCGCTTCGGCCGGCCAGGCCTCATTTCCGAGGACCTGCCCGCTCTGATCCCGGACGTGCTGGCTGCGCTTTAGCCTGCAGCCGGCGCGGCCGCGGTGCTCCAGCTGCCATCCGGATTGCAGGTCGCCGTCACGGCCTTGTTGCCGCTGACCGAAGAGGTCGCGCCAACCGAATAGAAGGCATCGGCGAAGAAGCATCCGGCGGCCGGCTTGTCGGTGACCGCCCAGGTCCCGTCGGGATTGCAGACATTGACCCCGGAGGAGGCGCGGATCGTGGCGCCGGGCGAGAAGGTCTTGCTGCCGAGCAAGCAACGGGCTGCCGTTTCGGTGGGGGTCTGGGCCTGGGCGAAGGCAAGCGACGGCGTGGCCACAAGGGCCGCAATGATCAAAGTACGAAGCATGAAAAGGTCTCCTTAAAATACGAAGACTGTAGCAAGCAGCGTCGAGCCACTCCAGCCCGGTGGTGGCTAGAATGGCTTCAACACCATCAGGGCAATCAGGGCGACAAGTCCGAGCAACCCCAGTCCCATAACGATGCGCGATTGCGGACCGGACAGCAGGCGGTCGAGCTCGTCGGCGGAAGCCACCGGACCGAGCGGCACCTGGCCGGTGCGCCTGTAGGGCTGCAATCCAACGGCGGTGCGTATCCGGCCGAAATAGGTCACGCCCATGAAGATCATCAGCGCCATTTCGGCGATGAGGATGGCGATCGCCGTCCAGATCCACCCCTGGCCCCAGAAACTTCCGGCAAAGCCGAGCCAGATGCCGGAGGCGATCAACAGCAGCAGGCCGAGATAGGTGGCGATCAGACTCGACAGTGACAGGTCGAGGAGCGCGCGGAGCCGATCGACATTTCGCTCTCGGCGCAGAGCCGCGGCAAAGAACATCGAGACGCCGTGTCCCATCAGGAACAGCGCAAAGCCCAGAAGGTGGGCCAACACGAGGTATTGATAGTCCACACTCTCACCAGCTCACGTCGAGCCGCTCCAGCCCATGAAAGTGGTAGACGTTGTTGTAGCGTGGCTCGGCTTCAAGCCGCAGCGTGGGCAGTCGCTTGAACAGCGTCGACAGCGCCACCTGCAGCTCGATCCGCGCCAGCGGTGCGCCGATGCAGAAATGGATGCCGGCGCCGAAGCTCACATTCTGGCCATCGGTCCGGAACGGATCGAACCTGTCGGCGTGCTCGAACCGCAGGGGATCGCGATTGGCGGCGCCGAGCATCAGCCCGATGACTTCCCCTTTCCTGAAGCTTTGCCCGTCCTCGAGGGTGACGTCGCTCAGTGCGTAGCGCGTGAACATGTGAAGCGGGGCATCGAAGCGCAGGCATTCCTCCACCGTTGCCTCGGTCTGCTCGGGCGTGGCGAACAATGCCTGAGGGTCACGACCGCTCTCGAGGATGGTTTTGACCGCATTGCCGGTGGTGTGGACCGTCGCCTCGTGTCCCGCATTGAGCAGGAGGATGGCCGTCGAAATGACCTCATCCTCGGTGAGTTTCTGTCCGTCGAGCGGGTCGGCGGTCAGCATGTGGGTGAGGAGGTCTTCCCTGGGGGACCGGCGGCGCTCGGCAATGACCTTGCGCATGTAGTCGATGAAGTCCTGCGACGCCTGGTTGGCGTCCAGCTCGGTCTCGCGGGTAACGCCGTACATGTACATCTGGACCATACGGTTGGACCAGTTGAGGAGTTGCGGCGCCATGTCGGCGGGCAACCCGATCATTTCGGCGATCACCACGGCCGGGATCGGCGCGGCGAAGCTCCTGATCAGCTCGGTACCGCCCTGGGGTTCCAGCGCGTCGATCATCTCATTGGCGAGCCGCTCGATGCGCGGCCGCAGCTGTTCGACGTTGCGCGAGACGAAGGCGCGGTTCACCAGTGTCCGCAATCGCGTGTGGGCCGGCGGCTCCAGCGCCAGCAATGAATATTTCTCGGTCAGGTCGAATGCCGCCGTGTGGTCCTTGGGCGGGGCCCAGCCGAGTTCTTCGCGGGTCATGACGTGCAGGATTTCGCGTCCGAACCGCTTGTCCCGCAACAGCGCGTTCACCTCCTTGAACCCGGTAAAGCACCAGTGGCCGTAATCCTCCCAGAGGAAGGTCGGGGAGCCCAGATGCAGGGCCGAATAGAAGGCATAGGGGTTCTGGTAGAAGGCGGCATCGCGCGGCCTGGCGGTGGCGCGGCGGTCAGCGGCCGAAATGGCGAAGGCAGGGTGGTGTTCGTTCATCCCCGCAGGATATTGGCGGCCGCGCAGAATTCAAATGCCCGCCTGAACCTGGGCTGCACTGCCCGTTTCCGGAGGTTCAGCGAGGCCGGCGCAGCCTCCCGTCATCCCCACAGGCCATTCGGCCAAAACTTTAGGAGACTGGAGAATGCGTATCCTAGCTGCCGCGGCGACCGCTCTGCCGCTGATCCTGACCTCGTTCGGCCTCGCAATCGTGCCGGCAACGCCGAGCTATGCGCTGCCCACCCATTCGACCTGCGTCATTACCACCTATTACAACAACGCCTCGTTCGATCAGCAGGTCGGCGAGCGCACCCGTTGCACGGGTTCACCGGTGCACATGACCGGGCACACGAGCCCCTATCACACGACCGAGACCGTCAGCTCCGACACCGGCGGCGGCGGTCACACGGGCGGTGGCGGTGGTTCCCTGCCGTGTGAGTTCCTCCAGGCGGGCTGTTCCAACCTGCCCGTCAACCGCTTCAACTAGGCCAAAACGACGACGGCGCCCCGATGGGGCGCCGCCGGTAGGTCCACGCCGATCCAGGCGTCGTCTAGAAGTCGAAGAAGTCCTTGAGATCACCAATCTTTTTGTCCCAGAGCTTGACGTTCTGGTCGAAGGTGTCCTCCGACACGCCGTTGAAGGTCGAGAACGAGTAGTCGAGCGTCGGATCCTTGTTGTCGTCGAGCCAGACGCGTCCGGTGATCTGCTTGCTGTTCCACTCGTTGGCCTTGTCGAGCGTCGTCCCCTTCTTGAGGTCGAGGCTGACATTGAACAGCAGCGTGTAGCAGTCGGTCAGGTCGTCGGCGCAATCGTAGAAGTCGATGTAGGTCTTGAGGCCCGACACCTGGACGGCGATCGAGGTGCGGCCGGAGTCCATCTTCTCGAGCTTGCCGGGGTAGCCGAGCGTCTTGAGCGCATCCATCACGCTCTGCGGGTCGCGCGCGCTGATCTCGCCGGCGGCCGGCGGGTTGCTGTTTTCGGGCGGTGCGGCTTCTTCGCTGCTGGATTCGTCGTCCGGGGCGCTTGACGCCGTATTCGGGGTGTTCGGGGTGTTCTTCGGACTGAGGCTGTCGGTGTCGTTGGAGCCGGCGGCGAACGCCGGCATGGCTGTGGCCAGCAGCATGGACGAGGCCAGGAGCAGGGCGAGGTGTTTCATTTGGCGTTCCCCCAAGGGTTATGGTCCCAGTTTTGCAGAACTGCCCCCGCTCAGTAAACACTCAACAAGGAAGCAATTGGGCCCGTTAGGTACGCTGGTGTGACCGCCCTTGTTGGCCGCCACAGTCCCGCCTATCTCTGGCTTTACCGCGCCTTAACGCAGGCTCGTCTCACCTCGGCCATCCGCGCCGATTCGGCATTCAGCTCAGGGGCAACTGGAAATGAGAGATCTCGTCGATACCTATTACAACTACCTGGTGCCCACGGTGGTCGAACAAACCAACCGCGGCGAGCGCGCCTTCGACATCTATTCGCGCCTGCTCAAGGAGCGCATCATCTTCGTGACCGGCCCGATCGAGGACAACATGTCCTCGCTGGTCATCGCGCAGCTGCTTTTCCTCGAGTCCGAGAACCCGAAGAAGGAAATCAGCCTCTACATCAACTCGCCGGGCGGCGTGGTGACGGCGGGCCTGGCGATGTACGACACCATGCAGTTCATCCGCCCGCAGGTGGCAACGCTCTGCGTCGGGCAGGCCGCTTCGGCGGCGTCGCTGCTGCTGTGCGCCGGCGAAAAAGGCATGCGCGCGGCACTGCCGAACGCCTCGATCATGGTGCACCAGCCTTCGGGCGGCTATCAGGGCCAGGCGACCGACATCCTGATCCACGCCCAGTTCACCGAGCGGCTGAAGCGCCGGCTCAACGAGATCTACGTCAAGCATACCGGCCAGGATTACGATACGATTCACCAGGCGCTCGAGCGCGACAACTTCCTGACGGTCGAGCAGGCCAAGGATTTCGGCCTCATCGATTCGATCTTCGAGAAGCGTGCCGCACCCGACGCTCAGTAAAATCGTCGGCGTTAAGCCTACCGCGATTGGGCACGGGAGTGTGACACGGGCGTTATTGTGAGGTGCCGGATCGGTCGCTAAGCTCGGTCCGGCAACATATTCTTTAAGTCTCGCGCGTTAGCTTGATCCCAAGCGCGGGTTGGCAGGGGCGGAGCCCCTGAGGAGTGACGGATGTCCAAGGAAACTTCCACCGGCGAATCCAGCAAGAACACGCTGTATTGCTCGTTCTGCGGCAAGTCGCAGCACGAAGTTCGCAAGTTGATCGCTGGTCCGACTGTGTTCATCTGTGATGAATGCGTCGAACTGTGCATGGACATCATCCGCGAGGAAAACAAAACCTCGATGGTGAAGTCCAGTGAGGGCGTGCCGACGCCGCAGGAAATCTACAAAGTGCTGGACGATTACGTGATCGGCCAGGCCCGCGCCAAAAGGAATCTGTCGGTCGCGGTGCACAATCACTACAAGCGGCTGAACCACGCCACCAAGAATCAGGACGTCGAGCTGTCGAAGTCGAACATCCTGCTGGTCGGCCCGACGGGCACCGGCAAGACGCTGTTGGCGCAGACGCTGGCCCGCATCCTCGACGTGCCGTTCACCATGGCGGACGCCACGACGCTGACCGAAGCCGGCTATGTCGGCGAGGATGTCGAGAACATCATCCTCAAGCTGCTGCAGGCCGCCGACTACAATGTCGAGAAGGCGCAGCGCGGCATCGTCTACATCGACGAGGTCGACAAGATCTCCCGCAAGTCGGACAACCCGTCCATCACCCGCGACGTCTCGGGCGAGGGCGTGCAGCAGGCCTTGCTGAAGATCATGGAAGGCACGGTTGCGTCGGTGCCGCCGCAGGGCGGCCGGAAGCATCCGCAGCAGGAATTCCTGCAGGTGGATACGACGAACATCCTGTTCATCTGCGGCGGCGCCTTTGCCGGCCTCGAGCGGATCATCCAGGCGCGGTCAGAAGGCTCGGGCATCGGCTTTGGAGCCGTGGTCAAGGACCCGCGCGACCGCCGCGTCGGCGACGTGCTGAAGGAAGTGGCCCCGGAAGATCTGGTGAAGTTCGGCCTCATCCCCGAGTTCATCGGCCGTCTGCCGGTGATCGCCACGCTTGAAGACCTGGACGAGCCGGCCCTGATCCAGATCCTGACCGAGCCCAAGAACGCGCTTGTCCGTCAGTATCAGCGGCTGTTTGCGATGGAAGATACCGAGCTCACCTTCCACGAAGATGCGCTCAAGGCGATCGCCAAGCACGCCATCGAGCGCAAGACCGGCGCCCGTGGCCTCCGTTCGATCATGGAAGGCATCCTGCTCGACACCATGTTCGACCTGCCGTCGCTCGACGGCGTCGAAGAGGTGGTGATCTCGGAAGAGGTCGTGAACAACAAGGACGCCCGCCCGCTCTACATCTACTCGGAGCGCAAGAAGGAAGAAGCGCTGTCGACCAGCGCCTGAGGTGATCCTCAGGTCAGAATTCAAACGCCGGGGCTGGTCCCCGGCGTTTTCGTTTGGACGACGGCCGTCCGTCTAGGCGGCAGGCGCCAGGGGCTCAACAGTCCGCACCGCGCGGCTGGAGGACTGTAGCAGGGCAAACAAGTCCTTCGGATCGGCCATCGCCGGGATCAGGTCGAGATCGCCCGCAGTCTCCGTCAGGTCCCGGACGAAGCGCAGGGCCGAAAAATCCTCGATCGCAAACCCGACCGAATCGAAGACGGTGATGTCAGTCTGCGACACGCGTCCGGCGGCATTGCCGGCAAGCACGTCCCACAGTTCGGTCACCGCAAAATCGGCCGGCATCTGCTGGATTTCGCCTTCGATCCGCGTCTGCGGCGGGAACTCCACGAACACCTTGCCGGCAGCGAGCACGTCGGGATGCAGTTCCGTCTTGCCCGGGCAGTCGCCGCCGATGGCGTTGATGTGCATGCCGGGTTCGAGCATGTCGGGCGTCAGCACGGCGGCGCGGCCCTTCACGGCCGTGGCGGTGGTGACGATGTCTGCCCCTCGCACTGCCTCGCGCGCGCTGCCGCAACGGATGATGTCGAGACCGGCGCCACGCAGGTTGCGCTCGAATTTGTCCATGGCACGCGGGTCGGGGTCGTAGATGCGTACGGCCTCGATGCCGATCAGCGTCTTCATCGCCAATGCCTGGAATTCGGACTGCGCGCCGGTGCCGACCAGGGCCAGGGTCCGTGCGTCTTTGCGCGCCAGTGCCACAGCCGCCATCGCCGAGGTCGCCGCGGTACGGAGCGCGGTCAACAGGGTCATCTCCGAGATCAGGAGCGGATAGCCGGTGCCGACATCCGACAGCACGCCGAAGGCGGTGACGGTCAACAGCCCGGCCTTGGTGTTCGCCGGGTGCCCGTTGACGTATTTGAAGCCATAGAGCGCGGCATCGGAGGCGGGCATCAGCTCGATCACGCCGTTGCGCGAGTGGCTCGCGATGCGGGCCATTTTCTCGAAGTCCGGCCAGCGCAGGAAATCCTCGCGAATATAGCCGGCGAGGTCGGCGAGGAAACGTTCAGTCCCGATGGTGCGGACCAGTTTCGCCATCTCCGCGACGCCGATGAACTGGGTCATTCTAACTCTCCTGTGGTTTAGGTCTGTCGTATCTCGGCCGAGCGCGTCGCCGGCAGTTCGGTGCTCGTGCTGGCCGAGCGCGCCAGGATCTGTCGCCCGAAGAGGCTGGCCGCGAGGGCCACCAGCAGTCGGGCGCTCTGGCCGGCGTGATCGAGGAAGGGATTGAGTTCGACAATGTCGAGCGAGCCGACAAGGCCGCTGTCATGGAGCATCTCCATGATCAGGTGGGCCTCACGATAGGTGAGCCCGCCCGGCACCAGCGTGCCGGCGCCGGGGGCGAGCGAGGGGTCCATCACGTCGACGTCGAGGCTCACATGCAGATGACCGCCGGCCGCACCCATCAGCACCTGACGCATCAGCGCGACGACGCCGACCTCGTCGATGCGGCGCATGTCGATGACGGTGATGCCGCGGTCGGCGAGGAGCTGGCGCTCGTCCCGGTCGATCGAGCGGGCGCCGAAGATGGTGACGTTGCGTGGGTCGACCTGGCCGCGCCACGCGCCGCCGAAGGCGTCGCCGAACTCCGGTTCGCCGCAGAGAAGGGCCAGCGGCATGCCGTGGAGATTGCCGGAGGGCGAAATCCCCGGAGTGTTGAAGTCGGCGTGCGCGTCGATCCAGAGGACATGGACGTCCTTGCCAGCCGCCTCGCAATGCTGTGCGACGCCGGAGACGGTCCCCATCGACAGCGAGTGGTCGCCGCCGAGAAAGACCGGGAGCCGGCCGGCATCTAGGCTGCGTTTGGCCGCTTCGCTCGTCCGAGCGGCGAGGGCGAGCACTTCGGCTTGGCGTTTTCCCGTCCCGGGCAACCGGAAGTCCCCGTGGTCGGTGACACCATGGCCGAGATCGCCAAGGACCTCGGTCAGCCCCGCAATGCGGAGTGCCTCCGGCCCCATTCCAGTTCCGCGGGTGGACGCCCCCGCATCAGTGGCAACGCCGTAGAGATCGACGTGCGGTCGGCGGGGCTGCGGCATGGGCTGGGTCTCCTTCGTTGTTGACATAATCGCCTCCGATGAAGTCGACGGATAGTCGGACAACTGCTATATTCGTTCACTATGTCACGCAGATTGCATAGCCAGACTAGGCAGAACGACAAATGGCCATTGACGAAACCGACCAGCGGCTGATCGCCCTCCTGCGAAGCGACGCGCGTTTGCCGATCGCCAAACTCGCGGCGGAGGCGGGCATTTCGCGTGCCACTGCCACCGCCAGGCTCGGCAGGCTCCGCCGCGACGGGGTCATCGCCGGCTTCACCGTGGTCCTGCAGTCGAACGTCGACACACAGGGGGTCCGGGCGATCACCATGATCGAAATCGACGGCCGTCAGGAGGAAAGTGTCACCCGGCGGCTGATGGGAATGCCCGAGGTTCGGCAACTCCACACCACCAACGGGCGGTGGGACGTAGTGGCCGAGATCGAGGCGCCCAGCATTTCTGCCCTCGACGACCTCCTCCGGGCGATCCGGCAGGTCGACGGCATCGCCAACACCGATACGTCGATCCTGCTCAAGGCGCGCAAGACCGTTCGGTAGCATTGCCCGGCGTTTCGGTCATTGTCCGGTTGCAGGCCTGAAGGATAGGGTGGCAACCCGAAATCAGCGTCGCGACGGAGGCCCCTATGAAATACGACAGCATCCTCGGCACGGTCGGCAACACGCCCGTCGTCAAGATCAACAAGCTCGCGCCCAAGGGCATCAACCTCTACGTCAAGATCGAGGCGTTCAATCCGTTGGGCTCGGTGAAGGACCGCCTGGCGCTCGGTGTCATCGAAGCGGCCGAAAAGGACGGGTCGCTGAAGCCGGGCCAGACGGTCATTGAGGCAACCTCGGGCAATACCGGCATCGGCCTCGCAATGGTCTGCGCCGCCAAGGGCTATCCGCTGGTCGTGACCATGGCGGAAAGTTTCTCGGTCGAGCGCCGGAAGCTCATGCGCTTCCTGGGCGCCAAGGTCGTGCTCACCCCGCCGCCGCTGGGCGCGACCGGGATGATCGACAAGGTCAAGGAACTGGCGGCCGCCAATGGCTGGTTCATGACGCGCCAGTTCGAGAACGACGCCAATCCGGCCTATCACGCCAAGACCACCGCGCAGGAGATTCTGCGCGATTTCGAGGGCGAGAAGCTCGACTACTGGGTCACCGGTTTCGGCACCGGCGGCACGCTCAAGGGTGTCGCGGGCGTCCTCAAGGACAAGCGCCCCGAGACCAAGATCATCGTCGGCGAGCCTGAGACCGCCCCGATGCTGACCTCGCATCAGGACCAGTCGCGCAACGCCGACGGCTCGCCATCGTCGCGCCACCCCGCCTGGAAGCCGCATCCGTTCCAGGGCTGGAGCCCCGACTTCATTCCCAAGATCACCAGCGATGCGGTTGCGGCCAAGCTGATCGACGAGGTTCTCACCATTCCCGGCCCGGACGCGATCAAGAACAGTATCGCGCTGGCCCAGAAGGAGGGCATTTTCGTTGGCATCACTGCTGGCGGGACGTTCGCGGCAGCGCTAAAGGTGGCGGAAAAGGCAGCACCGGGGTCGACCATTCTCTGCATGCTGCCCGATACCGGCGAGCGGTATTTGTCGACGCCGCTCTTTGGCGACATCCCGGCCGACATGACCGAGGAAGAGATGAGGATCTCGCTCTCGACCCCCGGCCAGCAGCTGCCGCCGAAGCCGCCCGCGGCCTAGGCGGCCTCTCGCGGTCGCGGTCCGACATACACCGACTTGGGTCGGATCAGCCGGCCCGAGATCGCCTGTTCGCGAGCGTGCGCGATCCAACCGCCCGTGCGGCCCATAGCGAACACGGCGGTGAAGGCGTCGCGCGGGAAGCCGAGGCTGTCGAGCAGCAGTGCGGTGAAGAACTCGACATTGGTCTCGAGTGGCCGATCCGGCTTCTTCTGCTTGAGCAGGCGCAGCGCTGCGGCTTCGACCGCCAGGGCCAGATCCATGCGGGGCGAGGGCGGAAGCTTGGCCAGCGCGCCCTTCAGCGCATCGGCCCGCGGATCGCGCACCCGGTAAATCCGATGGCCGAAGCCCATCAGCCGCTCGCCGCGCGCGAGCATCGCGCCGAGCACAGCCTCGGCACTCTGCGGAGTTCCGACCGCATCGATCATGTCGAGCACCGGCCCGGGGGCGCCGCCGTGGAGCGGTCCCTTGAGTGCTCCGTAAGCGGCGAGGACCGCCGAAGTCAGGCCGGCCTGGGTCGACGCAACGACGCGCGCGGCGAAGGTCGACGCGTTTAGGCCGTGATCGGCGACGGTCACGAGGTAGGTGTCGAGACCGGCGGTTTCTGCCGGCGCGGCGGCCTGGCCGCGCAGCATCCGCAAGATGTCCGCGGCGTGGCCAAGCGTCGGATCGGGTGCGATCGCCGGTCGGCCGTCGCGCTGCCGGAGCAGGGCAGGGACGAGGACCGCGGGAGCCGCAACCAGCAAGAGGGCCGTCTCCAGCGCGTCGTCATCGGGCAGCAGCGCGACGCAGGCGCGCACCGCATCGAAAACCGGGGTGTCGGCAAGCGACTTCAGGTGGTGCTCGAACCGCTTGAAGACCGTCACTCGCGCCGCGCCGAGCAACGCCGGCGTTGGACCCTGATCGAAGGCATTGGCAAAGAGCATGCCGAGGATCTCTTCGGCCGACGTGCTGCTAGCGAGTTCATCCAGGGAATGACCCCGGATGATCAGGCGGCCGGCCAGGCCGTCGACGTCGGACAGGGCGGTCTCAGCGGCCACCACGTCATCAAGTCCAGTTGCCATCACAGGCTCCTTTTCCAAGCGTTTGCAGCAAGATAAGATCATCCACATTGACGTCAATCTTGATGGATTCGATCAATGTGGCTCACCGCGGGCGAAGCGCTGCAGCGCCTGAACGTTAAGGCGCAGACGCTCTACGCCAGTGTCAGCCGCGGCCGAATTCGTGCGAAACCCGATCCCGCCGATCCCCGCCGCAGCCTCTACAGTCGCGACGACATCGACCGCCTGGCGCGCCGCAGTGTCGGTCGGCCGCGGGCCGACGCAGTCGCGGCCGAAGCCATCTCCTGGGGCGATCCGGTGTTGCCGTCGGCAATTTCCACGGTCGCCAGAGGGCGGCTCTGGTATCGTGGGGAGGACGCGGTGGCCCTGGCGCAAAGAGCGACGCTGGAGGAAGCCGCCGAGCTGCTCTGGGGGCGGTTTTCGCGCGCTGATTCAGATCGTTCGATCGATAAGCGGGAGTGGGGCGTCCGGAGCGCGATGCTGGCGCTTGCCGGTCGCGCGGCGTCGGACCTGCCCAGCCTCGGTCGATCGCCTGGGGCGCTTCGGGTCGATGCCGGCCAGGTTTTTGCGGTGGTCGCAGATGCGTTCGCCGGCGGTGGAGAGGCCCCGGTCCACATGCGCCTGGCTACCCGCTACCGCCGGGCGGCTGCGGCGGACGACCTCCGCTGCGTCCTGGTCCTGCTCGCCGATCATGAGC